>ERZ773265.49-NODE-49-length-75949-cov-19.111867_pt1 | contig 75949 bp, 58 predicted proteins | sample MGYA00580512_ERZ773265 | MGnify/ENA primary metagenome ERZ773265 (study PRJEB29015, sample SAMEA2738169) | human oral metagenome | biome: human oral; feature: human-associated habitat; material: saliva | place: China | collected 2183 ... | reverse complement strand
GCTTCTTGTACTACTTCTCTGTTTATGTAAATCTTTTCAAAGAACTCTTTCTTTACTGCTTTAAGTAACTCGCCAGGTGGCTTGTTTTGTAAAGCGGATGCAAAGGTATACAGAATTTCCGTTCCCACCAAATATTTTGAAGATTATTTTTCAAAAAACTTAAAAATTACCCAAAGCCTTGACACAAATCAATCAAAACAACATCCAAAACACCTCTACCGCACCTCAGGAAGCCATAAAAACAAAAATAGCACTACAAAGCCACAAAACAAGAAAAGCCCCCTTAAACGCAAAATCGAAAACTAAGGAAGTTTCAATTTTAGCCAAAAACAACAAATACCTATAATAGAACAAAACTATATATTAATGCCACCAAAGCAGGCGCACCCTGCTTTAAAATAATAGCTGGACTACTTGTAATACCGCCATAAATAGCCACCAATGCTACATATGACAAAAACAACGTGTCCAAAACAAATCATTCATTACCCAAACAGCTATTAAAATCAGCACTGCCAATAAAAGATTATAGACACCTTGATTTTTAAATAACGTAGATACAGATGGGCGACTTAATTCCTCCACATCCATATTAAAAGTACGCGCAGTTGTTCTCGATTTAGTAAATATCGTTTCAAGACACATTATATATATATGCTCGACAGCTACCAATGTAGCTAAAATCATAAAAGTAATATCCATACACAAAACTTATATACTATAATAAAGGACAAAATCTGTACCTTGTCAATACAGTATAGACAAGATACAGATTTATATTTATCAACGTTTTCTATTCTATCAATGCAGTAAATACCACAATACTTCTCCGAGACACTTTCCACAGAAATAAATCACATATACGGAAAATACAGCCAAAATCCACATATACCTCCGTAGACATCGCTGGAGAATCAAGAACAGAACGTCATTATTCATAATCAGACTACTTTGTAGCCTTAGTCTCTGGAGCCTCACCAATGAGATCCATAAACTGATCAAGCTTTGGAGTAATGATAATCTGCGTACGACGGTTACGCTGCTTACCCAACTCAGTATCGTTAGTTGCAAGTGGATTATACTCACCACGACCACCAGCAGTCAAACGCTTAGGATTTACACCGAAGCGATCCTGCAGATACTGCGCAACAGAAGCTGCACGGAGACAAGAGAGATCCCAGTTATTACGGATATTCTTCATCTTGTCTGTAGTAGTGTTGATAGGCACATTATCAGTGTTACCCTCAATCAGCACATCATAATCCTTATAATCAGTAATAATCTTAGCAATCTTGCTCAATGTCTGCTCAGCACGATCATTCACCTCATAAGAACCGCTCTTATAAAGCATATTGTCAGCCAAAGAGATATAAACAACACCCTTCAGAACCTGTACATCAACCTCCTTCAACTCCTCGCGGCTCAAAGAACGGGTAAGATTGTTTGTCAACACCATATTCAAAGAATCGCTCTTAGACTTCACCTCAACCAAGTGACGGATATACTGATTACTCTCGTTAATCTGATCAACAAGTTTAGAAATGTTGATATTGTTTGAATTGGCATTTCTCAAACTGTTATCAAGACTACCCTGCAATGCAGCAGCACTCTCTCTCGCCTGAGCCAACTGATCTTCCAAGCTCTTGATACGTGCGTTATTGGCAGCAATCGTTTCCTTAGCATTCTGATAATCTGCCGTCAACTGATTATTCTCTGTACGACAATTCTCCAAATCCTTCTTGCTGGCACAACTGCTAAATGCAAGTGTACCCAACGCCAAAGCTACGATAAAAAGACTCTTTTTCATATTTACTATTTTATTTTGGTTATTATACTACTTGTAATAGATTCATCCTAACATAACGTAAAAAGAAATCAATTCTACGGTTTTGAAACCTGCCCACATTATTATATAACGACGCAAACAGGTACACAAAACTAACCTCATTACACAGAATGCGGTATATCTATTGCAAAGATATTATAAAGACGTGTAAAACAAAGAGTTGTATAACGAGTTTAGATATTTTTAACCTGAAACTTACAATTAATGGAACTTTTTGATGAAATTATACAGAAAGCAATTAGAAGAGCCTCAATTCCGCAGCATTATTCCTTGTGAGAAAATTATTGCGGAATTAAGGAATATGATAAATTCCAGCGAAAGAAGTGATATTCTCGTTTTTAATTGCTAACTTTGTCATGTCAGATTTTTGCTTACTTGTTATGTTTGCAGCACCAAGATAGGTGAAATTTCTGACATATCCAAGTGTTTTGAGAACTTTGTTTCTCAGACACTTGGAGTTCTCACAAGAATTTATGCTGCGGAATTAAGGTATTAGATGATAAAGACAATTATATTATTGGTAATAGTTTTCTATACATTTCCATGCCAGAAGATAAATGCTCAAAGCAGAGATACCTCAAATATCTTTGCAGGATATTACATAGCTGTTTATAATAAGAGCGATTTATCACATAAAAAGATAAGAAGACATCATAAACATTCTTATAACACAGCTATTGATAGCAGATACAGAACTTATTTTATTCCGATAAAAATTGGAAAAAATAATATTAATCAAGAAAATATATGGAAAGAGGTAACGGACAATAAAAAAGAAAGCGATACAATCTTTATTTTTCCGGACTCTACGGATATAAAGCTATTCAAACAAATTGGGCTGATCGATAGCAATATCTCTGATAAAAAACATCTCTTGCTTCAAGAGATAAAATCCTTACCCTATTATAATACCGCATCAAACAAAGCATATCTATTCAAATGTCTTTATGTCAAAGGAACCTTTTTGCAACTAAGGATAGACACTATAGACAAGAATTGGCAAGATTATTTGTTAGATATATATTCTATTTCAACAAAGAAAAAGAAAAAACTACTTCTTGTTACAAGCATAGATAGTTTGCATTCTGGTAATGCTCCAGATTGGGAGTTGTGAAAATAGGGTCTTGATTATCAGGACTATCTGATAAGTTAAAAATGCGAAGGCAGGAATTAGCGCTTTGCCTTCGCATTATTTTCGCAATTATAGCATAAGCAAATGAAGCAACAAGATAGTTTTGGAACTTTATGCTCCAGATTGGGAGTTAAGTTTTTAGGTTCTTCCGTTAAATGCGTGGATGCTTTTCGTTTTGCTTTAACGGAAAACCGAAGTTACTTATTAAACAAAAATATAGCTAAGACCGTCAACTATCTATTCTTTTATCATCCTTTGACACTGAAAACCTTTTCATTTTAAGACTTCGAAAATCTGCAGACAAGGATTTGAAAAAATATTACATAAATTCAAATAAGAAATCTGTAAATAACGGCAAAAGCATATGCACGGAGCAGGTTTGTAACCATAAGGAAATCAATAGGTTATAAAGTAGAAAAGTGAAAGGTGCTTAATTGGACTTCAAAAGGGCGTTAGTTAGCCCTCAAAAGAGCATCTTTTGCAAGTCAATTGGGCGTCTTTTCAAAGCTAAAAGAGCATATATTGAATTCGAGCTGATTAAAAATAATTTACAAAATATCGGTCAATAAGGGCATAAACTGCTTGTAGGCGACAGATAGATATAGTATCAATTTGCATTTTATCTTGTAGCCTATCCCCATTGAAAGACCATCTAATTTGGGATAGTCATACTAAGCAGATGTATAAGTCTTATTCTATTTTCAATCTATAGATTTAACGGAAGAACCAATTATTTTCATGAAACGAAATTCAAGACAACAAATACAACTTCAGCAGGATAAGACATACAAAAACGAGTCTGATTATTTATAATACCTAAGAAGACTAAAAAACACTGGACAAAAGGGCAGTATATCCAAAGAATATCGTATCTTTGCAAACAGAAGTAACACCAAATTTTATATACAGACTATGATTCTTTTCTTCAGAACTCAGTCCAAAAGCGTGATTGCCACAGAAGTCAATCATGCATTGTCCGACGCGGAAATCAACGAACTTTGTTGGCTCTATGGCGATGCCACCTACTTGCAGAACGAACAGACACTGCAGGGCTACTATGTGGGACCACGCCGTGAGATGATTACTCCTTGGAGTACGAATGCCGTCGAGATTACTCAAAACATGAGTCTTGACGGCATTTTGCGTATAGAGGAGTACTTCCCTGTAAGTAGCAAAGATGCTGATTACGACCCAATGTTGCAACGTATGTATGAGGGTTTGGACCAGACAATCTTCACTGTCAACCACAAGCCAGAGCCTATCAAGCGTGTGGAGGACTTGGAGAAGTTCAACGAAGAGGAAGGTTTGGCACTCTCACCAGAGGAGATGGAATATCTCCACAAGATTGAGAAGCAGAATGGCCGCCCACTCACCGACTCTGAAATCTTCGGTTTCGCACAGATTAACTCTGAGCATTGCCGCCATAAGATTTTCGGTGGAGAGTTCGTCATTGATGGCAAGGTGATGGAGAGCAGTCTTTTCAGCCTCATCAAGAAGACTACAAAAGAGAATCCTGGTAAGATTCTTTCAGCCTATAAAGACAATGTAGCTTTCGCACAAGGTCCAGAGATTGAGCAGTTTGCGCCTGCAAACCAGAGCACATCTGACTTTTTCCGTGTGAAGCCTATCGAGAGTGTTATCTCTCTGAAAGCCGAGACCCACAACTTCCCAACTACCGTTGAGCCATTCAATGGAGCAGCAACAGGTACGGGTGGTGAGATTCGCGACCGTATGGGCGGTGGCGTTGGTTCATGGCCAATCGCAGGAACAGCAGTCTATATGACCGCTTACCCTCGTCTGACAGAAGATGACGGTACAACTCCAGTCCTACGTGATTGGGAAGATATCCTTCCTGTCCGTCAGTGGCTCTACCAGACTCCAGAGCAGATTCTTATCAAGGCATCTAATGGTGCGAGCGATTTCGGTAATAAGTTTGGTCAGCCATTAATTACTGGTTCACTACTCACATTTGAACATCAAGAGAATGGTGAGAAGTATGCTTATGACAAGGTGATTATGCTTGCAGGTGGCGTGGGTTATGGAACTAAGCGCGATTGTCTGAAGGGTGAACCACAGGCTGGTAACAAGGTGGTTGTCGTTGGTGGAGATAACTACCGTATCGGACTTGGTGGTGGTTCTGTTTCATCAGTTGATACTGGTCGTTATTCAAATGGTATTGAGTTGAATGCCATACAGCGTGCTAACCCAGAGATGCAGAAACGTGCCTATAACCTCGTACGTGCATTGGTAGAAGAAGACAACAACCCTGTTGTTTCTATTCACGACCACGGTTCTGCTGGACACCTGAATTGTTTGAGTGAGCTTGTTGAAGAATGTGGTGGTAAGATTGATATGTCACAGTTGCCTATCGGTGACAAGACTTTGAGTGCCAAGGAAATCATCGCCAACGAATCACAGGAGCGCATGGGCTTGCTCATTGACGAGAAGCACCTCGACCACGTGAAGAAGATTGCTGAGCGTGAGCGTGCTCCAATGTATGTTGTTGGTGAGACAACAGGTGACGCCCACTTCTCATTCGTACAAGGCGATGGTGTAAAGCCATTCGACTTAGACGTAGCTCAGATGTTCGGTCATTCTCCAAAGACAATCATGAAGGATGAGACCGTTGAACGCAAATATGAGAATGTTTCTTATAGTATAAATAAGGTGGAGGAATACCTCCAGCGTGTGCTTCAGTTGGAAGCTGTGGCATGTAAGGACTGGTTGACTAATAAGGTTGACCGCTCTGTTACAGGTAAGGTAGCCCGTCAGCAGTGTCAGGGTGAGATTCAGTTGCCACTCTCTGACTGTGGTGTTGTAGCCTTAGACTATCGTGGTCATAAGGGTATTGCTACCGCACTCGGTCACGCTCCACAGGCAGGACTCGCATCACCAGAGGCAGGCTCAGTCCTTTCAGTAGCCGAGTCATTGACCAACATTGTATGGGCGCCATTGGCAGACGGCATGGATAGCCTAAGTCTTTCAGCCAACTGGATGTGGCCTTGTCGCTCACAGAAGGGCGAGGATGCACGTCTTTATAGTGCGGTTAAGGCATTATCAGACTTCTGCTGCGCTATCGGTGTGAACGTTCCAACAGGTAAGGATTCACTTTCTCTGACCCAGCAATATCCTAATGGAGATAAGATTATCTCTCCAGGAACCGTCATTGTAACCAGTGGTGGTGAGGTAAGCGATGTTCGTCAGGTGGTTTCTCCAGTACTTGTTAATGATAAGAACACACGCCTCTATCATATCGACTTCAGTTTTGACGAGCAGCGTTTAGGTGGTTCAGCCTTTGCACAGAGCCTAGGGAAGATTGGTAGTGACGTTCCAACCGTGAAAGAACCACAGTACTTCTGCGACTGTTTCGATGCCGTACAGGAGATGATTCGCCGTGGATGGATACTCGCTGGACATGATATTTCTGCAGGTGGTTTGATTACAACATTGCTTGAGATGACCTTTGCGAATGCTGAAGGTGGTTTGCATATCAACCTCCACGACATCAAGGGTGACGATGTAATCAAGAAGCTTTTTGCAGAGAATCCGGGTGTAGTTATTCAGGTTGCTGACGAGCATAAGGAAGAAGTCAAAGAGTTCTTGACAGAGAACTGCATCGGATTTGCTCGTATCGGTACACCAAGTCCTGACAAACGTACGCTCAGCATTGCTGATGGCGATTGGAAGGCAGAGTTCGATATTGATGCTATGCGTGAGACATGGTATAAGACTTCGTACTTGCTCGACCGCAAACAGAGCATGAATGGCATGGCTAAGAAGCGTGCTCAGAACTATAAGAAGCAGCCAATCGAGATGAAGTTTAATGCAGACTTCACAGGTACACTTCAGCAGTATGGACTCGATGCAGACCGTTGGAAGACTTCAACACCTAACACCCATCACCAAACACCAAAGGCAGCTATCATTCGTGAGAAGGGAACCAATGGTGAGCGTGAGATGGCTTACGCACTCTATTTGGCTGGCTTCGAGGTGAAAGACGTCATGATGACCGACCTTATCACTGGTCGTGAGACTTTGGAAGAAGTAAATATGATTGTCTTCTGCGGTGGTTTCTCTAACTCTGACGTACTTGGTTCTGCAAAGGGATGGGCTGGTGCTTTCCTCTATAATCCAAAGGCTAAGCAGGCACTCGACCGCTTCTATGCACGCGAAGATACACTTTCATTGGGTATCTGTAACGGTTGTCAGTTGATGGTTGAGTTGAACCTTATCAACCCAGAACACAAGCATCGTGCTCACCTCTGCCACAATACCAGTAAGAAGTTTGAGAGTTCATTCTTGAACTTGACCATTCCACAGAACAATAGTGTAATGTTCGGTTCGTTGAGTGGTAACAAACTTGGTATCTGGGTAGCACACGGCGAGGGTCGTTTCTACCTCCCAGAGGCGGAAGATAAGTACAATGTCATCGCTAAATACAACTACGCTGAATATCCAGGCAACCCTAACGGCTCTGACTACAATGTAGCAGGTATCTGCTCTGCAGACGGCCGTCACCTTGCAATGATGCCACACTTGGAGCGTGCTATCTTCCCATGGCAGCAGGCTTACTATCCACGTGAGCGTCGTCAGGACGAGGTTACACCATGGATTGAGGCATTTGTAAATGCTCGTAAGTGGGTTGAAAGCAAACTGTAAAGTTTACCTCTCCCCTATTGAAGGTGTAATAGATTAGTACACCTTTAATATATATAGACTACACTGAGAAACGCCCTCATCTGAGTAATATTACCTAATAGGTATATGTGAACAGATGGGGGCGTCCGTGGCTCTCAAACATTGATTTCACTATAAATAACAAGACACAGTGGACAAAGATAACATTTCATCAACACCCAACACTCAACACCCATCACCCAAAGGATTCTACTGGGAAGCTTTCAAAACCTTCTTTAAGATTGGAGCCTTCACACTTGGCGGTGGCTATGCTATGATTTCAATTATCCAAAATGAAGTCGTAGTGAAGAGAAAGTGGATTCCAGAAGACCAGTTTGTTGACCTGATAGCTGTTGCACAAAGCTGTCCGGGTGTCTTTGCTGCTAATATCAGTGTCTTTGTAGGCTATAAGATGCGGAAGACCCCAGGAGCCATTTGCACCTGCTTGGGAGCAATTCTCCCCTCTTTCCTTATCATTCTCTGCATCGCTCTCTTCTTCCATCAGTTTATGGACATTCCTTGGGTAGCTGCAATTTTCCGTGGAATACGCCCTGCTGTGGTTGCTTTGATTGCAGCACCAACCTTTACCTTGGCTAAGAGTGCAAAACTTTCATTGGCAAATTGTTGGATTCCTATTGTCACCGCCATAGCCATTTGGCTGTTAGGTGTTAATCCTGTTTACGTCATTATTGCAGCAGGATTGGGTGGATTCCTTTATGGGAAGTTTATTAAACCGACGGAGTGAAATACCTCCCCCAACCCCTCCGAAGGAGGGGAGAGCCTAACGGGATATAACTTCGCAAGAGAAATAGCAAACAAAAGTTCCGAAGGAAGATAGAGACGAATGGGATAATTTCGGGAAAACAGCACACTAAGAACAGACTAATAACAGAAATAACAACATGATATACTTAGAACTTTTCTATACATTCTTTATCATCGGACTCTTTGGATTCGGTGGAGGATATGGAATGTTATCACTGATACAAACAGAAACGGTTGTGAACCATCATTGGCTTAGCTCTGCAGAGTTTACAAACATCGTTGCTGTATCACAGATGACGCCTGGACCTATCGGCATCAACTCTGCTACTTACTGCGGTTACACAGCTGTACATAATGCAGGCTTTGGCGCAGGTATGGCAGTATTGGGTAGTCTCACCGCCACCATAGCCCTTGTACTCCCCTCGTTGATAATAATGATTCTTATCAGTAAGATGTTCCTCAAGTATATGAACACACCTGTTGTACAGTCAGTCTTTGCAGGTCTACGCCCTGTTGTAGTGGGTCTATTAGCAGCTGCCACCTTATTATTATGTAATACAGAGAACTTTTCTGCACCAAGTATTAACCCTTGGCAGTTTTGGATTAGCTTGTTCCTCTTTGCAACAACCTTTGTTGGTACGATGTGGTTAAAGATAAATCCTATCCGCATGATATGTTATGCAGGAGTTGCTGGGTTAGTCTTACTTTATTAAGAAAGTCTCATCCGCAACCATCTTATAATGTGAGAAGGAGTGAGAACACAACATTTGTAAGTGCTATTGCTAAATGTCTTCTTCTATACTACATTATGGTGACAATAAAGAATTACGCAATATCTACCGTAGTAGGTGTTGCGTAATTTCGTATTAAGCCACAGCAGTATCGAATAAGACCTCATTATACCAGTTAATCATTAGTGCATATCGTATCTAATAACGCTTGTCATAGAGCTTTATAACCATCTTTTATTATTGTGTTGCAGCCCAGCACCATTGGTGTTCATGCTTAGCACCATTAGTGCGGAGCCTCAACACATAAACAGCATATAGTATAGAAACGAGTATCCTACTGTACATAGAACTGCAAGAAAGGGAGAGAAAGCCTTTAAAACTTCGTAAATAAGCGACACAAGCAAACAAAATATTTAATATTATTTAATATAATAAATATGTATACATGTTGTTTTTTTTTAATTTTGCCAATGCAAAAAACAAAATCAATATGACAAAATTATCAATCTCTAAACATCTCAAACTAAATTCAGTATCCTTAACGTTAGAAACAAACCAAGAAGGTGATTCTGAAGATTTATTTATTATGCTAAATGAAGGCCAAATTATTCACTCTTCTTGTAGTAGTACGGAATGGGTACAAGTAATAGAAGTGTATAACTCAGATGGAAATTTATATGGGAAATACAAACGCTATGATAATCATGATAAAGATGATGCCATAATTTGGTATAAAATAGAACAGGTATAATGAGGAAGCTGAAACGCATAAAAGGGAGTAAGCAATAATATCAAACTTAAATTCTATGACATTTCCTGTAATGATGAGACTCAAAGAACATTGTTGTATTTTAGAAAACAGACCTCCTGTTGGAACCATAATACAATGTGCGTCTGAAGTGGGTCCTGGTTGTGGTGGACCAAGCCGTGAAACTATCTGCAGAACGCTTCGTGCTATGGGCTATGAAGCTGAGGTTAATGATGGTGTTTGTGGATATTACAACTGGGAGTTAACTTGGCTGTAGTTTCTCAAGTTAATTAGGTAGGAGATAAATGTTCTTCATAAGAGACATTTATTTCCTACAATTAAGTTGACCACCGCCAATACCATTGAGAATCCCATAATGCTGACATTTGATCCATTCTTTTATCATCATACCATATTTGACAATTTGTTTTTATACAGTACCTTTCAGAGAACATGCCACAACCATTGATGTATGGTAAAAGTTTTTGCAAACTCATTTCGTAGAATTTTTCTTTGCAAGAAGTTTTTATTCTAATCTATATATCGTTAGAATTTTTCTGTTAGTAAAAACAAAGTATATCGCAAAAAGGTCTTTCAGTTAAATGTATAGACAATAGTTGTATGTAACAGAGGTAATGGTTTACACTTTCTACATTCGTATGAAATATATTTACACTAACACAACGAAAGTTACCTTATTAACAGCCTAAAACAGGCAAAAAAGACAGATTTGTAACTAACGCAAAATCAAATAATTGCAAGACTACTCTCTAAAAAGTGCCTAATTGGACACCAAAAGGGCGTTAGTAAGAGTCTTAAAGGGCGTATCTTCAAAGCCAATTGGGCGTCTTTTCAAAGCCAAAAAACCATAGATAGGGTATAAGACGTACGAAAATATTTCACATATCATTGAAAACATAGAAGCATTCCCTGAAGAGGGAACGTGAATAATAGCGATGAACATATAGGGGTCGATAGTACCTATACAAGATTGTCCTCTCTATCTATCAACCGAACGGAAGACAAAAAATCACGCAACACAAGCGGTGGCAAGTATTGCGTGATTGATTGTGTATTAAGACAGGATTAACAGACTAATATAAGAAAAAGTCTATTAATATCACTTTATTTCTACATAAGATGCAACCAACGAAGAATGTCGTTAAGGTTAGCAAATATCATAAGGAGGATTAGGATGGTTATACCTACATACTCCGCACGTACCATGAACTTCTCTGACGGTTTACGACGAGTAATCATCTCATAGAGAAGGAATACCACATGACCACCATCCAAAGCAGGGATAGGAAGAATGTTCATGAAAGCAAGCATGATACTCAAGAAGGCTGTCATTGACCAGAACATATACCAGTCCCAGAATGGAGGGAAAAGACTGCCGATAGCTCCGAAGCCGCCTATACTCTTTGCACCATCTGCTGAAGCAAGGTAACGGAAGTTACCGACATAGCCACGCAGTACGTTCCAACCATGCTTTATACCTGCAGGGAAACTCTCAAAGAAGGAGTATTCCTCCTGTACAGGCTTATAATAACTTGCCAATGTTGACTGTAAAACACCCAACTTCAAATCAGGTGTCAACATAAGTTTTAATGTATCGAGCTTTGCTGCGCCCTTATGCTGAACCGTCAGCACAACAGAACGAACTGCAAGAGAATCCTTATGCGTATTCTTCACTGCCAAGACATCACTCAAGACACCTGTCTGATAATTCATATCTGTCCATGTCTCAACTGGCTTTCCATTAATAGACTTAATGAGGTCGCCTGCCTTAATACCTGCTTTCGCTGCTGGTGTATCGCCCAAAACGCTATCAACCTGCGCTGGAATGAAAGGCTCCGCAAACAAAGGACGAGTCTTAATCATCGAGAGCATATCCAAATCGCCAGGTAAAGAAATACTATGTTTCTTACCATTACGAAGGACATCTACACGCTTTGCCTGAGCTATCTGACGGAAGAAGTCACCGTTCACATTGGCATACTCACGGAATGCCCCTTGGTCTGTTCCCAACATCACATCATGGTCTTTGAAACCCAAAGCCTTTGCATCAGCATTGAAACGCATACCCATACTCATGTCAGACACCTTGAAATAGCTGTTTCCCCATACAAACATCACCATTGAATAAATGAAGAGAGCGAGGAGAAAGTTGACCAACACACCACCTATCATAATCAAAAGACGCTGCCAAGCTGGCTTTGTACGGAACTCCCATGGTTGTGGTTCCTGCTTCATCTGGTCTGTATCGAAGCTTTCATCTATCATACCAGAAATCTTGCAGTAGCCACCAAGTGGCAACCAACCCATACCATATTCCGTATCGTCTTTCTTAGGTTTCCAACTGAAAAGTTTACCTTTCCACTTACCGATGCCCACATCGAAGAATACGAAGAACTTCTCAACGCGAACGCCAAAAAGCTTCGCAAAGAACATGTGTCCGCCTTCATGCAGCAGGACAAGCAGAGAGATTGCCAGAATGAACTGAAGCAATCTAATCAGAAATGTTTCCATTATTTATCTATTCATTATTTATTATTCATAATATCAAGTGCTACACGACGCGCCTCAGCATCCGTCTGCACATATACATCATAGTCTGGATTGCTATCAAAAGCAACAGTTTGCATTGCCTTCTCAATGATGTCGCCCATTGCCAAGAAACTACAAGCACCCTTACGGAAGCCTTCATTGACAATCTCGTTAGCTGCATTGATAATACAAGGCATATTGCCACCCTTGTTAATAGCTTCGTATGCCATTGCAAGACACTTAAACTTCTCCACATCAGGCTCAAAGAACTCTAATGGCTGACGGAAAAGATCTAACCTATCACCAGCTAACGATAGACGTTGTGGGAATGAAAAGGCATATTGGATAGGTAATCTCATATCTGGAACACCCAACTGTGCTTTCACACCACCATCACAAAACTGTACCGCACTGTGAACAATAGACTGAGGATGAACCAATACTTGTATTTTATCAGCAGGTACACCAAAGAGCCACTTAGCCTCAATCACCTCGAAACCTTTGTTCATCAAAGATGCAGAGTCAATGGTAATCTTCGCTCCCATATCCCATGTTGGATGTTTGAGCGCATCAGCTGCAGTGACATGCTTCAACTGTTCATGGGTAAAGGTACGGAATGGTCCACCAGAACAGGTGAGAAGAATCTTCTCAATCTCGTTTGCATCCTCACCAACTAAACTCTGGAAGATAGCACTATGCTCGCTGTCCACAGGCAAGATAGGCACGTGATACTGCTGAGCCAACTGAAGAATCAACTCGCCAGCTACGACAAGTGTCTCCTTGTTTGCCAAACATATCTTCTTCTTTGCTTTGATAGCATGGATTGTTGGAGCAAGACCCGAATAGCCAACCATCGCTGTGAGTACCATATCTATTGATGGTGACTCAACGATGTCCTCCAAAGCTTTGCTACCTGCATACACCTTTACATCAGGCATATCAGCCAACTCTTGCTTCAAAGATTCATAATAAGCCTCATCAGTAATGACAACAGCTGCCGGATTAAAGCGACGAGCCTGCTCAGCAAGTTCCTTCCAACGATGATTTGCAGTGAGTGCATAAGCCTCATAAAGGTCAGGATGCTGACTGATAACATCAAGGGCTTGCGTACCAATGCTACCTGTTGAGCCTAATATACAGATTTGTTGTTTCATTAATTCTTTTAGTTTATACTGCGAATCAGAGGTCAAGTAGACCTGCTGGAATCCGCATCGTAATCGTCTTTGACGCTATGTCTGTCGCAACAATAAGTTCATCACTGGCAGGAATGAGTATTTCCTCGCCTTCAGGTGTAGTCACCTCAAAGAGCGTATTGACAGTTGTTTCATCTACAGCAACAATCTTGCCAATCACATTATTCGTTGCTTCATCTATCAAGGAATAACCGACAATCTGCGCCAATGACACATTATCTGTCCCTTCTTCTGCCAACTTACGTGGGAAATAGACAATACATCCCGTCAGTTCGCGTGCTTGTGCATCGCTATCAATGTCACAAAACTTCATCAGGGCTATCTCGTCAGAACGGAACCGATATTCCTCCATAAAGAAAGGAACAAGGATTCCGTCAATGTCCAATATCAGGTAATCGGCATCTACCACATCAAAAACGTCATCGGAGAACTGCAACTGCAACTCTCCGTGTACGCCATGCGGCTTCCCGATGCGCCCAATCTTGTAGACTTCTTCCTTCTTTATCATCTTTTCATCTTATATCAGTAGTACTGATAAAACTACAGCTTACTTCAATACTAAATTGTTTTTTCTGTAAAACGGTCGACCCTTTCGCCTAAAACCGTCAACCTTTTTGCGAAAATAGGTCAACCCTTTTGCAAGAAAACGTCAACCCTATTGTGAGAATAGGTCAACCCTATTTATCTAAAATTCACAACACACTCTTTCAAAATGCAGTTTTAGATACGATGGGATTAACAAACCTCTGCTCGCTGAATCTTTGCACCAAGGGCATTGAGACGTCCTTCGATGTTCTCATATCCTCGATCAATCTGTGCAATATTATCAATACGACTTGTTCCCTGTGCTGTTAGTGCTGCGATAAGCAGTGCAATACCGGCACGAATATCAGGACTTGACATACGCCCTGCACGGAGTTTCTTGGCATTATCATGACCAACAACTACGGCACGGTGGGGATCACAGAGGATTATCTGTGCACCCATGTCAATGAGTTTATCCACGAAGAACAGACGACTCTCAAACATCTTTTGGTGGAAAAGTACACTACCCTGCGCCTGTGTAGCAACAACGAGCAACACAGAGATAAGGTCTGGTGTCAATCCTGGCCATGGAGCATCACTGATAGTCATAATCGTTCCATCAATGAAAGAGTCTATCACATAGTGATCCTGACGTGGAATCAGGAGGTCATCACCATCTTCGATAATCTGTATACCGAGTCGACGGAAGGTATCAAGTATCAATCCCAAATTAGGAACTGACACATCCTTAATACGAACACCATCACCTATCATCGCAGCAATACCAATGAAAGAACCAACTTCAATCATATCAGGCAGGATTCTATGGTCAGCAGCATGCAATTCCTTCACACCCTCAATAGTAATCAAGTTGCTGGCAATACCGCTAATCTTCGCTCCCATTGCATTAAGCATCTTACAAAGTTGCTGGATATAAGGCTCACAAGCTGCATTATAAATAGTTGTTGTTCCTTCTGCTAACACTGCTGCCATGATAATATTAGCAGTACCCGTAACAGACGCTTCATCTAATAGCATATAGGTTCCAACAAGTTTATCAGCTTGTATCTCATATACATCACGGTCTTCAACACGCCCAAAGTGTGCACCAAGATTCTTGAATCCAAGGAAGTGGGTGTCTAAACGACGACGACCAATCTTGTCACCACCCGGCTTAGCTATCGTAGCCTTACCAAAACGGCCCAACAATGGACCAATCATCAAGACACTTCCACGCAGAGAAGAGCACTTCTTCACAAAGTCACTACTCTCCAAATAATCGAGGTTTACTTCGTCTGCTTGGAAAGAGAACTCATTAGGAGCGAGCTTCTTAACCTTCACACCGATATCCTGTAAAAGCTTGATGAGATTGTTTACATCAAGGATATCTGGAACGTTACGAATGATAACTTCTTCTGTTGTCAACAGGGTTGCGCATATCACCTCCAAGGCTTCATTCTTTGCACCTTGTGGAGCAATCGTGCCACTCAGCCGATGTCCACCTTCTATGATAAAGGATTCCATGTGTCGTTATTTTACTTTTTCTTCTTATTACGAGGCTGAGCAAACTCTCTCGCATTAATTTTCTCAAACTTGAATGTATCAAGATCTAACTGAATCTTACCATCTGTATAGCGAGCAAGGTCTGAAGCTATCTTCTCATCATCACAAGTACCATGTCCCCACTGCATCAGACTACGTTTCATCTGATTAGCAACAAATCGAACGAAAGCATCACGACGTGCCCCAGGCTCCATTGTTTTCAATTCCTCAAAAGCTTCAAAGAGTAATCGCCCATAATGCCTTACTGGAATATTTGACATGGGATAGCTCATTGGCTCTGGCTTAGTAGCTATCTTCAAAGCCTCTGACACATTACAAGGATAGTCAATATCCAACTCAAAGTTAGCCATCAATGCCAAATGATCCCAGAGCTTTTCCATGTGGTCAAAGTTACCACGATTCTGGGCATTCATCCTATCCATAATGGAAATGATGGTTTCCGCACATCGCTGACGTTCTTCCTTTGTAGGAAGCCCAATGGCATAATCCACCATGTTTTGTATCTCTCGCCCATACTGTGGCAGTATGAGTCGCTCTCGCTGTGTGTTATAATCTAATCCTTCTATATTCATTGAAATGATGAATGTTTCATGTTAAGTGATGACGGCAGGCCTATTATAAAGCCTTATCTACAGCAATGGCTTTGCCTGCTTAGCAACAAAGTCCTTGAGATAGAATGGAACGAAGTAAGCTACATCCTCAAACTTCTCTTGCGCAATACGCTTCTCTGCCAATGGGAACATATTCTTTGCCAAAGCATCAATGCCCTTGATTAGGTGTGCATTCGGATGATTGATCGTCTCCATACACTTCTCTGCACCATTACCAAAGAAGTAAACAGGACCACGATCAAGATATTCCTTGTAGGTATTCTCATCAACTACATCTGCCTGGATGCCACGTACTTCTTTCAAAGCACGATCATACACAGCAGAATAAACTTCCATACGGCGCGCATCAATCATTGGAATGAGAAGCGCATTTTCCTCAATTTCCTCGTGATGGAGCAACACTGGTACAGCTAACAGTTCCAAGGTTGGCACTGCCAACAACTTTACGCCACGCCCATAGCAGATTCCCTTTGCCATGGAAACACCGACACGCAGACCAGTATATGAGCCTGGGCCACCACTAACTGCCACTGCATCCAATGGCAAGTTATTATTATCAATGAAGGCAAGTGCCTCATCGACAAATGTTCCTAACTTTTCTCTATGCTTAGGATCGAGCGTATCTTGCTTATCGAAAATACAAGTTCCATCCTGACTTACTGCAACAGAGCACACATTTGTACTCGTATCAATATTTAATATACAAGACATAAAAATCAATTATGTTCTAAATAACTTGCAAATATACTCTTTTTATTCCACATTTTTTGTACATTTGCAAAAAATTAACGCGAAAAGCTCATGATACTATCAATGACAGGCTATGGCAAAGCTGTTGTAGCCTACAAGGAAAAGAAAATCAATGTTGAGGTGAAATCACTTAATAGTAAGTCACTCGACCTCTCAGCACGCATCGCACCCCTCTACAGAGAAAAGGAAATGGAAATCCGTCGTCTCCTTGCACAGAAGCTGGAGCGCGGTAAAGTTGACTTCTCACTATGGGTTGAAAAGGAGTCTACTGTTGATGCTACTCCTATCAACGCTGCTCTTGTAGAGAACTATTATAAACAGATCAAGGCTATCTCTGCATCTACAGGTATCCCAGAGCCAGAGGATTGGTTTACTACACTCCTTCGTCTTCCTGACGTAACAGCAAAAACAGAGGTTGAGGTTTTAGATGACGAGGAATGGGAAGTAGCACAGCAGGCTATCAACGAGGCTATTGAAAAGCTCACCGAATTCCGCAAACAGGAAGGAGCTGCTCTACAAAAGAAGTTTACTGAGAAGATTGACAATATTGCTAACCTTTTGAAGAGCATCGAACCTTTTGAAAAGAGTCGTGTACCAAAGATTAGAGAAAAGATTATCGATGGTCTTAAACAGATTCCAGAGGTTGACTACGATAAGAACCGTCTTGAGCAGGAACTGATTTATTATATTGAGAAACTTGATATCAACGAGGAGAAGCAGCGACTTACAAACCACCTCAAATACTTCCATGAAACAATGAAAGAGAGTGGTCATGGTGTTGGCAAAAAACTCGGTTTCATCGCACAAGAAATGGGACGCGAAATCAATACCACTGGTTCTAAGAGCAATCAAGCAGAGATGCAAAACATCGTTGTTAAGATGAAGGACGAGTTGGAACAGATAAAGGAACAGGTTTTGAATGCGTTGTAAGGACCTCCCCCAACCCCTCCAAAAGAGGGGAGTAACAAAAAGAATATAGTCTGCAACGAGTATTAAAACCTATAAACAGATAAGTAGCTGCTATGAAAAAGATAGACAAGGAACATAGCTACTTTGGAAGTTTTCATTATCATACAAATGACGCTTCTACCTATCAGCTACTTTGTCAAAATGCAAAATATAACAGGAAGCATCCTACTAAAGCAGAAGAACTTTTGTGGGAGCACTTGAGAGGGAAACAATTAGGTGTACGTTTTCGTCGACAACATCCTGTCTATGATTATATCCCTGACTTCGCATGTCTTTCATTAAATCTTATAATAGAAGTTGACGGAGATTATCACCTCGCAGAAGAACAGCAATTAAGCGACAGAGAACGAGATACTTACCTTCAACATTTTGGCTTTCATATCATAAGTTTCTCTAACGAGGAAGTTCTTCAAAATCTCGATAAAGTATTAAACAAAATAAAAACAGCTATGAACAAGCTTTCATTTGAAAACCAATCTGCTAATATCACACCAGCAGCAAAGATACAGGAAGACACTTCTAACATCGCATCGTCTCCTAACACGTCCCACGACTGTCCGTTAGGCACTCCCCTCCTTCGGAGGAGTGGGGGGAGGTTGCTCATCCTCTCTGCACCTTCTGGTGCTGGCAAAAGCACCATTGTTCAGTGGTTAATGAAGGAACATCCTGAACTAAAGTTGGCTTTTTCTATTAGTTGTACTACCCGTGCACCACGTGGTACGGAGCAAAATGGCGTAGAATATATCTTCCTTTCACCAGAGCAGTTCAAAGAGAAAATTGCTAATGGAGAGTTCCTCGAGTATGAAGAGGTTTACGAGGACCGCTTTTATGGCACGTTAAAATCACAGGTAGAGAGCCAGTCTGCAGCAGGCCAGAACGTTATCTTCGATGTTGATGTGAAGGGTGGCTGCAACATCAAGAAGTTTTATGGCGACCGTGCTTTAAGTCTTTTCATCCAACCCCCATCAGTAGAAGAACTACGCCGTCGCCTTGTTGGCAGACAAACAGATAGTGCAGAGGCTATTGAAAACCGCCTTGCTAAGGCTTCAGAGGAGCTTACCTTTGCTGAGAAATTCGACAAGATTATCGTTAATGACGACCTTGAGAAAGCAAAGCAAGAGACTTATAAAGTTGTAAAGGCGTTCTTAGAGGGATAAGAAGCCTCCCCCAACCCCTCCGAAAGGAGGGGAGCCTAACTGCGACTAAGTAAGAAGTAAACATTTATCATAAAACTTAGTTTCTCCCATATTTATTCGGACATATAAGGCTATTATAGCAAACAGTCAATAACAGAACAGTTAAAGCCTCAAAACACCGACATGAAACCATCATCTCACTTCACTCCTATTAGCACTCCCCTCCCTTCGGAGGGGTTGGGGGAGGCTTTCCCTTCATCGGGGGAGGCTTCCATTGGCATCTTTGGTGGTTCCTTCAACCCCATTCACAACGGACATATAGCCCTTGCCAAAGCCTTTCTTGAAAAAGAAAACTTAGATGAGGTGTGGTTTATGGTATCACCACAAAACCCTTTCAAGGTGAACCAACAACTTTTAGCCGATCACCTTCGATTGGACTTAGTACGTAAAGCTACTGCTGACAACCCCCATTTTAAGGCTTCGGACTATGAGTTCCGACTTCCGAAACCTTCTTATACTTGGAATACCCTACAGCATCTCAGCCATGACTTCCCCACTCATCGCTTCACACTTCTCGTTGGTGGTGACAATTGGGAAGCTTTCGACCGATGGTATCATGCAGAGGATATCCTCACTCACTACCCTATCGTAGTCTATCCACGACACAACCAAAGAATCTCAGAAACGTCACTGCCCCATGGTGTCACTATCCTTCAAACACCTTTTATTGATATCAGCAGTACAGATATACGCCAACGAATAAGCCAAGGAAAAGCTATCGATGGTCTGGTACCTACAACGATCATCTCTGATGTTCAGCGCTTATATTAAGTTGTTTCACAAGAGCAGTTTACAATAGTAGATTATCCATATTATATACAGACAAGCAAATAACCGACTAATAATAGGATGGTTTTACTAACATGCAATTGTCTCCTTCACCTATTATCTCACCCTTTCAACAGTCAAACATCAACTCTTTGTTACTCTAAATGCGGTAGCTGTAATTCCTGTTCTTCGCTTATAGAACTTGCACAGCGAATTCAAAGACACAACCGATGAATCTTATTTAAACTTACAATTCATTTTATTCTCCCTTATCCGCTCTATACACAAATATCATAATACTTAGACTAAAAGTTATTCTCCTCAGATAGGGAGTGATCTTACTTATCTAAATAAGGAAGATAAACGCGACTATTACTCCCAAATTAATTTTAGTTTTAGTTGCTGTCATTTTAACATTTGAACAATTCCTTTTGATTATCAGGATGTTAAACGCACACAAGGGATGACAGATGTGACAGGAAAATCATTCTCATATCAAATAGAGGTAATAAGGAAGTACAACTAACAAGAGGGCTGGGAACGCTTATTAGTCCCCAGCCCTAAGAGCTTACAAATAAAAGAATAAATATCGACAACAAGGAGGATTGAGTGAGAACATACCTCTCTAAACAATCCATCACTTTATATTATATTTCATTCTTGAGTTTCTGAAAACGTTTCTGACACCGTTTCTTATAATTGTATTTGAAGATATGCTTTTCTATTTTCCGCATATTATAAGTAAACGAGAAGCAAACCTTATCAAACCACTTTGTCTGCTCTTCCGTATATATAGAACGAGGAATCCTTACGAAGTAGAGGTCGGCTATTGTGTCAAATGCCGAGAACTGTCGATGGTTTCTCTCAAAAAGCCATACCTCAGAATAGAAACGATTGGTAGAGATAACCGCTTTATCAAAAGTTGGTAGTGTCCTTATATAAGCCGACCTTGCCCACCAGAAACTGCCAGAATACATTGTATAGTTGCGTGGTGGCCATCGATAACAGCTATAGGTATCGTAGCCTTCATTCAGAACATTCATGGCAACCTTCCATTTATCAAAGATGAAATATTCCAACATCTCTCTCCAAGCCTCTATCTTCTTCTTAAAAGAGCAGAAGAGACGGTCGTTAGAGGTTAGCGACTGGTAAGAGATACCCTTCGTATGGAAGTAATAAAAGAGACAATCCTCCCTTTCAGACAGTTGCTTAATGAACTCTAAAGCAGGGTACTCATACCGCTTAGGGTCGGTGACATTGGATATTATCACGAGTTTATCACTATTGATAATACACTTCAAACATTCCACATCTGCTTGATTGCCTGCTATACAACTCACGAAGAAAGTCGTTGTCGCATCCAGCAGACCACTCTTACGTAGATTATCAACCTGCCTTCTCACCAATGGCTCCCATCCAGTGTCTAACATGACATGATAAACACCATAGATTGGCAGCTCACTCTTCGGCTCGTCCTCCCATCTCCGCAAGTCTTTTCGGTCGTAGACATGGAAAAGACTCTCTCTTATCCGTTGCAGAAAACTACTCATACCAGTTCTTCCTCCATTGAAAGGATGAGACGACGGAACATCTCTTTTAACCCAAAATGCGCTTTCCATCCTAACGACTGAATACGCTGTGTGGCAAGTCTGAGCTTTGTTGTTGGCGAATATCCTAACCCCTCTTGTGGCTGTATCACCACCTGCACACTTTGAGGATTAAACGTCGAGGCAACCAACTCTGCCATCTCACGGATAGAGATATAAGTGTCTTCGTTTGCTACATTATATGCTTCGCCATCCTTACCACGCAAGAGAATATACAGCATTGCCGTAACGGCATCTATCGTATAGCAATAGCAACGACTAAGCTCGCCTGTCGTATGTAGAATGATATCCTCGTTCTTCATAACACTGCGTGCAAATTGTGCAAAGACACGATTGTCATTACCATTCACACCAGCACCGAAGGTCTGTGCCAAACGTGCCACTTTCACGTGAACACCGTACTCGTCAGCATAATTATGACACAATGCCTCGGCAGCTCTCTTTGCTAACGGATAACTGCTACGAGTTGCCATTGGGTCAAGATAGCCCTGCATGTCTTCTGTGAGTGGGCGTCGGTCGTCAGTGACAGTACCATAGACTTCTAACGTTGAGGCTAACACCATCGAAGTTACTCCATGCTGATGAGCATAAGACAATAGGTTTTGCATACCGCCATAGACAGTATTCATCGTCTCTACAGGGTATTCAACGAAGTCTTTTGACGCTGTAGGGGCAGCAAAATGGAAAAGGTAGTCTATTTTTTTCGTAGGTGCGAATGGTTCAACACAAGAGAAGTCATAGGAATAATAGCTGATTTCATCGCTTACCTGACCAAACATTCTCTCTGCTTTCTGCACGTTCCTTACAACAGCCACCACGTGTAAGTTGATACCTTTTTCTGTGCGTAGAGCCAACAGGCAACGTACCATACATGCACCCAACAAGCCAGTTGCCCCCGTTACAGCTATCGTCTTCCCTTCCAATGCTGCTGAGAAAGGAAACGTATCTGCAAAATAGCTTATATCTTCTTTTAGTATTCTTTCCTTCATTCTCGCCCTATAAAGTTATAAAAATCCCCGTTCCATCGACACATAACAACACCTTTACAATCCAAATATCTGCTGATCTTCATGCACCTTCACCATCGCACGCAGCACGAAGAAGTCTGTTGGAGTTGTAATCTTAATATTCTCCATTGGCCCGATAATCGTCCCTAACTTATACCCATAGTGGCTCATCATCGTACAAGAATCGATGAAATCGGCTTTTCCTTCCGCCAAGGAGCGTCGATGAGCAGTTATTATATCGATCAAACGAAAGCTCTGTGGCGCACGAGCAATGAACGAATCGGCACGAGAAGGAATCTCCAAAGCGTCGTCAGCCTGCTTCACGATAAGTGTTTCTGTTGCTGGGATACAAGTGATACAACTCCCTACTTCTTCAACTTTCTTAATGTTATCTGTTATCGTCTCTTCTGTTATGAGCGGACGAACACCATCGTGAATAAGAACGATTGTCTCCTCATTACTTACGCTCTTACTCTGTGCATATTCCTCTGCAGCGCACAGTCCCTTGTAGATAGACTCCTGTCCAGACTTTCCACCGGGTATAATCTTCACTACCTTATTAATCTCAAACTTACGGAGCTGCTTCTCAAGGAAAGGAATCCAACTTTCAATACATGCTACTACGATAGCATCTATGTTCGGATGATTATCGAACAACTCTAATGTATAGATGATTATCGGCTTTCCGTTTAGGTCAAGAAACTGCTTAGGGCGCGACTTCGTGTGCATTCGTAGTCCAGAACCTCCTGCAAAGATTACTGCTATGTTCATAATTATATTTGGATTATTGTTATTATAAGATGGCGGTATCACCGTCTGCTGACACGTACATTACTGCACCGACTTACTACTTAAAGACAACATCTATCTTGTGTCTATCACGCTTATCCCTTGGCGGCAAGTCCATATAGTTCCCATAGGCGATACGACATAACTCATCAGCATCGGCTGGCCCTTCAAAGGTATGACCTTCAAAGACGATGTCTTTATGTGGTATCATGCAACGACGCGGGTTCTGCTCATAAAACCATGCACCGTAAGAGTGCATATAGAGGTCGGGATTACCAAACAGCTTTCCTACCAATCGGAACACTGGAAAGACAATGATATGTAAGATTTTATAACTCATTTGTGCCAAGAGAGGATAACGACCGGCTAACTTTAAATTCACATTGACCAATAGTTTTGCTGCCAAACGCTGTAACCAAGGAATCATATTACCCTCATAGGGGAAGATGTCTACATGAAGTCCTCTGAACTTCTGCGCCTCATGCATTCTTCGGTCAGCACTCTGCTGATTATCATGACTTCTGTTCTCGCTCTTTAAATCACGCAGACAAGCCCATTCCTTATAGAAACCAGGGTCCGTATCGTTGTCTTGTAAGACGAATTGAGGGTGCGGATGCGCCTTCAAATAATCACAGAGACGTTTGAAATCCTTGTAGTCTACAACCATATCAATGTCGTCATCCCAAGGAATAAATCCCCCATGGCGCATTGCCCCTAACACATTTCCGCCATCAAGTCGGCAAGGAACACCTATCTTCTTCGCAGTTTCTTGCAGATAGATAGCCATGTCGAGAAGTCGCAACTGTGCTTTTCTTAGCACAGAGCCGTCTGGGTTATATTCCTGTCGGAGGCTTTCTTGTGTCTCTCCTGTGTTGAAAGTTTCAATCATTTTCCGTTAATATACTTGTTGCAAAGATAATAAAAGATTATGACTTCCCCCCCGGTCTCTTTAAAAACTTATGTTTTGATTTCATGATTCGAACTAATATACTTATATTTGCAGAGGTAATTAGGTGTCAACTTTATTGCTGTTTGTGTTGGTGTTTGCCCTCCGCACGAGTGGTGTTTACGCTTAGCACCAATGGTGCTTGCCCTCCGCACCATATGTGCGGAGTAATTACACGCCAATTAAAAACAGTAAATGAGGTTGTTACTAATCGTATTAAACATAGAAAGAGATTACACTTATAGAGGGAATGTTGACTGGAAAGTATAAGATTTATTGGATAATCAGAAAACTCTTAGGTTATGTATTGTGGCTTGAGGTAGTATGGCTGGTAATCAATTGCATATCACCTTGGAAGTTAAGGAGTAATGCGGATATCATAGTTGTCTACACTTTACCTTGGATATTGCTTTTCTTCCTTATCCGCTATATCAAGCGGAGGTGGAAGGAAGATGGTAATGCCGCTATAGGTTGTTTGTATACCATGTTATGGGTGAGTATTCCTTTCATTATTATTGTGCAATTACTCTTTGGTTGGTTGGGGAACTTAAAAAATGATTCAACTAAGATAACGTTTGAAGACGATAAGTATCAGGTAACAATTATTGAAGCACTATTCGCAACACAGATGGATAAGATACAGATTATGGAACACTGTGGTCCATTCTATCACAAAGTTTATTCCAGTGATCTCTATGATGTTGATACAGACAAATTGAAAAGTAAAGCTGCTATTGAAGACTTTCTTAAAGAGCAAGAGAGGGAAAAATAGCTATCGGATAGGTTCTTTACTATTCCACAGTATGTGGGATTTGGCTTTTCCAAAGAAAAGCGTTACATTTGCATCCTAAATGGATTCTGCCAATCAGGGTGGAAAAGGAGAAATAACATCTTCCCTTTCTACGCCTATGATAAAAAGTACTTTCACGAAGGAAACTTTATATAGTAGAAGACAGCTAACCTCTTTTTAAGATAGAACATACTTTGAGGAGGAGATAAGAAACAGCCTATCATAGAGATACAAAAGCTAATGGAAAAAGAAACACTCAAGGAGAAAACAGCCAAAGGACTCTTTTGGGGTGCATTGAACAATGGTACAATGCAGCTGTTGAATATTGTCATTGGAATATTTCTGGCACGTCTGCTCACACCAGCCGACTATGGATTGGTGGGAATGTTGGCTGTTTTTACAGCGATTGCAGGGGCATTGCAGGAAAGTGGTTTTACTGCAGCACTTGCCAATATGGAGCGTCCAACGGATAATGATTATAACTCTGTCTTTTGGTTTAGTGCTATAACGGGTTGGATTTCATATATAGTTCTCTTCTTTTCAGCCCCTCTGATTGCAGCTTTCTTTCATCATTCAGAGCTTATCAATCTATCCCGTTTCGTCTTTGTATCACTGCTTTTTTCTTCATTAGGTACGGCTCCATCAGCTTATCTATTTAAAAACATGATGGTCAAAGAGACCGCTCTGCTGCGTATCACCTGCCTTATTGTTTCGGGTGTGGTAGGAATCATCTTAGCATTAAAGGGTTATGCTTATTGGAGTTTGGCTTGGCAGCAAGTGCTTTATATCAGTCTTGCAAGTCTGTGGCGCTTCTTTATCATTCCTTGGCGACCCTCTATTCACATCGACTTTACACCTGTAAAGAAGATGTTTTCCTTTAGTTATAAGATTCTTGTGACGACAATTGTCAACACGATTAGTCAGAATATTCTAACCTTTATCTTCGGTCGTTTATACTCAGCAAAGGTGGTGGGTAACTTCTCTCAAGCCTTCAAGTGGGACACAATGGCAAGCACGTTTGTATCAGGAACAGTGTCACAAGTAGCGCAACCAGTATTGGTAGAGGTGAATAATGACCTCAAAAGGCAAGTAAATGTGTTTAGAAAAATGATGCGTTTTACCGCCTTTTTGGTCTTTCCCGCTATGTTCGGATTAGCGATGATATCGCACGAATTTATCATTCTTCTTATATCAGATAAATGGATAGAGAGTATTCCTTTGTTGCGTATTCTTTGTATTAGCGGTGCCTTCCTACCTTTTTACACAATGTATCAAAACCTCATCCTTAGCCGTGGTAAGTCTGCTGTTTACATGTGGTGTACGGTCTTATTAATCGTAGCACAGGTAGGACTCATTATCCTTTGTTACCAACAAGGAATCGTCTTTATGGTGAGTGTCTATACAGCTATTACCGTCCTTTGGTTGGGTGTGTGGCAGTTCTTTGCACATAAAGAGATTGGCATACGCTTCATAGATATCCTTAAAGATATATGTCCTTATCTATTAACATCCGTGGCGGTAATGATTTCAACCTATCTCATTACCTTATGGATACAGAATCTTCTACTTCTATTATTGACGAGAGTCGTCTTGGCAGCCCTACTCTATTATATCGTTATGAAGATGGGAGGTTCGCAAACACTAAAGGAATGTCTCAATTACTTTCATCGAAAGAGAGGATAATAGCATTCATCTTAGTGGTACATGTACAACTGCATGATAGGATAAAGCATAGCACGAAGTAGTTTGACTGGTCCACCACCTGATGTATGAAAGAGCTTCTTATAGTTCTTCGTTAGTAGATACTGTAAACGTAAAAAGGCAAAGACGCCCTGCTTGGTTTCCATTCGCATTGCTTCGCGAGCCTCGATGAAATCGCATATATTTGAATGTAAGCCTTCCATCAACATAAGCTTACCTTGAAAGATGGGAACAACCTTCTTGCGTATCTCTTTATAATGGTTCAGACTCCACGTTAACTCAGTGAGAGCGTTCCTCCATGAGGGTAGACTACTACTATAATCATTGTAAGTAGTAGCCGCTGCATGGCGTCGGAAATTAACTAACACCTTATTACAATAAACGATACTGTCGTAGGATGCGGCAATAATACTCAATACAGCATCGTAAAGGGTGACCTTAAAAACAGGACTCTCAATGGGTGGTAAGAGATTAATCAATGCACGCTTACATAATAATGTATGGCCCGGTAGACCTAAGAACATCATACGAAAGATATTCACATTACGTGGTCTATTGTCGAAATAAGCAAAGGAACCATCCGTCGAGAAGGGTCGTGAGTGTCCACTACATAGCATCTTATCTCCTATACAACGCATCTGTGTCTCTATCTTATCCCTCTCCCAGATATCATCTTGATCAGAAATGGCAACGTAATCACCTGTTGCACGATGCAATGCAGAAAGGAAGTTCGCATTAACACCATGGTCGCCTTCATTCTTAAAAGTACGAATAATAGCATATTTTGACGCATACGCTTGTAGTATCTCCCATGTATGATCCGTAGAACCATCATCTTGAATGATAATCTCATGGATAGGATAAGACTGAGCGAGCAGTGAGTCTATCTGCTCCCTCACATATTTCTCACCATTGTAAGTACAGAGGACTATTGATACAGAGGCTTTGTTTTCCATAACTTTACTATAGTGTGAAGATGACGAGTGCACTGTTATAAACAATGAGGTAGAAAGCTATCAAAGCTGTCAGTAGGGTGATAGCATTCCTAATCCCACCTTTCATTGATTTTATCAAGCAACCTATACACAACGGTATGACGTAAGCCCAATGCGCTGTCATTATATATACCTCGTTAATACCAAACCCTAAGCCTATATGAAGTATCATGTCAAGGGCGAAGAATGACAAACACATCCACATCAGCTTACTACGTCTACCAGCCCAGATTCCGCCTAAAAAGAGTAAGACGATAAGACCTTCGACAATATAGTTTACGACCCAGTTATAACTAACGAAGACTGGGCGATCGCGAATAACATCACATAACGTGTACTTCTGGTGCAACTGTATTGACTCACCAAAGAGGTTCTCAACGAGGGTCTCACAGCGAGAAGTAGTCACATCTGTCCAGTTCAAGAACGGTTGTTTACTCACTGGCGTACCAGAATGAGCATATTGTGGTGCGCTGTACTTTGCCTTCAGCTGTGCCTTTCGGTGTTTTTTCCATAGTAACGCAAACGCTTCTGTCTGTTGTTTACTATCTTTAAGATGGGTAGTATCGCTGAACTCCTTCCACATCTTGGTTTTCTCATCCTTTACAGCTTTCTTTTCGTGTGCCTTTCGTGTATTGACACTATCGGCAACGAACGTTTTGTACTCCCAAAGACCAAAGCTCCAGATTGCTGCAGCAGGTAAGATGACAACAAAAATGAGGTTCTTAGGATGAAAGAAACGCTTTCCCTTTGAGAAAAGATCAGCCAATAACACCTTTAACCCATTATTAAGTGATACGCCAGCAGTAAGGATAAAGAAGACGATCGTCTGCCATTTTTTCAAGGGTTTATGCTCTGCCATCTGCTTACCTGTCACATAAATCACTAAGAGAATAAGAAATAACGACAAGATGAAATGGTCGGGTGAGATAGCTGCTAATAGTACATATGCGAAGGAGAAGAGTAAAAAAGCAAGTACAGAAGACTCTCGTTGCGAGAGGTGAAGAAGGTCTTTTCCTATTCGCATCATTAAAAGGAACGCATAAAGGGAACTGATGAGAAGGACGATAGCAACCAAGAACTGTACACAGTTAATGCCCAATAAGCTCATTAATCCCTGATTAATAAGATAGATCGGATAGTAGAAAAAAGCCAATAAAGGGTGTCTATGCACATCGTAGGCTGTTGTCCAGTCGGTAACAACGCAATAAGTGAGTGGGTCGAAACCTGACATATGGAACCAATCGAGGATGTTCTTCCGATAATCCTTTGATATTCTTGAGAACACCGAATAGTAAGGAATAATCACTGTGGCGTGCATGATGAGCTGCCACAGGAGGAATAAACAAACCGAAAGACGCTCGTCTTTTCTTATTTTAATAAACTTCATCCACATAGCTTACGACATTAAGCTTACGACATTAAGTAATAGAATGTCTGTCCTGCATTGTAAATCCAAAGGTAGATGGTTAGCATGATTAACGCCACGCGCATCAATTTTAGCCATTTCATCGACAATCGTTTCAGTAAATAACCATAAGAGATAGGGATAATGAATGCCCATCCTGAAGTCATTATATACACTTCAGTGACGGCAAATCCGAGGATGAGATGCAAGGTGAGGTCGCAAGCAAACCAAGCTAAAAGCATTTTAAAGAACCGTTGCTTATAGCTAAACACTATACCTACGATAAATAAGAGGACAATAAAAGCCTCGATGATATAATTCACGCTCCAGTTGTACTCCACAAAGATGGGACGTTCCCACGAAACATCCTTTAATAACGAACGCTGATGAAGCTGAATAGACTCGCCAAAGAAGTTCTCTACAATGGTTGGAACACGTGGTGTAGAGACATCCATCAACTTCGTTATCACCCCATCGCCAACAGGCTGACCGAGGTGTGTTCGCTGCCATTCATCCCTTTGTTTCTTGTGTTCGAGCACCTTCTGTGGGTTTTTCTTCAGTGTTTCGCTTTCGATATGACGCACAACTGCTTGCTGTGGAACCTCCAAAAGATAATATTGAGACTGTTGAATACCGAGCAACAAGAGCAATGGCAGGACTACTCCGATAGAAATAAACTTACAGGTAAATACCTTCTTTCCATTGGTAAACAAACCTGCTAACAGGGTCTTCACCCCATTAGATGTTGCCATTCCTGCCGTGAAGAAGGTTAGAACCAACGATTGCCAAGCTGTTAGTAATTGTCCTTTCTTCATCTTCTTTCCTGTGATGTAGAGTGTCAGAGAGAGGAGCATCAGGGAGATAACGAAATGATCGGGCACCATGGTTGGGATAAGTACGTGTCCAAAAGAGAATAACAACAAGGTAAGTAGTCTTGCATCTTTCCGCCTCAACTCCAATACTTCACGGAAAACACGGTACATAAAGAGTACTGCATAGAATGCCGAAAAGACAATGATGACAGCCATGAAATACACTGCAAAGTTGTATCCTACATTTTGTATGAGCCAATCATTGAGCAGATAGAGCGGATAAAGAAAAGTAAGATATAACGGATGACGTGAAGTAACGAAGTGGATACGACCTCCCGAGACCGTTATCCACGACCAGCAATCATAGCCTGACATACGAAAATTCTTGGTAAAGACACTCCAAAATCCACCATGTGCTTCCATGGTGTAGACGTGATAGTGGCTTGCTATCACCATCGCATTGAACGTAACAAAGACTGCTAACATGGTAAAAGCCAGCCAGCGTTCTTCTTTCTTCACCTTGAAAATATTGAATATGTGCATTGAGTAGCTTTGATTATTTGGTACAAAGGTACGAATTAAAGCACATTTAACAAAGGAAATAAGGAGAAGAACTCGTTTTGCACGTAGCTATCTACCTACTATTTCGACTTCTTTTCATGATAATAAAAGTTCTTCCCTTAAACACGTAGATTGTTAACAGAATGAGTTTAATCCACATATATAGTATGATTACCTCCCAATTAGATAGTTTTAGAATGGGGGATAAACTACATGATAAACGTCATTAAGTACGAAGTCTCTCTGTATTCACAACCAACTTATTTTCTTATTAATTGAGGTTTGTAAATTATTTTCGTGCAATTCAAAACCAATACATGCTCTATTGGCTTCTAAAAGACGCCTAATTAGCTTGCAATAGGTGCCCTTTAAGGCTCTTACTAACGCCCTTTTGAAATCCAATTAAGCACCTTTTACTTTGCTACTTTATAACTAATTGATTCCCTTATGGCTACAAAACTGCTTCGCATATGTGTTTTTGCCGTTATTTATTGGTGTTTCATTTGAAATTATGTAATGATTTTTCAAACACCTATCTGCAGCTTTTCGAAATCTTGAAATAAAAAGATTTTCAATGAAAGAGGATAAAAATAGGATAGATAATTGACTGTCTTAGCTATATGTCTGTTTATAGAGGAACTTCTTTTCGTGAACAAAAACAATTCTTTTCATGAAAACAAGCTGCATCTGGGGCTTAATAAGGAGTAACACCTTACTTCCTATGTAAGAAAAAGCGCACTAAAAGAAAGTTGATTGGAACACAGATAGCGAACATAGGAATCAATGCTATCTGCTTGCTGAGACCTAAAAGAAGGAAGATTTTCAGGCAGAAACTTTGCAAAAGGAAGTTGATGATATGCGAAAAGATGAAGCCTACGCCTCGTTTGGTAGTAGACTTTACACGGAAGGTGTAACGTGTGGAAGCAATATAGTTGAATGTGAAGCTAACAAGGTAAGCAATGGTATTTGCAATGAGGGGCTGTAGCCAGCATATTAATAGCAAATATGTGCCGTATTGTATGGCTGCAGCTGATGAGCCAACGATGATAAAACGTACGATTTCACCGAACTTTTTCTTGTTCTTTATTTCATTCTTCAGCATTCTATTTCTTATTTCTGAAAGGTTTGTAAAAGCCTTTATCTGCAAAGTCAAGTAGTTCTTTATCGCCTTTACTATCTCCAAAGGCGATTAATTCGTAGGCTTCACGATGTGGATAAAGTGCTGTGAGGCGATTCACCTTTTCCTGTCCATAGCAGTTTTTAGTGGTAAATTGTCCTGTTAGACGACCTCCCTTTGTTTCTATTTGCGTCCCTAACACCTGTATCTTTTTATCGATTTCATCGAAAAAAGGTCGTACCCAGTTGTCAATGCTTGCGCTGATGATAAGTACAGTGGCTTGTTCTTCTTCGATAGCCTGTCTTACTTTCTCTATCCCTGCAGGGCGAAGTAGGTGTTTGTTTTGCTCTGCAAAGTGTGTACAAAGTGCGTTGAAATCGTCAATATTCATCCCTTTAAAGAAGTAAGAAAAAACCTGCTGCTTTGCCTTCCAATTAGGATAAAGATGCAGTTTCATCAGTAGGAGGAGGGGTGAAAAGAGTAGAAAACCACGAAACATTTGTCCGCTTCCTTTTGCAAAGCGGATAAATTCAAGGAGAGTGTCCTTAGTAGTCAGTGTGCCATCGAAGTCGAAAGCATATATCTTTCTCATGTCCTATTGGATATTCTTAAATACGTAGATGATGAAAAGGAAGGCGAGTCCGAAGGCTAAGACGATGAGCTGCATGAAACGGTCGTGTATCATCACCTTTGTTGGGTCACCACTCTTCTTGTCGACAACTGATATTTGGATATAACGAAGTAGTCCTAAGAGTACAAAGACACTGGTCAGATAAAGGTGATCCGTATGGAAATTTGCAATGGTTTCAGGACTTACAGTGTACATAATGTAGCACACGAGGGTGACACTCGCTGTAATCGTAATGGCTTGATTGATAAACGTAAGATTATAACGAATCGTATTCTGGCGAGGTGCATGGCCAGTCTCGTTCATCTTCACAACATCGTCACGGCGTTTAGCAAAGGACAAGAAGAGCATTAACAAGAATGTCATCAGAACAATCCACTTACTAAGATGTATGTCTGTTGCATATCCTCCAGCAAGGATACGAAGTACAAATCCGAAGGCGACAACACACACGTCAATGATTGCATAACGTTTCAAACGGAGACAATAACCTATATTTAACAGCCAATAGAAGATTATTACACTGGCTGTCTCAACCTGACGTGCATGCAACAAAAAGGTCGAAGTCATCGATAGAATAAACATCAATCCCATCAATATATAGCCCTGTGTAATGCTAACAGCCCCCGATGCCATTGGACGATGACACTTCACTGGGTGCTGACGATCATCATGAACATCGACAATATCGTTCAGACAATAGATTGACGAGGCCGTCAGACTAAATGACAGGACTGTGATTAACCCTGCATAAACCGCTTCCCATTGCAGTAAAGCACCTCCAAAGAAGACTGGAAGGAAGACGATAAGATTCTTAATCCATTGATGTGGACGTATTAACAGTATAAGGTTCTTCATTTTATTCTATTCTCTATGGGCGTTATAATCCCTTTAATTACAGTTTGCAAGAGCCATGCAAATATCAGACTGATGACAGTCGTCGCAACAAACTTGTGCCAATAGGACCAATCAGTCTGCTCAAGATAATCGAGTACAAAGTGGGAATGTATCAAATAAAGTTCCAAACTCAATGCACCAAATACTTTTAGTATTTTGTTGATATACTTTGGTGTATGACGAAGGACCTGATTGAAGAGGATAATCGATGTAAACGTAAGGGGGATATAAAGCATACGTTCAAGGAATAAGGGGAACTGTCCGTGCTTCTCTTGTTCAAGAAACAGACAAGAGGAAAGAGCAATAATGAATGTTATCACTATCATCCAAATAGCCGAGCCACCCACGATTTCTTTCCGTTTCACCGCCTCTGCAATGTTAATACCTATAAAAAAGATGGGTGCACGGCTCCAGAATATCTCTAAATGACCTACTGAATCATGCAAAGGGGTAATATATTCCACCACAACACACCACATTATCATGACAACAGGAGTCCAACGATAGATAGGATTCTTGGCGATAAGCATCATATAAAATGGACTCACAAGATAGAAAACCATAATAGCTGGGATATACCAGAACGTTAGCTCATTGTGCATCCAGAAGTCCCAGTTAATCGTTATATCCCCGATGAGATCGATGATATTCATACTGTGCCCGCTATGTCCTGTGAGATTGACGTTAAGAAAATCGGGTATATAGTAGAGACAGGCCATGAAGAGCCAAGTAGGATAGACACGTAAGAAACGGCGAAGATAAAACTTTCGCAGGGAAGGGTGCTTTGTCCAAGAGAACCACAAGCCCATACCGCTCAAAAAGAGAAAGAAGTCTACACCGATATTACCCATTCTCTTCAAACCAAAGAAGGCATCTTCACGTGGCAATCCCACATGAAAAAGAATAACGAAGATGATGGCGAACCCCATCAACTCTCCTCGGTAACGGCTTATATCAGCTAATTCAATGCTTCTTATCTTCATTTATTGCGATGAAATCGTGTATTTATAAGACTCCTTTACTTTAACTTTGGACTCGGTATCTTCTTCATTAACTCTTTGAACAACCATGCTAAACAAAGCGAAGAGATAACGTAAAGGAGAAGTCCCGTCCAATATTCTCCCCCTCGAGAGATTGGAATAAATATCTTTCTTGTGATAGGATGACAGACAAAAAGGGCTGCTGAGATGCTGCCAACCCACGAGAGAACATTCATAACAGAGAAGTACTTATTGCCAACTACACCTTCTATCCAACTGAGTAATCTCACAAAGGTAATAGAGGCAACACATATTACAAGTGGAACAAAATACCATGTTATATAGTTGAAACTCATCAATAGTATGGCAAATAATGAAAGGACAAAGGCTACAAGGTTTGTAGCAGTCGTCCAGGCGTGTGCGTATCTCGCATAAAGTACACCAAAGCCGAATGGCAGCATCCCACCGATAAAGTTATATCTCCAGCGGTTCAGGGCCTCACTCTCTGGTTCACAGGATAACTGTATGGCAAAACAAAGCACTATCAACACAACATTCCACGCCCAATGTCGGCGATAAAGGAAAAGTCGATACACGATATACAACTGTATCATAAGCCCAAAGAACCAGTAAGGACCAGGCCAAATAATATCGTCGGGATTGGGAAGAAGATTATTGAAAAGTCCCATTTGACCGATAATATCCATCACATGATAATCGTGTGGAGCGTCTGTAATAGCGTCAACCATCGTAAAAGCCACAAAGCCAACTATCATCATACGGAAAAGTTTTACCCAATGATATTTGATAAAACCAAAGACTGGAAGACTTGATTGTGACTGCAGCATACTTGTTGGCACTGTTGGCTGTTGCTTTTCGTACTTCATCGTCAAGCCGTATGCTGATAAGAAGAGGAATACAGGTACTCCATAATGCCCAAAGAACGATAGAATATGAAAGAAGAACAATTCGTTCCACGCCCCTTGTAACACTTGATAGAGTTTGTCTACATTGCGTTGAAAATACTGATACTCGTTCTCCTTTACCACTGGACGCAACCAATGGCAGTAGTTATGTAGGAAGATTCCGATAATGGCAAGCCCTCTCAACGCATCACACTCTACCCGTGTAAGCAACGCTTCCCGGCGTTCTTTCCTCTGTTCTGGTACGGATTGTTCTGTATATGTATTCCTTTCCTTATTCAACATCCTAACTTTAATGATTGATTCTGTCCTTTTTAAGCGTTTCTTTATATTGATCTAATTCCCCTCTATGCGTCCAGCAGCCACCTTGAAAGCTGTTTTCTATTTTGATATAGACTTCTGCTTCGGTAAGAGATGCTTCTCCGAAGGACGAGTAAGCTTATCGTAATCCGTTGTATTCTTTAGTATTCTCGGTCTCATTTCATTGTATTGTGGACTGAGGATATTATACTCTGCATGGTAGTCTTTCGTATGAATACCTGCCAAATAGAGCAGCATATGCGGTAGTGCATCCGTCATAAAACGACGGTTTTTAGCACCTATTATTTCTTTGTAAATGTCGGGATGCTTAGCAGCATACTTATAAGAGCAGAAGATCCAGAAAGGAATTTCAAACTCATAATGCGCTAAGTCGTAATCAATAGCAGCCGAGTGATTGCGACAGATGAATCCACGATTACCCTCATAGCATTCCTCTCCATGATCAGGCATATAGATAATAATAGCCTCCTTGTCCTCAAAACGACTAATAATAGCATCTACAATGGAGTCATTATATAAAACAGCATTGTCGTAATCAGCCAATACATTTCGCTGTTTTCCATCAAGGTCGGCACGTTTCTTCTCATAATCTTCTGCTTTAAAGTGGTGACGGTCGCTTGGGAAACGTTGGTTATATTTGACGTGCTGTCCGAGGAGATGGAAGATGATAAGATTATGATCGGTGTTGTGTTGTTGCTGATTTTTATCGTAATCATCGAGCAATCCTCGATCAAATCGGTATAATTGTTGATTGCGTGAATCGAACATCGCCTCTGAAAGTTCTGGATGATTAAGGAAGAATCCACCACTAAAATCATACACAGCCTGCTTTGCCTTAGGCAAGAACTGATTAGTGATAAAGGTCACATGATAGCCTGCCTTACGGAAGAGTGAAGGGAAAAGTGGGTAATCGCACCACTCCCCTTTCTCTCCAACAACGTGTAGAGAAAAGACGTTCTTAAACACGAAACTGGTCAGATTCCATGGTGCTACGACATCATTGAACGGTACAAGTAATCCCGACTTCTCTCGTTTAATCTGACGTGGGGTCGTCGGCATGAAATAGCCATACTGTTGTGAATGTAGCTTTCCATAGCTTTCACCGATGATAAGGACAATATTTGGCGATTTAAACGAACAACTATCCACACTCATCTTGTCTTTAGCTTCGATGAGACGGTCAACTTGTTGCGATGCTAACTCATTAGAGAAAATACTGAAAGCAAGGCGATAAACAGGCAGATAGAACTGTGCACAATCTGCTGTTGTTAGTTCATGTTCTACAGAGCCAATGGTGTCTAAAGAGAACATTTGTACCATTTCTTTCTTGTTGTGCGCAGATGATTCAATCGCCCAACCAAGAAATACGAGACAAACGCCCCCAAGAATGGGTTGACTATGGTTAATGATTTGTTTCGCCACTGCTACCTTATAGCTAATAGTTGGTGGCAGTTTTACCTTCTTCAGAAATGTTGTTAGAATATGAATAAGCATAACCAGCAGTAGTAATCCTACACTTGAGAAGATAAGGTCAGACGTAAAATAACTACTAAAAAACTCACTTGCCTCACGCTCGTCAGTCTCACCAACAAGTAGGAGCATTGACGGATTCAATGTTGATTGGAACTTTACCCAACAGAAGAGGTCGGTAAGACTCGTGCAGTAAGCGATGATATACAAAAAAGCACGAATCCATCGGCGAATCTTTAGAGGGAATAGCGTAAGAATGATGCAGATAACATATAGGTCGAGAAACAACTCTAACCACAGATTACTATATACGGCAGCATCGGGGTTGTTGGCTGGCAACTCCGCATATGAAACTAATATACCGATAAGGTACATGAAGAAAAAGAATGAGGCGTTATCTTTAATGGGCTGATACGCCTTATTCAGTAAACTGACAGCATACTTAATAAATTTCATGTAAACGTATATATTTGCTTGCAAAGTTAACACTATTTTAGTACAAGGCAAAGTTTAAGTACAAAATAATACGGTGTTAGCAAGTAAGTCTTGTTTCGTATGGGTTTTATAGATCCTTCCTTTAAATGTGTGGATGCTTTCCCGTATAGGTTTAAACCAACGCTCATTAATCCACAATAGGTATATTTGGGGTTCTTCCGGAATATGGAGTGATAAACTAAAAGTCTTATATAATAGGCACACAGAGTCACGGAGGGGACGGAGGTAACGCAATGTCACGGAGGTGCCGATGGCACAAAGAGCGACGGAGATGTAGCGTACAAATTCTTAATAACTATTTTGGGATAAACGCTTTGCATATAGATTGCTAATAGAATTGGCAAACAAACTCCGTTGCTCTACGCACCGACGGTGCCTCCGTTACTTCCATTGCTTTGTTTTAATAATCCTCCATCCTCTCCGTACCTCCGTGTGACATTTCCTCAGAAACCAAACCTTAAGTGGCAAACCTTATCACTCAAAAATCCTGAAGACCCTATTTTGCTTCTACTATTAAATGTATAAAATGAAAATAGAATAAAGAGTTACAGGCATGTAGGCTATTACAATCTCAGATTAGTTGGTCGTACAAAGGAGGATAAACTACAAGATAAAATGTAAATGGATACAATGTCATTCAGTATTCTACAAGCAACCTATTACCATACCAACGCTACTTGTAAATTATTTTCATACACTTCGAAACCAATACATGCTCTTTTAGCTTCTAAAAGATGCCTAATTGGCTTACAAAAGACGCCCTTTAAGCCCCTTACTAACGCCCTTTTGAAGTCCAATCAAGCACCTTTTCTGATACCACTTTATAACTAACTGAATTACTGATGATTACAATATCGCTTTTCACATGTATTTTTGTACTTATTTACAGATCGTTTACTCGAATTTATGTAATGATTTTTCAAAGCATTACCTACAACTTCTCGAGTATTAAAAAGAAAAAGGGTCTCTGTTAGGAGGATGAGAAAAGAATAGATAGTGGATAGTCCTAACTATGTCTTTGTTCCGTTAACGCTATACAAAAAAGCATCCACACATTCAATCGAAGAACATAATTCTTACTATAGTATGCCTTCCGATTTGGGTTAAAAACAAAAGAAATAAGTATTATTCTTGGTTAATATTCGTCATTATCATACATTATGATTATCTTTACACTCAAAACTAAATACTTAGAACATGGAATATGACCTTCTATCCTTTTTTAGTATCATCTTATTTTCAATAGCATTATTGGGCTTCTTCTATCTTATCTCCAAGCTTAACCAAATAAGTAATACGCTAAACAACGTAAGTTTTGAGATTTCCACACTGAAACTTATCATTGAAAAGATGCAGCGTGAGAAACAGAAACAAACTGAAACAGAAACAGAAACAAAGCCAAAAGAAACTCTTGAACAACCTAAGGAGCAGGTCGTAGAAACTCCGAAGGAAGTTCATAATGAGTCTGTTAGCCCTAATCCTAACTGGTGGCAACAACCTATAACGGACGAAACACCTACAACCGATAAGGCTGAAGACGAACAGCCAGAGCTACAAGAAACACCAGAAACTATAGAAGTTCCTATTGTACACAATGAGGATATCAGACCTTCTACTGTAGAAATTCCTATTCAAGAGACGGAGGATAAGACTCCAGAAGTTGAGGAAGAAACCCCAGAAACCATTGAACAACCTGTAGAAGAAGAGCAGGAAGAGCCTGCAATAGCTATGGAGGAAGAGGAAGAAATAGAAGAACATGCCACTTCTGAGACCAACTTTGAGAAATATATCGGTGAGAACCTCTTTGGAAAGATTGGTATTCTCATCTTTATCATTGGTATCGGTTTCTTCGTTAAATATGCTATCGACCAGAACTGGATCAATGAGACTGCACGCACATTGATGGGCTATGCGGTCGGTGCAGGTATGTTAGTACTGGCTGAACGACTGCACAAACGCTACCATACTTTCAGTTCACTGTTAGCAGGTGGTGCCTTTGGTATCTACTATTTGATTACAGCCATCGCCTTCCATTACTATGCCCTGTTCTCTCATACAATAGCATTCGTGATTTTATGCGTCACAACTATCTTCATGTCGGCAGTCTCCGTTCTATACGATAGGAAGGAATTGGCAGTTACAGCACTCGTTGGCGGCTTTATTGCACCTTTCATTATTAGTACGGACTCAAGTAGTATCATTAGCCTACAGATTTATATTACCATATTGAACATTGGTATGTTCTGCCTTGCAATGTATAAGAAATGGGCAATACTACCTATGGTTTCCTTCGCTTTCACCTATATAATATTATGGGGAACAACAGCATTGGGATCATTCTCTGATAGCGAGGCTGTCACAACTTATCCTACCCTATTTGCTTTTGCAACATTATTCTACGTCATCTTCCTATTGCCTGTTGTCTTTATTCTGCGCACACAGTATGGTGAAAATACCAGACTTGGACTATTGGGTATCATCACAGCTAATAGCTTCATGTATCTTATTTATGGCGATTTCCTCTTACAACACTTCGAGGCATCATCTGATACGACAGCTTACTTAGCTTTCTTCATTGCTGGTGTCAATTTAGTAATACACCTTTATTTGCGATTCCGCGTCGAAGGACAAGACACACTGCGCAACCTTATGTTAGGACTTGCGGTCACATTCGCCTCTATGGGTATTCCAATTCTGTTCAGCGCAGCCAATGTTCTTATGGTATGGGCAGCTGAGTCAGTACTTCTTTTGTGGCTCTTCACAAAGGAGAAAAACAGAATCTACGAGTTGGCTTCAGCAGTATTATTACTCCTAACGTTGGGAGCATTGGCATACTACAGAACAACTGACACCTTCATCCATGATACAGGAGATAGTTTATTCTTCAATGGTGCCTTCTTTGTGACTACATTTGTAAGTATAGCCTACTATGTTGTAGCTGTCATTATGCAATTTAATAAGGAACTATTCAGTGATACGAAGCGTCTAATCGCATACACTCCATGCAATGCTATAGCCTATGCGTTGGGCTTCAGCATCCTGTTCCTTGCTTTCAGAGACAACTTCCACTTCCATCTTGAGCAACCAATATCAGAGTATGCGTCTCTACTTACAGCAAACATAATGCTCTTAGGAGGAGCACTTATCCTGCGCAAACGCTTCGAAATAAGTGAAAACAAGTTAGCATACGAGATAAGCCTCTATCTTGCAGGAATCTTATTTGCTATGACTGTATGGAATTACACTGATCCAGAAGGACTCTTACTGAGATGGTTAATGGCACTTGTAACAATCGCTTATATGGCATATTGTATGCGTGGGCAACTCCTTGTAACCTCTAATCAGCGAAACTTACATATAGAATACTCCATCATATCAACACTGATGTGGCTTACTTTGACGCGCTTACTGCTGATTACTTTCAATGAAGTAAACTTCAGTACCGCCTTCTCTTTGTCGTTAGGTATTGCAGCCTTCATCTTGATGTGTATCGGTATGCGTTACCACAGCAAGGAGATTCGTATTGTTAGCTTGGCAGAATTCGGTATTGTCATTGGCAAACTCATTCTCAATGACGTATGGGCAATGCCTGCTCTTGGTAAGATTATTGTCTTCATCAGCCTTGGAGCCCTTCTCCTTATCCTCTCATTCCTCTATCAGAAGCTTAAAGATGCTCTTTTCAATGAGGAGGAGCAAGAACAGGAGTAAGCCTCAACATCAGACATTAACATAACAACAATCGCCCTCATCTGTCCAAACTTCATTTTTATCTTGGACTGATGAGGGCGATTGCTTTGGTATAATATTCGTGTTTCTTACCTATTATATTAGGAGAGGTACACTTCTTAATAATTCAATCCAAACATCCAAAGAGGTATGATATTACCTGTACCAATCTCGATATCATCTTTTACTACATGCCCCTTCTTAGCTTCAACAATCTGTTTCTGCCCCTTACTCTTTCCTCCGACTTCAAAGGTTACACCATTAATCTCAAAGTCTGAGATACGAGAAACTATAATATCATTATGTACTCTCAACTGATTATAGAAGAAGGTCTCCCTTATATTCCCAATATTAGCTTCACTACCTGCTAAGATATAAGCTAAATTAGGATTATCGAGATAAACCTTATCGACCTTACCTAATCCTCTTATGCCACCAGTAGCATCTCGTAGTTGACTAATAATCCCAGCCTTTTCCATATATAAGAAGTAATCTGGAAGCACATTCCTACTCACTCCCACCATTGTTGCCAAAGAATCCATAACAGGCTTAAAAGGTACGCTACGTGAAATTATAGCAAGTAACTTCTTTAGCTTACGACTTGTTGAAAGTGTCATATTTGCAAACTGTGGTATATCAACCTCCATCGTAAGATTGACACTTTGGTTTAATAACATTATAAACTCAACGTCATCTCCAAATGGATAATACCCATGACGCAAATACTCTTTAAACAAAGGTAGTGGATGTTCCAGTCCTTTGGGGAGTTCCACCCGATGTTGAAGAATATCTTCTAAGCTATAAGTTGGGACAACAATGCCCTTAAACATCTCCAGATACTCTCTGAAAGACAGCCCCTGCAAATGATAAACTGGAGCACGGCGGCTAAGGTCTGCCTCTCCTTGTATTATATCAAGAACAGACGAACCAGTAAAAGCAACTTTCAAATCAACATGGGTATCATATATTTGCTTTAGTTCTTGTGCCCATCCTGTGTACTTGTGAATCTCATCAATAAAGAGATATTCTCCTCCTTCTCTACTGAACTCATCAGCTAAATCAACAAGTGTGTGAGATGAAAAATAGACATAATCAGCTGAAACATAAAGCATATTCTGCTCAGACTGATGCTCCTTTATATATTGTAGAAACATCGTTGTCTTACCGACACCACGTGGACCAACCAGTCCTAACATCTGTCTTCCCCAGTCTATACGATTATATAAATAACGATGAAAAGTGGTAGAGGTGTGCTCTATCCTTTCCCGCATAAATTGTATTAAACTAATATCCATAGCTCTTCTTTTTGCTACAAAGATACGAAAAATGCACTGATCATAGTGCAAAATTAGCAATAAATTGCACTATAGACAGTGCAATTTGTGTTAAATAATGCACTATCTACAGTGCATATCACAACGATTCCTGCACTATCCGCAGTGCAATTGAAATAATGCATAGCATAAAAGAATGCTTATGAGTACTGCACTCTGGTGAGTCTTTTCGATATATTGATTAGTTATTAACCTCTTATTATCATCATTATAATAACCTTGATGCTCCTTTCTTCCCTACTTCAACCCATATGCGAGTACTCCGCACATGTCGTGCTGATGGTTCGCACCAATGGTGTTTGCCGTCCGCACCAATGGTGCGGAGCACTAAACACATTACAAAAGCTTACCGAAATATATTCAACTTATTGATAGAAACAAGCCATATTACCAAAACGAACTTAGAAATATGGAGTAATAGAAGTTTCACATACAAGAGAATACTATTACAGTAACATATAGTCACAACACATAAAGCTGTCCTTTTATAAGTTTAAAGACATCGAAAATTACTGACGGAGCATGTTAAAAGAATAAAAAAAACACATCACTAATGTAGTTCTTCAGTAAAAAAAACGACTAAAAGAATAACATTGGTCTTTTTTATTTACCTTTGTAATAAGATAATTTCCAAGACAAATAACGTCTTAATAACACCTTTAAGGTGAGAAGAAGTAACATTAAATGGTAGAAAAGTATATATTTAACACATAAAACAATAAGCACATGAAAGCAAAAATCTTACTTTTTGCAGCCTCATTCATAGCTACATCAGCTATGGCACAGGGACTGAAGTCGGGCGTAGACCGCAACAACATGGACTTTAATGTGAAGCCCGGTGAGAACTTCTATGAGTATGCTGCAGGTAACTGGTTGAAGAGCCATCCGCTTGACAAGGAGCATCCAATGAACGGTGCCTTTGTTGATTTGGAAGAATTGAACAAGAAACGCATCCGTGAAATGGTTGAGGACTATGCTAAGAAGCCACAAACAAAAGGCACTGTAGCACAGAAGATTGCTTCTATCTACAACCTTTACATGGATAGTGTACGCCGCAACCGTGATGGATATACCCCTATTAAGCCTGTATTGGCTAAGATTAGGGCTGCTAAGAATCGTAAGGAACTCATCAAACTGATGTATGACCTCGACGTGAAAGGCTATGGCACCTTCCCTGTTGGCTTTGGTATGACAGTAGATGCAATGAACTCTGACCGTTATATCATTGGTATCTCCCAAGGTGGTATTGGTCTTGATCCTGAATATTACACAAAGCCTAACGATCAACAGAAGGCTGTTATAGCAGCATATAAGAGCTTGAACAATGATTTGTTCAAGATGACTGGCAACGATGCTGCAACTGCTAAGAAGAAGATGGAGGCTGCTTTCTCTATTGAGAACCAGATTGCAAAGGTTAGCTATGACCAAGTAAAGTCACGCGACCCACAAGCTAACTATCACCCAATGACTTGGGAGCAACTCTTGAAAAACTATCCTGGTGTCGATTGGAACTACCTTTTGAAGGCTTCCGGCTATCCAAATAACGGTGGAAAGGTAGATGTTGGACAGCCAGAGCCTGTACATGAAGTTGAGAAGATACTTGCTACAGCTCCGTTAGACGCATTGAAAGCCTACATGGAGCTTGCTGTTATCTCAAGTTCTGCAGGTATGTTATCTGATAACTTCTCTGATCGTAACTTTGAATATACCAAGGTGGCATACGGTGTTCAGCAGCAACAACCACGTTGGAAGCGTGCTTTGTCTTTCGTACAGGGTATCATGGGTGAGGCCGTAGGTAAGCTCTACGTACAGAAATACTTCCCTGAGAGCAGCAAGCAACGTATGATTACATTGGTAAAGAACCTCCAAGATGCTTTTGCACAGCGCATTGAAGAGAACACATGGATGACTGCTGCAACAAAGAAAAAAGCCATAGAGAAGTTGCAGGCATTTGATATTAAGATCGGTTATCCTGATAAATGGCAGAATATGGATAGCGTCTTCGTGATTGATGACAATAAGTCATTGATTGAAAACGTGAAGGCTGTACAGGAAGCAGCTATGAAGTACCGTATTGCTAAACGCTGGGGTAAGCCTGTTGACAAGAAGGAATGGCACATGACTCCACAGACGGTTAATGCTTACTATGACCCAACAACCAACAGTATTAACTTCCCTGCAGCTATTCTCCAGCCTCCTTTCTTCGATCCAACAGTGGATGATGCTGCTAATTATGGTGCTATCGGTGCTGTCATTGGACATGAGATGAGCCACGGATTTGACGACCAAGGTTGTCAATTTGATAAGGATGGTAACATGAAGAACTGGTGGACAGAAGAGGATAAGAAGAACTATGACGCTCGTACAAAGGTTCTTGTAGACTGGTTCAACAAGCAGGAAGTAATCCCTGGCTTGTATGTTAACGGTGAGAAGACACTCGGTGAAAACATCGGTGATAACGGAGGTTTGAACATTGCCTTCCGTGCACTTGAAAACAGTATGAAAACAAAACCATTGAGCGATATGGACGGATTCACACCTGCACAGCGTTTCTTCCTCGCTTGGGGACGTGTTTGGGCAAGCAACGTTGCTCCTCAGTTTGTTGCTTATATTGTCAATTCTGATGTTCATTCACCAAGTATCAGCCGTGTGAATGCAGCCCTTCCTATGATTGATAATTGGTACAAGGCTTTCGACATCAAAGAAGGTGACAAACTCTTCGTGCCTCAGCAGAATCGTGCACACATCTGGTAAGAGAATATTTTGATAATGTACATATCATTTGATATGCCTTATAAGCTCTGTAGTGTCACTATCTATTAAGCAATGACCACGGAGTTTTATACCTAATATAAAGGGAGTGTGTCCAACAAAAAGGATCCACTCCCTTCTTACTTTTGGACGTTTCTTTTTTAAAGTTCTACCTTCTCGCATCAAAGTAGTTTTTGTTAAACAAAAATCAAAAGTCTTCCTGTCGACAAAACTAAAACCAAAATACAAGGAATAAATAACCACAAGCAACCTTTTTGAGCACATAGAAGGATGAAAAAAGAGAAAAACAAAAATGATATTTCATAGTAATTCTTTTATCAGATTAAGCATAAAAAACGCTGATTTCACCGTAAATTAGAACTAAATATTTTACGAATAGAATAATCTTTAAGCCCTAAAAATCAAACACATTAGCCTCTATTATAGGTGTAACAACAAAGTATTTTGTCATAATTTAACAAGTACAACGAGAAACATGATACTTTCCTTAATTCTCATATTATTGATAAGAAATAGTATTATTTATCTATTAATTCAATAAAATATTGTATATTTGCACCCAACAATAATTTTAATTGTAGATAAAATAGTAAAAAGTTTTTGCATAACAGCGCAATTTATATGCATTACTGAGCATAAAGAGTATCACAGGAACATAATAAACAGATTAAGATTCAAGATTTCAAGCAGCAGTAGGTAAGCTTACAAAACAACATTCTTTCATTAAAGACGGAATAAGAAACAAAGACATCGTTCTGCAAGAAACAAATAGATGTACAGACAAACATAATAAGTCTTGCCTAAATTCACCTGCTAAAATGTAATAAAAAAGGAAATATACATACTGAATCTTTTCAGATTAGCATAAATAAAAATAACTACCAAAATCCTATTTTCAATGGGATATTTTTAGTTACCAGTGGGATTTCATCGTGAGATGAGATCCCACACCTTTTTATATATAGTGGTATAAGATGATTCCTCTATTGTGCAAGTTCCCTCTTATACCCCACCTCACTATCATCTGAAAAACAGTTTTATATAATCTTTATCCTCTATAACTGTAATCATTTCATTTCTTTTCAGTATCTTTGCGTTCAGATAAATCATCAATTAAAAACAAAAAGAATATGAACGTAGGAGATAAAGCACCAGAGATTCTGGGAACTGACCAGGACGGAAAAGAAATTAAGTTGAGCGATTATAAAGGACAAAAGATAGTTCTTTATTTCTACCCTAAGGATTCAACATCAGGCTGCACAGCGCAGGCATGCAACCTTCGTGATAACTACAAGGAGTTAAGAGATAAGGGATATGTCATTATCGGAGCAAGCATACAGGACGAGAAGTCACACAAGAAGTTTATCGAGAAGAACGAACTTCCTTTCCCACTCATTGCCGATACCGACTTAAAACTCGTTGAGACATTCGGTGTTTATGGTGAAAAGAAGATGTATGGCCGCACCTACATGGGTACATTCCGCACTACTTTCATCATCAACGAAGATGGTATCATTGAGCGCATCCTCGGTCCAAAGCAAATTAAGACTAAGGATCACGCTGCTCAAATCCTTGCTGAAGACTAAGTCTTGCAATGTAAGGCATAGTTACAGAAAGTCGATAACACGCTCATAATAATAAGAGAACGCCGATAATAAAAGAATCAAAAAAACGCTCCCTACTAAAAGAGATGTGATAAAAAAGAAACGAGACAACTATGTCTAAAGCTCAAGACACAAGCAGTAAGAAAACGAAGACGATAAGCAAAGATAGCAAAAGTCTAAGGGATCAAAAGCAACCTCACCATTCACTTTCCTCTTCGCTTGGAGAGGGAGGGATGGTGAGGTCTTTTTGTAAGGATGTAGAAGCGAAGTCTTTACGAAAAAGACTCCTTACCCTTGCTAACAAATATGAAACTTCGTCCTTTCTCAATGGCGACCCATCATGGTTTATGCACCAGGTGATTGGTAAAAGAAATCAAGAAACCATCGCTTTTATTGCTGCTTGCCTAAGTTATGGTTCACGACAAGTTTTCCTGCCTCGCATACAATATCTGCTCGATTGCTCACGTAGCGAACCCTACGAATGGATTAAAACAGGAAGATACGCACTCGACATTCCTAATGACAATCAATGCTTCTATCGTTTGTATACCAATGCTATGATGTGCGACCTCTTCCACGCACTACGAAAGATGTATGAGGAGTATGGCGACATGGAAAATTATATTCGCAGCTATGCAAACCTCCAAAAGGGAAGTAAAAAGACTGATGCAATTACCGCTATTGAAGCTATTTGTGACCATTTTTTAAAACATGAAGCAGTCGGAATCGTACCCAAAAACACGAATTCAAGCTGTAAACGTGTATGTATGTTCCTACGATGGATGGTTCGAACCAACTCTCCAGTAGACCTTGGACTATGGTCTGAGCTCATCGACCAACGTTCGCTCATCATCCCTCTTGACACCCATGTTATACAGCAGTCTCTGCAATTAGGACTCATTACAAGCAAGACTGCTTCTATGTCGGTTGCTCGAAAACTAACCGATAAACTGTTAGAAATCTTCCCTAATGACCCTCTAAAAGCTGATTTTGCCCTCTTTGGATATGGAGTGAATCAGAAATAGAACAATCATCCCTGTTTGATAACAGACTCAAAGGATAAAGTAAGAACTCGTATTCTTTATTAGTTTTGTAATAAAAATTCAAAGACTCAGAAATTAAAGAGGCTTAATTGGACGCGAACTAAGGCTTAATAGCCTTGCAAAAGGTGCCCTTTTGAGGTCTAACTAACGCCCTTTTGAACCCTTATTAAGCACCTTTTAAAAAGCGATTCCATATAACACTGATTATAAGATGGTTACAAAAGCTGAAGTAATGGGCATTTTTTCTTGAGTATCAGACTTCCTTTACGTTCTTTTTGTAAAGTTATTTCACACCCTCTGAATATAAAAACCGGTTTTCGAAAAGGAAAGAAAGGGAGTGTGAACAAATGAAAGACGGTACTTAAAAACAAAGAAAAACAAAAATCCCGACTACGTTATAAACGCAGACGGGACCTTGTTACTACTCTCAAATTTCTAAATTACTTTCTTAATTAGGCAGTGATGTGATTATTCAAGTTAACTGCCTTTGCTACTAATGCTGCAACTACTACAGCTGATAATACTACTGAAATCATAATCTTTTTACCTTTAATGGGGAACCTTTTTCCCCTGTTCATTAATATGTTATCCTTTAATTACGAGTGCAAAGTTAGGCAAAAACAAAACATCCAACAAAAGAAACAAACAATAAACTTAGGAATCTACCTTTTAATTAGCCTGTATCAAGTCGATTGACGTAAATCAAAGAAATATCACTTGCTTTTCTCAATTATTTAAACTAACTTTGCCAGCCGCAAGCAAAAAGGCACAAAAAGAATGGAGAAAAACCAAGAATTACGCAATGCGTGGGACTTTGTAGAACACACTGGAATAAGTATTTTCCTCACAGGAAAGGCTGGAACTGGTAAAACAACCTTCCTTCGCACACTCAAAGAGCGCAGCAATAAACGAAACATTATTGTTGCTCCTACTGGTGTGGCTGCTATCAATGCGGGCGGTATGACGATTCATTCTTTCTTCCAGTTGCCCCTCTCGCCTTTCGTACCCAATACTAACATCAAGAATCGATTTGATTATAGCAAAGAGAAACGCAAGATTATGCGTACTCTCGACTTGCTTATCATTGACGAGATTAGTATGGTACGAGCTGATGTTCTTGATGCAATTGACTCCGTTTTACGTCGTTTTCGTGAGCCAGATAAACCCTTTGGTGGTGTACAACTCCTGATGATAGGCGACTTACAACAGCTTACTCCCGTTGTAACTCCTGAAGAAGAGGAACTATTACGACAGTATTATGACACTCCTTATTTCTTTGGTTCAAAGGCATTACGCAGCATTAGCTATGTGACTATTGAGCTAACCCACGTCTATCGACAGCAAGATGCGACCTTCATCACCTTACTTAATAATATAAGAGAGGGAAAAGTTTCTGCAGATGACCTCCAGCGCCTCAACGAAAGATATGATCCAACGTTCCAACCAAAGGAAGGTAGTGATTATATTCGATTGACAACACATAACAGAATGGCGGAAAGCTATAACGAAGACCAACTTCGTAAACTTCCCGCAAAAGCTTATACCTTTAGCGCAGAAACCGATGGTAACTTCCCTGAATACAACTATCCAACGGACTTCAACCTTACGCTGAAGACGGGTGCACAGGTGATGTTCATACGTAATGATAACAATGGCCGTTACTATAATGGGCGTATTGGACACATCACCCATGTTGATAACGAGAAGATATACGTTCTTTGCCCTGGAGAGGATGAGGAATTTGAGATTGAAGTTGAGACATGGGAGAACACTAAATACACCTTAAATGAGAAAACAAAACAAATAGAAGCAGAGGTGCAGGGTACTTTTAGGCAGTATCCACTGCGTCTGGCGTGGGCAATTACCATACATAAAAGCCAAGGACTTACCTTTGAACATGCTATTATAGATGCGCAAGCATCCTTTGCTTCGGGACAGGTTTATGTTGCATTAAGTCGTTGTAAGACCTTAGAAGGTTTGGTTTTGGCATCTCCGATTGGTAATACTGCGATTATAAATGATAACCGTGTAAGTGAGTATATCTCACATCAAACAGAAGAAGCAGAAAAGAGTATCTCCGCTTTACCTGCCTTGAAAGAAGAATACCATCGCCAATTACTTATCGAATTATTCAATTTCAACGAGATTAAAACCTACGAGACGGCTCTCTTTAGGGTATTAACAGAGTTCTTCTTCAAGTTTACAAAGATAAATGCACTGCATAAGATGGCGCTTACTGACTTAGAGTCACGCATCATTCAAGTATCGATGAAATGGGAGAATCTTATCAAAAAGATGACAACCGAGCAACTTCACGAAGAGGATTTCAAGGAGAGAATAAAGAAAGGAGCGCTCTACTTCCATAGTGAGTTGACCGAAATCTTCAGTAGAATGATAGAGTTGACCAAGGAAGTACAGACAAATAATAAAATAGGTGCTAAACGTTTTGACAACGCTTACACTGAACTTAAACAGACTTATCTGGCAAAGCATGATCTGTTAGAAAGCATAATGGAAGATGGTTTCTCGATTACTACCTACCTCACAGCAAAGCAAGAGGCTATTCTCAACAGTATTTCCGATGGAAACGAGAGAAAAAGAAGAAAGAGGAAGGATGATAAAGACAAACCTAAAGAGAAAAAAATCAGCACTTCTGAACAGACATATAACCTCTTCAAAACTGGAAAAAGCATTGAAGAGATTGCCAAAGAGCGAGGATTAACACAAGGTACAATCCAAGGACATCTCGTATCTTACATCCTAAATGGAGACATAAAGCTTGAAGAAGTGATTGATGAAAAGAAAATAAATATCATCAAACGAATAATTAAAGATGTTGGAACAGAGAGCGGAATGAACCCTATTAAGGAGTTATGCCCTTCAGATATAACCTATAATGACATACGATTAATTATGAAAACAATGGTAACTTAAAGACTAAACAAAACCTTTACAATCTTATAAAAAGAGGGATTACCATGCTTTTCAAGGTAATCAAACTATCAAAAAACGTCAAAAAAGAAGACCTGATAAAATAAAACAACCTCTGAGACGTTGTCATACAACATAAAATCCCAGCATAAACCGTACTAAAAAGGAAAGAGTGAGGTTTTCTGAGATTATTTTATTATCTTTGTATTAGACAACAACACAAATATATCATGATACTAAGTTATGCAACCTCATTGGCAGCTATAATTGCTTCGGCTATATGCTTTGCCATCATTGCATTGATGTATTGGAAGTCACCAAGTGGTCCACTCACTTTTAAGCGTAGAATAATTATATTGGACTATGGGCTTCTTCTTTTATATCTTTGCTGTCATTTTATACGGAGTGAGAACGATGAAACCGAAATATTATGCGTTCCATCGATATTATCATTATACCTTCTTTGGGAGTCTTTCCTTATCACATGCACGACATTCAGCAATGGAAAGATTTACAAGAACACGTATGCTCTGTTATTCTATAACCTCCTACCGCTATCACTACTTGTCCCACAGATGATATATGCAGCGAACGGAGACGTTCATCATTACCAGGACTACAGTCAACTACAGGCTGATCTCCAGCAAACGATGCCAATACAAGCATTAATGCGTATTGTCTTTTCGGCTGGTATCCTCTTCTGCAAGCTATTGATGATTATAGAGATAGTAACACAACAGATTAAATATAAGCATCAAATTATCGATGAAAACGGAGATCTTAGAGGTGTGGCACGACGCAACAAGCTCTATTTAGGGACGGGAATACTTCTCATATTGATAACGATAGGACAGCTTGTTCCGTCTACAACTTACCATGCCTTATTAAAGATTTGTATCATATTTACTGTCATTGCAATCACACGTTTCTACGTGAATCTACATAAACACATTATGATTTTGGAGTCAAACAACTATAACAAAGGTAACTCTATTAAAGAGAAAATAGACAAGTGGCTTCACCAAGACCCATTCCCTTTGGCTGATACAGAGCTCACAATGGAGAAGACGGCAGAGTCTATAGGAATACAGACCGTAGCCCTCTCCTACTATATCTATGAGTTTGCGGGTAAGACATTCCTATCTTGGCAAAGCGAATGTCGTATGATTCATTGCCGTGAGTTACTCAAAAACGATGACAAAAACATCTCAGAAATAGCATACGAATGTGGTTATAGCGACCTTGCGGCTATGAGTAAAGCCTTCAAAAAGAGGTTCGGAGTAGCTCCAACCATTTATAGGAAGAGGCTTAGCGACGCAAAAAGGTCTCAAAGTACAGATTCCGTTGAAGATGAAGTTTAATCGATGAAATGGGCGAAAAACGACGTTTAAAAAGGGTGTAAAAGGTAGTTATAATGAAAAATAAGTCTTATAACAAATATAATTTATTTGAATAGACATCTTTTTTTCTATAAAATAACTATCTTTGTAATGTCAATTAAAGATATTTCTTGAGTAGCAATCAAATTACGTTTAAATAGTTATTAGTAAGTTAATAGTCAAATTAAAGTAGTTAGTTAGTCTTCGTGATGAAGACGAAACTAACGTTTTTGAGTCAAATAATTTTTTGAGTTATTTAGTTAAGTGGCTGAGTGTATGTCTGCGTGAGCAGATATACACTTTTTTCTTTTCTATAGTTTGAGTCGACAACTCGCGTGGTTTCATAAGAACTTCACACATAAACAATTCTTTAGTAGCCTACCTTATAATTCCCAATGGGGCAAACACACCTCTCCTCTACCATCTTTATCCATTGTATTATAGCTTTTTCCATGTCATATTCTTGGTAAGCACCCACTGTGCGAGGCATGAGCACCAACCGTGCGGAGTACTAACACCATACGTGCGAAGGCTTAAATACCTTATAATATATGACTGAGATGAAAGCCATTTGCTGTTATCAAAGAGCTATATAGCCCAAAATAAAATGACATTAGTGGATTAAGAGGCTTCCTTTCTTAAAAACATTAGGAATGAAAAGAGTATAACTATCAGCTTTAAAGTACAATTTTGATTAAAAATTATTAGGCTGTAATAATAGAGAATAATATCCTTAAATACTTTGCCAGATAATCTGAAAATAACTAATTTTGCAGATAGAACTTTCATTATAAGACAAAAGATATGGCAAATTTAAGATTTGGAGCTGTTGAAGAAGCATTCAAAAAACGCCCCTTAGAAGTCAAGACACCTACAGAACGTCCAGAACAGTTCTACGGTAAGTACGTCTTTAATCGTGCAAGAATGTACAAGTATCTCCCTGTTGATGTGTACCAAAAGCTGATAGACGTCATTGACAACGGTTCACGATTAGACCGTTCCATCGCAGATGCAGTAGCGCAAGGCATGAAGAAATGGGCAGAGGAGCATGGAGCAACTCACTATACTCACTGGTTCCAACCGCTAACGGAAGGTACGGCAGAGAAACATGACGCCTTTATCGAGCATGATGGTAAAGGAGGAATGATAGAAGAGTTCTCAGGAAAGCTACTCGTTCAGCAGGAACCTGACGCCAGTTCTTTCCCTAATGGAGGAATCCGCAATACCTTTGAAGCACGTGGCTATTCAGCTTGGGACCCAACAAGTCCTGTATTCATCATCGAAGACACACTTTGTATTCCTACAATATTTATATCTTATACTGGAGAAGCACTCGACTACAAAGCACCATTATTAAAATCACTCCATGCTGTTAATGTTGCAGCAACTAAGGTTTGCCAATACTTTTATCAAGACGTAAAGCAGGTTCATACTAACCTTGGATGGGAACAAGAATACTTCCTTGTAGATGAAGACTTGTACTTTGCTCGCCCTGACCTTATGCTTACAGGCCGTACGCTGATGGGGCATGACTCTGCAAAGAACCAGCAAATGGACGACCATTACTTCGGTACAATCCCTGAGCGTGTACAAGCTTTCATGAAGGATCTTGAGATACAAGCACTCGAATTGGGTATTCCTTGCAAGACACGTCACAATGAGGTTGCCCCTGGTCAGTTTGAGTTGGCTCCTATCTTTGAGGAATGTAACCTTGCTGTAGACCATAACATGCTATTGATGTCACTCATGAAGAAGGTTGCACACAAGCATAGTTTCCGCGTTCTTCTACATGAGAAACCTTTCGATGGAGTCAATGGTTCTGGTAAGCATAACAACTGGAGCCTAAACACTGACACTGGTATTCTCCTCCATGCAGCAGGTAAGACACTTAACGATAACCTTCGTTTTGTAGTCTTCATCGTAGAAACCTTGATGGCTGTCTATAAGCACAATGGTCTTCTGAAGGCATCAGTAATGAGTGCAACCAACGATCATCGTCTTGGAGCTAACGAAGCACCACCTGCTATTATCTCCTCATTCCTCGGAAAACAGATTAGTGATCTCCTTGAGCATATAGAAAAGGCTGACAAGGAAAACATCTTTAGCCTTACTGGAAAGACTGGTTTACAGATGGACATTCCAGAGATTCCAGAGTTACTTATCGATAACACCGACCGTAACCGCACATCTCCTTTTGCCTTTACAGGTAACCGCTTTGAGTTCCGTGCAGTAGGTTCTGAGGCTAACTGTGCATCTGCAATGATTGTACTGAACACTGCTGTAGCAGAAGTTTTAGAACGTTTCAGAGAGCGCGTTGACACCTTGGTTGAAAAAGGTGAAGACCTAACATCAGCAATCATTGATATCATACGTGAAGATATCAAGACCTGTAAGCCTATTCACTTCGATGGGAACGGATATTCTGATAGCTGGAAGGAAGAAGCCAAGAAGCGTGGACTCGATTGCGAATCAAGTTGTCCTAAGTGCTTCGACCGCTACCTTGACGAAGATTCTATCAAGATGTTCGAGTCGATGAATGTGATGAAGCGTAATGAGTTGGAGGCACGTAACGAGGTAAAATGGGAGACATACACCAAGAAGATACAAATCGAAGCACGTGTAATGGGCGATTTGGCGATGAACCATATCATCCCTGTGGCAACACATTACCAGAGTCAACTGGCGAAGAATGTGCAGAATATGGTCAATATCTTCGGAGATGTAGAGGGAAAACAGCTCAGCGAGCGTAACATAAAGATTATACGTGAGATTGCTGAACGCACAAACATCATCGAGACGGGTGTTGAAGAACTTGTCAATGCACGTAAACAAGCCAACAAAATAGAAAGTCAACGAGAAAAAGCAATCGCTTATCATGATACTATCGCACCAAAGATGGAAGCCATCCGATATCAGATTGATAAATTAGAGTTAGTGGTCAGCGATGAGCTTTGGACACTTCCTAAGTATCGCGAACTGCTCTTTATCAGATAAAAGATTGCGATTTCATCGACAATTAACACTTTCTTTGTATCTTTACTTAACACTGTAAGGGGCGAAGAAAGTGCCAAAAGAAAGGCGGGTAATCCAAACATCAACGGATTACCTGCCTTTCTTCTATCGTTCTAAGAAACGTATTACTGCTGTTCTTTCTCCTTATAGATAACATTATTAGCACCACTTGTGAACTTCAGTGCCTCTGGATGCTCATCTACAAAGCTCTCAATATGACGAACACGCTTCTCTTCGAAGATCTCATCAACCGCTATAAGGATACCAGTTTCCTCTACATCACCAAAGCCATAGTTGATAGCTGTACCGAAGAGTTTCATCGTTGGAGAAAGATTCATATAAGCATTCACTAAAGGAGGGATGTTATATCCCAACTCACGTATCTCTCTATTTAATATTCTATAGTCCTCCTTAAAACCATTTCCTTGGAAAAGAGCATCCAACTCAGTGGTTGGAGTGTCAATTTTCAACGGTTTAATCGGTATAATAAGGTCTTCTTTATCATCAAAATACTTCTTCAAAAAGTAAAGAATCATATCCCTACCACGACGGATATAAGAAGGATACATGGTCATCTTTCCGAAGAAATACTTACATTCAGGGTACAACACCGTCAACGCTCCAAGTCCATCCCAAAGGTTATCCAGCGCAAAGATACTCTTAGAATTCTTACGAACGTTCTGGTAATCCAATGAAACAAAAGAACGTCCAAGCTCAACTGTATAAGGAGCATACTCCTTCATGAACTTATCAGAGAAATGGAACATATGACTTGTTGCGACCTTTGGCTGTCCGTTTTTATCTATTTCCCACTCGCTACCAAAGATATAACGATATCCACCGATAATCTCTTCCGCCTCAGGGTTCCAAACAATCAACTGTCTACAACAATTCTCCATCGTGTCGAACTCATCGACATCCATCGATTTGCCCGTACCACCCCCAGCCGAACGAAAAGCTATTTCGCGCAGACGTCCAATCTCCTTCATCACGTTTGGCGCAGTCTTAGCCGTCACAACATAAATTTCATTGTGACTTTTGTTCGTTGAACGAAGCATCCGTTCAGGAGTCAACTCGCTCTTGAGTAGCTCCTTGCTAATGGGTTGGATGATTTCTTCTTCCATATATTCTATCTATCTTTTTCTTTCTCTAAATCTAATCGCTTGATTGAACTCTTTATTCTATCATTTAATAAGGCTAAATTTTAGAGTTCATAAACCATGTCTTCAACATATTTCGCCCATTCCATCGATGTGCGACTCTTATCAAACGTTTGCCAAGGGATTGGCTTCCCTATTGCAACACGGAACGTTTTACCAACGTTTCTGTACATCTCATCAACAAGGAATAGCATCGCTATATTCACCTTCTTAACGTATTTATCACTGAAATGTGCTATACGATAGAATCGATCAGAATTACGTCCGCCAAAGAAGATGGGAACTACATCACGCTGATACTCCACACTCTTGGTGATAAACGTCTTCTTCCACTCTAAGTCATGAATCTTCCCATTAATCTTACGACTATTCAGTCCAGCAGGGAACATCAAGATATGATTATCACTTTTGAAGCCAGCCTCAACCATGCGAGGGAAATCACGACTCTGTTTTCCAGTTTTGTTGATGCCAATACTTACTGGTTTTAAGCCCGGAAGATTGAGTAATAAGTCATTAACCAAATAGCGAAATCTACCATCATAGTGCTTACCGATAATAGATCCCAATGCTACACCATCCTGCCCACCAAGAGGATGATTTGACACAAAGGTATAAAGCTTACCATCATTCTTATCTGGAAGATTCTCTAAACCTTCGATTTGCAGTGTCATGTCAAGATATCTAACACATTCCGTGAGCCATTCTGTCCCTGACAAACCACGACTATCCCATAGAAACTGATTAACCTCATCTTCATGAAGGATTCTTTTTAGCCAATTGACAGCAAAAGAAGGAACGAATTTAGCCTTCGCCCCCATCTTATCTCTTAGAATCTTGTCTATGTCTATCGTCTTCTCTATTTCTGCACCCATGTACTCAATTCTCTCCTAACAAAATGCAAAAATAACGAAACCATTTGGAATAGCTTGCGTTTTTTGCAAAAAATATATGTTTAAACTGAAAAAATCATGTCAACAACAGCGTTGATTACTCTCATTTAAAACCAAATGCTCCATTTTACCCCACTATTTTTAGGATCCTCCACTTCACATAATGAGCCTTAAAACCAACTTTGATACGCCAAAAAGACTGAAAGAAAGACAACTCAAAAAGAAGGAAATAAAAGCAAAAAAGGAACAACAAAACTCGTACTAAAAAACGTATTTTGTAATAATATTTCACAACATCAATTTCAATATATGCTCTCTTAGCATCTTAAAGACGCCCAATAAGCTTGCAAAAAGTGCCCTTTAAGACCCTTACTAACGCCCTTTTGAAGTCCAATTAAGCACCTTTTGAAAAACACTTTTACAACCCTTTGACTCTCTGATACTTACAAAGGCATTCAAAATAGTACTTTTTAGACCTAAATTAGTATTTTAAGCCCTTGTTATTGTAAATATATTTCAAAAAACACACAACTCACTCAACACGCTTAATACACAGCAAAAATCAAGTACACCACGAAGCGCAATTGACAAGAGGACAGAAACGTCGGCTAAAGTGTTAATATTCTAAAAATAGAGGTCGTTAACAAAATATTGTGGAGCATAGTGGGGATATGTGGGGAAAAATGTGTAACTTTGAAGCCAAATACAGCTTTATAAAAAATAAACATGAGATTCTTAGGCAATATCGAAGCAAAAACAGACGCAAAAGGAAGAGCCTTCCTGCCTGCAGTCTTCCGCAAGGTACTCAACGCATCAGGCGAGGAATCGTTGGTATTGCGCAAAGATATCTTCGAGCCATGCTTAGTTCTCTATCCCGAGTCTGTATGGAACGAACGAATGGACGCACTCCGCAAGCGTTTGAGTCGCTGGAGCCGTCGCGACCAGATGATTTATCGCCAGTATGTCACAGATGTTGAGATGATTACATTGGACGGAAACGGTCGTTTCCTCATTCCAAAACGATATCTGAAAATGGCGAATATCGACCAGCAGATTAGGTTTACAGGAATGGACGATTGCATTGAAATCTGGGCGAACGGTGAAAATAACGAGCCATTCATGTCGGCTGAAGAATTCAGCAAAGCCATGGAAGAAACCATGGGCATGGAAGGAGCCTTCTCGCTTGATACCCCTTCACAAGACAACGATTAGTCAACCACAAAAGAATCAACAGCATGATTAAGACTGCAGAATGTTATCATATCCCAGTACTCCTCAACGAAAGCATTGAAGGATTGAACCTACATGCCAACGGAGTCTACGTGGATGTAACTTTCGGAGGCGGAGGACATAGCCGAGAGATTCTTTCTCGCTTAACAGAGGGCAGTCATCTTTACAGCTTCGACCAAGATGCTGACGCCGAGCAAAATATTGACAACATGGGCTTAAACGAGGAACAGGTAGACCGCTTCACCTTTGTTCGCTCCAACTTCAGATACCTAAAGAACTGGATGCGGTATTATGGCGTAGAATACATAGACGGATTACTTGCCGACCTTGGTGTTAGCAGCCATCACTTTGATGATGAGACACGTGGGTTCTCTTTCCGCTTCGAAGCTCCACTCGACATGAGAATGAACAAACGAGCAGGAATAACAGCTGCCGACATTCTCAACGACTACGATGAAGAACGATTGGCAGACATACTCTACCTCTACGGAGAACTGAAGCAGTCGCGCCGCATCGCCTCAGCCATTGTTAAGGCAAGAGGACAGAAAACATATAAAACAACGAACGACTTACTGACAACCATCGAACCTTTCTTTCAGCGGGCACGCGAAAAGAAAGACATGGCAAAAATGTTTCAAGCCCTTCGCATCGAAGTAAACCACGAGATGGATGCCTTGAAGGAAATGCTTATGGCAGCAACCGAACTGCTTCGCCCTGGCGGTAGACTATCGGTTATTACCTACCACTCCTTAGAGGATAGAATGGTAAAGAACATTATGAAGTCAGGAAATATAGAGGGTAAAGTGAAACAAGACTTCTTCGGACGAATAGAAACGCCATTCCGATTAGTCAATAACAAAGTTATCACAGCAAGTAACGACGAACAAGAACGCAACCCACGAAGCCGAAGTGCAAAACTAAGAATAGCAGAAAAGAAAGCAAATGAATGACGAGAACGACAAGAAGAATCCAACGCTGACGGAGCATCCTCTCACAGAAGATCAGACTGCTTTCACTGAAGAGAGCATAAACGTCACAGAGCCACTCGTTAAGGCAGAGACTATAGAAAATCAACCAGAAGCTACTGCGAATAACGAGGTAGCAACACCACTAATGGAGGAGGAAGAAAAAAGAATAGAAGAAGAGGTTGAAGTAGAAAAGATTAAAGCTGCCATTGAGGAGCAAGCACGCGAAGATGAGCAACCACAATCATCAAACTTCACACTAAGAAAGATTCTTGGAGGTGACATCCTCTCTACACGACTCCTACGTAATAACATCTGGTTGATTATCACCGCTGTGATTTTCACTATCGTCTACATATCAAATCGATACAGTGTACAGAAGTACCTCATTGAGATTGATAAGTTGCAAAAAGAGTTAGAGGACGCTAAGTATCGTGCGCTTTCAAGTAGTAGTCAACTCACAGAGAAGACACGTGAGAGCCATATACTTGAGATATTGAAAACAAGAAAGGACAGTGTACTGAAAATGTCTGACCGTCCACCTTATATTATAGATGTACCCGAGAAATAGGATATGAGTAAGTTTGATAATAGCAAAGTAATGCCCCGCTACAGCGTTATAGCGATCATCATGTCGCTTGTAGCTGTAGCTGTTATTGGTAAGACTATCTACACCATGACTGCAGGTAGAACCTACTGGCTGGAAGTTGCTGCTTCTCAAAAGAAAGACAGCGTCACAGTAAAACCTACCAGAGGTAATATCCTAAGCTGTAATGGGCAACTTATGGCAAGTTCATTACCTGAATTTAAGGTTTACATGGACTTCAACGCACTCAAAGCAGCAGGAAACGACACAGCGTTCGTCGATAGCATCAACTATATCAGCAAGGGATTGAATAACATCTTCCCTGAGAAATCAGCAGCCTACTTCAAGAAGTACCTCATGGAAGGCTACCACAAGGAGAGTAAGCATTGGGCAATATGGAACGAGCGCATAGACTATAACACATTTAAAGAGATACAGAGCCTCCCTATTTTCCACCTTTCTAAATATAAGAGTGGATTCCACTGGGATGAGTTTAACGCACGTCGTCGCCCGTTTGGCTCACTCGCTCAACGTACGATAGGTGATATGTTCGGTGCAAAAGATACTGCTCGCTGTGGATTAGAGCTTTCATACGACTCTATTCTGCGTGGTACAAATGGTATTATCCACCGTCGTAAGGTTCGTAACAAGTTCCTTGATATCACGGATACACCACCTATTGATGGTGCTGACATCATAACTACCATTGACGTCAGCATGCAAGACTTAGCAGAGCGTGCCTTATTAGACGAGCTGAAAGACCCTAATGTAAATGGTAACGTAGGTGTTGCTATTGTGATGGAAGTCGCAACTGGTGACGTGAAGGCTATTGTCAACTTAGATAAATGTAGTGATGGCGAATATAGAGAGGTTAAAAATCATGCCGTAAGTGACTTGCTTGAGCCAGGCTCTGTCTTTAAGACAGCCTCTATTATGACCATCCTTGATGATGGACTCGTTGATACTATGTACACCGTTCAGACTGGACCAGGTGTATGGAATATGTACGGACGAGACATGAAGGACCACAACTGGACACGTGGAGGATATGGAACGCTGACGCTGCCATGGACTTTGAAATACAGTTCAAACATCGGTGTCAGTCGTATCATTGACATGCACTACCACAAGAACCCAGAGAAATTCGTTCAAGGTATCTACGACTTAGGACTTGCAACTGATTTCCATGTCCCTATCGTAGGCTATTCACCAGCACGAATCCGCATGCCACATAAGAATAGTCGTGGTCAGTATGACAACTGGAGTGCCACAGCTTTGCCATGGATGAGTATTGGTTACGAGACACAGATACCACCAATATCGACTCTTACCTTCTATAATGCGATTGCCAATGGTGGTAAGCTAATGCAGCCACGATTTGTAAAACAGATTGTAAAAAATGGCGAAGTCATCTATAACAATCCGCCAAAGGTATTAAAAGAGCGTATTGCAAAGGAAAGTACCATCAAGAATATTACACGCATTCTGACGGAAGTTGTTTCTGAAGGCTTGGGTAAGAAGGCTGGCTCTGACAAATTCCTCGTTGCAGGTAAGACTGGTACTGCCCAGATGTCAAAGGGAGCCTTGGGTTATAAGACTGGTGGAACAAACTATCTCCTCAGCTTTGCAGGCTTCTTCCCTGCCGACAAACCACGTTACAGTTGTATTGTCTGCATACAGAAGACAGGTCTCCCTGCATCTGGAGGTGGCATGAGTGGTGTTGTATTCCACCACATTGCGGAAGGCATTATGGCACAAAGTCTGAAGCTGAATGTTACTGATGCACACGATGCTTCCTCTGTAACAATCCCTACAGCAAAGACAGGCAACCTGCTTGCAACAGACTATGTGCTGAATTCTCTCGGCTTCCAAATAACGAATGGTTGGAACGGTGCTTACCCATTTGGTAATCCTATATGGGGAACAACCACCATAAAAGGAAAGTCATTGACCTTCCAAAAGGAGCAAACACCTAAAGCCAACATAGTCCCTGACGTCCATGGCATGGGTGCTCGCGACGCTGTTTACTTGATGGAGAAACATGGTATTAAAGTAATACTTACCGGTAGAGGTCGTGTTATTAAACAAAGCGTAGCACCGGGCGAGAAGGTTAAGAAGGGCATGAAATGTGAATTAAGGATGGGATAAACATTCACTTCACAAAGGCAGAACACTTCGATTACAATCATAAAGAATAAGAAAAGAACAAAGATATGAAGTTAAGCGAATTACTCAAAAACGTTAAGGTTATTGCCAGCCAAGGCAATATTGACGTTGAGATTAAAGGAGTGAACATTGATAGTCGTAAGATAGAGAACGGCCACTTGTTCATCGCAATGAAAGGAACACAGGTAGACGGACATAAATTCATTAGCAAAGCTATTGAGTTAGGAGCCGTAGCAATCCTACTTGAAGATATGCCTGAGGAACTGAATGAAAAGGTAACATACGTTCAGGTAGCATCAACTGAGGAAGAAGCAGGAAAGGTTGCCACAATGTTCTATGGAGAACCATCACGCAAACTAAAGTTGGTTGGTGTAACTGGAACGAACGGTAAGACAACCATTGCCACCTTATTATATAGAATGTTCCGTGAATTCGGTCATAAGGTAGGCTTACTCTCTACCGTATGTAACTATATTAATGATGAGGAAGTTCCTGCAAGTCACACTACTCCAGACCCAATAGAACTTAACTGTCTACTTGCCAAGATGGTTGAGGCAGGCTGCGAATATGCGTTCATGGAGTGTTCCAGCCATGCTATCCATCAGCATCGTATAGGTGGTTTAGAGTTTGTAGGAGGCATCTTCACCAACCTTACACGTGACCACCTCGACTACCATAAGACTTTCGAGAACTATCGCAATGCCAAGAAGATGTTCTTCGACGGATTACCTAAGACCGCTTTTGCCATTACCAATGCCGATGACAAGAACGGAATGATTATGGTTCAGAACACAAAGGCAACAGTCAAGACCTATTCTATCAAACGAATGGCAGACTTTCGTGCAAAGATTCTTGAATGCCACTTTGAAGGTATGTACCTTGAAGTTGACGGCAAAGAGGTTGGCGTACAGTTCATTGGTAAGTTCAATGTGAGCAATCTGCTTGCAGTATATGGTGCTGCCATCATGTTAGGTAAGAAGCCAGAGGATGTCCTAATAGCAATGAGCACACTCAAGAGTGTTAACGGACGATTAGAACCTATCCAATCACCAGAAGGCTACACTGCTGTTGTTGACTATGCCCATACACCAGACGCATTGGAGAATGTCCTCAGTGCTATTCACGATGTACTTGATGGTAAGGGCGGACATGTCATTACTGTCTGCGGTGCAGGCGGACATCGTGACAAGGGAAAGCGTCCATTAATGGCTCAAGAGGCTGTTAAACAAAGTGACACTGTCATCCTTACAAGTGACAATCCACGCGACGAAGAGCCACAGGCTATTATCGATGATATGCTTGCAGGACTTGACACTACACAGCGCAAGAAGGTTCTCACGATTACTGATCGTAAGGAAGCAATTCGCACTGCAGCCATGATGGCACAGAAAGGTGACGTTATTCTTGTTGCAGGTAAGGGACATGAGAACTACCAAGAGATAAATGGTGTGAAGCATCATTTCGATGACCACGAGGTTATCCGTGAAATCTTCGGTATTAAGTAATTCTAAAATAGAGACCCTATCGTCTATCGTAAGAACAACATAAAAGAGAAATAAAATGTTATACTATATCTTCCGTTGGCTTGACCAGTTCGGTATCAGTGGTTCCCACCTTTGGGGCTACATCAGTTTCCGTTCTATCTTGGCAATGATATTAGCACTGATTATCTCTGCATGGTTCGGAGAACGCTTCATTAAATACCTCAAGAAGAAGCAGATTACAGAGGTACAACGAGATGCACAGATTGACCCATTTGGTGTCAAAAAGATTGGTGTACCATCAATGGGTGGTATTATCATCATCGTTGCACTCTTGATTCCTGTCGTCTTGTTAGGTAGATTACGTAATATCTATCTGCTCTTGATGATTGTCACAACCATTTGGTTGGGTTTCCTCGGTGGTATGGATGACTTCATTAAGATATTCAAGCACGACAAGGAAGGACTGAAGGGTAAATATAAGATTATCGGACAAGTAACCATCGGACTCATCGTTGGCTTAACACTTTGGGCTTCTCCTGACGTTAAATCAAACATGAACCTTGAGGTTGCAAACCAGAATGGTAAAGAAATTGTTATAAAACATGAGGCACAAGCCGAAAAGACATTGAAAACAACCATTCCATTTGTCAAGCTACATAATCTGGATTATTCAGAAATAGTAGGCTTTTTAGGCGAGTATAAGAATGCAGGTGGCTGGATTCTATTTGTCCTTATGACTATCTTTGTTGTCACTGCCGTCTCTAACGGTGCAAACCTTAACGACGGAATGGATGGTATGTGCGCAGGAAACTCCGCCATCATAGGTGTCGTATTGGGTATATTAGCCTACGTAAGTAGCCATATACAATACGCAGCCTACCTCAACATTATGTACATTCCAGGCTCGGAAGAGTTAGTAGTGTTCTTCATGGCATTCATTGGAGCTTTGATAGGCTTCCTTTGGTACAATGCTTATCCTGCACAAGTGTTCATGGGTGACACGGGAAGTCTTACCATCGGAGGTATCATAGCAGTAGGTGCGATCATCATTCACAAGGAGTTGATGCTCCCTATTCTCTGTGGCGTATTCTTTGTTGAGAGCTTAAGTGTTATCGTACAGGTTTGGTACTACAAGTTAGGAAAGCGTAAAGGTGTTAAACAACGTATCTTTAAGCGCACACCAATACATGACAACTTCCGTACACAAGATAGCCAACTCGATCCAGAGTGTAAGTATCTCTTGAAAAAACCACATAGTGCAGTGCATGAGAGTAAGATTACACTACGCTTCATCATCGTGACTATCATCCTCGCTGCAATGACTATCATCACACTGAAGATAAGATAAGTACGAGGCGTGCGAGGCGTTAGCACGATATGTGCGGAGCGTTCGCACAATTGGTGTTCATACGAAACACCACACAGCTGACCACTACCCAAGAGGCGAGTAACCGTTTACTCGAAGAGAGGTAAGCAGCCAGCAAACAAAAACATTACATAAGCAAGAGTAAGGAAAGGAAAGATATATGAAAAGAATAGTAATACTTGGTGCCGGTGAGAGTGGTGCCGGCGCAGCCGTATTGGCAAAGAAAGAAGGCTTCGATGTCTTTGTTTCTGACATGTCAGCCATTAAGGACAAGTATAAGAAGATGCTTGATGACCGTGGTATCGAATGGGAAGAGGGACAACACACAGAAGAGAAGATTCTCAATGCTGATGAAATCATCAAGAGCCCTGGTATTCCTAAAGAAGCTCCTATGGTTCAGAAACTTATCGCACAGGGTACACATATCATTAGTGAAATAGAATTTGCTGGTCGATATACCAACTCTAAGATGATATGTATTACTGGAAGTAATGGAAAGACCACAACAACGAGCCTCATCTATCATATCTTCAAAGATGCTGGTTACGATGCTGGTTTGGCTGGTAACATTGGTAACAGTCTTGCACTGCAGGTGGCAGAAGACCCACATGAGTATTATATCATTGAGTTGAGCAGCTTCCAGTTGGACAATATGTATGACTTCCGTGCCAATATTGCCATCCTTCTCAATATCACCCCTGACCACTTGGACCGCTATGACTACAAGTTTGAGAACTACGCAGACGCTAAGATGCGTATCATTCAGAATCAAACCAAGGAGGATAGCTTCATTTACTGGAACGATGACCCTGTAATCAAGAAGGAACTCGAGAAGTTTGATGTACATGCCGTATGCTATCCATTCTCTGAATTAAAGGAGAAGGGCAGTATCGGTTACATTGAAGAAGGACAGTATACGATTGAGCAGCCTGAGCCATTCAACATGGAGCAGGAAGACCTTTCGCTCACTGGACGTCACAATATCTATAACTCTTTGGCAGCAGGTATTGCCTCAGACATTAGTGGTATTAAGAAAGAAAACATCCGCAAGAGTCTGAGCGACTTCCCTGGCGTTGAACATAGATTGGAAAAGGTATGTAAGGTTGCTGGCGTACAATACATCAACGATTCTAAGGCTACCAATGTTGACGCTTGCTGGTATGCACTTGAAAGTATGCGCACACCAACAATCTTGATTATTGGTGGCAAGGATAAGGGAAATGACTATAACAGCATTAAGGACTTAGTTAAGCAGAAGTGTGCTGGCATTGTCTACCTTGGCGCTGACAACAAGAAGCTACATGACAACTTCGACGACCTCGGTCTTCCTATCCGCGACACCCATTCCATGAAGGATTGTGTTGCAGCTTGTGCAGAGTTAGCAAAGCCTGGTGACACTGTTCTCCTAAGCCCATGCTGTGCAAGCTTCGATCTTTTTAAGAATATGGAAGACCGTGGCGAGCAGTTCAAGAGCTATGTAAGAGCATTATAGGAAAAGACTTATCTGGCTAATTGGGCTTATAAGGCTAATTGAACTTAGGCTAATAAGACTAATTGGGCTAATTGGGCTAATAAGGCTAATAATCCCATAAGGAACAAAAAACAATGAAGAATAAATCTCTCAGTAACATATTCAAAGGAGACAAGGTTATTTGGATGGTCTTCTTCTTCCTATGTATCATCAGTATCATTGAGGTATATTCAGCCTCAAGTTCACTGTCGTACACAGGAGGTAACTACTGGAGTCCTATCATCTACCATTGCAGCATCCTTGTTGTTGGCATTGCTTTGATGGTGGTTGTATTAAATATTAAATGCCGTTACTTCAAACTTATCACACCGATTGTACTGGGCATGTCCATACTAATGCTTATATGGGTGCTCGTAGCAGGACAAAGTACGAATGGAGCAAGCCGTTGGATTAGCTTTGCAGGTATTCAATTCCAACCTTCCGAATTAGCTAAGGGAGCCTTGGTATTAGCTATTGCACAGATTCTTAGCGCAATGCAAACCGAACATGGAGCTGACCGCAAAGCCTTTAAATATATCATGTGGCTATCGGGTGGTATTATTCTCCTGATTCTCGGTGAGAATCTTTCCACAGCGATGCTCATTGGATTGACCGTAATGTTGATGATGTTTGTGGGAAGAGTTCCTTTCAATCAGTTAGGTCGTTTGATAGGTTTCATCGTCTTACTTGGAGTTTTCGTCCTATCTATGGTGATGCTCGTGGGTGATGATAAGAAGGCTGAGGACGAATTGTCTGCCAAGCAAAACCTTACAGAACAAACGGTAGCTGTGCAGCAAGAGGAATCGCCCGGCTTCTTTGGTAAAATACTTCACCGCGCTGACACTTGGAAGGCACGTGTAAAGAAATTCTTTAGTAACGAATATGTTGCGCCAAAAGATTACGACTTAGACAAAGATGCGCAGGTGGCACATGCTAACATAGCCATTGCTTCATCAGATGTCGTTGGTAAAGGACCAGGAAACTCTAATGAAAGAGACTTCCTTTCGCAAGCCTTCTCCGACTTTATCTATGCCATTATCATTGAGGAGATGGGTATCGGTGGAGCTATCTTCGTAGCTTTCCTTTACATCATCCTTCTTTTCAGAACGGGTATTATAGCCAATAGATGCGAAAATTCTTTCCCTGCTTTTCTCGCTATGGGTATCGCTTTCCTCTTGGTTACACAGGCGTTGTTCAACATGTTAGTAGCTGTAGGATTGGCACCAGTTACTGGACAGCCACTTCCTCTTATCAGTAAGGGTGGTACTTCAACTATCATTAATTGCGTCTACATAGGCGTAATACTCAGTGTAAGCCGTTCAGCAAAGAAAAAGAAAGAAGAAAAGAAACCTTCTGAGAAAGTTTCACATGCAATAGTCTAATCTGTAGAGAAGACTAAAAAGAATGTGAAAGTTGAAAGAAGATAAAAAAAATGATTACCTTTGTAGGTTATAAAGAAGATGCAAATGGACGAAGAATTAAGAATTATCATCAGCGGTGGCGGCACGGGAGGACATATCTTCCCTGCAGTATCAATTGCTAATGCCATCAAGGCAAAACACCCAGAGGCAAAGATTCTCTTTGTGGGTGCTGATGGACGTATGGAGATGCAACGTGTTCCTGCTGCTGGTTATGAGATAAAAGGCCTACCTATCAAAGGTTTCGACCGTGCTAATAAGCTAAAGAACATTGAAGTACTTTGCAAACTTTGGAAGAGTCTTCGTATGGCTCGCCAGATAATAAAAGACTTTAAGCCACAGGTTGCTGTGGGTGTTGGTGGTTATGCCAGTGGTGCAACACTCTATGAGTGTGCAAAGATGGGCATCCCATGTCTTATCCAAGAACAGAATTCTTATGCTGGTGTTACCAACAAACTATTGTCTAAGCGTGTGAAGAAGATTTGTGTTGCTTACGAAGGTATGGACCGTTTCTTCCCTGCTGATAAGATTATCATGACGGGTAACCCTGTTCGTCAGAACGTCCTCTCTACCCCACTCTCTGTTGAAGAATCACGTGAGAGTTTCGGTCTTGACCCTAACAAGAAAACGATTCTCCTCGTTGGTGGTAGCCTTGGAGCAAGAACTATCAATCGCTCAGTCATTGAGCACCTTGATCTCATCAAGCAATCAGACGTTCAATTCATATGGCAAACGGGTAAGTTCTATCATCAACAGATATTGGATTCGATAAAGGGTAAGGAACTTCCGAACCTAAAGATAATGGACTTTATCAGTGATATGGGTGCTGCATATAAGGCTGCTGACCTTGTTATCAGTCGTGCTGGCGCAAGTTCTATCAGTGAATTCCAGCTTATCGGAAAGCCTGTTATCTTGGTACCAAGTCCAAACGTGGCAGAAGATCATCAGACAAAGAATGCGATGGCATTGGTCAATAAAGATGCTGCACTCTGCGTAAAGGACGTTGATGCACCTGACACTTTAATAAAACTTGCACTCGATACTATCACGAATGATGAGAAGTTGGCAAGTCTTAGTGAGAATGTTAAGAAGATGGGGCTGAAGAACTCCGCAGAAATTATTGCTGACGAGGTTATCAAACTCATTAAGGGATAAAGCTATCTTCCAATAGATAGGGTTTAAAGAAACCATTGTAGAATGTTGTCCTATCCCCAAACAAAAGAAAGAAAAAGAATATATAACACATGGAACTCAAAGATATTAAATCAGTTTACTTCGTAGGTGCAGGTGGCATCGGCATGAGTGCTATTGCTCGTTATTTCCTTCATAAAGGATTGATAGTAGCGGGTTACGATAAAACTCCATCTGAACTTACCCACACTTTGGAGAAAGAAGGAATGGACATTCATTATGAGGAGAATGTTCAACTCATCCCTGCAGCGTGCAAAGAACCAGCATCAACGTTGGTAATCTACACACCTGCCATCCCTTCTAACCACGCTGAGCTGGTTTACTTCCGTGAGAATGGCTTTGAGATTCAGAAACGTGCACAGGTTCTCGGCACACTCACCCGAACACATAAGGGTCTTTGCTTTGCTGGAACACATGGAAAGACAACGACTTCCAGCATGTGTGCACACCTTATGCACCAAAGTCATTTGGACTGTAACGCCTTCCTTGGTGGTATTTCCAAGAACTATGGCACTAATTATATCCTCTCTGACCATAGCGACTTTGTTGTGATTGAGGCAGACGAGTTCGACCGTTCTTTCCATTGGTTGCGTCCTTGGATGAGCGTTATCACCTCAACAGACCCTGACCACTTGGATATTTATGGTACAAAAGAGGCTTACCTTGAGAGTTTCCGACACTATACAGAACTCATTCAAAAGGGAGGTGCACTCATTATCCGCAAAGGATTAGAGATGAAACCAAACGTACAAGAAGGTGTTAGAATCTATGAATACAGCCGTGACGAAGGCGACTTCCGCGCTGAGAACATACGAATTGCAAACGGAACTATCACCTTTGACTTCGTTTCTCCTATTGAAAATATAAAGGATATTGAGCTTGGACAACCCATACCTATCAACATTGAAAATGGTATCTCTGCAATGGCTATGGCTCAACTCAATGGCTGTACGGTAGAAGAATTGCGCAATGGAATGAAGACATATGGTGGTGTTGACCGTCGTTTCGACTTCAAGATAAAGGATAACCGCCACGTCTTCCTCTCAGACTATGCGCATCATCCAAAGGAGATTCTGCAGAGTGCAAAGAGTCTTAAGGAACTCTATGCTGACAAGAAGGTTACTGCAATCTTCCAACCACACCTCTACACTCGAACACGTGACTTCTATAAGGAGTTTGCAGAGGCACTCAGTCATTTCGATGAAGTGGTATTGACAGAGATTTATCCTGCTCGCGAAGAACCGATCCCAGGTGTAACAAGCGAACTCATCTATGACAACCTCAGTCCTAATGTTAAGAAACAGATGATTAAAAAGGACGATGTTCTCGACTTTGTAAAGTCAAGAGACTTTGACGTTTTGGTTGTTTTGGGTGCCGGTAATCTCGACAATTATGTCCCAGAGATTGCAAAGATACTCAACGAGAAATAAGAAGAAAGAAAGCAAAAACTCTTAAAACAAAAGAGAGAAGATATGCACATTAAGTGGAAAAAGATAATTATCACTGCGCTGGACATTGTACTGGCTATTTATCTCATCATGGCTGTTACCTCATGGAACAAGCCCGATGAGAGCAAACTGCTATGTACCAAAGTGAATATCAACATATCTGACTCTAACAATGCTGGCTTTCTTACCGCAACAGAAATCAAACAAATATTAGAGAAGGTACACCTCTATCCCCTCAATAAGAAGATAACTGACATCAATCCACGCAACATTGAGGAGGCATTAAAAGTGGGACCATTCATCAATACAGCCCAATGCTACAAAACAAAAGATGGACACGTCAACATCTATATTACTCAACGTATGCCGATTATCCGCATTAAGAGTAGCAATGGAGCTGATTACTATCTTGATGATAACGGAGGAATACTCCCGAACTCTAAGTACACCAGCGACTTGATCATTGCAACTGGCAATATAGATAATAACTTTGCACGCCTTTATATTGCTCCTCTTGCCAAGGCTATCAGTGCTGAACCACTATGGCTGAACCAAATAGAGCAGATTAATGTCTTACCAGACAGAGGCATCGAGTTAGTTCCACGTGTCGGTAATCATATCATCTTCATGGGTTACTTGCCTAAAAACAATGGTCCATGGAAGCGTAAGCATGATATAAATATCTTCGTTAAAAAGAAGTTGTCACGCTTAGAGAAGTTCTATCGATATGGTCTTTCACAGGCTGGTTGGAACAAATACTCTTACATCGACATAGAATTCGACAACCAAATCATCTGTAAGAAACGTGATGAGAAAGCCGAGAAAGAAGAAGAGGATGCATTGCTTAAGAAGGCTCAGTCTGAACAAGTAGAAGACGTACAACGTACAGAAGAGGAGGAAAGAGATAAAGCCCGTAAGGAAGTGAAACGGCAAGAAGATGCCTCAGCAGGACTTACGGAATAAAAACTATCATTTTAGAGAATATAAAATAAGGAACATAATACTTAACGAATATGGCAGAGTTCATAGTAGCCATTGAATTAGGCTCATCAAAGATTACGGGAATCGCTGGCAAAAAGAATCTTGACGGCAGTATCTCCGTGCTTGCTGTTGTAAAGGAAGACGCTACACAGTGTATTCGCAAGGGTGTCGTTTACAACATCGACAAGACCGGACAGTGCCTCACTGGCATCATCAACAAACTAAGAAAACAACTGAAGTATGAGATTTCTCAGGTCTATGTAGGCGTGGGAGGACAGTCTATACGAAGCGTTCGCAACGTTATCGTAAAGGATCTGCCTACTGATACCATCATTACCTCAGATATGATTAATGAGTTAATGGATGCCAACCGCAATATGACTTATCCTGACCAGGAGATTCTCGATGCTGCCACACAGGAGTATAAGGTTGACAACCAGTTTGTTCTCGACCCAGTCGGTATCAAAGCCACTCGCCTTGAGGGTAACTTCCTTAATATCCTTTGGCGCAAGGCTTTCTATGATAACCTCAACAACTGCTTTGAGAAGTCTGGCATCTCTATTGCCGAGATGTACCTTGCACCTTTGGCCTTGGCTGATGCCGTATTGAGCGAGGCTGAGAAACGTGGAGGTTGTGTATTGGTTGACTTCGGTGCTGACACAACAACAGTTTCTGTATACTACAAGAACATTCTCCGTCACTTGGCTGTTATTCCATTGGGTGGTAACAATATTACAAAGGACATTGCCAGCCTACAGATGGAAGAAAAGGATGCTGAGGGGATGAAGCTTAAGTATGGTTCTGCTTTCACTGAAAATAACGATATCGACAATACTTTAAAATACTCTATCGACTCAGAACGTACCGTAGAGAGCCGTAAGTTCATTGAAATCGTTGAGGCACGTATTGGCGAAATCGTTGAGAATGTATGGTGTCAGGTACCTTCTGACTATGCCGACAAACTCCTTGGCGGTATCATTCTCACTGGTGGCGGTATGAACTTGAAGAACATTGAACGCTGTATTCGTAATACCACACACATCGACAAGATTCGCAAAGCAAACTTCGTCACACATACCATCGCTTCAAGCAATGCTGATATCACAGCTAAGAATGGTGACATGAACACAATTCTCGGTTTGCTTATCAAGGGAGAAATGAACTGTGCTGGACCAGAATACAACCCTGCACAGAGCAATCTCTTCAACAACGAAGACATTGCAGTAGCAACTCCTATTGACCAACAGCAGCAACCTTATACGCCATCATCTACAACAAGACAGGGACAAGGTATTGTTCCAACACCTGAAGAGAAGAAGAAGGCTGAAGCTGAACGTCGCAAGCGTGAAGAGGAAGAACGCAAGCTGCGTGAGGAAGAGGAAGCAAGAGAGCGCGAACTCGAAGAGGAGAAGCGTCGCAATAGCCTCTGGAATAAATTCTCACGTAAGGTGAAAGATTTCGGAAAAATCATTATGAGTGAGGATGAAGATTAATCCAACAGCTCACACAGAAAAAGAACATAGGAAATAAACATAGACAACATACTGTTATGGCAGACAACAATAATAAAATGGATATATTAGACTTCGGTGACGGCGATGTAGCTGATAGCATCATCAAGGTCATTGGTGTCGGTGGTGGTGGTGGTAACGCCGTAAACCACATGTACAAAGAAGGTATCCACGATGTGACCTTCGTACTCTGCAACACGGATGCACAAGCACTCAACGACTCTCCTGTACCAGTTCATTTGCAACTTGGAAAGGAAGGATTAGGTGCTGGTAACCGTCCTGAACGTGCACGTCAGGCTGCTGAAGAGACTATAGAGGACATCAAGCACATGCTCAACGATGGTACGAAGATGGCATTTATCACCGCTGGTATGGGTGGTGGTACGGGTACTGGTGCAGCACCTGTCATCGCACGTGTCAGCAAAGAATTGGGCATTCTCACCGTGGGTATCGTTACAATTCCTTTCCGTTTCGAGGGAGCAAAGAAGATAGATCAGGCGTTGGATGGTGTTGAAGAGATGGCAAAGCACGTCGATGCGTTGCTCGTTATCAACAACGAACGTCTCCGCGAGATTTATCCTGAACTGAGTTTGCTCAATGGTTTCCGCAAGGCTGACGACACCCTGAGCGTGGCTGCTAAGAGTATTGCAGAGATTATCACCGTTCATGGTATTATGAACCTCGACTTCAATGATGTTAAGACAGTCCTTAAAGATGGCGGTGTAGCTATCATGTCTACCGGTTACGGTGAGGGTGAAGGTCGTGTGAAGCAGGCGATTGAGGACGCACTCAACTCACCACTGCTCAACGATAACGACGTCTATAAGTCTAAGAAGATTCTGCTCTCTATCAACTTCAATACTGACGACAAGGACAACCCTGGTCTGACAATGGAGGAAATGGGCGATGTTACAGAGTTCATGAACCACTTCAGCGCAGACTTCGAGTTGAAATGGGGACTTGCTATTGACCCTGAACTCGACAAGAAGGTTAAGGTTACTATCCTTGCAACGGGCTTCGGTATTGAGGATGTTGACGGTATGGGTAGCCATATCAAGAAGCAGACACAAGAGGATGCTGCACGCCAGGCAGAGGAAGAGGAGAAGGCTGCAGAGCGTCGTGACCGTCGTGATCGTTTCTATAAGGACAACAACAGCTCACAATACAAGCATCGTCCACACATCTATCGCTTTACTGCGGATGAACTCGACAACGAGGATGTTATCCTTGCTGTAGAGAACACACCAACCTATAAGCGTACTAAGCAGATGATTAAGGACATCAAACGCATCAGTAATCCTGAGCAAGATAATGAAGAAAACGAAAGCAACGAAGGCGCTGTTGAGGGCGTTATTAGCTTCGTATAATAGTTATATCAAAAATAAGAAAAGGCTGAACTCCGAAAGAAGTTCAGCCTTTTTTGATTCATTAACCTTCTTCATTATAAGAAGAATAACCTCTTCCCTTTGGGGAAAAGGCTGCCTTTCTATAAGTCGCTTTACCCTTATATGCGTTCTTATTAAGCCTCCACACCACATGTGTTAGGCGTCCGCACATAATGTGCTAAGCCTTCGCACACTCACAGAAGACGGCAAGTCTTCTCCTATTTAGACACGTTTTCTTTCTTACAAAGACTGATTCCAGAAATATAATAGACCGTTGGAAGTGGCTCTTTTAGATACAGTTCTACATCATAACGATTACAAATATCTGAAAGGTCATAGTCAGTAAGTGAGAAAGGACGTTTAAAAGCTCTCCCCTTAAATCTAAAATAAATATGGTCTACTCTATGAGTTGAAAAGTCATTTAATGGTACCTTATAAATCTTTTCTGGCAGATAATACGACCTTAATACCAGAGCGAGCCCAACGACTGTCCAACAAATACATGCGTTATTAACTATAGCATCAAAGCCCTTCGATGCTATCAACTTATCATATAGGATTGCCACAACCGTAACAACAATAAAGAGTCCAATATCATAATATGACACCACCAGAAAGTTCTGATAGATAACCTTACATCCCATTATCAATAGCAACGAAAGGAAATAACGCAACTTACCCAACTTCACCTTACTAAATAGTTCCTTCATTCTGCCTTATTTACAATGTTAGATCTATGGATTGTAATGTAGACTCGCCACAAATACGCTCCTCACATAGTCCTAAATATTAATCAATCCAAAACAAACACCTAAGACAAACATATTCCCTCAAATGCGCACTTCATCAACAACCAACACTCAACACCCAACACCTAAACACAAAACATGTTCCCTCTGATGCGCACTTCATCATCACCTAACACTCATAAACCAACACCCAAACGCAAAACATGTTCCCTCGGATGCGCACTTCATCAACAACCAACACTCAACACCCAACACCTAAACACAAAACATGTTCCCTCGAATGCGCACTTCATCAACAACCAACACTCAACACCCAACACCTAAACACAAAACATGTTCCCTCAGATGCGCACTTCATCAACACCTAACACTCATAAACCAACACCCAAACGCAAAACATGTTCCCTCGCATGCGCACTTCATCAACAACCATCACTCAACACCCAACACCTAAACACAAAACATGTTCCCTCAGATGCGCACTTTATCAACACCTAACATTCAAAAGCCAACACCCAAGCCAACATTTACACATCATCATCACCCAAAAATCAACACCCAACACCCAACATAGGCACCAAATACTTTGCCAAGCAATAACCTCCACCAATCAGCCAGCAACATAGGATTGCTGCCAAGA
>ERZ773265.45-NODE-45-length-78189-cov-17.456101_pt1 | contig 78189 bp, 58 predicted proteins | sample MGYA00580512_ERZ773265 | MGnify/ENA primary metagenome ERZ773265 (study PRJEB29015, sample SAMEA2738169) | human oral metagenome | biome: human oral; feature: human-associated habitat; material: saliva | place: China | collected 2183 ... | reverse complement strand
TGCTGGGCTGGGCCGAGGGGCTGGCCACCGGCTGCGGGGCCACGCTGGGAGCGGCCGAGGGCACTGCGCTGGGGGCCGCTGTGGGCTGGGCACCCGGGTTTTGGGTATCAGGGTTTTGTTCAGTAGGTGCCGGAGTGGGGGTGGCCTGAGCGGCGACGTCGCCTACCTCAACCCGATAGCTACGCACCGGGCTAGCAATTACCGTGCCATCACTGCGCTGAGCCAGCACCCGCACCTGCAGCTGGTAGACGCCGGCAGCAGAAAACACCCAGTTGGGGTAGGCGGCGGCCAGCTGTTGCGGGGCAATTTCTGAGCCAAGCGGGTTTAGCTCATAGTTGCCATCAACCAGCAGCGAGGAGGCCAGTTGACCGTTGTCATCCAAGCCAAACAGGGACACGCTAGCGCCTTCAGGGCCGCTGTAGCTGACTTCAAAGTGGGCGGCGCTAAATCCTGCCTGGGCCAGCTGGCTGGTGTCCCAACCCAGCCGTCCCTTGGGGGCAGCGCTGGCCGGCTGTAGTGGCGAGTTAGCCTGGACGCCTTGGCTGACGAAATAGCCACCCGGACTGCCCGGATAGTCGTCAGAAATGTTTTGCCAGGTGGAGGCCGGGATCTTCAAAGTGGTTTGGGCCGGGTTGTGGCTAGTTCCGGTGGCGCCGTCCTTTAGCTGTAAGTCCACTTCCCCATTGGCAGTGGCGACGGCGTCGAAAATACTTAAGTCCCCGCCCTCAAGGTTTACCGGCTTGGACTGGCCATCATTACTGGCCAAGCTAGCAGCGGGACGGGAAACGGAGCTGTGAGCGGCGCGCGCAACAGAGGCCTGCGCAGTGACCCCATGGGCAGCGGGGCCAGAAACCCGGGCAGCATGTGCAGCGCCAACATGAGCGCCAGAGGGGCTGGCGACAGAAGCGCCTGCCAGCGGCGTCATGAAACCGCACAGCGCCACAGTGGTCAGCGCGGCCATGCGCCGCAGCCAGGGGTCATTAAGACGCTGCGGGGTGGAGTCAGAAAAACGCCCGCGACCAGCAGCTACACGCATAACAGAGGGGGAAGAGTTGGTAGCGCCCTGGGTGGGAACTGAAGAAGGCCCGGCGGCCTGCAACCACGCAAACATGGCAGTCTTTCTAGTTGATATTGATTATCATTACCTGCTAAGTGTAGCGACTCTTTTTAGTCCTCACAAACGCGCAGCTCCACAGCAAAGCGCGAGGACCACTAGCGCACCCCCAAGAACCACTAACGAAACCGCAAGAACCACTAACGAAACCGCCGGGGACCGCTAACGCATTTGTTAAGCGGCCCCCGGCGGGGTGGGGCGCCTAGTTTTGAGAGGGAAATCAGGCACCCCTATTGAGTTGTGTATTCAATTGTGTCGATATTCAGTTGTAGATCCCGTCAGTCCTGACGCTTGCGGCGCAGCAACATGCCGCCACCGCCCAATGCCAGGGCACTTAGAGCCAACATTCCGCTGGCCACACCGGTACGGGCCAAACCGCCGGGCTTTTCCGGCTTAGCCGGGGCTGCGCCGTGGCTGGGCTTACCAGGCTTACCGGGGCGACCCGGAAGCGGGGCGGAGCTGGCCGAACGGCTGGGCTGAGCCGTGGGGGCCGCGCTACCAGTGGGAGCCGCACTGCCGGTCGGGGCCGGGGCGCCGGTGGGAGCTACCGTGGGGACAGCGCTACCGGTAGGTGCCGGGCTGGGCTGAGCCGTAGGAGCCGGGGAGCCAGTGGGAGCCACAGTCGGCTCAGGGCTGGCGGTAGGTTCCTGAGTGGGAGCCACAGTAGGCGAAACCGGAGCGGTGGGCTGCGGCGTCGGAGTGGGCGTCACAGTCTCAGCGCTTACTGCCGTGGTTACCCCAATGCGGTCGTTAGCTCGCTTGGTGGTGCACACCTCGGGGGTGGGAGTGGCCAGGCAGTCCACACCGATCAGGTCATTGCTGGTGGGGCGCACGATCTTGACCATGCGCAGGTTGTCTACCTGCACCAGGGCGTCGCCGTCGCCGGCAGCAACCGTGAACTTAACCTTGGTGCCATCCTTAGCCACATTGAAGGTGACCGGAACGCGCTGGAAATAGCTGGCAGAAGCGTTAGTAGTGTGCTTCTGGTCAGCAGCCATCCAGTTCAGAGCCCACGTGTGGTTAATAACCGTGGAGGGGTTCTTAACTGGGTTGGTGTCATTGACAGTCTTAACATCCAGGTAGTTCTGGCCCACCAGGCCTTCAGCGTTGGTGTTTACGGTAATCTCCGGCTCAGACTTAGCGGCCCCAGTGGCAGCCTTGTCGGTGGAGCTGGCCTTACCCTCAGCCGCAGCCTTAGCGCCGCCCTGAGGCTGGGTACCAGCTTGGCCCTGGGTGCCAGCCTGGCTCTGAGCGCTAGCCTGGCTTTGGCCGGCCGCATTACCGCTTGCGTCACCATCGGGAACCAGGACCCCTAGTTCAGCGATAGAGAGCAGGTAATCGGGCTGGTCAGCCTTGGTCTTGTAGTTAGACAACACGCGCAGACGAATCAGCTTGGCCTTAACCGGGCTGTTAAAGACAATCTGCTGCACCTGGCCGGTGTTTTGCAAAGTGCCTTCAGCTACCTTCTGGTTGATGTTGGCAGCATCCTGACCCACATAGACCTCGTAGCGTTCGGGACGCCCGTTGGCCTGGTCAACGCGGCTATTGATCTTCAGACCAGCCACGCTTACCGCAGAGGCGGCGGTGGGGTCATCGCCCTGGTACAGGGCCAGGTCAATGTCGCTGGGGTGAGCTACCGGGTGCTGCCAGTCCTTGTCGTAGAAGGTGGAAGCGTTGCCGTCAAACATGTTGGAGGCCGGGTTGCTGGCGTAAGCAGCCGGGGCGGATACCAGCTGCTGGTCGCCGCTGTAGTCCTTAACCGGGTTGCCAGGTGCCGGGGCGGGAGTATCGCCGTCGGTGGCGTTACCACACAGAACGCGAGCGTCAGCCCAGTTAGCGTGGTCATTGCCGTTACCGTTGCCGCCGTCGCCCACAATCAAGCGAATCAGCTTCATGCCGGTGACGTCGCCGGAAACCTCCTGAGGAGTGTTGCTACCGGTGATCACGCCGGTCTGCGGTACCACATCAACCCAGTTAGTGCCGTCGGTGGTGCCTACCACACGGAAGGTAACCGAGCCGCTCTGGCCATCTTGCACACCCACGGTGGCCTTGAAAGCCTTGCACTTGCCGCTGAGCTCGAAGCCCACATCGGCAGGAGAGTGGGTACCTAGACCCTTGGTGTACTGCTTGCCGCCCATCACGATTGGGCCGCCGTCACCCTTTTGGTTTTCGCCAACCTCACTGTCACGCTCAACCGGACCCCAACCGTTGGAGTTGTACTTGGGGCTGAACGGCAGGTCAGAGAGGTAGTTGACAGCGTCAGGTTTCACCGAGCCCAAAACCGCCACGTTAGTGTCACCGCTAGCGCTGCGGGCGCTACCAGCGATCTTGTAGGTGGCCGTGTGTACCACGTTAGCGGTGGAGCCGCCCGCACCCTGGGGAACCTTGACGGTCCAGGTGGTGGTGAAAGTGGCGCCCTTAGCTAGCTTGGCGGTGGTGGCCGGAGTGTCAGCAGTGGCGCTCCAGCCGCTAGGCAGGGTCAGCTTGCTGGTCACATCGGTGATTTCGCTGGGTTCGTTGTTCACCAGGGAGCTGGTCATGTGGAAGGTGGAACCTTCAATGGCCGTCTCATTGGTGTCAATTGAGGCAGCGGCACACGCGGGCATATCCGTGGTGGCACCCAGGTCCTCTACGCGGAAGTTGTCGAGCGTAAAGTCGTTGCCGTCCTGGCCACCCTGGGTGTTGTACAGACCCACCCAGTAGGAGCCACAGCCACCCACGTTAAGTTCCTGTACATAGTGAGTGGGGCTGGTGGCCACCGGCATCACCGTGGAGTACAGGTAGTTAGCGTTTAGTCCGTTGGCACCCTGGGCGTCATAGGCGGTAACCCAGTAGTAGGAGCCGCTGAGCGCGTTTTCGTAGTCATACGAAATGCGGTAGCGGTGTCCGGCCTTGAAGTTTACGGTCTGGGGCACGGTGCGGTAGACCAGTCCCCCGTTTTCTTCGTGGCTCTTTAGGGACCAGTGTCCGGCGACGGCGTCGTCGGTGGCCTTCTTAGAACCGTCCGGTAGGGTGCCGCCCTTTTGGGTGTAGGGTCCGTTGAGGGAGGCCAGTACCGTACGCGGGTCGGTGATTTCGCCGGCGTCGCCCTTAACGAAGGGACCCCAGCCTTCAGGGACATTTTCAAAGTCCTCAAAGGCGATGGTGACCGGCTTATCGCGGGTGGCGCCCAGATCATCGTTGCGCTGCTGGCTGGCGGCGCTGGTGACGCCTTCACCTGAAGCAGACACGCTAACCTGGCGGGTCTTGCCGTCCTTGACCTGTACCCAAGCGCTGCCCTGGTAGGTGCCGGCATTGAGGGTCATTTCCTGGCTAATGGAAGAGTTGCCCTTACCCAGCTGGGCGATCGGGTCGCCGTGAGCGTCGTGGGGGGCGGTTACCTGGCCGGTGGTCTGGTAGCCCTTGAAGCTACCGGAGTTGAAGCCGGGGTCCACAAACACAGTTCCAGCGCCCCACTTGGGGGTGGCGGCGGCTGCGGGAGCCTTGGCGGGAGCCAGTACAAAGGCGGTGTGGTCGCGTTCAGCGGCCGGCACGGTCTCGTATACGGACTCAGGGATGGTTACCTTGCCGCCCTCTACCTTTACGTCAGTTACCTTTACGCGGCCCTTGTCGGTGAGGCGGTAGACGCTCAAAGAGCCCACGTTCTGGTAGGACTTGGTTAGGGTCCAGGTGGTGGCGGTACCAGCGGGGTTGTAGTAGTACAGACGTGGTGCGCCGCCCTTAGCGCCATTGTCGATCCAGGGCAGCAGGTAGCTGTCGCCCTTAAGCACGGTGGCGCCGTCGTAAACAAACTGGCGGCTAGCGGACATGTCAGCCTTGATAGCCCCGGCAACCTGGGTGGCCGGAGTCTGGTTGGTGACCGCCGTAGCACCTGAGGCTACAGTGCCGTTAGCGAAGGTGTAGGTGTAGACGGTCTTGCCGTTTTCACCCTTAGCGCTTTCCTGACGCATAATACGCGAGTTCTGCAGGAACTTAACCGGCAGGTTGTTAGCCCAAATATTGCGGTAGAAGGCGCTCTGGTCTTGGTGGCCAGTCCAGCCCTCAAACTCAACAATCTGGGGGTAGCCCAAAACTACGTTGGGGTTCCAGTTGTCCTTGTTGGAGTTGTCCACAAAGCGGATCACGTCAGAGTTCAAACCCTTGTTGGTGGCGCCGCCATAGTTTTCATCATTGGACCAGTGCGACCAGGTGGAGTAGCGCTCAAAGCGGTCAGCCCACTCTGAACCCATTTCCCAACCCATCTTGTTTAGCTCGCGGCCCAGGCGCTCAGCTTGCCAGCCCGAACCGTAGTAAACGTCAATGTAGATCCAGCGGAAGTTGGGGTAGGTAGCCAGCGGGAACTGGTTACGCAGATCCTGGAAACGCTTAATTACCGCGCCGCTACCTAGATCAGCGCGCTGATCAACGTAGTAGGACTGGTTTAGCCAATTCCAGCCGCGCCCGCCAGTGAAGGGTAGGGAACCGAAAGAGTTGGCTTCGGGGTAGGCCTCAGTGGTGTTGACGTGGACGCCGTAAATCGCGTTGGAGTTGGCGGTGGTGTTAAACAGGGTGGCAAAGTCCTTGTCACCACCGGCGCGGGTGTTGATGTTGCCCGCGTAGTCCATGTGTCCAGAGTCGTGGCCTTCAGAAGCGTAACCCTTGAGCATCACGCGCTGACCTAGGCCGTCGGTAGCCAGGTTGACGCGCTTTACGTCGTCGGCTACCTGCAAGAAGGGGTGCGTGGCGGCCGAGCCGAAGTCAAAGGGAATATGGGTTACTACCCACTTGTGGTTGTCAGCTGCACCGGCCACCCAGGGGGTGATGTCCGCATAGGCGACGGCGGCATCCTGCCAGTTCACCGCGCCCGAGGAGTTGGCGTCACCGGTGAACACCAAAGTGGTGTAGGGGCGCTCTTCATCGCCGACGGCGTCAGTGGCTGCAGCTGAGCGGTAGGTCCACTGGCCGTTGGAGGCCAGCAGGGTCTTAGAACCATCCTGGTCAACTACCCGGCGCTTCCAGCGCGAACCGTCGTCAGCTTCCCAGCCGGTGGGGCGGTCGTAGGTGGCGTTGGTTTCCATACCCACGGCCACCTTAGAGGTGTTAACCATCAGGTAGGTACTGGGGGCGTCAGCGTCGCTGACCGGGGTAGACTCACTTAGGCTCTCAATAGTGTCAGCCACGCCAGCGTATTTGTTCTTAGCGCTAGCGCCACGCGAAACCAGGGTGATACCGGCAGCGTAGGCGCCGCCGTCTTTAGCGCTAACCGATACCAGGCCATGGCCGGGAATCTCGACGGTGTGGGCGCCACCGGTGAGCTCAGTGATACGGAAGGTTAGGGTGGGACGCTTGGCACCAGTTGTGCCCTGGGCCTTTGAAGTAATCTCCTTTACTTCAATTTCGGCCTTCATGGTGACGTCAGTGTCATTGAAGTCAACCGTGTAGGCCACCTTGGTGTTGGATTCTTTAACTGCCTGCACCGACTTGACGGTGTAAGCCTGATTGTCAATCAGTACTGAATCGAGGACCTGGGTGCGGCCGCCAACTTTATTGCCCGCGAAGGTGTAGCCAAGTACCTGGGGGAAGGCGTTGGATACGGTCGCGGTCAAGTTACCGGCGCTAATGGTCTCCGGAGCACTAATGACACCAGAAGTTTCCGGGGTCACTGCGCCAGCAGCTGCCCCTGGAAGGGATAGGGCGACAACCCCTAGCAATGCTAGGGAGCGTCGGTGGAGGTGTCTTACCTTCATCGTGTAGGGCTCCTTTGCCTAGACGTGGTTGACCCAATTTTGTCCTTTTGCAACAAAAAGCGTCAAGTCTAAGCAGAACCGAACAGCATAAGTTGCAACCAAACAGTTACAAATCTGGTTTGAGCTAATAATTTAACTAACGCCTACTGCGCGCATTTGTTCGTTTATTGTAAAGACTGTTTTGCACACAAACCGAAAAGCTTGGGGTAGTCCATGTACCACAGCTTCATTGCCGCCTGTACATGGGAACACCGCCGCCAGTGAGCAACACGCACTATAGCCAGGGTGATGAGCTAGCTATAACGGAACACTCGCAGTAGCGGCGGTGCGGCGATAGATTACCTTGGTTTTTACTAGTAATTCCAGTACCTAAACCTCATTTTTTGCACTTTCTTTTAGGCCAAAAGTGTTTCTGCAGGCCAGCAAGTTACAAGTAGTCGCAAATCACTTTATATGTGGGCTAATTAACTAAAAACGGTGCTGAGCAGATCTAAACCCACCCAGCACCGTCGAATTAGTTAAAAGCGCAGGTCACTCCGCACTGGCGGCGCTAGCAGCCGAACCGGCCACAGCCGCACCGGGAATTAGCGTCAGACCGTCGTCGGCAACGTCAACCGTAACCTGCTGGCCGTCAGCAACCTGGCCGGCCAAGATCAGGCGGGCCAAGCGGTCACCAATCTCACGCTGCACCAGGCGACGCAGCGGGCGAGCCCCGTAAGCCGGGTCGTAGCCCTCGTCAGCCAGCCAAGTGCGGGCGGCGTCGGTAACATCCAGGCTGATGCGGCGGTCAGACAGACGCTTGCTCATCTTGCTTAGCTGCAAGCCCACAATCTGGCCCAACTCATCCTTGCTCAGCGCATTAAAGATCAGCACATCGTCAAGGCGGTTGAGGAACTCAGGCTTGAAGGCGGCACGCACCGTAGCCATAACGTTCTCGCGCTTTTCCTCCTGGCTCAGCGCCGGGTCTACCAGGAACTGGCTACCCAGGTTGGAGGTCAGGATCAAGATGACGTTACGGAAATCCACCGTGCGTCCCTGGCCGTCAGTTAGGCGACCGTCGTCGAGCACCTGCAGCAAGATGTCAAAGACCTCAGGGTGGGCCTTTTCCACCTCATCTAGCAGCACCACAGAGTAGGGGCGACGACGCACCGCCTCGGTCAGCTGACCGCCCTCTTCGTAGCCTACGTACCCGGGAGGGGCACCCACTAGGCGCGAAACCGAGTGCTTCTCGGAGTATTCGCTCATGTCGATACGCACAATGGCGTGCTCGTCATCGAAGAGGAACTCAGCCAGGGCCTTGGCCAGCTCGGTCTTACCTACACCGGTGGGGCCTAGGAACATGAAGGAACCGGTGGGGCGGTCAGGGTCAGAAACCCCGGCGCGCGAGCGGCGCACAGCGTCGGCCACTGCCGCAACCGCGTCCTTCTGGCCGATTAGGCGCGAGCCTACCTGCTCTTCCATGTGCAGCAGCTTTTCGCTTTCGCCCTGCATCAGCTTACCTACCGGAATGCCGGTCCAAGAAGAGATAACCTCAGCGATCTCCTCAGGGCCAACCTTCTCAGCGATCATCGGCTCGCCAGCGTCAGGCTGGTTTTGCTCACTGGCTTCAGCCTCAGCGATTTGACGCTGCAAGCTGGGCATTTCGCCGTAGCGGATACGTCCGGCGGCCTCAAAGTCACCTTCACGTTCAGCCAGTTCGGCGCGGGTACGCAGCTCATCTAGCTGGGCGCGCAGCTCACCAATGCGGTTGTGACCAGCCTTTTGGGCTTCCCAGCGGGCGTTTAGGGCGCTAAGTTCTTCGTTTAGGTCAGCCAGGCGGGCACGCAAGGCAGCCAGGCGCTCTGCCGCGCCGGCGTCGGCCTCATCTTCCTTGGCGCTGGAATCAGCCAGGTAGGCTTCTTCCATCTTTAGGCGGTCTACGCGACGGCGCAGCTCGTCAATTTCCACCGGGGAGGAGTCCAGCTCCATGCGCAGGCGGGAAGCAGCCTCATCAACCAGGTCAATGGCCTTGTCGGGCAGTTGGCGGCCGGTGATGTAGCGGTCTGACAGGCTGGCGGCAGCCACCAGGGCGCCGTCGGAGATGGTCACGTGGTGGTGTGCCTCGTACTTGGGGGCGATACCACGCAAGATGGCCACGGTGTCAGCCACGGAGGGCTCACCCACATAAACCTGCTGGAAGCGGCGCTCTAGAGCCGGGTCTTTCTCAATGTTTTCGCGGTATTCGTCCAGCGTGGTGGCACCCACCATGCGTAGTTCACCGCGCGCCAGCATGGGCTTGAGCATGTTGCCGGCGTCCATAGCCCCTTCGGAGCCACCGCCTGCGCCCACCATGGTGTGTAGCTCGTCGATGAAGGTGACTACCTCGCCATCAGAGTTCTTAATCTCGTTGAGCACGGCCTTGAGGCGCTCTTCGAACTCGCCACGGTACTTGGCCCCGGCCACCATGGAGGATAGGTCCAGGGCGATTAGGCGCTTGTTGCGCAGCGATTCGGGCACGTCACCGGCCACAATACGCTGGGCTAGGCCTTCTACCACGGCGGTTTTACCTACGCCGGGTTCACCGATTAGCACCGGGTTGTTCTTGGTGCGGCGCGATAGCACCTGCACCACGCGGCGGATTTCGCTATCGCGGCCGATTACCGGGTCTAGTTTGCCGGCGCGGGCGGCCTCGGTCAGGTCAGTGCCATATTTCTTCAGGGCTTCAAAGGTGCCTTCAGGGTTGGCGCTAGTTACGCGTTGTCCGCCACGCACGGTGGGCAGGATTTCGCGTAGGGCTTGGGCGGTGGCGCCGGCGTCACGCAGGGCGCGGGCAGCAGCGTCGTCGCCTTCAGCGATGGCGATCAGTATGTGCTCGGTAGAGATGTACTCGTCAGTTAGTTCTTTGGCGAGTTTGTCGGCCTTTTCCAGGGCGGCTAGGAAGCCACGTGAGGGGTTGGGCTCTACTACGGAGCTGCCTGCTGAGGAGGGCAGGGAGGTTAGTGCGGTGCGGGTGGCGGTCCCTACGTTCTTTAGGGTCTGCGGGCTTAGTGCGTTTAGTAGCCCGACGGCGACGCCGCCCTCTTGGCTTAGTAGCTCACCAAGTAGGTGGAGCGCCTCCACCTGGGGGTTGCCAGCAGCTGCGGCGGCCTGCACAGCCCCCGATATGGCTTCTTGGGATTTGGTTGTGTAGTTGGTGTCCACGGTTCTCCTTGAATTTAAGTAGTTATAGCAACGCGGTCAGTCTCACTTTTAGCTGCATGAGCTGATGGAACCGACGGCGTCACGTTCCGGTGAGTACAACTTCCACAGACTTGAGTCTATTCCACTCAAGTTTATTTTTCTTGGGTGACGCCAATCACTTATCTTCGATGTGTGGCTATTTGGGACTAAGGGCTAGACTCGCTGCTGATAGTTCCCTATACGTAAGGAGAAACGCATGGGTATCGCAGATTTCGCCAAGCAGGCCGAAGAACTAGCCGACAAGGCTAAGGAGGCCGCCAAGAACGTAGACGCCGACCAGGTTGCTGAGACCGCCCACGACCTAGCCGACAAGGCTAAGGGCACCGCCGGTGGCAAGTTCGACTCTGCCATCGAGACCGCTGAGGGCCTAACCGACAAGGCTGCCGACGCGCTCAAGAACCTCAAGTGATCTAAAGTCGCGCTTATCGCAGGGGAGTTGCCAGCAGGCAGCTCCCCTGACGTTTTATATTTGGGCTATGACTTTTGCGTCTCGCAATACTTTGACCCTCGCGCTCGGGCATGGTGCCCGGGCGGCCTCCCGCCTGCGTGGCAGCGGTGGTAGCGCCTTCCCCGGCCTAGTTATGGAGAAGGCAGACCCGCATTTTATGGCTCGCGCCTTGGCTCCCCTGCCCTATGGGGTGGTGCTGGTTAGCGGCACTAATGGCAAAACCACCACTACACGCATGGTGGTTGAGTTACTGCGCGGCCAGGGCCTGAAGGTATTCACCAACCCCACCGGCTCAAACTTCACTCGTGGCGTAGTGGCCGCCCTACTGGGGGCCATGCCGTTAAATGGCCGCCTTGACGCCGACGTCGCCGTACTGGAGCTGGACGAAGCCCACGCCACCCATTTCGTGCGTACCGTCAAGCCGCGCGCCGCCCTGCTGCTAAACGTCATGCGCGACCAGCTAGACCGCTTTGGGGAGATTGACTACACCGCCTCCCTGCTACACAAGGTTGCCCGCGCCACCACTGGCACGGTAGTGCTGAACGCTAACGACCCGCGCCTGGCCGCCCCTAGTTTCCGTGCCGACCTGCGCGCTGATGTGCGAGGCTTTGCGGTCAGCCCCCAACTGCGTAGCGTTTTTCTTTCCGACGACGAACTGCACGACTCTCTCGACGGCTGCACTCTAGGCCAGCCCAAAAAGGACGCCGAGGCCAAAGCGGACCCTAAGGCCGAGCCGACCACCGAGACTGAGTCAGCCACTGAGGCGCCCCTAGAAATCGTGGCCACACTGGAAGAAATGAGTGGCCGCCACGCGGTAATCGACCTGGCCGGACACCGTCATGAAGTGGACTTTGCCATTCCTGGCGCCCACAACATCCTCAACGCCACCGCCGCCATGGGCCTAGTTAAGGAACTACTGGGCGAGCGCACCAACGAGGCAGCCCTGGCCGCCAGCGCCGCTAAGGTCACTGCCGCTTTCGGGCGCGGCGAGCTACTGAGCATTGACGGCCAAGAAGTTGAGCTGGGCCTGGTCAAAAACCCTGCCGGCTTCCGCATGAGCCTACTTAGCGCTGCCGCCGTACGCTCCCAGCAACCCCCGCTGATCATGATCGCCATCAACGACCAGTACGCCGATGGACGCGACATGTCCTGGCTGTGGGACGTGGACTTCACCCCGCTCAAGCAGGCGGGCGTAAGCATCGTTACCGGCGTGCGGGCCACGGACATGGCGCTGCGACTGAGCTATGACGACGTCGCCGTCGGCAAGGTTGAAGCCAACCTCAGCCAGGCACTAGCCCAGCTGGTCAAGCTTTCACGCGAGCAGCACCGGCCTATCCGCATTTTGAGCACCTATACCGCCATGTTGGAACTGCGTTCCCTGCTGGCAAGTTACACCGACGTGGAGGAGGTCCTATGAGCGCCATTAAAGTTTTACAGCTCTACCCGCGCGACATGAGTATTTATGGCGATCGCGGCAACACCCTGACCCTAACCAAGCGTTTGGGTTGGCACGGCTATGAGGTGGAGCTGCTTTCACACAATCCCGGCGATCAGCTACCTGAGCAGGTAGATATTCTGGTTGGTGGCGGCGGCCAGGATTCAGCGCAAGAGCGTATCCAGGACGACCTACAAAAGGTGGCCCCGCAGCTGCGCGCCTGGGCCAGTGACGGCGTGCCCATGCTGGTGATCTGCGGGTTGTATCAGCTGTTCGGGCATGAGTTCCGCACTGTGGGCGGGGAGGTTATCCCGGGCATTGACGTGCTTGACGCACATACCGTGGGCGGGCCTAAGCGTCTGATTGGCAATCTTACGGTTGAAACTGATGACTTCGGCAAGGTGGTGGGCTACGAAAACCATTCGGGTCTGACCACTTTGGGCAGCCAGGCGCGTCCGCTGGGGCGCGTAAGTGGCGAGTGGGGTAATAACGGCACTGACGGCACTGAGGGTGCGCGCGCCCATAACGTGATCGGCACCTATCTGCACGGCAGTGTGCTGCCTAAGAACCCTCGCCTAGCTGATTGGCTGCTGGCCCGCGCGGTTGAACACGCAGGTCAGACCTGGCACCCGGCCGAGTTGGATGATTCACTAGCTATAGCTGCCGCCAAGGTGGCTATGAGCCGTCCCCGGTAGAGGTTTACAAATGCCAGTTCCCAATTTCATTACTGAGTTACGTTCCAGCGTAGGCCACCGTCCCCTGTGGCTGCCGGGCGTATGTGCGGTTATTTTCGACGACGCCGGCAGGGTGCTGCTGGGTCAGCGTGCAGACAATGGTTTGTGGGCTGAGATACGTGGCATCCCCGACCCGGGTGAGCAGCCAGTGGCCGCGCTTAAGCGCGAGGCACTGGAGGAGGCTGCTCTGGAGATCGAAGTTGATGAAGTGTTTTTGATTGACGCTTCTGACCTGGTCACCTACCCCAACGGGGATCAGGCCAGCTACATGAATCTGTGCTTCATTGCCCATGCGGTCAGCGCTGAGGCGGCAGCCGGAGCCCATATCAATGATGACGAATCAGTGGATATGGGTTGGTTTGAGGTTGATGATCTGCCTTCACCGCTAGCCCCTAGCGCCAGACAGCGTCTAGAGCTAGCCCAGCGCTACCTGGCTGACCCGCAGCGTCGCACCTTCCTAGGCGAGTAGCGCACGCCATAGAAATTAGTAAACGCTAACCAACCACGGCCCCAAGGCTAATGCCTTGGGGCCACATTTGCTTGCGCACCACCATTTACCTGATATTTCGCTTTAATTCACAACCCCTGCGTTCAGCTCATATCCGGCTACTTACTTAGTGCCACATAAGTTTGCACACACATAATTTCCCATACTACCCAAAGCTTATTTACACCTGTAGTTAACTGCTTTATCTGAGCTCTACTTAGGCCTCATTATTTACAGAAAACACCCCCGTATTAGGTATAACTATGCACACTAATTTACCATTACGCTCAAAGTGATCAGACCTACATGCGTCCAGGCGGTTTTGTATCCTATTCGATAAGGCGCATGACTTTCGTAGAAGCCGCACAAAATTAATGGCTCAAACTTGGAGCATATGGTGCGATTGCAGACTCGGAACAAGCGGCTACCACCTTTGGTTGACTAATCATTTAGAGCGCCAAGACTGCTATAAGGCACGCACTTATTAGCTGTGCCTGGAATATGGGTAGGAATATCCTGAATAAATCTTGATTTCGTTCGGGAAATCCAGTAGATATTACCGCTTTATCCCCATATTTTCAGCCCCCACACCTTACTTGGCATAAATGTAGCTGTAAACAAGTACCGCAAGTGTCTCTACCGTCTGGAGCGAACATGAATAAGGGAGCAGAATCTCTAAGTTCAGGAAATCAGCCTGTTAGCGAGTCGCACCAACATAAGGTAAAAAAGGCGTGGCGACTGCGCCAGCTGTGGCGCAAGCTAGATTCAGAAGGTGCGTCACTAGTAAGTACCAATCGCCTAGTGGCTCTACTTAAGACCCAGCCCCAAGACGCTAGCATCTGCATCGATTGGAGCGGTAAGGGCGACGGAAGCGTCAATATCATATTGGAAGCAGTGGGGGTTAACGACAGTTTCGACCGCGACCTAGAGTGGGCCTGTCGTGATGCCCAAGTGTGGGAACCTATCGAGGCCTATCGACCTGCCTGCCCAGATCAGGTGTATGAGGTTTTCGGCGCTCTACCTGGTCACCTAGAAAACGTTGAAGACATCCTCAGCCCCACCAAGCCTGAGGTTATGCTGCCCGGGCGGCGTAAGCCCACCTGGCCCTTGCCTTGCAAGTCAAACTCGCAAATGCTTATGGAAACCCTCAGTGAAGTGGGTGGCCACCTACTTGTGCGGCTAGGTAAGGCCGAGGAAATTGAATGTGAGATGGCTGAAGAGGCCTTCACTAGCACCGAAAAGCTAATGGCGGGCGGCGACGTCGATTTTTACCTGGGCACCCCCATGCGCCTAAGGGTTTTTATGGGCACAAACAGCTCCCAAGGATTCCCCTCCCGGCTATGGATCGCGCTATGCAGCTGGGCAGCAGGCATCCGCTACGAACAAATCACCAACCACGCCGAAGCTGAAAAACTGTGGTGCAGCCAGGAAGCACTTGCGGGAGCAGCCCAACCGGAGGGGCTAGTTAAGGTATTTGCGCGCCTACCTGTAGCAGATATGCAAGCCAGGATCATCGGTCTACCTGCAGTGGAGCAGGACCCCGCCGTCGTGCCCCTAGCTGACCACACGCAGGTACGTGAGGAAGCGGGCGGGATGCGCCTGGGCACGGCCACCACCACTACCGGGAGCCCCGCCGACGTCTACCTGAACTCAGAAGGCGCCTTGCAGCACGTACAGGTTGTGGGCGCTTCGGGTGCCGGCAAGTCCACTCTGGCTGCTGCCATGGTGCATTCACTAGTGGCCCAGGGACGCGGGGGCATTGTGCTAGACCCGCACGGGCAGCTGGTGCAGCGTATCGCGGATGAACTGCCCGCCGAGGCTTTGGAACGCTGCCTGTTTATTGACTACGCGGATCTAAGCCACCCGGTACCTATCAACCTGTTTCACTGCGGCGACTTTGACATTGCATGTAGCAAAGTCGTTGAGATCATGTATCTCACTTTTGACCCAACCAGGCAGGGTATTGTGGGCCCGCGTTTTGAGCGGATTATCCGCCAGTTAGCCGAGCTTCTAAACCACATCTATGAATCTGAGTTGCCAATTACCCTGATCCCCGAGCTGCTGCTAGATAAGAAGGCTCTGGAGAATCTGGCCAGGGCCGTCTCAAACATCAGCCCAGAGCTGACGCGCAGCGTTATGACTGAGATTGTCACTAACCGCTCCTCCGACTACGCGGAGCTTATCGCCTGGGCGAGCTCTAAGTTTGATCGCATGCTAAGCTCGCAGGCTCTGCGCGCCGCCCTGGAAACTGGTGCCGACGCGCTGGATTTAAACGAGGCTATGGCCTCCAACAAGATTGTGTTGGTGAACTTGGCCTCGCCCAAGATTGGTCGCTTCGCCGCACAAATGCTGGGCATGTTGTGGCTGGCTAAGCTGGCCTTGGCGGTACCTAACCGCCAGGATGATTACCTGCCTTTCCATGTGGTGGTTGATGAAGCCCACCTTTTTCAAGAATCCCTGCTTAGCCAGATGCTGGCGGAGGGGCGCAAGTTTGGGATTGCTTTGACGCTGCTGCACCAGCACATGGGGCAGCTGTCTACGAGCTTGCTTGAGGCTTTGCGCGGCAACGCCTCTTCAGTGGTTGCGTTTAGGACCTCGGTTCGTGACGCCCCGGAGGTTGATGAGCGTTTGGGGGTGTGGCCGGGCGGTTCTTTGAGCCGGCTACCTAACTTGAGCGCTGCGGCGACGCTGGCCACCCACTATGGCCAGACCCAGCCTTTCACTTTGAAGGTTGACCACAATGAGCAGGTACGCGCCGGGGTTATTAACGGCCACCCGGTGGTGCACGCGTTTGACCAGGTTTTGAGCCGCTCACACAAGCAGCTGGTGCAGCCGTTTAACTTTGTTGTCCCCAAGCAGATGGATAATGTTCGCGCCTTAACCGAGCAGCTGCAGGAGATCAACAAGAAGGCAGGTTTACAGGACGACGAGGCTTACACTTCCACCAAGCCTAACCCCACCTTCATGGAAGAGTGGATCGCCAGGCGCAAGAAGCTGACCAACACGGACAGCGAGGACCCCGACTAGGTCCTATTCACGCAGCTTCCCACCCCGCTGGGGGCTTGGCTATAGCGCCAGGCCCCCAGGTCAACCTGGTGCAACCCAGCGCAAGCCGGTTCACTCTGGCGCAGCCCGGTCCAGCCCAGCACACCTGGTTCACCCTGGCGCAGCCCGGCGTGGTCTGGTCCAGCCCGGCGCAGCCCGGTCCAGCCCGGCACAACCTGGTTCACTCTGGCGCAGCCCGGTCCAGCCCGGCGCAGTCTGGTCCAGCCCGGCGCAATGACCCAACTTGGCCTTGCCTGCATGTAAATGCAATAAGGCCTTGCATATAATTTATGTTTGGCATTAAGTTGCTTTTCGTAAGTGGTGCGCAACACTGCCACCACCCCTGAGTACGCAGCTCACGGGTGATGACGGGTGGTATTTGCGCGCCTACATCCTCGACACGGAAAAGCGCTTGGTAGCTGGTGAACGCTGCGCCGTTCATTGACAGCGTTTGTCTTTAAGTTGCTGTAGCTATTTTTGAAGCGCTTTTTAACTGGTGATAAGGCATGGAAGAACAAAAAAACTGCGCTTGGCCCTGGTTGGTGCGCTGGTAGTTATTTTGGTGTTGGTTGGAGCTTTAGTTTGGGCTTTAACTGACGACGACGCCGTTAAGGCTGCTTCAGGGGCTGCAGCTCCCGGCACTAGTGGTTCTAGCCAGGCGGGACCTAACCAGACAGGGTCTACTCAAGCAGGATCTAACCAGGCAGGGTGCAGCGATGCGACTTCTGGAAGTACTTCTTCAACTGCCGGTAGTCAGGCCTCAGGAAACAACGGGAAAGTAAACACCTGGGGTTCAGTGTGTGGCTTGGCCGGGTCTGAACTTAAGCCTACGAGTCAGGTAAACATGCCAGCCATGCGCAGCAGCCTGTTTGTTGATAGCACTTATTACTACTACAACAACCTGACCGGCCCAGGTAAGCGTGCTGATGGTGATGTGCCCACCTGCTATGCCCATAGTAGTGAAGGCGCTATCCTAGCGGCCACTAATTTTCAGGCATTGGCGGGTGGTGGTCGTAGATTAATTGATTTAGTTAAAGCAACTACCTATGAAGATGATGATCAAAAACGCCTGCTAGCCAAGGGTAAAGATTCGCATGAAAATCCCACAACTGTACAAACTGTTGGCTACAGCATTCAGGTGATTGATGAAAATAATGTTGTTGTGCGTTTAGCTATACGTATCCCTAAGTACCCATCTATCTTGAGTCAAAGTACCTTTACTCTAATCTGGGATAAGGGTGATTGGAAAATTAAGATTGGCCCAAAGGGGCCACTAGATATAACGATAATTAGTTCTGTAGAAAATGCCGGTATGGTACCCTGGGCGAACTAATACCAGCCTGCTTAGCACAAACGATCATCAGCAGGATTGCATCTAAACATGGTGGGGGACTTTCTTTAGAAAGTCCCCCACCACCATTTCCCCGCCGCAATACCTTTACGGTTGACATATTTACGAGATTCAGGCCATCTGAGCCAAATAAATGTGATTATAGTCCTCATAAGATAAGAGGTCATCGTAAAAAGCATAACTTAATTCCTGGTCAACTTCTCCTTCAGCTGGACCAGGAGCAATATCCCCTACAAGTGTTGTAGGTATATCAGTCAGGCCAAAATCGTAATTGATCACGAGTCGAGTCAGTTCATCAAGCGTTAGGTTACCTTTACCATATTCTTTGATCATGCGGGTAACTGTGCACAGTCGTTCGAAACCAAGCTTTTCTAAAGCTTCAGGAACCTGCTCTTCTAGCATTGCCTTTACAAGATCCCAGTCGATCTGGTCTTGCCAGGGACGCCTGTAATCATAAAGGTGTTCTTGAGTGCCCGTAAATTCCCAATCAAAGAAATTTAATAACGCTCGCAACTCTTTAGGCTCAACCTTGCAATCAGAGTATTCATCTAGAATTTGGCGTACCGTGCGCAACCGGTCCACACCAATTTCATCCACAGCCTCAGGCGCTAAACGCTTAATCGCTTCCTCAGCTACCTGCGGATCAATCGTTAGATCCTTAGTCGGATACTGTTCCATTTTGTTCTCCTCTCAAATTCAATGCACCCAAAAGCCAATTAGGGTGCACAAACTCCACCTACTCAGCTAATTAGCGAGCAGGAAACCTAAATAAATCAATGTTTCCGTCATAAGGGCAGCGCCAATACAGGCACAGCGCTAATTTGCTGCCCTTAAAAGTTTTAGTCGGTTGCAGCGTTATCGACATTGACTCAGCTGCTTGTTGTTAGGGGCCTGAAGTATTAGCTCCCTCAATCACTATGTTAACCCCAATGCGCCTATATGGCCAGCATTTTTAGTTTGGAAAATTTACAAACATCTGGCCACCAAAATTTACCCGCTCCTAGACACTCGAACACGGGCATAGCAGAGCCGGCAAGGGGGCAGCTTAGCTGCCCCCTTGCCGGGGCCAACCTTGGTTAACAAGGTTTAATTGGTGTTGCCCTGATAGCCGCGCTTAAAGGCCAAGACCCACTCAGGCCAGTCCAAACGCTTGTGTTGCCAGCGCGCGTAGATCTCTCCGGCCAACCAACACACGGTGGCAACTAGCCAGAGAATCATCAGTTGCGGCCAGGTGTTCCACAGCTCCCGGGCAGCTAAAAACAGGAACAGGCTCAAAACCAGCGGCCCGCTCGTGCGCATCCTCGTAAATAACCGTTCCACAATTATCACCTGCAGGGAATAATGCTAGTGCTAGTGGTGTAGTAAATCTTGAGGCATTTGCCCATGTTCAAGGCTTTCTGTGCTTGATACGAGTAGTTACCCTCGATCAATGATGCAATAGACGCAAATGGTATCCCCATTTCAGCAGCCAGAGCGTAGGCAATCGCAGCATTGTGACCTTCATCCACAAGCTCACGAGTCTCCTTGCGGTTTAGCTCCCAACCAGTCCACGTCCACCTGTAGTAAAGGCTGACCCCTGGCGTCGCGTCAGCAGTACGAACAAAACGATAAACGTGCACTTCACCAGTTGACTTGGAAGTAAAACGTACTACATCCACAGCCCCCTCGTGAGTAACTTCTGCAGGAGTAAAATCTGCATACGGATCAACCTGGACCACAGCCGGAACCTGCTGAGTCACAGAAGACACAACTCCAGCCCTAGCTGGAGTAGCAGCAAGGCCACAACCAGCTACTGCTAAAGCGAGAGAGGCAAATAGGGATAGGGTTTGTGTGCGCATAAGGCTCTCCTTTGTGAGTGCGTACACATTCAGTAAACACCCAAGATGAGACTTTGTCCACATTGATATATATCAATTTAATAACAAATCCACTAATGCCTTGACTGTGGCAGTTTTGTCTAAACAATATAGGTCGCTTTTGCGTTAATCTACCTAAGAGTTACAGCCAACGGTGGTGTGCCCCAAGGCCAAGCCTTGGGGCACACCACCAAACAAAATCATCAACTAGCCTCGCCAGCTACTGCGCAAACGTGCACCGCTGCGCCGCGCCCACGAAGCAGCTAAACCTAGAGCGGCCAAGCTGCGCCGTCGTCGTCGTAGGCGAAACTAGCGACTAAAACGCAACTTACACGCGGGGCTGACGCTGCGCCCACACCACTGGCTCTACGCGGTGACCGGTGTAGAAGGGGGTATCTACGCGCACGTGCAAACGCGCCTCGGTGTAACGCTGGGCGTGCATGACTCCCTCAAGGCGATCAAGGCCGTCAGCCTCAAAAGCCAGCACCCACTCATAGTCGCTCATACCGAAAGCACTCAAAGTCGAGCCCTTAACATCGGGGTACTGGGCGAAACCATTACGGCCGTGATCAGCCATAATGCGTGAACGCTCAGCCGCATCGAGCAGATACCAGTCATAGGAGCGCACGAAGGGGTACACCATGATCCACTCGCGCGGCGCCACGCCCCCAAAGCAGGCGGGAATGTGGCGGCGGTTGAACTCGGCCGGAGTGTGCAGACCCATGCAGCTCCACACCGGCTCCAGGTAACGCCCCAGCGCACTGGCGCGCAGACGCTGGTAGGCATCCTGTAGCGCCTTGGGGTCGTCGTTAAGCCACCAAATCAGCAGGTCAGCCCCGGCGCGGAAACCGGCCAGGTCATACCAGCCGCGTGTGGATGCGCCTGAGCCGGCCACATACTGCACCGACTCGTACACCAGTGCCTCACGGGCGGCGTCGTCGGCAGGTAGCGGGGTGGCCAGCTTCCAAACCGTGTACAGGGCGTAGTGCTGCTTGTTGTTTACCTCGTCGAAGTCCACGGTGGCGACGTCGCGCGGATCGTGGCGGCTGACAGTGTCTGGATGCCCATGCGGGTGGGTTTTAGCCATAGCTTTCTCCTTTGGCTGTGTGGTTACCTTAGGGTCTTTAGGGTCCTGTGCCTGGCCTGGGTGGCAGTTTTTAGTCTCGACGCCGTGGCTCGCCTCAGCCGGGCAAGCGGCGGCCTGGTTACGGTTTTGTGTCTCTGCAGCCAGTTTGGCCAGGTATTTCTTGCCAACCTTGGGGTGGCCCTGCGGCAAGGGCAGTACCTGCCCTTCCTTAACCAGCTTGTGGGCTTGCTTCTTGGTTAGCGGGCGGCCATCCCAATCCTTAGCGTTGGCACTGATTTGTGCTTTGCGCTCTTTCTTGGCGGCTTTTTTGGCAGCTTTCTTAGCTTTTTTCTGGCTGCGCTCAAGCTCCTGCTCGGCGCTAAGCTCCTTAGCTTTCCCCATGTTCAACTCCTAAAACTGTTAAATGCGGACGCCGGGGCGAAACGGTCTGGGCCAGGGCGGGCCGGGGTGGCCCCACTACGACAGCATTGAGGTGGACATACAGTATGGAATGGGCCAGTGCCGGTGGTGTTAACAATTTCGTAGCTTTCGCCACGGGCGTGTGCGGCGCGCTCCTCCATAATGTCCACCAGGGAGGACACAAACTCTGGGTCTTCGCTGACAGTGTCTGCGCGCTCATAGCCCAACCCCAGTTCGGCGGCAGTTTGGGCGGCTTCAGTATCTAGATCGTAGACCACTTCCATATGGTCAGTGATGAAACCAATGGGAGCCACTACCACTGCCTGAATCTGGTCTCTATCAAGCTGGGCCAGCACGTCATTAATGTCGCTTTCAAGCCACTTGGCGTGCGGCGGGCCAGAACGCGAGCAGTAAGCCAGGTCCGCGTTCACCTGCTTAACCCCCAGTGCCCACTCCAAAGCTGGCTGTAAAGCCTCAATCAAAGCCTGGTGCTGGGCCACATAACTGATCTCGTTAGCCAGGCGGGGGAAACGCTCCAGCTCCTCAGCGCTAGGGGCACTACCGGCCTCCATAGCCAGCGGGATCGAGTGGGTTACATACAGTAGCTTGATTTGCTGCGGCTTAAAGCCCTGCTCAGCTAGCTTGGCGTAAGCCACCTGGATGGAACGTACCTGGGCGTTAAACATGCCGTCAGTGTTGTAGTAGGGACGCACCTTATCCACGGTCAAAACCCCGGGGGCGTAAGTGTCCTCCAACTCCACCAGGGCGGCTGCAATGTCCTCACGGTACTGGCGGCATCCCGAGTAGGAAGCATAAGCGGAGGTGGGCAGGGCCAAGATGCGGCGTGCACCGGCGTCGGCCAATTCCCGTAGGCCCTCACTAACGAAAGGATGCCAGTTGCGGTTACCCCAACCCAAGGCAATGTCACAGCCGCGCCGATCCAGCTCACGCCGCAAGTGGGCTAGCAGACGGCGGTTGCATTCATTGATGGGCGAAACCCCGCCAAAAAGCTTATAGTGCTCGCTCACCTGCAGCAGGCGTTCATCAGGTACGCCGCGCCCGCGCGTAGCGTTACGCATAAACGGCAGTACGTCCTCGGGGCCGTTAGGTCCGCCGTAGGACAGCAGCATGATCGCGTCATAGGGCGCAAGTGAAGACATTTCTCTCCTTATTAGACACTGTCAAAGTGTCGCTTGGGCTAGCATCCATGCCTAACACTAGCTGCAAAGCCTCCAAGTATGCGTCCTGTTGTCCACTTTCGCCCGCTTTGCGGGCCATAACGGTGGGATTATGGATCAAACGTGCCGCTAAATGACGCAGTGCGCGGGTGGCGTCGTCGGCGCTAATGCACCCATCCACAGGGCGCAGCCGGGAGATCTCTTCCCCCACTACCTCATCCACATGGTCACGCAGGCGCCGCACCACCGGATCCATAGAGCGCGCCCCCAAGCTGCGCTCAAATACCTCCACTTCGCGGGTCACAATCTCGCGGGCCGCACGCACCTGTTCACCGTGCGCCTGGGGCACTGCGCGCTGCACGCTAAGCAGGTCAATGTAGCTGATGCCAGCTAGGTCAGCTACCGCCGCCTCCACGTCACGTTGCAACGCCAAATCCAAGATCACCAGTGGAGTTTTAACCCGCTGCACAATCTCGCGGGTGAGTACCGGGCTACCCAAGCCGCGACAAGTAACCACCAGGTCTGCCGCATCAAGCGCCTGCCCTAGCCGCGCTTCATCAACCCAGCCGATGCCACGTCCCTGTGCAAACAGCTGGGCGCGTTCGGAGCGCGAATACACCCGCACATTAGTGGCCCCCAGCTCGCGCAGGGCAGTAACCGTGGCACCCGCATAGGCGCCGGTGCCCACCAGCACAACCTGGGCTTCTTTAAGCGGGCGCAGTTTGGCGTCCTGTAAAGCTTGGGTAGCCAAATCCAGGCCCACCGCCACCACTGAGCGGCCCGAAGAAGCCAAGCCGGTGTGCGTGGCCACCAACCGACTGGTGCGTGAGGCGTGCTCAAGGGCGCGCCCCAAATCGCAGCTTAGGGTGTCTTCCTCCCAGGCCGCATGGAAGGCACGGCGCAGCTGGCCAGCAATTTCGCGCTCCCCCACCACCATGGATTCCAGCCCGGCGGCGGTGGCAAATAGGTCTAGGTGGGCTTGGTGTCCGGCCAGGTGGCGCAAATGCACCTGCTCAAGGGACAGCTCGACGCAGTGAGCCAGCACCGCGCGCACGTCGTCGGCAACAGCGGGGGCTCCAGAACCGGCCGGGGCGGAACCGGGGCAAGCTGAGCCAGCGCGGGCGGCGTCGGAGCCAGACTGACCAGAGCCAGCCAGCCTACTTGGGGCGTCAACCAGGATTGCCAGGCGGTTGCAGGTACGCACTACCACTGCGCCGCGCAGGTAGGGCAGCGCGCGCATGAGTTTGGGGCCCAGGTTGTCTACCCGACTGAGTCGGGCAACCTCATCCAGGCTTTGATAACGATGATCGGCGGAGAGTAGATGAATAGTCACAGCGAGTGCTATTCAAGCACCTATCGGCCCGCCGCACACAGTTATCTCGCGATTTGCGCAAAACTATTTTTATGCCACCACGACAGTTAACTCTAGAGCGCCGGTTTTCCCTGCAACCGCAAGGTTTTTTAAGTGTCGAAGTGTCATTTTAAATAAATAAAGACGCGGCGTCATAAAAGCGGTTAGGTAAGCATAACTGCCACTAATGCGGTATTTGAAAACGTGAATATTATTTAAATTATCTATGGCTAGAATTAATAAACGATGAATGCTTTGCCGCTACCCAACTCGCCCCAGCCCGCCCTCTTGGCTGCGCTTAATGGGCAACGCCCCGCCCGCACCCCGGTGTGGTTTATGCGCCAGGCCGGGCGCTCTCTGCCCGAGTATCGTCAGCTGCGCGCCCAGGTGAATCTGCCCATGCTTGAGGCTTGCCTGAATCCGCAGGTGGTTGCGCAGGCAACGCTTCAGCCGGTGCGCCGTCACGGGGTAGATGCGGCTATTTTCTTCTCAGACATCATGGTGCCGCTGCGCCTGGCCGGGGTGGATGTGGAGATTAAACCGCAGGTGGGGCCGGTTTTGTCGGCTCCAATCCGCACGCGCGACGACGTTGAGCGCCTACTTGGGTGCGGTTTTGGCCAGGGCACTTGGGTCAGTCACGACGGCGCCGCCCACCAGGGCGCTGAGGGTGTGGCTGCCCTGCGTGAGGCTATTGCCCTGATTTTGAGCGAGCTAGGCACGCCCGCGCAACCGGCAGCATCGACGCCGGCAACCATGCCCCAGGCGTCACAGCAAGCTCAGGCACAGCCGGCGAGCTGGACTCCGCTGATTGGCTTTGGGGGCGCGCCTTTCACCCTGGCCGCTTACCTGGTTGAGGGTAAACCCAGCCGCGACCACCTGGCCGCGCGCTCCCTAATGCACGCCGACCCGCCCACTTGGGACCTGCTAATGCGCTGGTGCGCGCAGGTCACGGGCGATTTCATAGCATTGCAAATTAGCTGTGGAGCCTCGGCGGCACAGCTGTTTGACTCTTGGGCCGGTTCACTTAGCCCCACCGACTACCGCGAGCGCGTGGCCCCATACTCGGCGCTAGCTATTGCGCGGGCGCGCGAGGCGATCAGCCCAACCACTGGCAAGGCGGCGCCGCTGATTCACTTTGCTACTGGTAGCGCGCGCCTATTGCCACAAATGCTGGCGGCGGGGGCGCAGGCTGTGGGGGTTGATGACCGCACTGAGTTGGATTGGGCGATTGACCAGCTTGGGGGCAGCTGCCCGGTGCAGGGCAATTTGAACCCGGCTTTGCTGACGGCGCCGTGGCCGGTGATTGAGCAGGCCATTGTTGAGTGTTTGCGTGCGGGGCGCCAGGCGCCAGGGCATGTGTTTAACCTGGGCCACGGGGTGCCGCCAACTACTGACCCAGCTGTGTTAACGCGAATCGTCGATTTTGTTCATAAGGAAAGCTTATGAATCTGGATACTAGAAACAGTCCCGCCCCTACTGACCGCAAGCCCCCCGTTGGCCGCAAGTCCTCTGCTGAGCGCAAGAGCGCTGCCTCCCCGGCCGCCCCAACCGTTCCGGCCGCCTCGGCCGCCCCGGCCACTCCGACAGCTTCGGCCGACCCAGCCGCCCCGGCCACTCCGGTCGTTTCTCGCCCAAACCCGCTTAGTGACCTGCCCGATGAGGTAGATGCCCTAGTGATTGGCGGCGGGATCGCCGGCCTGTCTGCCGCCTGGCAGCTAACCCAGGATGGGCTCAAGCCGCTGCTGGTGGAGGCGCGCGGCTATCTGGGTGGGCTGATTGCCCCCGGTTACATTGGCCCGGTCCAGGTGGATTTGGGTGCTGAGACTTTCGTTCCGCGCGGGGTGGAAACCGCCCAGATGGTGGCCGCTTTGGGGCTGGAGGCACTGGCCCCTAGCGGCGACGGCGCACGCCTGTTTTTACCCCCCAACCGCGCCAATGGTGAAAGTCGCTGGCGTCTGTGGCGGTTCTTGCGTGACGCCTACCTGGGCATTCCCGCTGATCCGAGCGCGGACGACGTCGTCGCCGTTTTGGGTGCTAAGGCTGCGCAACGTGCCGCCCAAGACCGCCACCTAGGCAGTGAGGTGGGCCAGGGCGCTGAGGGCGAGACTTTGGCAGGGTTTGTGGCCGCGCGCATGGGGCAGGCGGTGGTTGATCGCCTGGTGCGCCCGATAGTTGCCGGCATTTACACGTGCGATCCGGCCGATCTGGCCACTGACACTGTTACGCCGGGGCTGCGTCAGGCTACTCGTGAGCATGGCTGCCTGGCTGATGCGGTGGCTTTCCTGTTGGCGCGTTCGCGTAAAGCTACTGGTGGGCGCAGTGTTGATAAGTGCGTTCGCGGTGGCATGTTCCAGCTGACTGCGGCTTTGAGTCAGGCCATCACGACGGCGGGAGGCACTGTGCTCACTCGCGTTGGGGCCCAGCAGCTCATTGCTCCCGACGCCGCAGGCAACGCTGACACTGCAAGCGGCGCCACTACCTGCGGCGCTAGTGGCGCCAGCAACGCGGCTTCCCACGACGCCAGCGACAGCTCTGGCACTCCCGATAGCTCCGGCTACTGGCAGGTGGTGCTGACCCCCACCAAGCCGGGCCCGACTCCTTCGAGCGAGCCGGTCCCTGCCGGCGCGCCGCGTACTTTGCGCACTAAGCGCCTGGTGGTGGCTTGTTCGGCGCGCCCAGCCTTGCGGTTGCTGACCAGCGCAAACTTGGCAGCCTTAGACACTGACATCACTATCCCGGTGGGCGCGCCCATTGCCCGCTACTCACTGCTGGTTGATAGCCCTGAGCTGGACGCCGCCCCGGTGGGTCAGGGTCTGCTGGTGGCTCCGGCGTCGCCCGCAAGCTGCGCCGACACCCAGGCCGAGCCGGGCCAGTCCACCCCCGACACCCAGCCCGCCTCAGAACCATACGCCGACACCCAGCCCACCGCCGTCGAGCCCAGCGACCAGGGAAGCCCAACCCAGCCCGGCGCCGTCGAGAGCCCCGTGGGAGCCAAGGCCCTGTCGCATTTAAACGTTAAATGGCCCTGGATCGCCCAGGCTTTGGCGCCGCACCAGCATTTATTGCGCCTGTCATATGGGCGTTTGGGGCAAAGTGAGCCGCAGGTGAGCCTGGAGCAAGCCCTAGCTGACGTGCGGGTTTTGACGGGCGTAACTATTCGCCCTGAGCAGGTAAGCGAGCACAAACTGGTGCGTTGGAATGGCACTTTGCCGCCACTGCCACCCAGCTACCGCGCGCGCATTGCGGCTTTTATGAGCCAGGTTGAAAACATTGAGGGTTTGGCGGTTACTGGCGCCTGGGTTGGTGGCACGGGCGTAAATGCGGTGGTCGCTCACGCACGCACGAACGCCAGGCGCCTACAGCGCTCATAACGCCACAGTCCGCATAGCACTACAAATATATAGGAACTTCTTATGAGTGAAAAAGTTGTGCGTCTGGGGACGCGCGGGTCGGCTTTGGCTTTAGCCCAGTCGGGCATGGTGGCGCGCATGTTGGAAACTGCCGCCGCTTCTCAGGGGCTGGGTTGGCGCGTGGAGCTAGTTACTGTGCGAACCCAGGGCGACACTTCGCGCGCGGCACTAAGCCAGCTTGGAGGCGTTGGAGTGTTTGCTGCCCAACTGCGCACTCACCTGCTTGAGGGGCAGGTGGATTTGGCGGTGCACTCGTTTAAGGATCTACCCACTGCCCCGGTTACAGGGCTGCGCATTGCTGCCACCCCACGCCGCGCCGATCCGCGTGACGCCCTGGTGGCCTCGAACGGCATGAGCCTGGCGCAGCTGCCTAGTGGGGCGAGTGTGGGTACCGGCTCGCCTCGGCGTGTAGCCCAGCTAAAGGCTTTACGCCCCGACATTAAGACCGTGGATTTGCGGGGTAACGTGCCCACGCGGCTGGGGCGCGTGCGCGGGGTTCAGGTTGCCGCCGACGCTGGCACATCCCCCCAGGCTCTTGGCACCGGCGCTGATTTGGACGCCGTGGTGCTGGCTTGCGCTGGATTGGAGCGGCTGGGTTTGGCTGAGCACATAAGCGAGGCTTTCAACCCCGAGCAGATGCTGCCGGCGCCGTCGCAGGGTGTGCTGGCTATTGAGACCGCCCAGGAGCTTGACCCCCAGTTGGAGGCGGTGATCGCCCAGGTGAACGATCCGGCTTCACACCTGGCTGCGGTGGCTGAGCGTGCGGTGATGTCTACTTTGCAGGCTGGGTGCGCAGCCCCCGTGGGCACTTACGCCTACCTGGTGCACGCCGGCTTTGATTATGAGCTGCACTTAGAGGCCGGGGTGTTTGCTCTCGACGGCGCCGCTAGCGTGCGTAGTCGCCAGGCCGTGACGCTTGGGGGCGTGGACCTAGCCAAGGCTTGCCACCTGCAAAAAGCGGCGGAGTTGGGTCAGCGCGCCGCCCAGGATTTGTTGGCGCAAGGCGCCGGGCAGGTAGCGGATTTGCAGGCTGTTAAGGAGCGTGGCTAAGGAGTTAAGGGGCGCGCCAGGGCAACAACTAAGCGCGCAGCAAGGTGACAACTAAGGTTTTACGATCGGATTTAGAGGTAGATGGTTATGGTTGTTTCACGTGAAACAGTCGCCGGTTTACGGGTGGCTTTGCCGCGCCTAAAGTCCGACGACGCCATTGCGGCAGCCCTTAAAACTGGCGGCGCCCGGGTGGATACTTTCGCGCTAACCCAAACTATTCTCATTGAATCTGAGCAGTTAGAACAGATGCGCCAAAGGCTTGCATCTGGCTATTACGCCTGGGTGGTGCTGTCTTCTTGGCGAGCTGCACAGGCTGTACTGCCGCAGTTAAATTCGCTTGCGCTAGCACCCGCCTCAGCCCCCACACTCAACTCACCCACCTCAGCCCCCACGCCACACTCACCCACCCTAGCATTGAGCTCATTTGCACTAGCCTCGGAAGCTGCGACTCGCGAGAGTTCCACTAAACAGAGCCTTGGCCGCGCCAGCCAACCAGATTCCATTCAACAAGCAGATTCCATTCAAGGCGCCACACGCTTGGCGGCGGTTGGCCAGTCCACTGCCGACTGGGTGAACACCCACTGCGCACTTAAGCCCACCCTGGTGGGTGCGGGTAGCGCCGCCAAGCTACTGGAAGTTTTCCCGACGCCGCCCACTGCCATCACGGCAGCAGCCTCCACGGCAGCTACACCCACCATCTGCCTGCCTCAGTCGCAGCTAGCCGCCCCCACGCTAGCCCAGGGACTTAGCCAGCTTGGCTGGCAGGTGGACGCCGTCGCCACCTACACCACCGAGCCCCTCCCCCAGCTACCAGCCCACATCAAAACCCAGTGGCAAGCCGGGGCATGGGACGCCGTCGTCGTCACTGCAGGCTCTAGCGCCCAGGCCCTACTGCAACTGCTGGGACCCCCACCTGAGAAAACCGCAGTGGTCAGCATCGGCAAATCCACCACCGCGCGCTGCCGCGAACTGGGCCTGCGCGTGGACGCAACCGCCGCCACGCCACGAGCTGAACACATCACCCAAGCCATAATTAACCTATTTAAAGCAAAGGATTTTTCATGACCACCATCCCCCAAAGCGCCCTAGACCTGCTAGCCAGCCACGGCGTCGCGCCCGCCCCCATTCCCACGCTACGCCCGCGCCGCCTACGCTCCACCCCGGCCATGCGCGCCTTGGTCAGCCAGCACCGCATCGACCCGGCCAAACTGATCCTGCCGGTGTTCGTGCGCGAGGACATTAGCGAGCCGCAAGCCATTAGCGCCATGCCCGGCGTCTACCAGCACACCTTGGACTCGCTGCGACGCGAGGCGGTGGCCTGCGCCGAAGCCGGTGTGGGCTCAATTGACCTATTCGGGGTGCCCGCAGTGCGCGACGAAGTAGGCAGCCAGGCCTGGGCCAGTGAAGGCATTTTGAACCAGGGTATCGCTGCTGTGCGTGAAGAGGTGGGCGACGCCGTGGTGGTTTGCGCCGATACTTGCCTAGATGAGTTCACCAGCCACGGCCACTGCGGGCTGCTAGACGAGCGCGGCGGCGTCGACAATGACGCAACCTTACCGCTCTACCAGGCCATGGCCGTCAGCCAGGCCGAAGCCGGCGCCCACATGGTCTCCCCCTCAGGCATGATGGATGGGCAGGTGGCCGCCATTCGCCAGGCCCTAGACGCCTCCGGTCACGCCGACGTGGCAATCCTGGCTTACTCGGCCAAATACGCCTCCGCCTACTTTGGGCCCTTCCGTGAGGCCGTGGGCTCCACCCTCAAGGGTGACCGGCGCACCTACCAGCAAGACCCCGCCAACCGTCGCGAAGGCCTGTATGAGGCACTGCTCGACGCCGCAGAAGGGGCTGACATGGTGATGGTTAAGCCCGCCGGCCCCTACCTGGATGTGCTTAGTGATGTGGCCGCAGCCAGCGACATTCCGGTGGCGGCCTACCAGGTCTCCGGGGAATTCGCCATGGTTGAGGCGGCCGCAGCCAACGGCTGGATTGACCGCGAGCGCGTGATCCTTGAAAGCGTGCTGGGCATTTTCCGTGCCGGCGCCGATACGGTACTTACCTACTGGGCTCGCGAAATCGCCCAGATGCTGCGCTAAGCCACGATCCCAGAGGCCGCGGCACCCCAAGCACACCAACCCTGCGGCACCCCAAGCACACCGCAGGTGTGACAGCCAGGGCGCAGCCCAAGTTCACCGCAGGTGTGACAGCACGGCTGCCGCAACGCCGCAGGAAAAACAGACTAAACGCTGCGATAGGACTTAATTATGAATCTAAATGAACACTTATTTACCCAGGCCAAGGGGATTATTCCGGGTGGTGTTGACTCGCCGGTACGCGCCTTTGGGGGCGTGGGCGGCACCCCGCGTTTCATCAGCTCCGCTAAAGGCGCCTACGTTACCGACGCCGACGGGCGCGACTATGTGGACCTGGTGGGCTCCTGGGGCCCGGCCCTGCTAGGCCACGCCCACCCGCAAGTGGTGGCCGCCGTACAGGAGGCCGCCGCGCGCGGGCTATCCTTTGGCGCCCCCACCCAGAGCGAAACCCTGCTGGCCCAAAAGGTGCGCGAACGCGTGCCGTTTGTGGAGCGGGTACGTTTTGTTTCCACCGGCACCGAAGCCACCATGACCGCTATCCGCCTAGCGCGCGGCGCCACCGGGCGCGAGCTGATCATTAAATTTGCCGGCAACTACCACGGTCACAGCGACGGTCTACTGGCTGCGGCCGGCTCCGGCGTGGCCACGGGCGGCCTACCCGGCAGTGCGGGCGTGCCCGCAGCGATTACCGCCTGCACCATAGTGTTGCCCTACAACGACTTTGAGGCGCTAGAAGCCTGCTTCGCCGAACGCGGTCAGGAAATCGCGGGCGTTATTTTCGAAGGCGCCCCCGCCAATATGGGCAGCGTGCCCCCACTGGCCGGCTGGAATGAGCGCATCCGTTCCCTATGCACCCGCTACGGTGCGGTAATGATTTTGGATGAGGTACTCACAGGTTTTAGGGTCAGCTCTGCCGGCTGGTGGGGTTTGGAGGCTGTGGCCGGCTGGCAAGAGCACGACGGCGCCACCCCCGCCACCGCGCTAAGTGCTGAGCTAACCACCCCTGCTGCCCTGGCGCAGCTAGGCGCAGCCGGGACTATCGGCGCAGGCGGAACCGCCGGCTCAGAAGCCACTAAAGCGGCTGTGCCCGACGCCGTCGCCGCAGCTGAGCCCAGCGCCGTCGCCACCCCCAAATGGGTGCCTGACCTGGTGACCTTCGGCAAGGTCGTGGGCGGAGGGATGCCACTAGCCGCCGTGGCCGGGCGCGCCGACATCATGGACCTACTGGCGCCGCTGGGGCCGGTGTACCAGGCGGGCACGCTCTCAGGTAACCCGCTAGCCACCGCCGCTGGCCTAACCACGCTGCAGCTGGCCGACGTCGACGTTTACAACGCCGTCAACGCTAACGCCCAAGCTGTGGGTGAGATTGTGGGCCAGGCGCTCACCCAGGCCGGGGTGGCGCACCGCGTGCAGCGTACCGGCTCGCTGATGTCCATCATGTTTGGCCCACAGGCAGCCCGCGACGGCGTCTACAACTACGACCAGGCGCGCCAGCAGGAAACCTGGCGTTACGCGCCCTTCTTCCACAGCTTCCTGGAGGCGGGGGTGGCATTGCCGCCGTCGATCTTTGAAGTGTGGTTCCTATCCGCAGCTCACGGCGAGGCCGAGCTGGAAAAGATCGCTAGTGCTGCCCCGCGCGCTGCCGCAGCAGCCGCTGCAGCCCAAGCACCAGCCCAGTAACCAGCGCGCCAAACGCCAGGCCGAACACGCCCGAGCAGGCCGTCTCCACACACCACTTGACCACGCCGCTTAACGAGTCGCCCAGACCCTGGGCGGCGTGGGTGGCAGCGTGGGCGGCGTGCTCCACCAGGTGATGCAGGGCGCCCACACCCAGGTTGTTGAGGGCTTCAATCACGATGTGACCACCCACCCAGAGCATGGCCACGGTGCCAACCACCTCGATCACGCGGAAAACGCGCGGCATGGTTTTGACGATGGCACGCCCCAGTTTCTCCTGGCCGCGACGCACCAGGGCCAAGCCCAGGTCATCCATTTTCACCAGCAGCGCCACCAGGCCGTAGACGAAGAACGTCATGATGAAGCCCACCACCACCATGATGGCGACTTTACTCAGGTTGTCATTAGTGTGCAGGCCCGCCAAAGACACCAGCATGATCTCAGTGGAAAGAATCAGGTCTGTGCGCACCGCCGAGCTGACAATGGCTTTTTCCACGGCGGCCGGGTCTGTGGATTTGTCACTGGTGCCGTGGGAGTCCTCATGTTCCTTGATAATCCCCCAGGCGCTAAGTACTTTCTCTGCGCCCTCAAAACACAGGTAAGTGCCTCCCACTAGCAGCAAAATAGGCAGCGACCAGGGTGCCAGCCAGGTCAGCAATAGGGCCACTGGCAAAATAATGCCCAGCTTGTTGATCAGTGAGCCGCGCGCGATGCGTTTAATAACTGGCAGTTCGCGTTCAGGCTTGATGCCCTGAACGTATTGGGGAGTCACGGCAGTGTCGTCGATAACCACCCCGATTGCCTTGCTAGATGCTTTGGTTGCGGCTCCCGCCACGTCATCAACCGAGGCGGCGGCGGCTTTAGCCAGGGCGGCAATGTCGTCAAGAAGGGCGACTAGACCGATACTCAAGTGACTCCTAAAACTGGTGTTGCATTCAGTGTTAGTTAATATCCAAACTGATTTTGTCTCTCATGACAAGCGCAGGCAGGCATGCATCCAGGCACAGACAAATACAGGCAAAATCATCCCTTCCCTATGATTTTTCCATGGGGTTTTATAGGCAACGGACGAAATCTGCGTATCTGTAAACCATATCTGCGCGTCTAGCCATGTATGCCTGGAAACTACAAGGGCAAGGTAACATGCAAAGCTATCGCGCCCGTCTAGCCATATATGCCTGGAAACTACGTGTGCTTGGTTGACCAGAGATATGTCCAGGCAAAGGGGGTCTCTGGCTGGTCAGGGTTAGCAAAATGGGCACACGCCCGCAGAGTCCAACGTCAGAGAACTATGCGACCAGTGAGATAGCAACCAGACGACCAACGGCAACCACCCAGACCGGCGGAGTCAGTACCGGCGTCGTCGGTACCGTCGGCATCAACCAGCCAGGCCGGCGTCGTCGGTACCGTCGGCGCCGACGTTAGAAGGCCTATGAGGTTGAGCCAAAAACCAGGCCACTCAGGTGGACATGCAACATACATGCCTTGAGCCGCATAGGTATACACAATGTGGGCATGCGCCGCGCGGGTGCCATGCAAATACTGACATTTCGTCCGTTCCCTATAAAACCCCATGAATTTTTTATAGGGAAGGGATGATTTTGCCTGTATTTGTACTGCCTGTATTTGTTTGCATGCATTTTCTGCCTACAGACATCTCTGCCTGCAGACATATTTTGCCTGCACTTGCAGACATGCCTGCATGGATCTTGTCAGCCCAGGACCTTGGTGGACTCCACAGCCTCAGTGTTGGCCTGGTTGCGCCGAGCCAGAATCGGCCGCAACACCAAACCAATTATTAATGCCGGAATTACAAATAACAGCAAATGACCAATATGCCCCAAATATTCATTGCCGCTATACCCAGCCACTCCACAGCGCAGCGCATCAATTACCGGCTTTGCAGGTAAATATGGGCTTAGTTCAGATAGGAATCCTGGCAAAATAGCCAGCGGGAAAGACCCACCCGCACCGGAAACCTGCATCACTAAAAACAGAATACTAATCGCTTTGCCAACGTTTCCAAACGCGGCCACAAACGAATAATTAATCAGCGAAAACACTATTGCTGCCAACCATGCGGTTATCATAAATAGCCATGGATGCACCGATTGCACATCCAAAAACAGCAATAAACCGCCAGCCACTAAAGTCGCTTGCGCCAAACCAATTGTGGCAAAAATACCCCAACGTCCAAAAAATACTTGCGAAGGCCGTAATTTAGACACATTAGAAACCGGCTGTGCGCGCACCACCACACCAATTAGCATGGTGCCCATCCACATCGCCACGGTTGCGTAAAGTGGCGCCATGGAGGAACCAAAATTTTCCACCGCGTAAATCGGGTGGCGCTCCACCACGGCCGGCGTGGTCAGGGCTTGGGCCAGGCGCTGGGGGTCGTCGCCAATAATTTTTTGCACCTGCGCCAAGTCGCCACTATCAATCGCCCCGCGCAGCTTTTCAGACAGTGTCTTCATCTGAGCCCCGGCAGCGCTGAGATCTTTAGCGGCGCCGTCGAGGTTAGTTTTCATTTGCGTCAGCTTTGCCTGTAGCGAGCCCGCCCCACTGCCTCCCAGTGAGGTGGAAACAGACTCGCGCACCTGCCCCAAACCGTCGGAGACCTGCGCCAAATCTGCGGCCAGCTGGTTAGCCTGAGGGGCAATGTTGGTGTCAACCGTGGTTTTGAGGCCGCTTAGCTCGGTTTTGGCCTGGTCAATCAGGTTTTTCGCCTCGCTAATGGAGGCCTGCGAGTCACCGGATTTATTGGAAATCTGCGTGGCCGCCGACTGCAGCGACGTAGCCGCGCTGTTGAGCCTGCCGATAATCCCATCGAGGCTGGTCAGCACCCCTTGCGCACGGGTGGGGTCGGGCAGCTGAGCGATCAGCGTGGCCAGGTTGTCGCGCACCTTCTGGTAGTTGGCGGCCTGCGCCTGCAAGCCACTGGCCTGCTGATTCAGGCTAGTCACGACGGCGGAGACGGACTGCCCAGAGGAGGTGCCCACCTGATCCGCAGCGGTGCTGACTGAATTTAGTGCCGTGGACGAGGCGTTGAAAGCCCCTTGCAGGGCTTGGTTTGCATTGGCGACGGCGCTCTTGATGTTCCCGGTTTCGGTTGCCACCTGCCCTAGCTGAGTGCGTAGCTGCTGGGCGTCTTTGGATCCCTGTCCCACCAGACTGACGGAGCTGGTCACCAGCCCATTGGCGCCGTCGACCAAACCACCGTAGGAAGTGAGCAGGTTAGCGGCACTTTCAAAACGTGTAGACAGTGTCTGCACACGTCCCACCACGGTGTTTAAGGCGTTAGTGGCCTCGGGAGTAGACAGCTGAGTGGACACCGTCTGGGCCAGGTTCAGCACCACCTCCCCAACAGTTTCGGTGAACACCGCGTTCACCTGAGTGGAAACCGCCTGCGCCCCAGCCCCGGCGATCTTGGGAGCAATACCGTTGCGCTTTTCGTTGATGTAGTAGTTCAACTGCGTGCTTTGGGCGCTGGAGGAGAAGAAACTGAGCATATTTTTGCTAAAGCCCTCGGGAATCACGATGGCCGCATAGTATTTGCCCGATTTGGTGCCCTCCAGCGCCTGCGCGGGCGTGGTCACCTCCCAGTTGAGCTGCTTGTTGGCGCGCAGCGCGGAAACCACCTGCTCACCAGCATTAACTTTCATGGGGACCAGGTCGCTTTTGTAGCCGGTATCAGCATTGGCGACGGCGACCGTCAGGTTGCGCGTGTTGCCAAACGGGTTCCAGGAGGCAGCCACGTTAAACCAGGCGAACACCGCCGGAATTACCACTAGCCCGAGGATAATCACCAGGCTGATCACGTTGATACGGGCGCGGCGCAGATCGTCGCGGTATAGCTGCCAAGCTCCGGTAAGCGCCTTGGCCTGGGCTTTTCGGCTCGCCCGGGTTTGGGTGGCCGTGCGGGTCGAGGCAGCGGCCCGGGTTTGGGTGGCGGCGCGAGCCCGAGCCTCATCGTCATACTTGACACTGTCAGGCGTCTTAATGTCAGAGCGCTGGGCCGACGCCGCACTGCGCTTTTTGTCTGCGTGCTTCATCGACCTTCTCCTTCGTCTACAACCGGAATTTGTGCGGTTTCAGCCTGGCTACGCCCTAGCGCATCGTCAGGCACCTGCCGACCACTTTCGCCAGCCTTTGCTGAGCCGGCTTGGCTGCGCCCCGCCGCCGCAGCGGCGCCGGCGCTTTCCACACCGGCGGCGTCGGCACTAATTTCAGCTAACGCAAGCCGCGAGCGGACCCTGCCCTGGCGCCGTCGCCCCATATGTCCATGCAGCATGGCCTTGATTTCGTCGTCACCCATTTCCAGCAAAGCCGCCTGACGCTCCAGACGGTCGCGGCGGTACTCCATATAAACCAGGAAGCCGATCATAGCCACCAGCCACACCATCCACACCGCCACATAAGTGATCCTCTGGTTGGTAGTGCTAAAACTACTGGTCAGGGCGGTAACCGCTGGCACCACTACGCCCAGCACAATCGCCGCCACGCGCATACGCGGATACAGGCGCTCAAAACGGCGGCGCTGATAGTCGGTTTCCCAGCGGTAATCTTCGCGGTCGGCCAGGGCATGCAGGATCTGGGTGGTGCGCCAACGCCGTGAATCGCGAGTCTCCTCAGCGTTAAACAGGCCGCCCTCAGCAATGGCCGCAGCGGTCAGGCGGTTGATGTTAACCAAGAAGGGCCGTAGCCCAATCCCCACGGCAAAAGACCCGGCCGCCATTAGCGCCAAAACTCCCAGGTCAGACAGGAAATGGTGAGCATAGAAGCCACCAATAACCTCTCGCACAGCTGCCACCCCATATTTAAAGGGCAGCACCGGGTAAACCCAGCCAAAGAAACTAGGCACCATTTCAATTGGGTATAGACCGGAAGAGCCAGGAATCTGTAAAATTACCATAACAACACAAAGACCCTTACCAATATGCTGGAAGGATGCACTGAGCGCATAGATAATATACAGATAAGCCCAACCAATAAGGATTGTTGCCAGGTAGAACAGCACCACACTTTCGTGCTGTACACCTAGGATCAGGTCGCCGGTGGTGACCACAATGGCTTGGACTGCACTAATTGCGGCCATTAACAGCCAGCGACCCATATACGCTTGCGTGTGCGTGATGGCCCCGATTCCCTCACTGTCTACGTTCAGCTTGATCAGGACCACCAGCATAAACGCACCCACCCATAAGGTCAGGTTGGTGAACACCGGGGCCATAGCCGAGCCGTAGTTAGCCACCGGGTAAACCTTGTGAGTGCTTAGCAGCGTGGGTGAAAGCATGAAGTTAGCAACCTTGTCCGCGCTCACATCCAGCTTGTCGGTGAGCTGACGCAAGGCTGAGGTGCCGCTGATTGCCCCCAGGTCAGCGCGGGTGGATTCCAGATCGCTTTGCAGCTGCGTCAAAGTGGTGGCGCTTTGGTTCAGGGCGCTTTGCGTGGCGGCCAGGTTTTTGTCCAGCTGGGTGAGCATGGATTTTAGCTGCGTGATCTGCTGGTTTTGGTTGCTGATAGTGACTGCCAGCGTGCCTGAGAGGCGGTCCATGTTGTACAGCGAGCTACTGACCTGCGGCAGCGAAGAGGAAAAAACACTTTCTCGCGCGGAACTAAAGGCGGTGGTGGAGGTGTTAGCCGCAGTGTTTAGTACGCTGGCGGCGTCACTAAGCGAGGTGGAGGTGGCCGAAATTGAGCTGCCCACTGTGCGCAGATTGCTTAGGCTGGTGGCGGCGTTGGTGTTTTGCTGCGTCAAAATTGCCAGCGCATCAGAGCCCCCAGGCACATTCCCCAGCCCCGCATTTTGCAACTGGGTCAGGATTTGAGCTTGGGTTTGGTTGATTGACTCTAGCGCACTCACGACGCCGTCAACTCGCCCCTGTGCGGATTGCACCGCCCCGTTAAGGTTGGCTGCATTTACTGACAGTTTGCCGGTGGCTTGAACCGTGAGGCTAGCTGATTTATCGAGTATGCCCGGGGCTTTGGAGGAAAAGTCTGTGATGGTTGTGGCCGTGGTGGACAGCAGCGTGCCAGTATTTGTGGCGATCTGGCTCAGGTTTGTGACCTGGGTTTGCAGCGCGGTCAGTGAGTTTTGGGCGCTGGCAATTTTGGTGCGCGCCTGGTCAATTTGCTGGCTTTGGCTTTGCACTGAAGCTGCGGCGGCAGCTAGTTTTTGGGCCCCCTGGGCCAGGGATTTATCTGTGTTGGCGTTAGCGGTGGCGGTTTGGGCGCGCACGTGCTTAGAAAAGTCTCCCAACTTGGTGGTTACCACCTTGGATACTTGCGAGACAAAAGCGGAGTTAATTTTTCGATCCAACGTGCTGGCGCCAGCGTTAGTGATTTGCGGGGCCACCGCATTGAGTTTTTGGTTGACGTAATACTCCAGCTTGGGCTGAGTGTAATGCTGCGGGTCCATAAAGCTGACCAGGCTGGTGGAGAAGTTCGCGGGGATGATGATGGCCGCATATGACCTACCGGTTTTTACGTCGTCGATAGCCCCCTGCCGCGTGGTGAAGTACCAGCCCAAGTCGTGATTATCTTTAATTTGGGCGGCTACTTGAGCGCCGGCGTCGATCTTGCCGGTAGCGCCAGTGGTGGCGCCCTTATCTTCATTAACGACGGCGACGCGCAGGTGGGAGGTGTTGGCGTAGGGGTCCCAGAAACCGGCGATATTGAACCAGGCGTACATCGCAGGTAGGAAACACACACCCACCACCACGATCACGGCGAAAGGCACTCGCAAAATGCGCCCAATATCTCGCCTGAAAATTTTGAAAGCTACCCGCAAAGCCACGTCACCTTTCAGTTGGACCATGCATCAGCTGCGCATGTATCTGGGGAAAACTCGCAGCTAACAAGACTTCAAGTCTAACCATCCATAATCACCAACCACATGCACCACCCATAGGGGTCAGCGGTGAAAGTAAGCACTCTTAATGTGACCTACACCCTTATGCGTGTGGCGTAGTTATTAACAAGGGAGAAGCGTGGAATTAAACTCAATACATGGAAAACAACGCAGCCGCTTTCTCCACTCGCGCGATTCACTTGGGTTTTGAGCCAGATCCGGTTACCGGTGACGTGGTTCCGCCCATGCATGTGACCAGCACTCACGTGCAAAATGCTCCCGGCGATCTCAAGCAGGGCTTTGAGTATGGTCGTTGTGGCAACCCCACCACCAACGCTTTCGCCGGCGCCCTAGCTGCCCTGGAAGGCGCCACCCACGGATTCGCCTTCCCCTCTGGCATGAGCGCCGAGGACACCGTAGTGCGCCTGCTAACCCGCCCCGGCGACCACATCATTCACTCAACCGACGTTTACGGCGGCACTCACAAGCTTTTCAGTGTCATTAAGCCCGCCGAGGGCTTCACTTCAGCGGCTGTGGACCTCACCGATCTGGATGTGGCCGCACGCGAAATTCGCGCCCAGCGCCCCCAGCTGGTGTGGGTGGAGACCCCCTCTAACCCCTTCCTAACGGTTACCGACATTGCCGCCGTCGCCGAGCTATGTCACGAGGTGGGGGCACTTTTGGTGGTTGATAACACCTTCGCCACCCCGCTGCTGCAGCGCCCGCTGGAGCTGGGCGCGGACGTGGTGGTGCACTCCACCACTAAGTACATTGGTGGACACTCGGATGTGGTTGGTGGCGCGGTGGTGCTGCGCGACGGCCTGCAGCTGCCTGAGCACGTCACCCCGTTCTTTGATTCTCGCGACGCCGCCGAGGAGCTAACCCGTCTGCAGATGACTTTGGGGGCTATTGAGTCCCCGCGTGACGCTTTCCTAGCTCACCGTGGCCTAAAGACCCTGGCTGTGCGCGTGGAGCGCCACTGCACCAATACTCAGGCAGTGGCCGAGTTCTTGCAGACCCACCCCAAGGTAACTGCCGTCTACTACCCGGGCCTGCCCAGCCACCCGGCACACGCCCTGGCGCAGCGTCAAAACCCGCTAGGCAGCGGCGGGGTGCTCTCTTTCGAGCTGGCCAATGAGGACGACGCCATCCGCCTAACCGGCCTGACCCGCGTATTTGCACTGGCTGCGTCGCTGGGCGCGCCTGAGTCGCTGATCGAGCACCCGGCAATCATGACCCACTCGACCCGCACCGGCGGGGTTGGGGGCGTGCCCGGAACCCTGCTGCGTCTGGCCGTAGGCTTGGAGGACGTCAACGATCTAATCGCCGACCTTGATCAGGCCCTAGCCCAGATCTAAGGCCGCGCTAGCTGCCTGACTGGACCGGCCCGTCAGATTGCCTGCCACGCACCCCACTAGCTAGACGGCGTCTAGGGGTTTGATCTTGGCCAGCGCGCAGGCCTTTGCGGGCCTGGCCTGGACTGGCTTGGCTGGCTGAACCAGCCGAGCTGGCCTGGACTGGCCGAACCAGCCGGGCGCCGTCGTCGGCACTAAAACCAACCCAACGCAAGCCGCCCTGCCAACTGGGTCACACCAGTAGCGGGGCGGCTCACGTGTGTCGCGCCTTACCTAGCTATGGGCCTCTGACATAGGCTGACGCGGTGAGTACCGCATTGACACATCTTCCTGACACAGCACTAGTTTTTGAAGGCGGCGGTATGCGCGGGGTGTACACCGCCGGACTGGTGGCCACCCTGATCGAGTCGGGCCTAGATTTTCCGCATGTTTCCGGCATTTCCGCAGGTAGCTCACACACCGTTAACTATGTTTCACGTGACGCCACCCGCGCCCACGACTCCTTCGTTGACGTGGCCCTCAGCCCCGAATTTGGCGGCTACAAGCACTGGCTAGCCGGGCGCGGCATCTTCAATGTGGACTATCTCTACCACGACATTGCCGAGGCTGACGGCGATTTCCCCTTCGACTACGATACTTTCATGGCCAACCCGGCGCAGATACGTGTTGGCTCTTTTAACGCCACACGCGGCCAGGCTGTATGGTTCACCAAAGAAGACATGCATAGCGTCTCTGACGTGGGCTTACTTGCGCGCGCGTCGTCCACCCTGCCGGTGCTGATGCCGCCGGTAGAGATCGACGGCGACACTTACGTCGACGGCGCACTTGGCCCCAACGGCGGCATTCCGCTGGACGCACCCATGCGCGACGGTTACCGCAAATTCCTGATTGTGCTCACTCGCCCGCGCAACTTCATTAAGCCGGCCACGCGTCTGGGCACCCACGCCAGTATGCGCGCCGCCTTCCCACGTCTACCTTCCATTGCCGACGCCGTCACCGCCCGCAGCGCCCGCTACAATGCCGCCCGCAAAACCGCTTTCAGACTGGAAGCTGAGGGACGCGCCTATGTCTACTGCCCGGAAGTCACCGAAATTTCCAAGCTCGAAATGCGCTATGAAGTGCTCGAAGAGGCCTACCAGGTGGGTTACGCCCAGGCTCAGCGTGAGCTGCCGGCAATCAAGGAATTCCTGGGGGTCTGAGCTGGGCGTTCCCCCGGGACGGGGCGACGACGGCCGCCGGGGGCACGGGGCGCCCACCTGGGACGAGGCGGCGGCGTCGGGAGCGCAGAGCGACGACGGAAAGGACCCAGGCGCGGCGGCGTCGGGAGCACGGAGCAACGGCGGGCCGCGAGGGCAAGCGATGCTAGGCGGGGCTCCGGCGGCGTCGTCGAGAGTGCGGGCCAGCGTCGGGACCAGTGCACCATAAGAAGGGCCTACATCAGGGCACACTGAGCACGTAATTTGGGCCACGCGGACACCGCAAGACAACTAGAATTTACTAAATTCTCAGTTTTTCTAAGGAGACGTGATGGCCCACGAGGCACTAGTTCAGGCTCTACCCAAGGTTGAGCTGCACGTACACATTGAGGGCACGCTAGAGCCGGAGCTGAAATTCAAGCTAGCCCAGCGCAACGGCATCAAGCTACCTTTTAGTAGCGAGCAGGAAGTTAAGGACTCCTACACTTTCGACGATCTAGCTTCCTTCCTAGACGCCTACTACGACGGCATGAACGTGCTGCTCACCAGCGAAGACTTTTATGACCTGGCCATGGCCTACTACCGCAAGGCCGCCAGCCAGGGACTGCGTTACGCAGAAATTTTCTTTGACCCCCAGGCACACACCTGCCGTGGGGTCAGCTTCCACACCGTGATTTCTGGTCTGCGCCGCGCCCAGCTTGAGGCCGAGCAAACCCTGGGCGTATTTAGCCAGTTCATCATGTGTTTCCTGCGCGACTTCCAGCCCGAATACGCCATGGCTACGCTGCTGGAGTCGCTGCCTTACAAGCAATGGATCGTGGGCGTGGGCCTGGACTCTGACGAAACCGACCACGAGCCGGCCAAGTTTGCCGCAGTCTTTGCCCGCGCCCGCCGCGAGGGCTACCAGCTGACCATGCACTGCGACGTCGACATTAAAGACTCTATTGAGCACATCCGCCAGGTCATTGAGGACATTCAGGTGCAGCGCGTGGACCACGGCACCAACGTGGTGGAGAACCCGGCGCTAGTTAAGTACCTGGTGGAGCACCGTATTGGGCTGACCAGCTGCCCGATTTCGAACCTGTGGATTTCTGAGTCTGACAAGGTTGAGTTGGTTAAGCAGCTAGTTGCCGACGGCGTTCTGGTAACTATCAACTCTGATGACCCGGCCTACTTTGGCGGCTACATCGGCGATAACTTCCAGCGCGTGGCTGACCACGATGGGGTTGACGAGGACTTCCTGCGCACCCTGGTGGCTAACGCGATCGAGATTTCCTGGGCGCCGCTGGCCGTAAAACAGCGCCTGCGCGAAGAGCTCGCTGCTGTCTGATTGCAGGCAAGCTGGAAGGTCGGCAGGTAAGCTGGCCGGCAGGCAAAATCAGGCAAGCACATACAAACACAGGCAAAATCATCCCTTCCCTATAAAAATTCCATGGGGTTTTATAGGGAAGGGATGAAATGTCAGTATTTGCGACGGCGACCGCATATTAGCGACGGCGCATGCAGGCTAGCCTGACGCACGCAGGCCGGAGGCTGCAACAGACTAGCCCAACACAGACAACTCGGAACTGCATGCAGACTAGGGGGTGCAGGCAGGGCAGCTAGCCAGGGGCTGCAAACAATCCGAGGCCGCAGACAGGCTAGCCCAACGCACGCAAGCCGGAGGCTGCCTGCAGGCCCGGAGCCAGCAGATAGCAGTAAATATTAATTATTTACTGGGATCCCATTTACCTGAAGCGTCGAAATAGTAACGCTTGCCGTCAATAGTTTGGTAACCGGTAAGCATTAGACCCTTATATGCACCACTCAAATTAGTGGAGCCTTTACCTGGATCTAGGTAATACCAAGCATTACCGGACTTAAACCAACCAGTGGTTAATACGCCGTCGTCCCCAAAGTGATACCAACCCGGGTAAGCCTTATACCAGCCGGTAACCATTGCGCCACCGGGAGTGAAGTAATAAGATTTCCCGCCAATGGTATTCCAGTTGACATACATATGGCCGTCGCCACCGTCTAGGTAAAAGCGTGTCGAACCCTCAATATGCCAGCCTTTACTTAAACCATTAGTGGTGAAGTGATACCAGTATTTATTACCTAATTTATCGGTTTTCTTTGAAGCACCCCAGCCACTAGCAGCCCAACCATTTGCGTCAAATAGATATTTAACGCCTTTAATTGTGGCTACGCATTTGCTGGGGTAGGAGCCGTCAGAATTGCGGTACCACCAGGAGTCGCCGCCCTGATAAACCCAGTCCCCGCCTTTAACCGCGCAGGTTTTGTCCACCCAGCCGTTACTGGAGTCGATAACGCCGGTGCCCGGGGCGCCCATCTTGCCGACGACGCCAGCTTGGGTTAGCTGCGTTGCCGACGACGCCGCTACTACTGGGGCCGCCACGGACGACGTCGTCGCCGCCGGAGCTGCAACCGCGCCACCCCCAAGAGTCGCTGCAGCCACAGCCGCAGTCAGCAGGAAAGTGTTGGTGCGACGCAAAATTCGCTTGCCGAATCCGCTGTTTTTAAGCACTTTAGACCACCTTGATCTGAGAATTTGACTGGTTCAAAAATATCCAATTCACCTTAAAATTGCCTAGACATTGAGGAAACTTGGGGAGTTTCACACTCAAAGTGGCAGGTGACGCAGGCTTTTACAGTGTCCAGGAAGCAGGCCTGTTTAGGCTGGCTAAGCGGGCCGTAAGGAGGCTGGACACAAGAGTCTACTGAGCCAGATCGTTTGGGCAGGTCAGATTGCTGGGAAGGTCAGGTCCGAAGTGCACATCTAAGCTACCGACTCACTCCGCAAGTCTTTGGCTCGCGCCGCAAATCCTGATCCACACCGTAGAGCCTCGGTTCACAACCTGCTCCTTGGTCAATAACTTATACACCTGTTCACAGATACTGACATTTCATCCCTTCCCTATAAAACCCCATGAAATTTTTATAGGGAAGGGATGATTTTGCCTGTATTTGTATGATTTGTCTGTATTTGTCTGTGTTTGTTTGTGCTCATTCCCCACGCAGGGCCTCTACTGGGTCTTCGCGCGCCGCCTTGGAAGCCGGCAGCAAACCAGCCAAGAAAGTCAGGCCCATGGAAATGACCACCAAAATCACTCCAGCACTAACCGGCAGCGTGGCAATATCTTGCACTCCAAAGCGGTCGGCCACGTAAATATTGGCTGGAATAGTCACCAATACGCTCACACCTACACCTAGCAAACCTGCCAGGGCCCCCACAATCAGGGTTTCCGCATTAAATACGCGCCGAATATCAGCTTTAGACGCACCAATTGAACGCAAAATTCCAATCTCTTTGCGCCGCTCCAATACGGAAATAAATGTGATAATGCCAATCATAATTGACGACACCACCAGCGAAATAGACACAAATGCCACCAGCAGCGCAGTCACAATATTAATGATGTTGGTGATTGAACTCATCAACATCCCCACAAGGTCTGAATAAACAATAACCTTGCCAGTTTGTTTTTTAGCTTTAGCCTCCGCATTGTAGTTGGCAAGAATAGACTTAACCTGGTCTTTATCGGCGAAAGACTTTGGGTAAATATCAATACGTTCCGGCTGGTCAGCGCGCGCATACCCTAAAGTGAGTAAATTGGCGCGAGCCGTGGTGGCATTAGGGTTAAGCAGCTGCGTTAATAATGCCGCAATTTCTTCCGGCTTCATATTAAACTTAAACGCTTCTTTAAGTTTATTCGCATCCACCTGCATAGCGCTGGAAAGATTACCCATAATCTGTCCCATCGCGTTTTGTACCTGGGCGGTTAACTGGGTTTGCAAGGTGGTCATCAGCTGATTGAGTGAGCTTTGCAGCAACTGTCCAACAGCCTTACTTAGCGCGGTAGTAACCGTAGAACTAAGCGCATTGGCCACTTTACTGGAAATCTGACTAGCCAGGTCAGCCGAAACATTTTCAGCAATTTGTTGCACCGCCGGATCGTTACCCAGAGCCTGGGTAAGGTTAGCGGTAAGCTTGGCCCGGTCAATTATGGTGTCGCCACTAAAGATTGGTGCCAACAGTTTTTGCACCTGCTCAGTTTGCAAATACTTTGTCACCGCCGCAGCAATCTTGGCAGGATCGGCCTGGCCTGGCGTTCCTGATCCGCCGCCACCGTCGTCGTCGTCACCCCCATGCTGTGCATACCAGGGTATAAAACCGCCTACCACCTGGGTGAGGATGTTACTTAGCGCCTGACTGCCACCAGGCTTGATGGCCCCGTTAGCTAGCGCAGCCTGCACCACTTTGGCTAAGTCAATGTTGGCCAGTTGCGGAAACTGTTTCTGCAATGTCGAGTAATCCAACTTGGATGCGTCCAGCCCATTTAAATCAATCGCGGGCATTTGACTTAGATCCAGGCTACTTAAGTCCAGCTGCACATTTCCCACAGCCCCGCTTAAATCCATCCTCGAGAAGTCTAAATTATTCAATCCAGCATTGATAGAGGACGGATCAAATTTAAATGCTGCCATCAATTTATCTTGATCAATAGTGATCAGCGAAGACAAATCAATTTGCGGATTAGCGTGTTCTTTAGCTTCTTCCTCGAAAGTCTTTCCGGTAAATACATTGCGTTTGGGGTCAGCTAACTGTTGCTTAACAATTGGCGACGCCGCCGCCTTAGCAATTACCTGTTGGGTAAGCGCCCCGGTGTAATAGATACCCGGAGAAAGTACACTAGATTGCCCAAATCCACCACCGTTAGAAGTGGGTTTAACTATACCCACAATCTTTAGATCAGTTCCAGCAGCTACAATTTGCTTGAGCGCAGCAGCATCATTATCCCGAGCGCTCCAAACCTTATACTTCGCATCATATTTGTAAAGATCGGGCACGTTAACTAGCTTGAATTTAGCGCCCAAAATTTGCTGAGGCGCCCATGTGGCAGCAGAGTTTTTTAGTTTCACACCCTCATTTTGACGCAGTTTAGCCATAGCATTTTGCAACTGTCCATAGTCACGCAAACCTAGCGTATATTCAAGCCGCTCAGGCAAGCGCCCATTAGAATCTAGCGCCACCACCAGCTCATTTGCCGCCGTCGGCCAACGCCCACTAACTACATCATAGCTATTTACATACAGTGAACGATCATTAGCTAACTGTTTGAAAATATTTGTAGAAGTCATAGATTGGAAAGCCCCGAAATTAGTGGAGCCTTCAGTGAAGGTCACATCCGGATTTACCTGCACCGGCCCTTTAGAGCTTTTTGGTAGATAGATGCGCGGATTAATGCCGTAATTATACTCAATGGTGCGCACATACTTATTTATGTTGCCACCATTACCCTTTAAATAGCTTTGCAGCGAAGTTAAATCATTGGTTTTCATTGACGCAGTCACATTAGATAACTGCGAGGCGGTATGAATTTTGCCGTCATTTGGCGCAGCTTCACCCGCCGCCGAGGTAGATAATACGCCGGTTAAATCCATTCCCACCCGCTCAATAGTTAGCGGGTAAGAAGCCATAGCGCGTTCCTGGGTGGTAATAATGTAATTATTCGCCCCACTTGCCAATGCCAGTACCAGCGCAATACCAATAATGCCAATAGACCCCGCAAATGAGGTCATGGCGGTGCGCCCCTTTTTGGTCATCAGGTTGGTAAAACTGAGCCCCAGCGCGGTCAGCGGCCCCATGGACACGCGTCGCGGCCTGCGCCCGGGACGGCTGACATCCACGCGGTTTTTGTTGTGCCCCCGACGTTTTGCGGCCCTGTCTGTTCTGCGCCTGCTCGCTCTGTGCTGGCTTTCCTTACGCCCGACGACGGCGCCAGCCCCCTCGGTCGCATCGTCGCCCTCAGCACCGCTACCATCAACCTGCTCACCAGCACTTACGGCGGGTATCTGCGCAGTGTCATCATTCAGGGCCGCAGCTTCACGCGCAGCCCTAGCCGCGCCGTCGTCGGCAGTACCCCCGCCTGCACCCCCGGCCACGCCGTCGCAGCCAACTGCCGCGCCAGCCGCGCCGTCGCCGGCACCATCTGCATCACCGCCGTCGCCGTCCGCATCCTCCAGCTCCCCCACAACCGGATCTGAGTCAGAAATGATGCGCCCATCAGCCAGTTCCACGATGCGCGTGGCATATTGGTGGGCCAACTCGGGGTTGTGGGTGACCATGATTACCAGGCGCTGGCGGGCCACCTCCTGCAGCAGGTCCATCACCTGCACCGACGTGGTGGAGTCCAGCGCGCCGGTGGGCTCGTCGGCCAGCACAATTTCGGGGTCATTGATCAGCGCACGCGCAATGGCCACGCGCTGCATCTGCCCACCCGACAGCTGGGAGGGCCGCTTGTGCGAGTGCTCCGCCAAACCCACAGTTTCCAAGGCGGCCAGGGCGCGGCGTCGTCGTTGCCCACGCGAAACCCCCGAAAGCGTAAGTGCCAGCTCCACATTGGCCACCACGCTTTGGTGCGGGATCAGGTTGTAGCTTTGAAACACGAAACCCACGCGCGCATTGCGGTAGGCGTCCCAGTCGCGGTCTTTGTAGTGGGCGGTGGCAACGCCGTCGATCACCAGATCGCCTGAATCGAAGTGGTCCAGCCCGCCGATCACGTTCAGCATGGTGGTTTTACCCGAGCCCGAGGCGCCCAGGATCGCCACAAACTCGTTGTCACGGAAAGTTACGCTCACGTCATCCAGCGCCACCTGCGTCAATGCGCTGGTGACATAGGATTTCGAGATTTCGCGGAGCTCAAGCATGACTTCAGTCTATGCAGTATCACCTCGGGGGCGAACGCGGGTTCATTATTAGGGATAGCGGTGTTATTGGGGTGCCGCTGCGTTGGGGTGCCGCCCACATTAACGACGACGCCGCATTGGCGGCCCGCTTGCATTGGCGCCGTCGCCACACAGGGGAAGCTCGCCGTCCGAGCCTCTCACAGCAGCTAGCACCAGCGACCAGACACCGCCGCACAGGGTGCGCCACTCCTCCCACCATCGCTAGTGCCGCCGCCCAGCCACTAACACGCCGAGCGTGCCGTGCCGAGCGCGCCGCCCACCCTGGTCTCAGACCCCAGACATTTGTCTCACACTGCAACCCTATGCCTCACAAATACTGACATTTCGTCCGTTCCCTATAAAACCCCATGAAATTTTTATAGGGAAGGGATGATTTTGCCTGTGTTTGGGTTTGTATACCCTGAAGTGCGTGAGTAAGACTTATACCCCCGCTTCGGCTTACACCCCCGCCTCAGCGCTGGGTCGAAATGCACGTCTGATTTATGGTGCGATTGCAGCAATAACTTGGTTCGGTTTCGGTGCCACTGTAATTATTACTGCCTGCGACGGCTACGCGCGCGGCAATGTGGACCCCGGCATGTTTGGCACCAGCGCCCCGGGCTGGTCCGGCGCCCCTACCCGACTGTTTGAAACCTTTAGCTACTTCACGGAATGGTCAAACATCCTGGTTGCGGTGGTGGCCACGTACCTGGCACGCCATCAGGGCCCGGCTAGTAACTGGTGGCGAGCTTTGCAGCTGTGCGCCACCATGATGATCACCGTGACCGGCATTGTTTACGCCGGTTTTATTGGCCCTTACAAGCAGCTTTCGGGTTGGGATTACCTAACTAACCCGATTCAGCACATCATAGTTCCCCTGGCCATGGTGCTGGCCTGGTTTATCACCGGCCCGCGCGGAGGCATTGATCGCGGCGTGATTTTACGCTCCCTAGTGATTCCGGTGGTGTGGGTGCCTTTTATCCTGATTCGCGGCGCCATTACCCACACTTATCCTTATGGATTTTTGAACGTGGAGGTGCTTGGTTACGCGGTCTCACTGATGGCTATTGGTTTCACGCTGGTTTTTGCGCTGGTGTGCATCTTGATTTTCGCAGGTTTTGACCGCTGGCTGACGCGCCGCGCTCAACGCTAACGCCTATTTGCCGCGCATTTGGGGTCGACGTTCGTGGTGCGTCGGCCCCTTTTCTATTTCTCTTGCCTGCACAGCCCCGAGTCTCCTTTCGCACCGGCCCCTTTTTGTGTCACGCCTCCTTATATATAGGTGCAACAACGACGACGACGACGCTCGTTAGCCTTTCTCGACGCCGTTCGCCAGCCTTCCTCGACGCCACACCCCAGTATCTTCTACTCGCCAGCGTCTCCCTATCTTGCCTGCCAACCCCCACAACCCAGCATCGAGGTAGGTAGACCCTATGGGCGCCGTCGAGCCCAAATATCAGCAACGCAAGTCATCAGACCTTCAAGGAAGCAACAGGAGAGAATTCGGGTTTAACACGTTTTAATGGTAGGGCACAGCTCGCCAGCCCTCCCTTTCAAGCCATCCCAGCTCTAAACTTCAAACCCAAAAGCCACTGCTCACACTCACAAAACACCAAAGCCGATCGGCATCAACCAGTTTACAAACCGGCTTCTACCTGCGAATATGCACATATTTTCAGCCATCCAGCCTTGTTAAATAAGCTGCAACACCACCCTCTTGACAAGGCTTAACCAATCACTTTGAAACAACGCCTGACAAACTGATTGTGACGTGCAGTCATGCGCACAAATGAGACCACAGGGGCGCCGCTATCACACTTTAGGTTAACAACTGATATGGTTTTAATATAACTTCTTAACTTAATTTCGAGGTTTTTTCCTTAAAGTTTCCTGAGAGTATTCTTGGGTTCCACTTAAGGAATGATCACGCTTGGTTAACATATTGTCACACCAACCCCAGACCCTGCCCTCAAAAGTGCCTCTGACCTGCACTTTCAGCATATTCCCAGGTAATATAAAAGATAACAACTAATAAAATTAAGCTTTTATAACGCCTGTCACTGGGCTTTAATTCTGGCCAAATTAAGACCTATTCTGACACCACTTGAGTTCCCAAGAAGAGTTATCGGAGTAGTAGACGTGGCACAGGAAATTTCACGGCGTAACATCGCCAAGGGTGCTGCCTGGTCAGTACCAGCCATTGCGATCGCTAGCCCTGCGGTTGCGGCTGCAACCAGTGCTTGCACCCCTGACAAGAAGCGCATCATCGACGAGGCATTCAACTCCATTTGCCTGATGGCCTATTGGACCGAGCCCTGCTGGGGCCTTGGTAACGGCTGCAACAAGGTGCCTAGCTTCAACGTCATCAACCTCAGCCGTTACGAGGTCAACGCCAGCATTAAGAACCCGCTGAAGATTCACTTCGAGGCCATCCGCACCTCTCGCTCTGGCCGCGTACCCAACGGCCCGGCCAAGCCCACCACCAGCTGGGGCTACATTGACAACTACAGCCGCAACGTCAATGTTTACACCGGCGACATGGGCAACCAGAAGGGCATCTCCTGGAACTGGACCTTCAACCAGGTTCAGGGCGGTCACGCCGGCACCCCCATTCGCTCTGCCGAGTGGGCTGTTGACCGTGACAACCAGGCTGACTTCTCCTTCAGCACCGGTATAACCGAGGGCGGCGGCATTATCGTTCAGGCCACCCTGCTGTCCCTGCCTAAGGTGACCATCAAGCGTAAGTCGATCGAAGAGGCTCACAACATAGACCTCGAGCGCTGCGAGGAATACATCAAGATCAAGAATGAGACCGCCACCGTAAAGATGATTTACGGCGGCCCGCTGCTGAGCAGCTCTACCGGTGTTCTGTGGAAGACCAACGGGCACAGCTACACAATTCCCGGCGGCACCCACTCTTGGAACGTGGGTGAGTCTTGGTGGAGCTGCTCGGTTGGTAACTGGGTCTCTGACACCCTGCCTCCGCGCGGTAGCCGTGGCTACGAGTCCACCGACGGTCGTTTCTGATTCTAAGAAGCCCCATACTTTAAGGACGAATTATGGTTTCGCGTCGCGAACTAATCATTGGCACCGCCACCGCTACAGCGGCTGTGTCTCTGTCGGCAGGTGCTTTTGCGGCCCCCTCCCCCGACAAGAAGAAGGTTTCCTCTACCGAAGCCCGCAAGGTTATCGACGAGGTTCTCTCTGCTGTCGCCTGGGGTGGTCTGACCGCCTACTGGACCGAGCCGAGCGACGGCCTGGCCAACGGCTTTAGTAAGGTACCCAGCTTCAACCTGATCAACCTCAGCGACTACGCCCTAACCGTAGCCAGCCCTTGGATGATCACTTTCTCTGCGGTGCGCGCTGACGGTACTGCCGCTCGCCCCAACGGTCCGCTACTAGCGTCCACCTCCTGGGGTAAGACCAGCCGCGTAAACCGTAACGACGCCGTCGACGAGCAGGCCGCCCGCACTTGGACCTGGACCGCCAAGGGGCTAAACGGCAAGGGTTACGTGCCCGCAGCTCGTCGTCGCGGTGGCGACAACATCGCAGACATGGCCTTCTCTACCGGCACCACCTGGGGCGGCATCAAGATCCGCGCCACCCTAAGCCAGGCGCCGGTGCTCTACCCGAGCCTGCAGGAGATCGAGGCTGTTAAGGGCGTTTCCCTGGCTGGCGAAAGCGCTTACTACGCCAACGCCATCAAGTCTCAGCCCAAGTCCTACTTCCACCTCTACGACCACCACGCTCAGGCTGGTAAGGCCGTGTGGCGCAACAACGGTGACTCCTTCAACCTGCCCGGCGGTACTTTGCGCTGGAGCGAGGGAGACTCCTTCTGGAGCACTGAAGTAGGTAACTTCTGCTCGGAGATGCGCCCCATCGGCGTGGTTCGCGGCCAGAACGCTGACGGTATCTTCTAAAAGACGCCCTCTTCCTTCCTACGACGACGCAGGCAATGCCTCAAGATTTTCTTGGGTATTGCCTGCGTCGTTTGCATATGTAAAGCTGACCAAATCCGACTTTGAGAGTATGTGCACAATTTTCTCAGGATATTTTAAGGAAAGGTCATTTTTGCGCGAAATTTCGCGCCTTTTATAGAGATCATACAAGTTTTGCCGCTTTTCTTTGGCTCAGTTATAGTTCTTGGTGTTGATAGGAGTTAAGACATCAGATCAGCTTAGGTTGTCAACATCGTGCCCTTACGATGGCGACAGGCTTTGATTCGCGGCTGCGCATCTTTCCCCAGGTGCGTATCCAGGTCAAGCAAAGCTGCTCTGCGGCCTTCAACTGGATGAGGCTTGCCATCCATTAAATTGCAGGCCATCCCCGACTTGCGTCGGAGCGGACTGTGCCTCACCCCTTTCCTATCGTCCGCTCCGGCGCGTTCCCGTATTCAGGCCCGTTTGCGCATATCAATGAGCGGGCAGCGGCTTAAATCTAGGCGTACATTGATCCACTGTTCTACTTCTAGACGCTGACTAGTGCGTAGCGTGAGCGGATCTGCTGCGGCCGCCTCCAAACTGGCTTGTACCAGGTAGCTACCTTGGCTCATAGTCACTGACTCGACGCCGGCCTCCGCAACCCCATCCCCTAGGCTTGCGTCAGCGGGGGCTAGCGACCAGGCCCCTGGTGCGGGGGCGAGGATCTGCCCGTACTCTAGCTTTAGCGGCAGCTCCAGGGCCGCTACGGCGTCGGCATCCAAGAAGGGACCAAAACCCAAAAAGCGAGCCACCTGCACGCCGCCAGGATCAGCCCACAACCCCTCAGGGGTGTCCAGGCGAAGCAGGCGCCCACCAGCCATAATGCCCACCACGTCAGCTACTCGCATGGCTTCGTCTTGATCGTGGGTGACGTAAATGGCGCTGGTGCCGCGCTCGCGCAAAATACTGCGGATGTCGCGCGCCAGGCCTTCACGCAGCGAGCGGTCAAGCGCCGAGAGCGGCTCATCTAGCAGCAGCAGGCGCGGATTGGGAGCCAGGGCGCGCGCCAGGGCCACACGCTGGGCTTGACCACCTGAAAGCTCGGTTACCGGCGAGTTTGCGTAAGCACTCATGCCCACCAGCTCAAGCATTTGGGACGCTACCTTTTCAGAGTGGCGCCCCACCCCGTAGGCCACGTTTTCGGCCACGCTCAGGTTGTTGAACAGCTGGCCGTCTTGGAACATCAACACGAATCCGCGCTGATGCACCGGCACTTGCAACACTGATTCACCCGCATAGCAGATGTCGCCACCACTGACGTCCACCAGCCCACCCACCGCGCGCAGCAGCGTGGATTTGCCGCTGCCACTGTCTCCCAGCAGGGCCAGGGTTTGGCCGGGGGCTAGGTTTAGGCTCACATTGGCGACGGCGTCGACGTCGCGTCCGGGGTAGCGCACCCGTAGGTTTTTTATTTCTAGCTGCGCGCTAGTGGAAGTGGGCGCAAAACTTTTGGAGGCCGACGGCGCCGAGCCCGCAGACACTAAAGCCGCAGGTGAGGACCCAGATACCGGGTCTTGGGATGCGCGCGGTAAGGCTTGTTGGCGGCCCTGTGGAGCGTCGGGCTGGTCGGACTCTAGCTGGCCAGAGCTGCGCCGCGAAAAAATACCTTTTAGATTCATAATCAATCCTTATTAATTGCGCTGGTGGTGCGCTTCCTGCCCACGCCTGGCCTGTGGCTGCTGGCAGTCTTTTGGCCGACCACCCCCTTGGCGCTGGCGCAATTCTTTGCGCCCACGCCTGGCTTGCGGGTGTCTGGCTTGCGACTGCCTGGCCTGCGGGTAGTGGCGCGGCCTTGCAGATACTCGCAGATCAGCATGATTGAGGCGCTTCCTAGAGCCAATACCACTGCGCCCGCAATCGCCATACCCTGGTTTACAGCGCCCGGACGGCTAATTAGCTGGGCCACCACCACCGGCAGGGTGGGGCTTTGCGGGCGAGCCAGGAATGAGGTGGCCCCAAACTCGCCCAGGCTTGTGGCCAGGGCAAAACCTGCGGCTAAACCGCCACTACGCCACAGCACCGGCCCATCCACGCTGCCTATCACCCGCCCCGGCCCAGCCCCCAGGGAGGCAGCAGCCTCGCGTTGACGTGGATCAATTCCCCGCAGCGCCGGCACCAAAGTGCGCACCACCAGCGGCACTGCCACCACAGCTTGGGCTAGCGGCACAATCCACCAAGATTTAGTTAAGGCCAGCGGTGGGCGCGCCAGGGTGATTAGGAAACCAAAACCCACAGTTACCGCACTAACCCCCAGTGGCAGCATGAAGAATCCATCTAGCCACACCAGGCCACGTTTAGCCCAGGTGGAGCGGGGTTGGCGTGAAACCACTACGGCAATACACACCCCAACCATCATGGCGATAGCCCCGGCGGTTAGGGCGGTTCGCAGCGAGAACCAGGCGGATTGTTCTACGCTCACCAGCAAAGCTGGGGTGGCTTGTGGGTTAAACAGATCCAGGTAGTTGGCTAGGGTCCACTCGCCGCTACGTTTAAATGAACGCACCAGCAGCGAGGCTATCGGGGCCACCAGCAGACCACCAATGAGCGCCGTCGTGAACGCAATAGCCGGCAGGTCACGCCAGGTAAGGGCGCTAGCGGGAACCTGGCCCACCCAGTCGCTGCGTGCCCCAAAGCGGCGTCGGGCCCGCTCAGCAACCAGCAAACAAGCCGCCACCAGCACAATCTGCGCAACCGAAAGCACGGCGGCACCACGCAAATCAAGGAACTGGGCGGTGAGCACGTAGATTTCAGTTTCAATCGTGCTCACCCCGCGCCCACCAAGTACCAGCACCACCCCGTAAGCGGTGCAGCAGTACAGGAAGGTCACTGAGGCGGCCGCCGCGATCATGGGTGCCAGGCGCGGCAAGGTGATGGTGAAAAACACTCGCGCCGGCCCGGCCCCCAAACTGGCTGCCGCCTGGGCGGGACGCGGGTCCAGCTGCGCCCAGAAGCTACCCACTTGGCGCAGTATGAAGCCGTAGTTGAAAAACACCATGGCGGCTATAACCGCCTGTGAGGTGCCATCTAAACCCAGTGATTCTAGCCAGCCGCCCTTGGTTAGCAGCGAATGGAAGGCCACCCCCACGGCCACGCTCGGCAGCACGAAAGGCACAATCACCAGCGCTTTTAGCAGCCCCACCCCCACAAAACGACGGCGGTAAAGCAGGTGCGCCCCGGGCAGGGCGGCGAGTGCACTAATTCCCGTAGCCCAGGCGGCCTGGTACAGGGTTTGGCCCACCACGCGGCTGGTGCGTTCGCGCAGGAACACTTCGCCCACCCCGGCCAGGTCAAGGCGGCCATTATCAAGCAGACCGCGCATCACCAAACTGGCCACTGGCCAGGCGAAAAACAGCCCCAGGAAGCCTAGCGGTAAAGCTATTGCCAGGCTCCAAGCCAGTTTTTGGCTGAAGGTTATGCGCGGCCCGATGCGCTGGGGCCGGGCTTGTTGGTCCCAGCTTTGGATTTTTTCTGGCCCGGCGCTCACTTGCCGACGGCGCTGGCCCATAGCTTGAGCCACTGTTCACGCTCCGCCGCGATCTTAGCAGGGGCAACCTCTACCGGCTTTTCAGCCAGCGGGCCGAACTTGGCCAGCGCCTCGGGCAGCTGCACGGATGAGTCCACCGGGTACATGTACATCTTCTTGGGAATGTCTGCCTGCACATTTTTAGACAGCATCCAGTTAATGAAGGCCTGACCACCTGCCGGGTTGGCGGCGCCCTTAAGCACACCGGCGTATTCCACCTGACGGAAAGCGGTGTCTAACAGGGCTGCGGTGGTGGTGGAGGCGCCGTCCTTGCTGACCGTGTAGGAGGGCGAGGAGGCGTAGGAAACCACGATCGGATAGGCGCCCTTACCTTCACCGGCACTGAAATCGGTGTTGTAGGCTTCGGTCCAGCCCGAGGCGATCTTAGCGCCGCCCTTAACTAGGGTCTTCCAGTAGTCGCTGAACTTGTCGGCGCCGAAGTGGCCTACCGTTGCCAGCATCCAGGCCAGGCCAGGGGTGGAGGTGGTTGGGTTGATGGCCACCAGCAGCTTGGCGTATTCAGGCTTAGCCAGGTCCTCGAAAGTCTTGGGCTCAGCCAGATTGTGGCTGGTGAAGTAGGTTTTGTCGATGTTGATGGCCACGTCACCCATGTCGATGGGCACCAGCGCACGGTTGTTGTCTACCAGGTATTTTTCGGCGCTTTCCGGAATGGTGTCCACGGTGCGGTCTTTGTCGATCACGCCTTGAGATAGCAGGCGGGAGGCGTAGGTGTTGTCCACGCCGAAGCACACGTCACCTTGGGGGGCGTCCTTGGACAGGATCAGCTTGTTGACCAGCTCGCCGCCGTCGCCGCCGTCCACGATTTCCAACTTGAAACCGCTAGTTTTCTCAAATTCTTTCTTGAGGTTGTCAGAAACCTGGAAAGAACTGTGGGTTACCACCGTGACTTTTTTGGCGTCAGCCTTGGTGTCTTGCCCACATGCCGCCAGTGTGGCCGCGCTGGCCAGGGCGAGGGCGCCACCAATTACTCCACGACGGGTTAGAACGTGACCAGTTAGCATTACTTCCTCCTGCTTGAGCTGGAGGGGAAGAGAGCCCGACTCCCTTACGCCGGTATTACCCGGATCAGGTTCGAGGGTCTGCGCCAAGCGCACTCTCAGCACCGCTGTGGTGCTCCCCTGGGGTTTGCATTTACATGGTACTAGTTATTGCCGCGTTTTACGGCCTCTAGCATCAGCTGGGCCACGTCCATAACCCGCACGTCTTCAGCGCCTTGGCTGGCCACGCCGTCGGAAAGCATGGTGGTACAGAAGGGACAGGCAGTGGCCACGATTTTGGCCCCAGTGTCTAGGGCTTCGCGGGCGCGGGTGGCTGCGATACGGGTGCCGATGGTTTCTTCCATGAAGGCGCGCGCACCACCGCCACCACAGCAGAAGGCACGTTCGTGGTTGCGTGGCATTTCCACCTGTTCGGCGCCGGTTGCGGCCAGGAGTTCACGCGGCGGAGAGTAGATCCGGTTGTGTCGTCCCAGATAGCAGGCGTCGTGGTAGGTGACTTTGGGGGTTAGTTGCAGGCCCTGCACTGCAGCAGGTTTTGCCGACGACGCCGCAGAGTCCGCCTGGGTGCTTGCCGCTGCGGATGGTGCCTGCTGCGCCGGGGCATTTTCCGACGCCGCTACCGACGCCGTCGCTGCCTGCTGCACGGACGCCGTCGCCGCTGTGGGGGCCACCGGCTTTAGGCGACCTTCACGCACCAACTGATTTAGCAGCTGGGTGTGGTGCAGCACCTGATAATTGCCGCCCACCTGCGGGTATTCACGTGAAATAGTGTTGAAGCAGTGGGCGCAGGTAACCACAATGCGCTTGGCGCCAACCTCGTTTAAGGTTTCAACGTTTTGCGCAGCCAAAGTTTGGAACAGGATCTCATTACCGGCACGGCGGGCGGGATCACCAGTGCAGGATTCGCCGTCGCCCAAAACCGCGAAAGAAACCCCAGCAATATGCAGCAGCTCAGCTACCGCGCGGGTAGTTTTCTTGGCACGATCCTCATAGGCACCAGCGCAGCCCACCCAGAACAGGTAGTCCACTTCGCTGGCATCTTCCACATCCACGCCCACCACGGGCACATCAAATTCCAGGCCCTTAGCCCACTCTAGGCGCTTGCGTGGGGGCAGCCCCCAGGGGTTGCCTTTAGATTCAAGCTTGCGGAACATTTGCCCAAGTTCCTTGGGGAAAGCCGACTCCATCAGCACCTGGTTGCGGCGTAGGTCAATCACGCGGTCAATATGCTCAATGTCCACCGGGCACTGATCCACGCAAGCCCCGCAGGTGGTGCAGGCCCACAGCGCAGCCTCGCCGATGACTTCGCCAACCAGCGGGGCGGGTTTGGTGGCCACGCCAGTTTCCGACGGCGCCGCTTTGGCCTGCAGCAGCGCCCCCAAAATGTCTTGGGTGTGGGCACTGTTTTCGGCCAGGCCCAGGGAGGTGTTTACGCTCAAACCGTCACGCACCCCCAGGTGCACTGGGCGCTGAGCGAGCTGCTCGTCGCCGACCTCTTCAGGTTCCACCCCTAGCTGCTGGGCAGCGGCAATGAAGGGGGCCACGGCAGCGTGGTGGTCACGCAAAGCCAGGGTGAAAAGCTTGGGTGAAAGCGGCTTGCCGGTGTTCCAGGCCGGGCATAGATCCTGGCAGCGGCCACATTCAGTGCAGGCAGAAAAGTCCGCTAGAGCTTTCCAATGAAACTGCTCGATCCGGCTAACCCCAAAGTTAGGTTCGGCGTCGGACTCTTCAAGCTCATCGAGTAAATCGACAGTTAAGGGTTTGCCGTCCACAATCATGGGCTCAAGCGGCCCCAAAGCGGAGGTGCCGTCGTCGTGCTTGCGAGCGTAGATGGTGATAAAAGCCAGGAAGCGGTGCCAGGCCACACCCATAGACGGCTGCAGGCCCACAATCACAAACCAGGTCATGGAGCACAGGATCTTAACCAGCGCCAACACCGCAATGACATTGGCCAGCGTATCTGGATTGGCCCCCTGCCCCAGCGGGCGACCTAACCAACCAAAAATCGGGAAATGCACCCAGCTAGCCGACTGCTCATGCTGGGCGGCACTAAGCCAAGCCGATTCGGCCACGCGCAGCAAATCTACGCAGCCCACTACAGCCACAATAGTGGCCTCCACAAACCGTGCCTGCCAGCGGGTTGAGCCGGTAAAACGCGACTTGCGGCCATGGGCGGTGTTAACGCTACGCACCACAATCAAGCCAATAATGGCGATAGTGGAGGCTAAAGCAATAAATTCAACAAGCCATTCCCAGGGCGGAAAATGCCCGATTAGCGGCAGCGCCCAGTCGGGACTAAAAATCTGCGCATAGCCGGTGACCAGCGTAAAGAACAGGATCGGGAAGGACACCATCACTAGCCAGTGGGCTAGGCGAATCCAGGGGCGGCCTTTAAAGTCCTGGTGGCATAGGACTTTAACCAGCAAAGTTTTAAGGCGCTTACCCACCGGGCGCAGGCGCTGAGGGTCTAGCGGGGCACCCAGGCGGAAGCGGTTAGCGATAGTTAGGCAGGCGCGGGTGAAGAAACCCAGGCCCACAAGGGTGGCGATGACGGCTAGTGCGCCGCAGATCCACTGAATTACAGAAATATGGTTCATGCGCCCAGCCCCTGCCAGTATTGAAAACGCAGCCCGGTTAAGGGTGCTGTAAAACGCAGCCCAATTGCTGCGCCGGATTGCGTTAGGCGGTATGCCAACATGCCAGGCCCACAAACACTCATGCTTATAGCCTACCGGCAGCTAGTTATGTGCACTGTTAGCTAAGCCCGCCCCCTGGTGTGGCAAGGGCCGCGCGCTTAGGCTCTGCCAACCTAAGGGTCCACAGCTGGTCGGGCAGGGCTCACCGGACAAGCAGCCCTTACCAGACCGGCAAGGCTCGCCGGACCGTCAGCAGCTTTGCCCGCGTCACCGCCCGCCCCAGATGCACCCCAAGCGGACACCGGGTCAAGCAGCTGCCGAGCCAGCGGCCCCGGGCCAGCCAAACAGGCCTTGTTGCCAGCCCAGCCAGCAGAGAGTCCAGCAGCGAGTGTCAGGCTTCGATCCGCTTGGGCTGGTTGTGCCCCTCGAACCAAACGGCGGCGCTACGCAGGGTGAGCTCGCGAGTAAGGGTTAGCACCGCGCCAGAAATAATGGCGAATGCAGCCAGTTCAGCCACCGCATAGGTAGCTAGTTTGGTCTGGTCGTTGGGGGCCGGGCGGCCGGTCACTGTCCGCCAGCTTAGGGAAACCACCTTGTCAGCCACGTAGCCGGAGGCGAAGGTGGCCGCCGCTGCGGTCAGCTTCCAGGTGAGGTCTTGCTTCTTGTTGCTCTTAGCCATGACTAAATTCTAGCGACGACGCCGCCCGCTCTCGACCCTCTTACTGCCTCTCTCCTCTTTACTGCCTCTCTTAGGGACTCTCGCCACCTGCAAGATCTACCAAATGCGCCTCCGGCGCAGCGGCAAACCCAAGTGAACTGCGATCACTGCCCGAATGCCTTCTTCACAGTCTGCAACTGCGTCTACTGCAAATATTGGCTACTTAATTCTCTTTACTTTCGGACAAATCATATTCGCTAAATAAATTCCCAAAGCTTCCAGGTAATCACAAATATCTCGTCGCTCTTTAGGGTTATCATAAATCGACATGAACGATTCGTTCTCGCTATTCTTCAGCGCACGCAATGCCTTTTTGCTATTAAAAAAATTCCTATTTTCGAAGTCACTATATTTATATGTTGACGCCAAGGTAACAACACCAACTGTCACATCAACACCATATTTTTTAAAAGGAATTACGATCGGCACAGACATAAAACTTTTCCACCGCGTCGCCGAAATATCCTTATCATCTTTCAACTTAACTAGTCCAAGCTTAAGTTGATCAATAGGGATAATTTTTGGGGCACCTTCACAAAAGGCTTGCACAGATGCAACTTTTTCCGCATTCAACGAGCTAACAGCTTCAGCCCTTCGAAGATCAGTAGCAAATGTTGGGCCGACAGAATTAGTCCAAACTCGTAAAACCTTTTTACTTACATCTCCCTCAAGATCCAGGAACCAACACTCAATCTTGAGCAACTCACCTTTTCGTGCATAACATTCAATAATAGCATCTCGAGCAAGCTTAGCAGACATTTTATATCCACTCTCAACCAATTCCCTAAATTGTTTTTGGTGATTCGTCAGCCTTATCGCCAGTCTTACCCATTCTCTCAATGCCTGATCATAAGGCAACACTTCACTATAGCTACCATCTTTGTTTCCACGAACAAGCAGTGCAGTTAAATTAGAAAAAACTTCAAGAATTTCGTCATGGAACTCATAAAATAGTGGCTCAATGTCTAAAGCTTCAGCACGTTCAAGCTGAAATTTCTCATATCCAACAACACCGCACTTCATGAAAGCATATATAGCACACCCAGACGATACAACCTTACCGTCATTTTTGCCATGTTGCTCCCCACTCTTACTCTTAATCTTTAAAAGACTTCTCACAAGTGGAGTATCAGTTAGACTGGAGCCGACAATAATGGTCGTACCCTGCGAAAACAACTTAGTTAATACTTTAAGACTACGATCATGACTTTCTTCATAATCTTCTTCTGAAAATACCAACTTACCACTTCTTATAAATAAGCCAGTATCTTCTTTCTTTACACCTCCGTCAGCACCTTCTTTCTTTACATCTCTGTTAGGTGCTAAATTATTAAGAGCATAAGAGTAATTCTTACTGCATATTCTACCATGCAGATGATGGATCTCTATTTTAGGTAACTTTTCATTTCGCGCAAAAGCATAGTCATAACAAGGAACTCCTTTATCCCCCTCCTCATAAGCATATCCAACCAATCTCAGGTCGACACCAAAGTCCTTAAAGTCCTTGGTGGAAGTTTTTTCTTTTTCTTTTTTACTTTTACTATATGGAATATATAATTCTTTAATTATTGAATCTTCAATAAAGGTATCATAGTTTGACGTAACTATAGATACCGACTTTTTAAAGTCAACTGATAGCTTAATTACAAATTTTGCCAGTTCAGACAACAACCTCCCTTCTGACCAAGAATCACGATACAATGTCTCCCCAATGGAACTAACTATAGTATTGTCTTTGTCTTTTTTTTCAGCATAAGAAGCTGCTATTGTAGCCTTGAATTCAGGAGTATGGTCCTTACTCGTAAAGAAGTTCGTGCAGGCAGCACTAACGTTTTCAAAGCCGTGTTGTTTAGCAAAGCCTAACATTGTTTTTTGCGCAACAAGTGTAACTAACCTATCTCTCGAAACGCCACCAATCCTGTTTTTAATGACGCCAGAGCCGCAATATATGACAATATGGTTTGAATCAGCTACACTTCGATAAAGTTTACGCAGACTATCCTCGGTATCACTACGCAATTCAATACCTCAGCCTAATTAAAGTAAGATAACCTACGACAAAATTAGGCTGCAGGCTCATCAAAATCATCAGCAGAGTTGGCTGTCTTTTTGACAAAGTCTTGAACATCACTCGGTTTTGGACGTCTCAATTTACTCACAATTTGACCCCACTCAGTGTCCGGGAACGCACTATCCATATATTCTTTAGTCTCTTTCCAAAGATCATCAAGCTCTTTTGAGCTATAGCCGCTCCGAAAATAAGACAAAGCGTTATCCCGCAAAGGCATAGTACCCTGAGTCATCTTAAATTTTCTTGCCACACATAGTGTCATGCTTACATTTGCAAACAGACACAATACACCCAAGCTTATATCAGCCAAGTTAAATCACACATTATCTAGGAATTGGTAAAACCCAAAATACACCAGAGGTGCGTGCGGCAATTCCCTCCCTCCGTGTTACAAAAGCGCGCAAAGACCGTCACACCAGGGCAAGTATCAAACAACAGGTTCAATTGAAGGTGGAGGCCACGCTTCCTTGATGGTACCAGGGCCCCACAAAACTGTACAGACCTCTGTAGCTTTTACCTAAGATCTTAGCGATAGAGCGTAGAAATTTTCACAAAGCACGAAACAAATCTTGACATGCCCTATAGGCAAAGGCCTCATGATCAATCATGATGTAGTCTTACACGCCCCTAAATCAGACACGTTCAGCCTTAGCTAATCTGGCTCTTCATAATTGAGGGTGTAGGTGTTGTTGGCGGGGTTGGGCGTGTCGTGGCCGGGTAGGGGTCGAGGTCTTCCGATGATGGAGATTCCTACACCGTCCATCTGAAAGACCTCGACATGCCCAATACTACCTTTGATCACCCTGACCACGTTCACGCGCCTTGATGGCCTGGGCCTGGAAGTGACAGGCCAACGCATTTGGCCAGACCATACAGTATTGGCGTGCCGGATTACTGGTGAGGACCGGTGGTGTCGACGCTGCGGATGCCAGGGCATTTCTCGTGACACGGTGATCAGGCGCTTGGCTCACGTACCCTGCGGGTGGCGCCCCACGATCTTGCATGTGAGCATGCGCCGCTACCAGTGCCCAGAGTGTGCTCACGTGTGGCGCCAAGACATGAGCCAAGCGGCCGATCCACGCGCGAAGCTCTCGCGTGCGGCGGTGCGCTGGGCGCTGACGGGCCTGGTGGTCCACCATCTGACGGTGGCGCGCGTCGCCCAGGCCCTTGGCGTGTCCTGGAATACCGCCAACACTGCTGTCCTGGCCGAAGGGGCGCGCCTGCTGATCAATGATCCCGATCGTTTCGAGGGGGTGCGTGGCATTGGCGTGGATGAACACGTGTGGCGCCACACCCCCTACGGAGACAAATACGTCACCGTTATCTTGGACTTGACGCCTATCCGAGAACGCAGCGGCCCCTGCCGACTCTTGGACATGGTCCCAGGCCGATCCAAGCAGGTCTTCAAAACCTGGCTAGCCTCCCAGCTCAACAACCTGGCGCGAGAATATTGAGATCGTCGCGATGGATTGATTCACCGGGTTCAAAAGCGCCGCCGCCGAAGAACTCCCCGATGCAAGGGCAGTCATGGATCCCTTCCACGTCGTGCACCTTGCCGGGAATGCTCTCGATGAATGTCGCAGGCGCATTCAGCAAGAACTCCACCACCGGCGCGGGCGTGCCACGGATCCCCTGTACAAGGCTCGCAGGATGCTTGCGCACCAGGTCATGCCTGCTCACGCCACGCCAGCAACACCAGATCCTCGACCTGTTCGCCAGCGATTACCACGTCGCCCTCGAAGTCACCTGGAGCGTCTACCAGAACATTATCGACGCCTACCGCGATCCCAGCAAAATCCGCAGTAAGGCCCTGATGGAAGCCGACATCAACACCCTGACCTGTACGCGTGTACCGAGGGGCCTAACCGAGCTCATTACGCTGGGCAGGACACTCAAACGCCGAGCCGGGGACATACTGGCCTACTTCGACCACCCCCACACCAGCAATGGCCCTACCGAAGCCATCAACGGTCGCCTTGAACACCTACGCGGCTCTGCCCTCGGGTTTGCGAAACCTCACCAACTACATCACCCGAGCACTCCTCGAAACAGGAGGATTCAGACCCCAACTACACCCTCAATTATGAAGAGCCGCCAATCTAGCTAGACCAAACATCGAATGTCTTAACTAATAGACAATTTATTTTCGCGCCCCTCTCATTGTGGCATGTGTGCTGTGGATTGATTTTAAATTAACATAATCTTTCCAATTTAATATAGTCTCTGCTAAATTTCTACCCATAACCCTCATGTAATCAACAACAATTAATCTTTTATTATTAATCTTACTATCTAGACCGCTAGAGGGAGCTGACTCGGATGACTTACTATCGAAAAAATTAGAGTCTGATATTTTGTAGGTTGATGCAAGTGTAACAACGCCAACCACTATATCTACGTTATATTTTTTGGAAGGAACAGATAGTGGAACAGCCAAGAATGTCTTCCAGCGCCCAACCGACGCATCTTTATTATTCTTTTCATCGATTCCAACATTAAGCTTATCGAGGGAGATAATTTCAGGTATACCAGAACTATAGGCTTTCACAGAGGCAACCTTTTTCTCATTATCCCTAAGGACGTCCTCTTCTCTTCGAAGCCCAGTCGTAAACGTAGGCCCTACAGAATTGGTCCAAACCCGTAAAACTTTCTTATCGGACGACCCTTCCGCATATCCTACAAACCAAAACTCTATTTTTATTTTCTCTTTTTCACCAATAAGTTTTTTAAAAATTTCATCAATAACAATAGAAGACATTTCATAGCCATACTCAGAAATTTTTCTAGAAAATTTTGCTGTCTGGCCAATCCAATCTTCCAGAGCTAGCTCACACGGAAATTTACCGCCATACCCATCTACCCCTTGGGCACATAGTGCAATTAGATTTGAAAAAATATCAGGAATATCATTATAAGAATCAAACATCAATAGTTTAATCCCTAAAATCTCGGCTCTGGATAATTGAAATTGATCAGAGATATCTTCACTATCAATAGCTATTCTTCTCAAAATTGCATATATTCCAGCATATGAACTCTCGCTTCCCTCCTTAATGGTTCTCTTAAATCCTAATAAACCTCTAACTAACGGTACATCATTAAGGCTGGCGCCAACTATAATTGTTGGCCCTTTTTCGAACCACTTGATAAGCTTTTCAACAGTCCCATCATGGCTGGCTGCATAGTCTTGTTCCGAGAACACTAGAGAGCCGTCCAAGTCTCCGTTTTCGGCAATCCTACCGTGAATATAATTGACTTCAATACTAGAGCCTCCTTCGTCACCAGAGAACAGGGGTTCTGGCGGCTTAACTTCTCGCACCTCGTCGTTAGGTCCAGAATTCACCCTTTTGTACGCGACCCAGCTCAATTCAGGCAGTGGCTTTTTAGATTCCGAGTCTTCAGACGGGTTAAGGCCTTTGAGAGATTCTAGTCGTTTATATATCGCACGCTCGATATAAGTATCGTAATTTGTAGTAATTATCGAAATGCTTTTACCCATGCATGCGGATATAACAATAAAATCAACTAGTTTTTGTAATGTTCTACCACGATGCCATCCCGAATCTCTATACAACGCTTCAGCAAAAACTTTCTGAATGGCGTCATTATTATTTTTTTCATTTTTCGCTAATGCTTCAACCATAGTAGCTTTTACTTCCAAAGGAACATCTTCATCATTAAGATATTCCTTTACCGCATTACGAGCTGACTGAAGTTTTTTATCATCCTTATCATTATCGAAACACGTCTCAAGGTTTTTAATAAGCCTAGAATCTGGACATTCCATTAGTTTATCAGCCACACGGTTAATCAGCCCTAGCCAACCCACTCCAGTCCGATCAGCGGTAACTCCTGCACCACAATATATAACAATGGATTTTGAATCATTTACTTCATACCAGAGATCGCGCAGATCGGCTTCATCGTGCAATGACATCATCTTATGAACTCCCGAAAAATAAACTAATTTAAAAAACTTAAATCGATAGCGCCACTTAATAATTAACACCGAACCTTAAGATATAAGTTTTTTAGTCAGATCACTATATTATAAGTTACTTAATATGTCCCCAATAATGTTTTCATCGTGAGATTCAACCTTTTCTGCGGTTTTTTCCCAAGGTATAATTTTAAGCTTATGTTTTGTAAATCGCTCAAATCTCCCTTCTTTATCAGCTTTTTCATATGTTCTAGAGAGGTTTTCTTTAATCTCATCCCACCGTCCCTTCTTCTCATTAGACTTCCCTTCATTAGAGGCCTTATTTTGTTCAGAAGAAACATTATCGCGAGACATTTTTAATCATCCCTTCATATAAGATGGACTAATACTGGATTAACTTCATTTTTTCACAAAGCAAATAGGGCCACATATTTCACACAGTGAGACCATCCATCGACCCGTGTTCCTTTAAACAGGTATAGCAGCTTAAAACGAACCCCCATACAGATCCACGCACCCATACTACACCCCAGCCTCCTCAGATACAACAGAATATTATTCGTTAAACATTACAGATTGTAATATTGACATCGACAAATCTATAGATAATGGGTGTTTCAATCATAAAGTTTCACCACCTGCCTCACAGGCGAATACTCTAACTACTTCTACCTAAGATCTCATGCCAGCTATTCACAGACCTAATTAATTCACGCCAGTCACATCAGTCACACCAGAACAATTCTATACTTCAAGATTAACTTTAGATTTTAAATTAGTTCTTCACTACGGGTATAAATATTTACCCTAAATTAGTTTGTTTACTGTGCGCGAAACTTGGACAAAATCGCCTCGCGTAGCAGCCTAAAGATATAGACTGATCAGACCTCCCCTAAGAAGCTTTCCAATTATTAGCTAGCAGAGGTACTTACATACTCACATCATCAAGGAAGGTGTATTCGTGCTAAACAAAAAGGCTTTCTCAAAATGGCTGCAGGCGCAGCCTAGGCTAAACATTGCCACAAGTAACGCCTCAACTACTTTCAGCCAGGACCTGCCCAACGTTACTAGCGAACCTGACATCAGCCTGGAAATTGCTAAGCAGACCATTGTTGGTCAGGCTGCGCAGTTGATCCAGCAGGCCCAGGAGCTTGAGCAACAGGAGCAACTGCTTGAACAGCAAGCCCAGGAGCTTGAGCAGCGGACCGCAGAACTCGAACAAGAGACCGAAGCTCACAAGCTCGACATAGATTACATCGACGATCTAGATACCCGAAAAAACCGGATTGAACAGGAACTAGAAGAAACTAAACAGGAACTAGCTTCAACTAAACAGAAGCTAGCAGAGACTAAAGAACTGACTACCAACCAGGCAGCTAACGAATCCTTGGTTGAAGAAAACAAACAACTAACCCAGCAGTTAGATCAGAGGCAAGGGCAGATCGATAGCCTCAAAAACGATGTAATCGAAATGCAGAAAGAACTGGTAAAAACTGTAAGTCAGAAGGACTACTTCCAGAGTCAAGTCAGTGTTGCTGACCAGGAACGTCTTGATGCGGAAGAAGAACGCAAGAACGCACAAAGCGAGATGCGTAAATTAAGGCAGCAAGTTGACCGCCTTAAGAAATCTGGCAATTCTGCAGCTGAGCCAAACTCTAAGCTTACTAAAGATTGGTTTACCCACCCTGACCTAAAGCTTAGCGATTACGCTAGGTTTAAGCTCGATGTTGAGATTTGCTGGAATACCCTCGACAGCAAACTACGTGAAGATTACCCGCTTAAGGATTACACCATTAAGGATGGGTTCCTTGAGAGTGCTAAAGAGACGTTGCCAAACGAATACACTCGCCTGGTACGTATCTGTACCGAGATTATCTGCGGCATTTCGCGTGCTCCCCGATCCGCTAACTGGTCCGGCATTGCGGGAGTTGACCGCGTCAACCACAACGGCCCCAACAACAACTGCCCGACAGTAACCCGTCAGCAGGATGACGCTACCTCGCGCAAGGTTTACGTCAAGCAGAAAAGCCCAGGGGCACCGCGCTTGTACTACTGGTTGCTGCCAGACCAAAGCGTAGAGCTGGCCAAGGTAGGCTTCCACGACGACTTCGACCCCGGCCGCTGATCAAGCTAGGCCAAGCGCTAGCCGCTGCCTAACCAATTTGGCCCTGCACTAGCACAGAGCCCCTGCACTAATGCAGCAGCCAACACCAACAAAACTGCGCCCGCCAAATTTTGGCGGGCGCAGGCGTATCTATTGGCGTCTATTTGCGCCCTTGGGCGCGGGCTCTACGCCAGCCCACAATAGTCACCCAGACGCCAGCTATGGCCACGCCAAAGCCCAGGTTAGTCACAATAGACAAAGTATCTAAGCGCTCTATGTGCATAGGCGGCCCCACCACTTTGGTGTCTTTAGTGTTTTGACACTTAATCACGTAGGTGCCAGCAGTGGTTGAGGTAAAACTTCCCGGTGGGAACTGCGAACTACCTTCCTTATAGGGCACCGCTTTGCCAGCTGGATCGCTCACGCTACAGCTATCAACGTCCATTGCGGCTAGAGGAGAGTAGAGCATGTAGTTAGTCTTGGCCTCCAAGGCCACCTGCCCAGACTCGGGCAGCAGCTGCCCAGCCTTAAAGAAGCTAGGGTCTCCTCCCGTCAGGTACAACAAAAAGCCAGCCAGGGTCACCATGGGCACCACCAGCATCATGAATACGCCGATAATAAACAGGCGCCAGCGGCCGTGTTCCTTCTTCTTGCGAGGTACAGCCGGGTAGACAAAACGACCCCCGGGAGCCAGGCGGTAGTGCCCAGCCGGTTCGTCGTCGTCGTTAGTAACGTTATAGCCCTCACGGACAGCCGAGCGGCCTGGAGCGCGCGTCCCCTCACCACGAGAAGACTTGCGCCCCTCATGGTCAGCGCGATCCTTATCGTCAGACCAGTAACTATAGCTTCCGGTTATATTGTCATAGCGGTCATAAACGTGGTCAGAGCGCCCCTCACGCCCGGCCTGGCCCTCATGCCCAGCCTGGCCTTCATGGCCATGCCCAGCCTCGTGCTCAGCTTCGCGCTCACGCTCGGCTTCGCGTTCACGGGCCCGCCTAACATACTCCGCCTCAGCGGCAGCAAAATCGCGCTTAGCCGCGCGGCGTTTAGCCCGACGCTCAGCCAGGCGCCGCGCCTTAGCTTCACGCTCACGCTCAGCCTCGCGAGCCTGCTTTTCACGCAGGACGGCCAGCTCCTCAGGGTTCAAACGAACCCCGTATTTGGGCTGGCCGTCCTCAGTTTGGTAGTCGCTCACTTGGCCTGACGCAGCAGCTCTAGGGTCTCGCTAGCAACCTGCTCCTGCTTAACGTTAGCAACCACGTTCTCCACGAACAGACGGCCGAGCACAATCGCAGCCACGGTGGGCAAGAAGCCCAGCAGCAAAGAGATCAGGAAGGCCACAAAGCCGTTCGAGTCAGTGCTGCCATAGCCGCCAGGATGACCGTAAATGGTGGCGAATGCGTACACATATACGGCTTTGGAGCTAGCAGCAGCACCCGCGCAGATCAGCCAGGTGAAGATGGCGGTGACGGTGATGGTCAGGTTAGCCAGCTTGGCGCCGGTTAGGGCAAAGGACTGCTTGAAACCAAAGTCGAACAGCGCGCCAATCGGGCTGGGCTGGGCCGGGCCGGCCTGCGGGTAAGCACCATAGCCCTGCTGAGCGGCGTAAGCGTTGGGGTCGTAGCCAACAGCCGGAGCGCTGGCAGCCACAATCGGGTTACCGTAGGCGTCTAGCTGTACGCCACCGGCAGCGGTCTGAGCAGAGGGGGCGCCGTAGTAGGCACCTGCGGGGGCAGGGATGTCAGTAGCGGGAGCCGGAGCACCGTAGGGCTGCTGGGGCTGGGGAACCTGGTTGTAGTCAGTCATAAAAGTCTGCCTCCAGTTAGATTTTCTTGGGGCTTTTAACACCCAGTTATGGGTTAGCCCTGATGGACTCCCCCTTAGCCTAACTCGAAAACCTTAGTTTCGTCTGGATCCGCGTTGCACAGTGACTTGTACTTCACCATCACTACCCGCCGCAAAAACACGCGCACCTGCGTTAATACGCCAATGCAAAATGCGATTTTCTGCCTGTAGGGCAGCGTTTTGCTCTTCGAGCAGCAAAATCCGGCGGATCCCCTCTAAGTTAATTCCAGCTTGGCTGAGGGTTTGGATATAGCGCAGTTTTTCGACGTCGCTATAGGAGTAACGCCGCCCGCGCCCGCGTGACCGCTTGGGACTAACTAAACCCAAGCGGTCATATTGGCGCAGCGTTTGTGGGTGCATCCCGGCCATTTGCGCGGCCACGGACACCACATACACAGCTCGGTGGTGGGCGTCAGGCTCTAGCGAACCGATCCCCTGGCCACGGCGTTTCACTTGGATACCGCTTCTTTGAGCTTGGCGCGCGGGTCGGCGTCACCCATGGCGGCGTCGAATTCTTCCAGAGCCTTACGGGCCTCGGCAGATAGCTGCTTGGGCACCGCAACTTCCAAGGTGACCAGCAGGTCAGTGTTGCCCTTGGGGGTGTGGGCACCCTTTCCGCGCAGTCGCACCACAGTTCCCGACGACGTGCCCGGCTTGACCTTAATCTTGCTGAAAGTGCCGTCAAAGTTAGGTACCTCAACGATGCCACCCAGGGCAGCTTCCTTCAGGGAGATCGGTACGCTCAGGCGCAGGTCTTTACCGTCCTGCTTGAATACCGGGTGGGGGCGCACCTTGATGTTAACTACCATGTCGCCGGCGTCGCCGCCGTCGGTGCCGGGGCGGCCTTTACCGCGCAGACGGATCTTTTGCCCGTCCTTAACGCCCGCCGGGATACGCACCTTAACAGCCCGCCCATCAGCAGTAATTTCCACCATGGTGCCGTTGACGGCGTCGCGGAATTCCAGCGTGGCGTCAGTTACCACATCCTGGCCGCGCTTGGGGCGTGAGAAGCTGAAGTTGAAAGGCCCGGGGCGTCCGTCGCGACTGCGCGTAGGCGAGGAGTAGCCGCCGAACATGTTCATCAGGTCATCGAGGTTGATGTCGGCCCCAGCCGTGCCACCAGCGAAACCGCCTGAGCTAGCGCCGCCACCAAACATGGAGCCAAACAGGTCGTTAAAGCCCGCGTTGGCCCCACCTGAACCGGAGGTGAAGCGAGCACCGCCGCCAGCCATAGAGCGGATGGCGTCATACTGCTTGCGGTCTTTCTCATTAGAGAGTACCGCGTAGGCTTCGCTGACCTCTTTGAACTTCTTCGCAGCCTCGGGATTGTCAGCGTTACGATCCGGGTGGTACTGCTTGGCTAGCTTACGGTAAGCCTTCTTAATGGCGGTGGCGTCAGCATCTTTAGCAACGCCTAGTACCGCGTAAAAATCCTTAGTCATCCAGTCTTGACTGGCCATAATGTGGTCCCCACCTCCTAAATAAGGGGAAAGTCATTAATAGTTTCTGTTTTGGGCGCCGCTTTTTTCTTTAGCGGCTTTATTTTTTATAGCGACGGCGCAGGTAAAAGCTCACCTGCGCCGTCGTTATTTGCATGGTGCTTAGGCCGGGTTGGCGACCTGCACGCGAGCGTGGCGGACCACGCGCTCGCCGAGCATGTAACCGGGCTGGATCACCAGGTTCACCGTAGGTTCGGTGACTTCAGTGGATTCCACTGCCATCAGGGCTTCATGCAGGCTGGGGTCGAATACGTCCCCGGCCTGGCCAAAGCGAGTAAGTGAGAACTTGTCTTTCAAGATGTTCTCAATTTTGCTTCCCACCGCTTCAAAGGAACCAACCAGGTCCCCGTGTTGGCGGGCTAGTTCGATCTCATCCAAGACCGGGATTAGTGCTTCGGTGACCTGCTGGGCACCAGCTTCGCGGTGAGAGGCAGCCTGTTCGCGAGAGCGACGCACATAGGCGTTGTACTCCTGCTGCAGGTTGTACAGGTCAGCGTGGGCGCGGGCCAGCTGGTCCGTGGTCTCGTCTAGCTTGACCTGTAGTTCCTGGGCAGTGACCTGACCGGCGTCGGCTGCGTCTTGGGCCGCGTCGGCCGCGTCCTGGGCGGCCTGGTTGGCGGCGTCGACGGCGTCGGTTACGTCAGCCTCAGCGAAGGCCTCGTTAACCTGGTCAGCTAGGGCCTGTAGGTCCTCGTTTGAGGGCTCAGCACTCACTTGTTTTCCTCGTCATCAACGATTTCAGCGTCGACGATGTCGTCGTCGGCCTTGGGCTGCGAGCCAGCGGAGGCGCCGGGGAAACCACTGCCAGCGGCGGGGCCGGCCTGCTCGGAGGCGTACAGGGCCTGACCGATCTTCTGGCCTACCTCGTTGAGCTTGTCCTGAGCGGTGCGTACGGCGTTGATGTCGTCGCCCTCAAGGGACTTCTTCAGCTCGTCAACAGCTGCGGAAACCTCGGAGTGGACGTCCTCGGGCAGCTTGTCCTTGTTCTCGCGCAGTAGCTTCTCGATGGCGTAGGCCTGCTGCTCAGCGGCGTTGCGGGTCTCAGCCTCTTCGCGGCGCTTCTTGTCCTCGGCGGCGTGGGCTTCGGCTTCCTTGATCATGCGGTCGATGTCCTCCTTGGGCAGGGCGCTGCCACCGGAGATGGTCATGGACTGCTCCTTGCCGGTGCCCTTGTCCTTAGCGGACACGTGCACGATGCCGTTGGCGTCGATGTCGAAGGAAACCTCGATCTGGGGCACACCGTGCGGGGCCGGAGCAATACCGGTCAGCTCGAAGGTGCCTAGCGGCTTGTTGTCGCGGGCGAACTCACGCTCACCCTGGTAGACCTGGATCAGCACGGAAGGCTGGTTGTCTTCAGCGGTGGAGAAAATCTCGCTGCGCTGAGCCGGGATGGCAGTGTTGCGCTCGATCAGCTTGGTCATGATGCCACCCTTGGTTTCGATACCCAGGGACAGCGGGGTCACGTCGATCAGTAGCACGTCCTTGCGGTCACCCTGGATAACACCAGCCTGCAGGGCAGCACCGATAGCCACAACCTCGTCGGGGTTAACGCCCTTGTTGGGCTCCTTGCCACCGGTCAGCTCGCGGACAACGTCGCTGACAGCGGGCATACGGGTGGATCCACCTACCAGCACTACGTGGTCGATGTCGCTGACCTTGACGCCGGCGTCCTCGATTACCTTGTGGAACGGCAGCTTGGTGCGCTCTAGCAGGTCAGCAGTCATTTCCTCGAACTGGGCGCGGGTTAGCTTCTCGTCCAGGTGGATCGGGGTGCCGTCGGGGCCCATGGATAGGTACTGCTGGTTGATGGTGGTGCTCATGGCGCTGGACAGTTCCTTCTTGGCCTGTTCAGCGGCGTCGCGTAGACGCTGCATGGCGATCTTATCCTTGGACAGGTCTACACCGGTGTTGGACTTTACGCGGTCGATCAGCCACTTGACGATACGGTCATCCCAGTCGTCACCACCGAGGCGGTTGTCACCGGCGGTGGCGCGCACCTGAATGGTGGAGAAGCCGTCGTCGTCCTTACCAACCTCAAGCAGGGAGACGTCGAAGGTACCGCCACCGAGGTCGAATACCAAGATGAGCTCGTCTTCCTTACCCTTTTCGAGGCCGTAAGCCAGAGCGGCTGCGGTGGGCTCGTTAACGATACGGTCAACCTTGAGGCCGGCAATGGTACCGGCGTCCTTGGTGGCCTGACGCTGAGCGTCGTTGAAGTAGGCGGGGACGGTGATAACCGCGTTGGTGACGGGCTCACCCAGGTAAGCCTCGGCGTCGGCCTTTAGCTTGGCCAGGATGAAGGCCGAAATCTGCTGGGCGTTGTAGTCCTTGCCGTCAATGTTCACCTTCCAGTCAGTACCCATGTGGCGCTTGACGGAGGAGATGGTGCGGTCAACGTTGGTTACCGCCTGGCGCTTGGCGATGTTGCCAACCAGAATTTCGGGCTTGGCGTCAGGGCCGGTGGCCTTAGAGAAAGCTACTACTGAAGGGGTAGTACGGCCGCCTTCAGCGTTAGGGATGATGGTGGGCTCCCCGCCTTCGAGGACGGAGATAGCGGAGTTGGTGGTTCCTAGGTCAATACCCACAGCGCGTGCCATAAGTTTGTGCTCCTTGTTTGTTCTGTCTGTAATGTCTTTTACTCAAGTATTCAAGTTGAGTCAGTGACTGTCAACTCTCTTCTTGAGTCCACCTAGCTCAACTTTGCTAGGGGGTGAATCATTCCCACTATTTGATGTGAGCTGACACACTTTTAACTTTATGTCCTATCCTGAGCTTGTGGGCTCAGCCGAAGACTCCCCTTCACCATCAAACTCACTGTCAGCTGCCTGGATAGCCTCATGCCGAAAGTTAGGGCGTGGGCATCGCTGGTTTTGGTCTTCACTAACCGCCATTAACTCTGGCCCTAGCTGGCACCGCGCCGCACGTTGGACCGCCACTGTATGCGGCGGCCTACTTGGCTGCGCCCTAGTTTTGGGGCCTTCCCACGCCACTTTGGGCTTGCTCGGGGCCCAGTGCGCCAATGTTGGGCGCGAAGAGCCACTACGCCGACGCACAGTCTCTATGGCAATCAATGGCCTGGTCTCACTGGGTTTCTTTTTCCTGGGTTGGTATGCAGCCCCCTATCCTTGGCTTCTGCCCCCATTAATCACGGCCATGACTTTTTCGACCGTATGGGTGTGGCACGCCCTGATGGTGGGCCCGCCGGGGCCTACAAACACGGTGTTTGCTGGGGCTTATGGGATTTATATGGCCTCCACCCATTCAAGCGCACTAGAAACAATTGTTTCGGTTAACTCCCTGGCTTTCCTATTTGCTGCCTTAACCTCGATTGCCTTGATTGCCTGGCACCCCAACTCCCCCGCCCGCGAGGCTATCGCCACTGCAGAGGCCGCCGTCGCCGACTATGAAGCCAGCTTTGACAAGCCCCAATATGAGCGCGGGCCGCAACGCTCAGCCGCCTATAGCGCGGTGAATGAGGCTTGGTACACCCTGCGTAGTGCACGCACAGCCAACGAGCGCCCCCACACTGCCGCTTCACGCCAGCTACATTCGCGCCTGCGTCGCCTGCATAGGCGCCTGGTGCTGGGGCTGCAAAGCGAGTCTTTTCCAGCCCAAAACCAGGCCACTGGCTCGCACTTTTTGCGCACTCCCCTAGGTCGGCCTCGCCCAAGCTACTTGCTGCGCCGGGCTTTCCATAAGGGCTCTCGCCCCTGGTTAACGGCGGTGCGGGCGCTGATTGCGGTGCTGCTAGCCACCACCTCTATGTTTTTTTCGCCTACCGCACATACTTCTTGGGCGGTGCTTAGCGCCCTGATTGTGCTGCAAAACGGCACTAGTCGCATGGATATGTCGGTGCGGGCACTGCACCGTGTAGTTGGCACTAGCCTGGGTTTAATTAGTGCTTTGGCGATAATGACGCTGGGGCTGGAGCCGTGGACCAAGCTGGTAATTATTTTCGCCTGCCTGCTGGGGATGAACCTGACGGCGAAGCGTAACTACGCAGTGGCGGTTTTCTTTATCACCACCTACTCGATGCAGATGCTGCCACCCACTGCCCACTACTCCACTTCACTACTGTTTGCTGACCGCCTGTTGGAGACTTTGGTGGGGGCAGCTACGGCCTTGGTGGCGATTTGGCTGGTGGGCCGCCATGCCCCGGTTTTGTTGGTGCGGCGCCAATATCGTGCGGTTTTGCGGGCTATTACGGCTGTTCTCGACGACGCCGCTAGCGCCGAGGTGGATACTTTGCCGGCCTCTGCGCACCGACGCAACTTAGCTTTTGAGCTGTCTCAGTCCGGTACGGTTTTGGCTGGAGCCAGGGCCGACGACGCCGCTAGCCTGGTGGGTTGGCATGAGTTATCGCGGGAAATTTCCCGGTTTGGTTTTGACGTGTTGGCTTCTGTATGGCGCAAATCTAGCGCTGGCCAGGCCCAACAGGCCCAGCTGGCGGCTGCCCAGGCGGCGCAGAATCTACGTGATTTTGTGCGCGACCTGCCCCCGCTTTCAACCACCAATATTGATACTGCCGCACTAACTAAACGGGTTAGCTTGGCGCGCACCTTATACCTGGCAGATGCCTAAAAATAGAAAGCAGCAAGCTATGCAACTTACTGCTTTCTGATTGCTATGTTATGCCAGTATTTTACCGGGCAGGCATTTGTGCCGAAAAATAATGGTTATAGCGTCGTAAGGAGTTAGGAAATTACTTCTCGTCCTTGTGTACGGCGTTCTTAACGCCTTCGATTGCGCCCTCTACAGAGTCCTTGACGTCCTCAACGGCGTCCTTAACCTTGTCAGCGAACTTTTCCGCAGCGCCTTCAGCTTCCGTCTTCTTGTCGCCGGTAACCTTACCCACAACTTCCTTGGCTTCAGCCTTGGCGTGGTTGATGCTGTCCTTGATCGACATAACTGTACTCCTTTTTAGATGGTAGTTAGCTTTTAGGATAATATTTTTTGGAGAAAATTGCTAGGATTTTTTCCCAAAGAATAATACGACTATAGCGATAACAATTACTGCACCCAAGATAGAGGGAATTAGAGCCTTACCAGCCAGGGCCGGACCCCAGGTACCAAACAGTCTTTGACCCACAAATGAGCCTATTAAACCTGCGACAACGTTGGAGAGTATCCCCATCGAGCCGCCTTTTCTAGTAATCACACCTGCGACAAAACCTATAAAGCCGCCAACAATAATTGACCAGACCAAAATTCCACTCCATTCGTATTATTTATGCGGAAGCTTTTGATTTCTCGTCGACATCGCAACAAACAAAATCTCGTATCTGGCATCAATCAAGAGAGATTGGCACCCAAAAAATAAAATATGTTGCGTAACACCTGCATTTGTTAGCATATCAGAGTTTTGTCCATACACTCAATCACCTACAAACATCCATCCTGTACGTCATCCTGTATGTTTAGGTGGCCACTTACAGCCAGCGTTTATGTCGTTAGGGCTGTTGGTTTGGGTCTGGGCCAGCCTTAGCGGCGGCGTTAGCAACTAGATGCCAAGGCCCCAGATTTAGCGGCCTTGATACCCGCACTATCAGGTCTTGCCCCTCGATTAGGCATTGATTGAGGCTAGCTTGATTATCGCCAGCAACCCTGCCGGCTTGTTGGCAAGGCTGCGCCCCACCGGCAGCTAGTGGATCATTAAGTGCTTGAGCACCAGCCAGGGCAGCCAGGTCAGCCGCGCTTTGAGCTTTAGCAGCGCCACTATAGGCCGCCGCCACCAGGGCGATCACCCCAGAAAGCAGCAACGCTAAAGCGATTAAAGCCAGTGAAAGTACCGTGCCCGAGCCCTGCTCCCAGCTACGGGCTTTGCTTTTAGCAGGCTGGTTCATGGCTGATCCCGTGGGGCGCAGGCGGTGGCCCGAATGGTCCAACCCAGCATGTTTAGGATGGGTGGCAGTGACACGCTGGCCTGCGCACATTCTCCACTAACACTGATTTGGGCCGCGCCATAAGCCCTAGCCGCTGCCGCATAGGGGTCCTCACCGGCCAGCTGCGCCCTGGCCGCCGCATTGGCTGCACCTACTGCCCGCACCTGCCTAACACCTACAGCGGCCAAGCCCAGCACTAGTGCTAGTACGGCTATAACTGCTGGCAGAGTTAAGGCTAGTTCAGCGCTAACCATGCCCCGACAGTTGCAACTAGCCCTGCCAGTGCAGGGGTGGGCGCAGCTTCGCCCGCGCCCACAGCGCACACCTAAACCCTGGGGAGTGGTGGCGGCGCAAGTATTTACGGGCTTGCGCCGCCACCTTGGCATAAGCTGTAGGCGGCCGTTTAATCCGCCCCGGCCCATCAGGACACGCTCAGCGCGCTAGATAGTAGCGACTCGATCATTGGGCGTAGCCCACCAGAGCGAATAATCGCCAGTAGCAGCCCCGCAAAGGCTGCGGCTGCCACAGTGCCAATGGCGTACTCGGCTGTGGCCATACCGGCTTCAAGATCTAGGCGCTTATCGCCCTGAGCGCTACCTTCGGGCTTACCTTCAGGTTTGCCTTCACTCTTAGCGCACTTGGTCTCCACAGCCTCCTTTGCTTCCTTTGCCTCCTTGGCCCCCTTGAGTGAGTCACTGCCAGGCGCCAAAGACGCAGGCGGCTGCTCATGTGCCTGCTCCATGGTTTCCTCCTTTTGCCCTAATTTGGGGCAGTTTCGACTGGATGGGCAGCCTGCTTGGCCAGCCCGTAAACAGTTTGTGGCGCCTTGTCTAACGCCTGCTTGCACCCTGTGGATAGGGACTACAGGGGGAAATTTGTTCCCTACCTGTGCTCAAAAATGCATCAGCGCTGACTCCGCCAGCAGACCGCAAGGCACCAGAAAACGTACAGCTTAGAAAAGCTCAGGGAACAAGGCATGGTTGCCAGGGCGCCAACAGAGGCATCAGCAGCTGGCAGCGTCACTTGTAGGCACAGTGGCAGCTGCAAAGAGAACAGGCGAAAGAGAGCAGACGGGCTGCGGATCAAAAGCCACGCCGGCAAGATTCACGCAGATGCGGGACTTGTGGGCCGGCTCGCCAGCGGTCGGAGGCACGGCAGTCTTAGCCGGCTCGCCAGCGGTCG
>ERZ773265.38-NODE-38-length-81256-cov-9.350772_pt1 | contig 81256 bp, 73 predicted proteins | sample MGYA00580512_ERZ773265 | MGnify/ENA primary metagenome ERZ773265 (study PRJEB29015, sample SAMEA2738169) | human oral metagenome | biome: human oral; feature: human-associated habitat; material: saliva | place: China | collected 2183 ... | reverse complement strand
CCGCGACCCTCACCTTGGCAAGGTGATGCTCTACCAACTGAGCCACATCCGCGTTATCAAACCGCCGGAACGGTTTCGCAACGGATGAAAGGCTAACAGGGTTTGCACCTGGAACACAAATCAAGACGGCGTGTCCCCGCTCACACCTGATTTTTTCGCCGCACGGCGGCGCGCCTTACACTGCCTGATCAGACGGACTCATAAAGTCAAGGACGTGATCGAAGTGGCACCACCCGAGGATTTCCGAACAGCACTCATGTCATTACGCAGTGCTGTTCATCCTCATGTCGAAATTGAGGAAGTGCCCGCACCGCGCGCACTTGCTCCTTTCACCGCTGCACTTGCACTTCGCACGACACAAACCGCTCACGACGAAGCCCTTGCTTTTGGCCGTTTTGTGATCCTCCACGATCCCAACGGACAAATGGGCTGGAACGGGCCTTTCCGACTTGTCGCACAGCTCCGTGCGCAAATTGATGCCGACATGAGCTCCGATCCTCTGCTTTCTGAAGCGCTGTGGAATTGGACTCACGACTGTCTCGAAGAACGCGGCGCGGGCTTCCATGACCTTACAGGCACTGTGAGCAAAGAAGTGAGCGAATCTTTTGGAGGTCTGATCCTCATGGGGTCGACACTCGCTGTTGAGATTCGTGTTTCACTTACACCGAATACTCCCTGGATTGGCGAGCACCTTCTGGCGTGGCAAGACCTCATGTGTCGAATCGCCGGTGTTGAAAATCAACGATTCCTTGAGAGGGCATAGAACGTGCTCATTGAAAATCCCTACGGCATCGCCGTGGGAGACAACGAGGACCCCGAGCTCATTGCTTTCCCTCGCGATGGAATCCCAGAAATTATCGATACTCAAAGCGCCTTGGAACAGGCCGCTAAGGACCTCTCCGTATCTTCCCTTCCTGTTGCAGTGGACGTTGAGCGGGCTCAAGGTTTTCGCTACGGTTCTTCGCCCTATCTCCTCCAGCTGCGGCGCGAGGACGTCGCCTCATTCTTGATTGACACTGCTGCTCTCCCCCACCTTGAGTGCCTTCAAGCAAGCATGAACTCAACATGGATTCTGCACGACGCTTCTCAAGATCTCCCGAATCTACGTGAACTCGGATTAGAAATTCCTGCACTGTTCGATACACAAGTCGCATCACGCTTGCTGGGAATGACTCACTTCGGACTCTCCGCAGTTTGTGAGCAAGTCTTGGGACTGACACTCGTGAAAGATCATCAGGCCTCAAATTGGTCGGTGCGCCCTCTTCCGAAGGATTGGCTGCGATACGCGGTTCTTGATGTTGAGCTCCTGACTGCTCTTAAAGATTCCCTTGAAGAGCGCTTGGATGACCTTGGCCGCACCTCGTGGGCGCAGCAGGAGTTTTCACACATTGCCGAGGCCGCCCCGCCTTCGCCGAAAAAAGATCGTTGGCGCTCGATTTCCGGCATTGGGAAGTTAACGTCCAAACGAGCTCTCGCGATTGCGCGCGAGCTTTGGATCGAGCGCGATGCGATTGCGCGCGAAATTGACCTGGCTCCCGGGCGCTTGGTGCGAAACAGCGGAATCATCCATGCCGCTCAACGTCCACCAAGGACACGTCACAATCTTCTTTCAATTGCCGAATTTCGTTCGCCTCAAGCGCGACGTTACGCGCAGCATTTCCTTGATGCAGTCACTCGCGCACTAGCCCTTCCAGAAAACCAACTTCCACCCCGGCATCGAACGGAAGACGATGGGCATACTCCTAGCGTCAGGCATTGGCAACGTATTCATGCCGAAGCACACGAGCTTCTTCTTGAGGTTCGCGAGGCCGTCGCTAAGCAAGCCGAAACCCTAGAAATTAGTCCAGAAATTGTCCTCGAGCCACGGGTTCAGCGTGCTTTGGCATGGGAGCACACCCAACAGGGATTGGGTATGCCTGTCGATGAATTCCTCACCGCACAGGGTGCACGCCCCTGGCAGATCTCGTTGATGGCCAGCGCCCTGACCGAGCTACTCTCCCGCTAAAGCGTGACGAATTCTTTCACTGAGACCCTGTGCGTCAAGACCAAGGGCCGTCACAATACTCGCTCGGCTAGCCTGTTGAAGAAATTCCTTTGGAATACCTGCGGTGACGACTGGTATCGAACGCGTTGATGCATTCGAAGTAAGCAGATCACGCAGCGACCACCCAAATCCGCCATCAACTAAGCCATCCTCGACGCTGAGCACAAGCTCAGCGCCTTCGACAAGGCCAGCCAAGGCCTCGGGAATTGGAAGAGCCCAGCGGGGATCAACCACGCGTACGCTCGCCAAGCCATCATTCTCAAGAAGAGCAGCTGCTTCCATGGCAGCTGGGACCATCGAGCCCAAGGCCACGATGCAAACCTTTGAGACTTCGGCGCCCTCATCCCAGTCCTTGAGGACATCGCAGCCACCCACACGACGAAGCTGAACAATTGGATCAGTCAAGGCGCCCTTCGGATAACGAAGGACTGTCGGCCCATCATCTACCGCTACGGCTTCGCGCAATTCTTCGCGTAGCGTCGCCTCATCGCGCGGTGCAGCTAGGCGTAAGCCAGGAACGGAATTCAGCATCGAAATATCCCACATTCCGTTGTGGGATGCCCCGTCATCACCAGTAATTCCGGCTCGATCAAGAACAAAGGTCACGCCGCAGTGGTGAAGGCCAACATCCATAAGGATTTGGTCAAATGCTCGATTCAGGAAGGTCGCGTACACCGCAAAAACCGGGTGCGCTCCAGCGAAAGCCATTCCAGCGGCAGCGGCAACCGCATGCTGTTCTGCGATCCCCACATCAACTACGCGTGAAGGAAAGTCGTCCTTGAAAGGGCCGAGGCCGACAGGCAGCATCATTGCAGCTGTTAGGCCCACAATATCTTCGCGTTCATGCGCGATCTGACGAATTTCGTCGGCGAACACACTGGTCCACGCAAAACGTGCAGGCGCGATAGGAAGTCCCGTTTCCGGATGGATCTTCCCCACTGCGTGGAATCGATCTGCAATGTCTTCTTCCGCCGGGGTGTAGCCACGTCCCTTCTGCGTCATGACATGGATCAGGACGGGCTCATGCAAGGCTCGTGCGCGATTGAAGATCTCTTCCATCGCTGCAATATCGTGGCCGTTAACAGGTCCCAGGTATTTCAGTCCGAGGTCCTCAAACATCGCCTGCGGAATGAGTGCGTCTTTAATACCGCTTTTAAGGCCGTGAAGAGCTCCGTAAGTTGCGCGTCCGGGTTCCCCAAAATTCATCAGAGTCCGTTTACCCCATGACAGCGCCTTCTCGTAATTTCGCGAAGAACGCAGAAGATCAAGATGGCGAGCTACGGCACCAATAGTTGGCGCGTAGGAGCGTCCATTGTCGTTGACGATGATGATTGCGCGTCGCTTGTGATCGGAAGCGATATTGTTTAATGCTTCCCAAGCCATCCCACCTGTCAATGCACCATCACCAATGATGCCAATCGTCCATGTCGGATCACCGCGTCGAGATTTTTCGCGGGAAATACCATCAACCCACGATAGAGATGAAGATGCGTGCGAGCTTTCAAGAACATCGTGGACGGATTCTTCACGACTGGGATATCCCGACAGGCCACCTTCTTGTCGCAACTTCGAAAAGTCTTGGCGTCCCGTCAGCAATTTGTGAACGTACGTCTGATGACCAGTATCGAAGACGATCGTATCTGCAGGTGAACGAAAAACCCGGTGAAGAGCGATAGTCAATTCAACAACACCCAAATTTGGCCCAAGGTGCCCGCCTGTCTTTGAGACATCTTCAATGAGCTTCGCGCGGATCTGTGCCGCTAAATCGTCCAATTCTGCCGCTGGGACACGCCTCACGTCACTGGGCGAAGAAATCGTACTCAATAAAGAGGCCTGATTTTGGGCATGGGTCATGGACAAGATTCTAGTGTCATGGTGACTGATGAGCCGAATGATGCGCGCCAAGAGGACGAGTGTGCAGTGCAATCGGACTTCAAAGCACGTTATCAATGCAGGAATTAGAATGAAGGTGCGACGACTTGACGTATAGAGAAGGAGACACGATGAGCGTGCAACGTCCGTATGGACAGTGGGACTCTCCGGTCGAAGCCGATTCCTACACTCAGACATCAGTGCAGCTGTCACAGGTTCGCGTCGACGAAACCGATACCTACTGGGTTGAAGGTAACCCCCGTGATAACGGTCGAAATACTCTTCTGCGCGCGGATTCTATGGGGCAAATCTCTGAAGTTCTTCCGCTCATTGATGGTATCCGTCTTCCTGACGTCCGCACCCGTGTCCATGAATACGGCGGACGAGCATACGCGGTTTCTGACGGCTTCATCGTCTTTTCTGATGGTTTCGACGGTCGTGTCTACGCCTTTAACACCCGCGATCCGAGGCGCCAGCTGGTTCCGCTCACTCCTTTGGGCAAAGTTCGCTACGGTGACTTCGAAATCGCCGACGTTCGCGGTTTGGTTTATGCGGTAGCAGAGGATCATTCGAATCCCGGCGAACCAGTCAATTCGCTTGTCGCAATTCCCCTGGATGGACGCGCAGCGCGCAATGCTTTCGAGATCATTCCGATTTTTGGCGGGTCTGACTTTGTCTCATCCCCGACCTTGAGTCCCGATGGAACGAAGCTCGCATGGCTCTCATGGAACCATCCCAATATGGCCTGGACACGTTCCACCCTCCATGTTGGCTCATTGGATTTCGAGGGTAAGATCGCGGCCTCGTTGATTTTGGTTGATAAGCCAGAGGTCTGTGTTTATGAACCACGTTGGACTCTTAACGGAGATCTGATCCACGTCAATGACTCCTCCGGCTGGGCGAACCTCTATCGCACAGAGGGATTCCAGTGGAATGATGACGAAGATCAATTCGCCTGGATGACGCGTCTTCGCACGCGTCCCTTGCACCCCAGTGCGCGCGCCTTCTCCCATCCTCACTGGCAGCTTGGCCTTCATTCGTACGATAACTTCGACTACGAAAACCTCATTTGCTCTTGGGCAGAAAATGGGACGTGGCATCTGGGCACTGTTCGCCTGGATAACGGTATGTGCGAAGAGTGGCGTACCCCGTGGTGGCCGACCGGAAATGTCGCCTGCTACGAAGGCCGTGTTGTTACCCTTGCAGATTGCGCAACCCACGAACCCGCAATCGTTGAGGTTTCTGGTGGGGCGTCTCGAGTACTCCGCTCCTCCTCTCAAGAGCACCTGAGCGATGATCTGATTTCAGTTGCACAAGCGGTTTCGTGGACCAGCAGCGACGGAGAGACTATCCACGGTTTCTACTACGCGCCGAAGAACCCCGAGTTCACTGCTCCCGAGGGTTCCCTTCCTCCGCTCCTCGTCAATGTTCACGGAGGTCCGACATCCTCTGCTCGTCCGGGGCTATCAATTGCTGTCCAATACTGGACCTCTCGTGGATTTGCCTTCCTTGATGTCAATTACCGCGGGTCAACTGGCTATGGTCGGAAGTATCGTCAGCGCCTTAATGGGCACTGGGGCGTCCTTGATGTTCAAGATTGTGCTGAAGGTGCACAGTACTTGGTTTCCCAAGGGCTAGCCGATCCTCAGCGCATTGCGATCAGGGGTCGTTCCTCAGGTGGTTATACGGTTTTGTCAGCCCTTGCAGACAGCGATGTTTTCACCGCCGGGACCTCGCTCTTTGGTATTGGTGACCTGAAGCTGCTCGAAGCAACGACCCACAAGTTCGAGTCGCACTACGATAAATTCCTCATTGGTTCGGATGATCTTTCAGATCCGGTGTGGGCAGAGCGGTCCCCCATCAACAAGGTTGATCAGATCCACGCACCACTTCTTTTGCTGCAGGGTACCGAGGATAAGGTCGTTCCTCCCTCGCAAGCAGAGTCCATGTTCGAGGCCCTTCGTGACAGCGGCCGCCCAGTGGCGCTGCGTCTCTACCCGGGTGAAGGACACGGATTCCGTTCGGCAGCAAACATTAAGGATTCTTGGGAAAGCGAACTCAGTTTCTACTCGCAGGTCTGGAAGCTCAACGCAAAGGTACCCGTGAACCTCGAGATCGAAAACCTCTAAAGCTCGTCCTAGACGAGATGGATGCAGTGGGGGGCAGGCACTGGGCCTGCCCCCAACTGCATTCAACTAATGGGCTTATTTCCTCAACCTAAGTCCAGCGAAGAACTTTAGATCCTCTCCAGTAAGGTCATCACTTCAAAATGGTGCGTGTAGGGGAATAGATCCCAGGCACGCATATCGGCGATCCGGTAGCCCTCCTCAAGAAGATCATGCAGGTCACGTGAAGCCGCAGCGGGATCACAGGACACAAGCAGAATGTGCTCTGCCCCGGTACTGGCCATCGCACGACAGACTTCTTTGCCAGCTCCGGATCGTGGAGGATCAGCGATGATAATCTCCGCACCCCCCAATTCACTATTGAGTTCGTGCACCGCAGGAGCATCACAGTCGCCAACAAAAGCATCGAGCACGTCACTACCAACGTTTGCCACGGCATCTGCAACAGCAGCCTCGTCAACCTCAAGGGTCACCAAGTGCCCAGCGCTGCCCACAAGGCGCGAAAGCGGCAACGAAAAGAGTCCTGCCCCCGAGTAAAGTTCCATCATCCGAGAAGCACCGAGCGAGGCGACGATATCCTCAACGTTTCGGGCCAAAACTTCGGCTCCACGACGATGCGTTTGCCAAAAACCTTGAGGCCGAACGCGATACTGATCCGCTCCATTTTCGCGGGAAACTGTCCACGTCACCGGTCCATCCCACGCATCTCCCTGAGCATCCCAGCAGCCCTCATCCGTACAAATCAGTGTCGGCTGACCGGGAGCAGCAATCAAACGAACTCGCGAGCCCTCGGGAAGGTGAGAAAAAACCTTATTCCCTTCCCAGACATCGAGTTCATTGATCTCTTTGGCGGCTAAAGGCATAGAATCCAGCACCTGAATCTCATGCGAGCGATAGCGGCGCATACCAAGTCGTCCTGCTTCATTCACGACGCACTCGATACGTGTGCGTCGTCCCAGAAGTTCTTCACGGTTCTCATCACCGGGTGCCGGTTGAACGCTCACTCCCCCAATGGCCTCGACCTGCTCGGCGACGCGCTCACGACCAATACGTCGCAATTGGTCTTCGAGGACAGCGGTTTTCCAACGACGTCCCCCTTCGGGGCTGACGAAGGAAAGTTCTCCTCCACCTACGCCACCAGGGCCAGCTGCTGGCCACACGCTGGGAATTCGATCAGGGCTGGGTTCAAGAATCTCAACGGCCTCGGCCCACAACATACGCTTATGTGAATCGATGACACGTGCGCGCACCTTCTCACCTGGAAGAGCGAATCGAACAAAAACAACGCGCCCGAAATCATCGCGTGCAACGCAGGCACCACCATGCGCAGGCGCACCGATTGTGAGCTCAATCAGTTCGTCAGAATCGCTCATGTGTAGGCCTCTCCTCACTGGCGCTTGAATGGATCATTGACACTCTGTCTTCCATCGACCTGGATATCTTCACCAAGCTTCCAAGGGACGATGGTGAGCACAACACCAGGGATTCGCAAAAGAGATCGAGATAAGCGCAATGCCATCTGGTTATGGAGAATATTCTCCCACCAGTGCTGAACCAAGAACTGTGGAATATACACAACCAACATTTCTTCGGGTGAACGTTGACGCCTTGAACGTACATACGAAATAACGACTTGTGTGATGTCTCTAAATGGTGAGGCGACTAGCGTCAAAGGAACGGGAAGACCTGATTCCTTCCATTCGCTACGAATATGCTTTTCTTCCTCGAGGTCTGAGACGACCGAAACAATTTCCAAATTGATGGGAGCCTGTGCGCGCGCCGTCGCAATGGCACGCATTGAAGGCTTCGATAAATTAGAGACCAAAACCAAAGCGCGAACGCGTGAAGGCAGGGCACGCCGCGTATGCCAATCCTCCACCCGCAGCTGGCCACGAATGGTGTCATAGTGGCGGCGAATTAAACGCTGGATGGTGAAGACCAGCCCAATGAGCAAAACAGTAATCCATGCACCGTGAGTAAACTTCGTGACCAGAACGACAGCAAGAACGAATCCGGTCATCATAAAGCCGATGATGTTCACGGAACGCGAGCGAAGTACCTTGCCGCGTTCACTGCCATTTTGCGGAAGACGCAGGCGTTTATTCCAGTGACGGATCATTCCCAGTTGGGAAAGCGTAAACGAAACGAAAACACCGACAACATAGAGCTGAATCAACCGGGTCACGCTTGCATCGAAAAGAATTACCAATGCTGAGGCACCCACAGCAAGGGCCATGATGCCATTGGAGTACGACAGGCGATCACCACGCTTGTAAAGCTGGCGAGGCAGGAAGGAGTCACGCGAGAGAACCGAGGCCAGGGTTGGGAAGCCATTGAAAGCGGTGTTTGCCGCGAGGATCAAAATAAAGCCCGTCACTGCGGTCACGAAAATGAAGAGAAGCGAGCCGTCGCCAAAAATCGTCGAGGCCAATTGGCTGATGACCGGAGCGAAGTGCACATCAGGTTGGGCGCTGCCGTGGAGATATACCATCGAGGTATCGTCAACCATCTGCAGCCCCGTATAACGCGCTAATACGAGGATGGAGATCATCATCGAAGCGGCGATACCTCCGAGCATCAGCAGGGTAATTCCTGCGTTGCGCGATTTGGGACGCTTAAAGTTCGGGACGCCATTTGAAATGGCTTCGACCCCCGTTAAGGCCGCACAGCCAGAAGAAAAAGCGCGCATCAGCAAGAAAACGCCACCCAAACCGGTGAGCCCATCAAGGTGAGAACTTGCTGCGTGGATGTCATAGGCAGCGCTATCTGCCATGGGAAGATTCCCCATGAATAGACGGACAAAGCCGACAATGATCATCACTGCAATAGCAGTCATATAGGCATAGGTTGGGATCGCAAATGCTGTCCCCGCTTCTCGCGTTCCTCGAAGGTTCACCAAAGTGAGGAAAATAATTAGTCCAACTGCAATGGGAACTTCTGAACCACGCAGACCCGGGAAGATCGTGGTCAGGTAGTTTGCGCCAGAAGAGATCGACACCGCAACCGTCAAAACATAATCGACGAGAAGCGCCGAGGCCACGAGTAGTCCCCAGCTGGGACCAAGATTCGTCGTGACGACCTCGTAGTCGCCGCCACCTGAAGGGTAGGCATGAACGGTTTGCCGATACGACAAAACAACGACAGCCAAAACGCAGGCGACAACTACACCGACCCACACCGACTTGATGAGAGCAAGAGAACCTGCCAATGCAAGGGTGAGCAGAATTTCGTCCGGCGCGTAGGCAACAGACGAAAGCGCATCGGAAGCATAGATCGGAAGAGCAAGTCTCTTTGGGAGAAGTTGACGGGCCGCCGCCTTGGAACGAATAGGACGTCCGATTAAAACGCGTTTTGCGGACTCAACGAATGATGACACCTCTTAAGCGTATCCTCTGGATGACAGAGCGTCACTTTTGGACACGTACAGAGCAACTTTTGCGCCAAACAGATGCCATCACCGCTTTGTGCGAGTAGCGTTGGAGTGTGCACTTTGTGATTATGGGATGCGGCCGAGTCGGCGCCAGTCTTGCCACTATTTTGGATGCGCAAGGCCACTCCGTCGCAGTCATCGACTCTGATTCCAAGGCTTTTCAACGCCTTCCTCAGGATTTTTCGGGCCGCCGAGTCACTGGACTTGGCATGGATCGCGATGCCTTAAAACAAGCGGGAATTAAAGATGCCTACGCCTTTGCTGCGGTATCAAATGGCGATAATTCGAACATTATTGCCGCCCGCGTTGCGCGCGAGACTTTCCATGTCGAGCGTGTTGTTGCTCGAATCTACGACCCAGAACGAGCCTTCGTATACGAACGTCTGGGGATTCCCACAGTTGCCACCGTCAAACGAACAACGGAATCGGTGCTTCGCCGCCTGATGCCGCCTGATGCCGCTGTGACGTGGACGCACCCCTCTGGATTGGTTTCTTTGGTCACCGCCACTCCAATCGCTGATTGGTACGGGCTCTCTTTCCCCACAGTCGAGAACTTGACGGGTGAGCGGATTGCCTTCGTCTCCCGCCTAGGAACAATTCTTCCCGCCCGTCCAGAGTTGGTTATTCAGGAACATGACCAGTTGTATTTCGCAATCTCTGGTGAAGATCCACTCCCCCTGCGTGACATCTTGACACGCGCACCACGCCTTGAGGACTAAGAGATGAAGATTGTTATCGCTGGAGCTGGATCCGTAGGACGCTCGGTCGCCCTTGAACTACTCGATCACGGTCATGACGTGACATTAATCGATAAAAAACCCGACCAGCTGCGTGTTGCGTCGGTGGCTGACGCCGAATGGATTCTTGCCGATGCATGCTCCCCCGAGGCACTTTCGGAAGCGGGCGTACGTGATGCCGATGTCGTCTTGGCAGCAACCGGAGATGACAAAGCAAATTTGGTGATCTCGCTTCTTGCGAAGACTGAATTCGCTGTCCCACGTGTTGTTGCACGCCAAAACAATCCAAAGAACGAGTGGCTATTCGACGCCTCTTGGGGTGTGGACGTTCCCGTTTCGACTCCGCGCATTATGACTGCCTTGGTCGAGGAAGCAATCTCCGTCGGAACCCCGGTGAAGCTCTTTGCCTTCCACTCTGCACAGGCTGCGATGTACGCCTTTGTCTTGCCAGACGACTCACCAATCATTGGTAGAAGCATTGGCGATGTCGCATTCCCGCCGCGTGTTGTCTTGAGCGCGCTCTTGCGTGACGGCGCGCCTTTTGCGCCTCAGGCAGATGATTCCTACCAGGCTGGTGATGAACTTGTTCTGCTGATTTCAGATCGCGGAGGTCAGGTTCTGACCGCACTGAAACGCATGTTAACGCGGGAAGTAGAATCCGAGGCCTAGAGATACGAGCTAGTCCTCTTCAGCATTCTGCGCAGAATCGGAATGCGCACGATGCAGCCGGAAATCATCCTTCAAGAGCCACCACGTGAGCCAAGCAACAGGAATGAAAAGCGGAATTCCCAACACGATTTTCATTGCTGAAAGCCACGCGACTTGTTCGCTCAGCCATAGGGGTACCTGAACAGCCAAGCGGATGATAAAGACCGCAGACCAAGCCAAGGTCAGCCACACGCATTTAACTGCAAGATCGCGCGCTTGCGGCTCCTTCAGCCAACGAATAGGACGCCCGGTTAAGAGTGCAAAAAGTACCGAAACTAGAGGCCAACCAATAACCAAGCTAACCAGTAAGACCAATGCCCAGGCTGCATTTGTCACAAGGCCCCAGGTAAAGAAGTTAATACCCTTCCCCGAGACCAGTGCCCATACCAGAGCAATCCCAACCCCAAGAAGCCCTGATAGAGATTGGACAATCGACTGTCGTTGAATAAGGCGGATGATTGCAAATAACACCGAACACAGGGCCGAGGCGATCGCAGAGGATAGCAGCGCACCGCTGAGTAGGTAGCAGCCTAAGAATACGAGGCCGGGAACCACGGCCTCGGCAATACCACGCGTTCCCCCAAGAACGTTAGAGGCCGAAAATTCATCTTGGGCAAGCCACGCGTATCGGTTATTCGACATTGTCCTCTGCAATCAGACGATAGAGCGGGTTTGTCATCACTTTTACCCCATTGTTGACACCGATTGTTCCCTCGACTTCGAGGTGAACTCCCGCATGCATACCGGGGATGTCACTGCGTCCCGGCCAGCGAAGGACAATTGTCCCCGTTCCATCAAAGAGGGTGGCATCAATCAGTGGACGGATATTTTCCGGATAGTAGGTGACCGATTGAATCGTCCCGAAGAGAACCGCTTTTTGGCGATCTTGAACGTCAGCAACGGCTAAACGCCCGCGTTCTTCCCGGCTCTGTTTCTCATCGTTAGCGTCGATATCTTCACGACTTAGTGAAAGCCTTTTCACTGCGCGGTCGATGAGTTTCTTAAACATTGGGAACTCGCGACGCGTTCTGATCGGGAAGATGCAGTGGCAATAGATCCAGTCGCGGTCGGGGTTCGTCGCCGCGTACGACTACAACGCGATCGATAAGTTCCTCGAAGTCGTCAGCTTCTTGACCGCCCAATGCTGCAGGGCCGACCATGTCGATTCGCGCGAACCAACGGTCACCCTCACGTCCGATAATTCGGGTACGCGTGGTGCCCTTATTCCCATCGGGAAGCGTCACTGCCTCATCAACTTCAAGCTCATCACCGTAGCGGGTGTGCTTTTCGCGAACAGTACTACCGCCCTCTTCATAGGCGGCGCGAATCTGCGGACGAAGTTCATCCCAGGTTCCACCTGAACGTGGCGCGGCGGCAATAGAGAACTGAAGCCCCGAAGAAGCAAGCACCAACATAATTCGAATGATGCTTTGACCATCTTCACCAGCTTGTGCACGAATCTGCATTCCAGGCACCGCAGGAATGCGCAGTGAACCTAGGTCAACATAATCGACCGAGGTATCAACTTCGTATTCTTCGCGGGGGCCGGGGATCTGCCACAGTTCTGACTCGTCGTAGAGCTGGGGGCGTACTTCCTCTTCTACCTCTTCTTGAACAGTGTCTTCCTTGCGTGAACGTCCGAACATAACTGAATTATCTCACGCTCAGCCAGCACACTCAGTGCAGACGGGCTGTCCATTGTCATCGACGTAGGCAAGCTGAGAAGCGTGATGGACCAGGAAGCACATTGAGCAGGTAAATTCGTCATCCTGCTTGGGTACGACGTGAACCGTCAGCTCTTCCTTCGAAAGATCTGCTCCGGGAAGCTCAAAATTCTCTGCGGCCTCATTTTCATCCTCGTCGACATTTGCCGAACCAGAATCATTGCGACGCGACTTCAGCTCCTCAATGGAGTCCTCTGCAACATCATCGTCATTCTTACGAGGTGCATCGTAATCGGTGGCCATTTTGTCCTCCCTTTTTCTCATCATGTATTGCGCTCCCGCGTAACACATTCGCTGCGCTGCAGGGTAACACGTTGAAAATTTTTGCGCTACTGAAAAGGACACGCGCCCCGGCAATCAAGGATTTTAACGCCATCTTTGAGAAAATTTGACCACGAAGCAAGGAGGAAAAGCGATGATCGATCTTGATCTTCTCGGAGTAGGTGCGGACGAGGAAACACTGGTATTCACAGACAGTGAAGGCCGTCGTTACACCACCCCGATCACAGACGAACTGCGAGGTGCCGTCCGTCGAGATCGTCCGCGCATCGAGGCGATTACCGAAGATAAGCCCTTGCGCCCTCGTGAAATCCAGGCCTTGCTTCGTTCTGGTGCACGAGCTGTCGACATCGCACGCGAACACAATGTTGAGGTTTCGCAAATTACTCGCTTCGAAGCTCCCGTTCAGGCAGAGAAGGATTATGCGCTCCAGCGTGCTCTTTCCAGCCCCATTGGAAGTCTTCCCGACTCTCCCGTTATGGGTGACTTGGTTGTTGACCGCTTGGCAGCCCGTGGAGTCTCTCCCGATTCCTTGCATTGGTCAGCATCGCGTCAAGCGGATTCTCCGTGGGTGATTCACTTGACTTTCATCCAAGGTGCCGTTGAGCACGGTGCACAGTGGCGCTTACAGTCTTCCGGCCATCTCGAGGCCATTGATGAGGAAGCCCGTTGGCTGACCGAGACTGCTTCCCCGACTGGAGTCCAGAGTTTTACTTCACTCCCCCTTCCAGCCCCCGTTGTCTCTGCGGATCGTTCTGATATCGAAGAACGTGAAGCCCTGGTCGAGCAGCTCAATGCTCAACGCGGTAAGCCTCAAGAAATTGAGTATGAGCTCGATGACGAGGAAGAGGAAGAGGAGACATCAGAGGAGCGCCCCCATCTGCCTGCCGGGGTTGAATCTTTGGCAGCGCGTATCCATTCCTTAACCGAGGCGCGAAAGAGCTCCCCAGAAGTAAAGGAATCTGCGGAAACAACTCAGGCCACTGAAGATCAACCTCTGCCGCTGGAACAGCTTGAAGATATTGCTCAGGCTCCCGCTGCTGCGAAAAAGTCGAAGAGGCGTTCCGTTCCCAGCTGGGACGAGATCGTTTTCGGCTCGCGCCCCTAAGCAAGCACCGCTAGCGGAATCAGCATCTCATCAGCTGTCAGGGAGCCATGGACGCCGATGAGAGACATAGCTCCCGGGCTTTGAGTGCGACTATCGACTACCCCGCCACGGCCTCGTGAGAAGACAACGAAATCACCACTCTCGGCGAGGCCCGGGCCCGGACCGATCAATTCTGGTAGTTCATCAGCTCCCACTACCCATGCATGCTCGCCAAGGAATTCTTCCCAACGGTTGCGTACCTGCAGCTCGTTCACGCCCGGAAGACAGTGAACATGAAGTGCTCGTGTTTCCCCAGCGACTGCGCGCACGCCCTGGCTCAAAGGAGAAAGCTCAGCGACATTATAGAGCTGATCAAAATCAATATTCACCATGCCGTGGTCGGCGGTGAGGACAACGCGAACGTCTTCTGGAAGAGAGTTCAGGAAACGCCCAAGTCCAGCATCGAAGTCTTCTAAGGCGTCGCTCCACTGGCCTGATCCAACCCCGTGAGCGTGACCGGCGGCATCGATCTCAGACCAATAGAGATAAACCAACTTCGTCCCCGAGCGAATCTGGTCAATTGCCGCCTGACACCGTTCCTCCCATGACGTAGCCGGCACGAAACGAGCACCTCGAAGAGCGGCTGAAGTAAGTCCAGAGCCAGCAAACTTGGCCGGAAGGATGGTCGCGCAAGGGAGCGCGGCGGCAGAAAGTTGTTCGAAGTAGGTCGGGCATTCTTGCCACTGCGCTGGATCAATGCCGTCTGTAAAGGCAAGGAGGTTAAAGAGACGCTCGCCGTGAAAGACACTGTAACCGACCATACGGGTTCGACCGGGAAGCTGACCTGTTCCACAGGCAGTAATACCCGCAGCCGTCGTCGAGGGAACAACGGAATAGGCAGTGCGAATCTGATCCCTCAATCCGCGAAGGTTACGTGCGTGCCCTAAGTGATCCATCAGAGGAATGAGGCCAAGGCCGTCAACCAAAATGACGACTGCGGCCTTGGCGCGTTCCAACCTCAGCCTCGAGGAAAGATCGGGGCGCGCGAGAGCCAATTCGGGTTCGACTGCCCCCATCACTGCGGGAATCACCTGCGTCAGGCGAAAATCATCCGCGCTCGGTAAGGTTGCTCCAGTAGCGCGGAGATGATCAGTGAGCATTGCGAACTACCTCAAGAAGAGCATCAACCAAAACTTGTGCGTCCGTATATGTCCGCGATCCATCTGCTAGCTGCGAGACTCGAAGAGAAATATCATCGGGATAGCTACGGGCCATGAAACCATGATCAGCTTGGCATGTCGGATCATCACAGCGCAGCTGTTCGATATCGCTGCGCTTTTGAGAACCCATATCGATGCTGATCGTCATCTCAGACACCTCGTGTCCCTGGGTGGGATCAGCAATGACCTCTTGAACTGAAACTCCTGATATCGCACGAATAGGACGGGAAGCCGAAACGACAACAGCGCTGTGGTTATCCCCCTCATCAACGTGCACTTGAATGAAGCAACTCTGAGTGAGAACAAGAACTGTTAAGTGGCGGAACATTGACCCGCGATCGAATGCCGCTTCAACCTGCACAAGCGACGCACGGACCTCTTCGTTGCCAAGTAAGCGATGAACGGCACGAATTGCAAGGTCAGGGAAGAAGCCAGCACGCTCGATATCGCGATCTAATTTCACCGTCTAATTCTATCAAGAGCGGCGTGTACCTGGCGGTTTTACGCCAATTTCGTAGAGAATCGACCCATGCGAACGAAGGACGAAAAGCTCAACCTCCCCGATGCTGATCAGAACATCACCGAAATCGATGTCTCGACAGAAATGAGGGGGTCCTTCCTCGAATACGCTGTTTCTGTCATCCACGCTCGCGCTCTTCCTGACGCACGCGACGGTTTGAAGCCCGTTCAACGCCGCATCCTTTTCCAGATGGACCAAATGGGGCTCCGTCCCGACCGCGGTCACGTTAAGTCTCAGCGAGTTGTCGGCGAGGTTATGGGTAAGCTGCACCCTCACGGGGACTCGGCAATCTATGACGCACTGGTTCGATTGGCCCAGCCATTTAACCTTCGTCTGCCCTTGGTTGATGGACATGGAAACTTCGGCTCCCTTGACGACGGTCCCGCTGCCGCGCGTTATACCGAGGCGCGGATGGCTCCGGCAGCCTTGGACTTGGTCGCATCTCTTGATGAAGACACCGTCAACTTTGTTCCCAACTACGACAATCAATTCATGCAGCCGGAGGTCCTCCCTGCCGGTTTCCCTCAGCTTCTCGTCAATGGCGCTTCAGGTATCGCTGTGGGCATGGCAACAAATATCGCACCCCACAACCTCTCAGAAACAATTGCCGCAGCACAGTATCTTCTCAAGCATCCCGATGCTTCCGTTGCTGACCTCATGCGTTATGTACCCGGCCCAGACTTACCAGAAGGCGGCGTCATCGTTGGCCTTGAGGGAATCAAGGATGCCTACGAAACAGGACGCGGCGCATTTAAGACTCGCGCAAAGGTTCAGGTTGAACGTGTGACCGCACGAAAGATGGGCCTAGTCGTCACTGAGCTTCCCTATATGGTCGGACCCGAGAAGGTCATTGAGAAGATCAAAGAAAATGTTTCTGCTGGTCGTTTGAAGGGAATTTCGGCAGTACAGAACCTCACCGACCGCATTCACGGCCTGCGGTTGGTCATCGAGATCAAAAACGGCTTCAACCCCGAAGCAGTACTCCAACAGCTCTATGCTCGCACCCCTCTAGAAGATTCCTTCTCGATCAACGCAGTTGCATTGGTTGATGGCCAACCAAGGACGCTGGGGCTCAAAGATATGCTCCGAGTTTTCCTTGACCATCGAATCGATGTCACGACTCGTCGGTGCAACTTCCGCCTTGGAAAGTGTCGTGATCGCCTGCATCTGGTTGAGGGCTTGCTCATTGCAGTTCTCGACATTGATGACGTCATTGCCATTATTCGCTCTTCCGATGACGTCGAAACCGCCCGCGAACGCCTCCAGACTGCGTTCGATCTCTCTGAAGTCCAGGCAAACCACATTCTTGAATTGCGCCTGCGTCGACTCACAAAGTTCTCTCGTATCGAACTGGAAACTGAACGCGATGAGCTCAATGCAAAGATCGCTGAACTGGAAGAAATCTTGGCCTCTCAAGATCGTCTCTACGCCCTCATCAGCCAGGAACTTTCAGAGGTTGCGGCGCGCTTGGGAACGCCTCGTCGGACCCTTCTTCTTTCAGCAACCGGAAGCCAGGTTGACCAAGCGCAGCCCGGTGCCGCACTCGCTGCGATCCCCGCGGCGACCGGAAAAGCAACAACAATGTCGCTCGAAGTTCCCGATGATCCGTGTGTTGTTGTCCTCTCGGCGGCAGGATCGCTCGCCAGAGTAGAAGGTGCAGATCCTATCGAAGCCGGCCCTCGCGCATCGCACGATGGAATCCGTGCACAGCTTTCGACCTCTGCTCGTTCGCAGATCGCAGTCGTCACCTCCGATGGCCTTGCCCACCGCATTGACGTCGTTGATCTTCCTGCGCTTCCGCGCTTTGAAACTGGATTGTCCTTCGCGGCTGCAACTCCCAGTGCGCTGCTGATCCATACCGATGCGCCTGCAGTCGGCCTGCTTGATCCTGAATCCGATACCGTCATGGCAATGGGCACGCGCATGGGTGTCGTCAAGCGATTGAAGCCCGATGTACTTCAGCGCGACGAATGGGAAGTTATTTCACTTGAAAAGGGAGATGAACTGGTTGGATTTGGCCCCAGCAGCGACACCTCCGACCTTGTTTTCATCACCTCCGACGCTCAGCTTCTTCGCACTCCGGCCGAGAAGGTCCGCCCACAGGGACGTACGGCCTCGGGAATGGCAGGGATGAAGCTTTCAGATGAGGCCAATGTGCTGGGGTTCTGGGCGGTGAGCAGCCCGGACGAGGCCGTAGTTGTGACCGTGGCCGGTGCCGCTGGAGCGCTCCCGGGGACGGGACAAACAACCGCGAAGGTCACTCCCCTAGCCGCATACCCCTACAAGGGACGAGGCACCCAAGGCGTACGCGTTCAGCGTTTCCTTCGCGGAGAGGATCGCTTGGATATCGCATGGGTTGGGGATAACCCACGCGCAGCCTCGGCTGATGGAACTCCGGTGGAGCTTCCCGCGCTCGACGAACGTCGCGACACCTCGGGAACCCCGATTACGCACGCAATCGCCACTATCGGTTGAGATAGCGGCCGCATGCTTGTTCTATCTGGGCTTAGGTGAGTGTCACCAAGTCCAGATAGGAATCATCCCAAAGGTCTTCATCGGCATCGGGAAGGACCAGCACGCGTTCGGGGGCAAGTGCCGTCACGGCACCCGGATCGTGGGTGACCAGAACAACGGCGCCCTCGTAGGAATGGAGCGCATGCAGAATTTCTTCGCGCGAGGCGGGGTCCAAGTTATTCGTCGGTTCATCCAAAAGAAGAACGTTTGCACCCGACACAACCAAGGTTGCCAGCGCTAGGCGAGTCTTTTCTCCACCCGAAAGTACGTGTGTCGGCTTATCGACGTCATCCCCGCTGAATAGAAACTGACCCAAGACGTTGCGAACATGCGTATCGTCAAACCCCGGGGCGCTATGAGCCATGTTTTCCTTAACAGTGGCATTCATATCCAAGGTGTCGTGTTCCTGAGCGTAGTAGCCAAGCTTGAGGCCATGGCCATCTTCAACAATTCCGCTATCGGGTTCTTCAACGCGGGCAAGTAGGCGAAGAAGAGTTGTTTTACCCGCGCCATTAAGCCCCAGGACTACAACTTTCGAACCGCGGTCGATGGCAAGATCAACACCGGTAAAAACTTCCAAAGAGCCGTAACTCTTCGACAGCCCCTGTGCACTCAGCGGCACTTTTCCACAGGGAAGCGGTTCGGGGAAACGCAGCCGTGCAACCTTTTCCTGGACCTCTTCGCTTCCAACAGAGGCGACCAGCTCTTCGGCACGGCGAAGCATCTGTTGAGCAGCAACGGCTTTGGTGGCCTTTGCGCGCATTTTTTCACCCTGCGCACGCAACTGCTCGGCTTTCTTTAGTGCGACAGCTCGTTCTTTTCGGCGTCGCCTCTCATCTTCCTCGCGCTGTTTAAGGTATGCAGCCCAACCCAAATGATAAATATCGACATGCGCGCGATTAGCGTCCAGGTAGAACACCTGATTCACAGTGTCACCCAGTAGTTTCACGTCGTGGGAGATCACTAGGACACCACCGGGGAAAGTCTTGATCCAATCGCGAAGCCACAGGATGGAGTCGTGATCAAGGTGGTTTGTCGGTTCGTCAAGCAGAAGGGTATCCGCACCCGAGAAAAGCACGCGAGCAAGTTCAACCCGTCGACGCTGACCACCCGACAGTGTTGAGAGAGTCTGCCCCAATACGCGATCGTCTAATCCTAATGAGTGGGCAATCTGCGCGGCTTCCGCGTTCGCCGCCCACCCACCTGCCTGGGTAAATTCGTGGTCCAGACGAACGTAACGCTCCATAGCTTTTTGCTGGCGCGTCCCTTCGGTCGTCGACATTTCTTGCTCGGCGCGTTTAATTTTCTTAATGATCGCGTCGATACCGCGAATCGAAATAATTCGATCGCGTGCAAGCTGATCGGGATCACCTTCACGCGGATCTTGGGGAAGATATCCGACCGTTCCGTTACGTGTAATCGTGCCTTCATATTGGGCAGCGCCGTGGTCTTCTTCTCCAGCCAGAAGCCGCATCGTCGTTGTCTTGCCCGCGCCATTGCGACCAACTAATCCGATGCACATCCCCTTATCAATCCTGAAAGAGGCATCCGAAATGAGCTCGCGCGGACCGATCCGCAAGGAAAAGTGAGAAACGTTGATCACTCTGTCATTCTAACGGGGTGCCCAGCGCGCGTGCTCACGCACCAAGCAGGCACAATAGAAGGGTTAACTTACGCGCATAGAAAGTTGAGATTGATGACCGAGCACACCGAACGCAGCGCACAGCCTCGTGTGTACGACATCGTTGCTGTTAGCTTCGTTGCTTTCCTTTTGATTTCGAATATCGCTGCAACGAAAGTCACGGCGCTTGATGCGGGTCCAATCCATCTGGTTTTCGATGGTGGTGCGGTTCTCTTCCCGCTCACCTACATTCTTGGTGACGTTCTCTCTGAGGTTTACGGCTTTGCACGGGCACGTAGGGTCATCATCATGGGCTTCGCGGCGTCTCTGTTGGCTTCGCTGACCTTCTGGGTCGTCCAGTCAATTCCAGCTGGCCCTGGATATGAAAATCAGGAAGCATTCGTCGCAGTCCTCGGTTTTGTTCCTCGCATTGTTGCCGCATCGATTTGCGGATACTTGGTCGGCCAGCTCATGAACTCGTTGGTTTTGGTGAAAATCAGGGAGCGCTGGGGTGCTAAGCACCTGTGGGCGCGTCTGATTGGTTCGACCCTGGTTGGTGAAGCTTTCGATACCGTGATTTTCTGCACGATTGCTTTTGCGGGCGTCATCCCCGGAATGGAATTCGTGAACTACATCGTTACTGGCTATGTCTACAAGGTCGGTATTGAAGTTGTCTTCCTACCCATTACCTACCGCGTGATTGCATTGGTGCGTCGCGTCGAGCACCTGAAGAGTGACGAGGTCTTGGCATGAGCGATTCCTCAAATTGGCTCAGCAAACCAGCCGAGTTCACTGGCCCTTTCCCTACATCAGATCGCGACCGCGGTTTTGATTGCCGAACGCGTCTTGACTACGCTTCAGGCCTGGGACGAACCGGCACGATTCACACCGCTCACGGCACTATTTCAACTCCTGCGTTCATCCCTGTCGGGACAAAAGCGAATGTCAAGGCCCTGACTCCCGAAATGGTTCGCGATCTAGGTGCACAGGCTGTACTTGCCAATGCTTACCACCTTTACCTTCAGCCAGGTTCAGACATTGTTGACGAGGCCGGTGGCGTCGGTTCCTTCATGAACTGGGGTGGCCCGACCTACACGGATTCCGGCGGTTTCCAGGTTCTTTCTTTGGGCGCCGGGTTTAAGAAAGTACTTTCAGCCGAATTCAGCGGTCAAGCAAGCTTCGATGATCCCAAGCTCAATAAGCAGGCTGTCAAAGCTTCACGTGCTGTTGTCGATGAAGAGGGAGTAATTTTCTCTAGCCACATCGACGGTTCGAAGCACCGTTTCTCCCCCGAAGTCTCGATGAGTATTCAGCACGAATTGGGCTCGGACATCATGTTCGCCTTTGATGAGTTGACTTCACTGCTTCACCCTCGTTTCTATCAAGAAGAATCCCTTGAACGTACCCATGAATGGGCCCGTCAGTGCTTGGCGATCCATCAACGTCTCACTAATGAGCGCGTCGGAAAGCCCTACCAACAGCTCTGGGGCGTTGTTCAGGGAGCGCAATACGAGGATCTTCGCCGACATGCCGCCCGCACCTTGGCCGAGATGGACGTGAACGGTCAGATCTTCGATGGTTTCGGCATCGGCGGCGCACTGCAGAAGGAGAATCTGGGAACGATTGTCTCTTGGGTAAGTTCCGAGCTCCCCGAGGATCGCCCTCGCCACCTTCTGGGGATTTCCGAACCCGACGATCTTTTCCGCGGCGTCGAGGCCGGCGCAGACACCTTTGATTGCGTGAACCCTTCTCGCGTTGCGCGAAATGCAGCAATCTACTCCCCCGACGGTCGTTTCAATATTACAAACGCCCGCTTCAAGCATGACTTCACTCCCCTGGTCGATGGCTGTGGATGCTATACCTGCACGCATTACACCCGCGCATACGTCCACCACCTGTTTAAGGCGAAGGAAATCCTAGCTTCGACGCTGACAACGATTCACAACGAGTGGTTCACCGTCCGCTTGGTTGATGCCATTCGAGAGTCCATCGACAACGGCGAATACTCAGCATTTAAAGAGGAAATGCTTGGGCGTTTTTCAGGCGCCGAGCGCGCTAACCTACGCTAACGTAAGTAGTAGTTTTCTACTAGGAGTGGACATGGTTTCAGACCTCACATTGCAATCCCGCAGGCAGTACGACCCGGGAACGCCACTAGAGGTACCGGTTCCGGATACATCGTTGATCACTCTTTTGGAGACCTCCGCGCGGCTTTACCCCGAACGCATTGCAGTCGACTACTTTGGCGCTACCCTGACCTACGCTCAGCTCTATGCGCAGGTGCTGCGAGCCGCACAAGTTCTCATCGAGACCGGCCTGCGCCGCGGTGATGTCTGCGCCATTTGTCTTCCCAACTGCCCGCAGGCATTAGTTGCCTTCTATGCCTGCATGCGCATTGGTGTCGTCGCTGCAGAGCACAATCCGCTGGCACCAGCTGAAGAAATCCACCAGCAACTCGATCGCCACCACGGAAAAGTCGCAATCGTTTGGGAAAAATCGGTTGACGCGTTTATTCGCGAGGGCGATAAATCACTGGATACGATTTTTACTGTCGATATCTCGGCCGGGATGCCACGCTCACAGCGAATGCTCTTAAGCCTTCCAATTGAACGAGCACGGCAGACTCGCGAACAAATGCGTGCCGCGCGCCCTAAAGATGCCCGCTCATGGGATCAGGCAGTCGCTCATGCACGACTGGTTCATCCTGATACTCCCCAAGCAACCGGTGATGATTTAGCGGTCATCCTTCATACCGGTGGCACGAATGGCGTTCCCAAGTCAGTTCCTCTCACCCACCGCAACATTGGAACGAATGTCAATCAATGTCGCATGTGGGTGTGGAAACTTCACGAAGGTGCTGAAACCTTCTACTCACTCTTGCCCTACTTCCACGCCTATGGATTGACCTTCTTCATGTGCGCGGCAGTTCATCTTGCTGCTACGCAATTACTCCTTCCAAAGTTCGATGTCGATTTGGCATTGGAAGCACATAAGCGCCGACCTGTGACGTTCTTTGTCGGAGTTCCCCCGATGTTCGAACGCGTAATGAATCGCGCTGCTGAAAAGAACGTCTCTCTGAAGACGATTAAGTGGTCGATTTGCGGTGCTATGCCCCTCTCGAAGACCTTGGCCCAGCAATGGGAAGAGGCAACCGATGGGATGATTATCGAGGGATACGGGATGTCTGAGACATCTCCCGTTATCGCCGGTTCCCCACTTGCCGATAACCGGTACCACGGTGCTTTGGGCGTCGTTTTTCCCTCGACCGATGTCCGCTTGGTCGACCTTGAAGACCCCAGCATCGATGTTGAAGATGGCACCCCCGGTGAGATCATCGTTAAAGGCCCTCAGGTCTTTAGTGGCTACCTCGATGCCCCCGAAGAGACTGCTCGCGTTTTCACTGAAGACGGATGGCTACGTACCGGCGACGTCGCGATCAATAAGGATGGTTTCCTTGTTATGTCAGATCGCAAGAAAGAGCTCATCCTCTCGGGTGGCTTCAACGTCTACCCTTCGCAGGTCGAAGCAGCAATTCGCTCGATGCCCGGCGTCAAGGATGTTGCAGTGGTTGGACTTCCCGCGGGCGAAGCGCGCGAAGAGGTCACCGCCGCGTTGATCTTGGAAGATGACGCACCGATGATTACCCTTGCACAGGTGCGCGCATGGGCCGAGAAATATGTCTCTCACTACGCCCTTCCGCGCCAGATTGCGATCATCACTGACCTTCCACGCAATCCGCTGGGTAAAGTCATGCGTCGCAAGGTCAAGGAACAGCTTCTTGACCCCGCAAACCGAATGATTGAAAGCGCTCAAAGAGCAATCGGCGAGGCCGCGGCAGCAGTAAGTGAGCGCCTCTCCCCTGGCGACACTTCAACAGAGCAGAAGAGCGACGAGAATGAGTGAGAAACCTCAGCGCCAAGCGACGCGCCTCATTCGCCATTCACGGGCGCTTATCACTTCTCTCTCCCAAGGAGCCCAACGACTGGGATCGCATACTGCTGCACGTCTCAAGGCACGCAGCGGAACGCAGGCGACGCCTCGACACCACCAGGCTCCGCCGAGAGTCCAGTGGACTCCGCCTACGCGCACCCCCTCAAGTAGCCGCCGAGTTCTTAACGGCACGCCCCGTAAGCCTCTTGTACCCCGCTGGCTTGCCCAGGCAGGAGTTGGCTCATGGGCGATTATCGGCGTCATCATCGTCATTTCTGCAGTGGTTTTCGCAATTGCTCAGGCTACCCCTGTCTTCGTGGCGATCTTTATTGCACTTCTTCTCACCGCAATATTGAATCCCCTGACAAATTTCCTCAGCCGTTGGTTGAATCGATGGCTAGCTGTCCTTGCCTCTCTTCTGGCTTTCATCGGCACTTTTGTCGCACTCATGACACTGGTGATTACCTCGATCGCTGGCCAATGGCCGAACCTTCTTGTCGAGGTCGAAAACGGGCTTGTTAAGGTCTCTGATCTGGTTTCCCATCTCAAGCTCCCTTTCCAAATCCCCATCAACGATCTCACTCATCTGAATGAAACCCTGATGAACCAAGGCAAGCAATTCCTTGCCTCTAATTGGTCGGGATTGCTCAGCGAGACTGTGGCGAATGTATCGAGTGCGGCTGTCGTTGCTTCGGTCCTCGTCCTTGCCTTCTTCATCACAATCTTCTTCTTGCACTCCGGCAACCAGATGTGGTCATGGTTTGTCGCGCTTCTTCCCTATCACCGGCGAGCGGTGACAAACCGTGCAGCGCAAGCAGGATGGGCAACCTTCTCCGGCTATGCACGTGGAACCATGCTGGTAGCTGGAACAGATGGTCTATTTGCAGCCATCTTCTTGCAGATACTGGGAGTTCCCGTAGCTCCTGCGCTGGGAATTTTGGTTTTCATCGGTGCCTTCATTCCGCTTATTGGTGCTCCAACAGCGATGATCCTTGCCATGATCGTTGCTCTTGCAGCCAAGGGCATTGTTACCGCTGCAATCGTTGGTTTGGGCATTGCTTTGATTGGCCAGATCGAAGGCCATATTCTTCAACCGCTCATCATGGGACACCAGGTATCCTTGCACCCCGTTGTCGTGGGTATTGGTGTCATGGTGGGAACCTTTACCGCTGGACTGCTGGGAGCAATCATTGCAATCCCGATCATTTCGGTGATTTGGTCAATCTTCTCTGAACTCTACGTGCCTCGTGAGCGCGCATAACCCCGCTTTAACGAAAATCGCGTGAGCGCACGCATAGCTCCGTATTCATCGGATAGATACGGAAGGCGCGTACGCTTCGTGTCCCATACAGGTTTTCGCAGTAGCCGTCGACGATAACCGCCGGAGCCATGACCTCTTGGCGAAACTGCCGCCAGGTATTTTCGGTAACCGTAACGTTCACACTTCCGGTTTCATCTTCTACGCTCAGGAAGAGGACGCCTCCGCCACTACTGGGACGCTGACGATGGGTAATAATTCCTCCCACTCTGATGCGAGCACGGTTCTCACACGCGGTAACCCGACAGGCAGGCGTCACCCCCTGAGCATTCATCTCGGGACGAAGAAGCACAAAAGGATGCTGTTTTGGCGACATCCCCATGGACTCATAGTCCAGATTAATGCGGGCGAAATCATCCAAAGGCGGAAGCTCGGGAAGATGGTATTCCAAGCCAAAGCCATCAAGCATTGGTTGATATTCCTCAGAATCTCCGCCGTCTTGGCCCAAGCTACCGCTTGCCCAGATTCCTTCGCGTCGCTCATATCCCAAAGAATCTAGGGCTCCCGCTTGGGCGATCTTTTCCAGATCAACGCTGCGGAGCCTAGCTCTGGATGCCAGCTGCTCAAAGCTTGTATACAAGCCATCCTGGCGTTCGCGCACAATCCTCTGGATACGAGATCGATCAAGCCCTTTGATGGCATCAAGCCCTATCACAATCCCCCAACGCGCGTGAGGATCAACCAATCCTTCTTTTCCGGGGACTACCTCTCCACGCGCCTCGGCAAGTGCCTGCGCGCCAATGACACGCTCAATTTCATTGACGGGGAGAACCTGGGTTTTCTCAGCCGAAAGGTTAACGTCAGGCGGGCACACAAGCAGGCCATGGCCTCGTGCATCATGAATCAGCGAGGAAGGCGAATAAAAGCCCATCGGTTGATGAGACAAAATCCCCGCATAGAAATGCTCGGGGTAGTGAACCTTCAGCCAGGCCGACGCGTACACAATGTAGGCGAAAGAAAAGGAATGCGATTCGGGAAAACCAAAATCGGCAAATCCTTGAACCTGAGTAAAAATTTCCTCGCAGATATTTTGAGGAATACCGCGCTGCTGCAGCCCCTTCATGAAAGGTTCACGAAGCTTCTGCATTTTTTGGATACTGCGCGAAGAACCCATGGCACGCCTGAGCTCATCCGCCTGCGTAGCGCTAAAGCCTGCAACATCCATAGCAATATGCATCATCTGTTCTTGGAACAGAGGAACTCCCAAGGTCTTTTCCAAAGCAGGACGAAGAAGTGGATGCAGATAGCTCACTTTCTCTTCTCCTCGGCGACGACGCAGGTAGGGATGGACGGCCTCCCCTTGAATCGGCCCCGGACGCACCAAAGCAACCTCAATGACAATGTCATAAAAACACCGAGGCCGAAGCCGAGGAAGTACATTCATCTGTGCCCGTGATTCCACTTGGAAAACCCCGACTGTATCGGCTGCACACAGGAGGTCATATACCCTAGGATCTTCATCTTCGAGCTCGTATAAAGAAAGAATTTTCCCCCGAGAATTTCGCACGCCCGATTCTTGAAGAGAGTCAAAGATCCCTCCGAGAGCCCCCAACATCCCCAGTCCTAAAAGATCAAACTTCACCAGTCCGGCATCAGCGCAATCTTCTTTATCCCACTGAATGACGCTACGTCCGCTTGTTCGAGCCCAACGGATTGGGCACACCTCGCTCACGGGTTGCTTCGTCAAAATCATGCCCCCCGAATGAATGCCCATATGACGCGGAAGACCGCTCAGAAGCTGCGCGCAGGTTCCAAGCATCTCTTGTGAAGCCGATGAGTCACTGCTTTGGGAGCGCTCCCGACGCTGAGCGCGAGTAGGCACGCTATCAGACGCAATCCCTAAAGCTCGAGCGGCATCCTTGTAGGCCAGTTGCGAACGATAGGTAATCACGGTCGCGACCTGTGCAGCACGTCTTCGCCCATAGCGGCGATACACATATTGAATGACTTCTTCACGACGTGCGCTATCAATGTCAATATCGATATCGGGAGCCCCCGATCGCCCAGGCGAAAGGAATCGTTCGAAAAGCATATGATGCTTGATCGCATCAACAGCGGTGATACCTAAGCAGTAGCAAACAGCAGAATTTGCAGCTGATCCCCTACCCTGACACATGATCCCAGAGCGACGACAAAAATCGACGATGTCATGAACAATCAGGAAATAGCCCGCAAAATCTAGTTTTTCGATAATTGCCAGCTCATGATCGATAACCTGCCATGCCTGCGGATGAGCGCTGCGTTCACCGTAAATTTCCACTGCCCGAGAATAGGTAAGCTCCCTGAGCCAAGAAATCGTCGTATGTCCCGGGGGAACTTCCGTATCGGGCAGATCCAAGGAATCGAAAGATAGTGGGTAGTAGCACTCATTTGCGCATTCGAAGGCATTATTCACTGCCTGAGGCGCACTACGATGCAGGGCCAGCATTTCTTCGGCACTTCGTAGAAAGGCATGCTGTGCTGGAAGTCGATACTGAAGATCATCAAGACTTCGCCCCTGCCTCAATGAGCACAAAAGATCTGCTCGATATTTCGATTGCGGATAGGCCATGACAGGAGCAGCACTTGCGACAAGAGTCAGGCAATTAACTTGCGCAAGTTCAGCAAGCTCGCGACCAAGATCGTCTTGCCCAGGCATCAACACGCTCTCAAGAAGAACGCGTTCACGTCCAAATAGCGCGATGAGGTCCTTAAGGAAACGATCGGCCTGCGTATGCCCCTGCGCATGCAAAATCCGCCGTAGAGGCCCTCTGCTTCCTCCCGTCAAAATACGGATATCCCCCACCTGAGCAATATTGCCGAGGCCGTGGGCCGGGCTTTCCTGAGCATCATGCGTCAGCGTGTACTCGCTCATAAGATGACAAAGATCCCGATACCCCTGCGCCGAGGTCGTAAGGACAGGAAGACGAATTCCGCGATCTTCCCACCCATTGGGTAACCCCCATCCCTGAGCGACTTCTTTTGGTGAGCTATATCGGGAAAACTGCCTCGCATCTAGAGTCAATTCACTGCCAACAAGAAGGGGAAAAGAAGATTCTTTTGCTGCCTGTAAAGCCCGAATAAGGGAATACATTCCATCGACTTCCAGCAGAGCAAGAGCGCTAAGATCCATATTTTGCGCCAAAGAAACATAGTCCTCTGGCGCATCTGCCCCTTCAAGAAAAGTGAAGTACGAATGCGCGTGTAGCTCAGCGAAGTGACGGGATCCCACCCAATCAGCATATCGAACATATGTTCGATATGCAGTGAATTTACCTCAAGAAAAGATCGAGCTAAGCGCGCTCATCCCGCTCTTCTTGGATGAGCTTAAGTAGCTGCTGAATATCAGTGGAACTACGCCCTTCTCCTAAGTTTTGTCCCACAACACTGTCAACAAGCAGCTGTTTGTGAGCCTGAAGCTGACACACCTTTTCTTCAATGGTGTCTTGAGCAACCAAACGATAGACATTTACCCTGCGATCCTGACCAATACGGTGCGCGCGATTAACTGCCTGCGCCTCAACTGAAGGATTCCACCAAGGGTCCATCACGTAGACATAATCTGCCTGAGTCAGGGTAAGTCCCACTCCCCCTGCCTTGAGGGAAATTAAGAACACCTGCACGTCTCCATGCTGAAATTCATCGATCACCGCATGACGGTTACGTGTCTTTCCTTCAAGAAGAAGGGAGGCAATCCCACGTTGCTCCAAGGAATGACGAATTCGTTCCAAGAAAGCAACAAATTGACTGAAAACCAAGACTTTATGCCCCAGCGGAAGAATCTGCTCCAAGTGTTCGCATAGCAGATCAATCTTTGCCGAGCCGACAGAGTCATACCGCTGATCAACTAGGGCAGGATCCAAAGACAATTGACGAAGACGCGTAAGCGCAGCCAAAACCTCAAATCGTTCACGGGTGTCATTTTCGAGCTCAAGATGAAGAAGACGCGCGCGCTCGCGGGTCAAGTAGCGGTCATAAATTTGTCGTTGTTTACGACCGAGCGGCACAGGAAGAAGAGTTTCAACACGCTCAGGCAGTTCGGGAGCGACCTCTTCCTTCGTCCGTCGAAGAACAAACGGAGCAATCAGCGAATGCAAAAGATTGAGAAGATCAGGTGAGCGTCCTGCTTCAATCGGGCGCCGAAATTTCTCATTGAAAGAAGAATGGCTTGAGAGGAGGCCCGGGACCGCTAAAGACATCAGCGACCAGAGATCTTCAAGAGAGTTTTCAATAGGAGTTCCACTGATACACACCCGCCAGGCAACAGGTAGATCTTTCAGGTATCGATACAGTTGCGTGCGCGGGTTTTTGGCCGCTTGAGCTTCGTCGATAACAACTCCCGCTAACTCTCTATTTTTCCACTGCTCACAGTCGATGCGAAAGAGCGTATGCGAGGTAACAACAACATCCGCGCGATCCAGCCCATTCCATCCCTGCGGGTCACGCGCATAGGTTGATTGAATGAGAGAAAGCGCCATTTTCGGGAAGCAACTTTCAGCTTCATCCCGCCAGCTCGACATGACGCTGGTGGGGACGACAACCAGAACCGGCTGACTGGTATAACGTCGAAACTTTTCAATTGCCCCCAGGATCTGCCTTGTCTTTCCAAGTCCCATATCATCGGCAAGAACACAACCGAAACCTGCCCGAATTCTATTGAGAACCCAATGCGAGCCAATCACCTGATAAGGACGCATTCGTGGCTCATCCTCGACGGGCACATCTATTTCTTCCTCAGCCAGCTCTCTGAGACCGTCAACACGTCTTCGCCATTGCTGATCTTCTTCACGTGTATCAACAAACTCGCTCAGGTTTTCCCACAGTCCAAATTGGGAGGTTGTTAGCGAAATATTATCGAGAGAACGCGATCGGTGAAGTTGCGCCGCCTGTCTAAGAAGCAGGCGTAAGCGATCGATATCCACGCCTTCAAGATGGAGCCAACGACCATTATCGAGGCGAATATAGTCTTGGTCCTCAGAGAGCGCACTGAGGACTCGAGAGATCGGCAATTCTTCATCTCCGACGCGAACAGTAACGCGCAAATTCCACCAGTCTGGAGAATCCGTTGCCTGGATCTGTGCATTAATCTGCACCTTCTCGTCAACGATGCGAGTCTCTTCAAGATGCTGATCAACATCCCAGGTCACCGAATCCACCGGCCAGCTATTTTTTAATGCACGAAGCAGCTCGGGGACTTTCGGAAGCGGAATGAGCAGTTCGTGAAGTGTTGGCGCCAGCGAGGCCGCAGGAAAGTAAGCGCGTAATGCTGCGTGGGCAGCATCAAAGTCACGAGCAAGAGAATCGCTCAGATGACTAATTTTTGTCTGCGGGGGCAAATAAGAGCGGAACCGCTTCTTTTCTAAGCTGTAATCCACCGCCCAGCGCACATAGGCAAACTGCGAATTCCGCTCTCGCAGGCACAGTCGCAACTGTGGCAGGAGTTCATCAAAGGGGAAAGTCCTCATCGAGGATATACATCGGTAGTGTGCACGAAGTGCGGCAAGTTCATTCCGGATGAAATCTCCAATTGCAGACATTGGAATGCGAACACAAACCTCATTGAGGGGGGCCAGCTCGTTTTGATCGATGGGATCTGCAACTGCACCTTCTCCTCCATTAATGAAGGTCAGCCCCATTGCATCAGCACGTCGCGGAAAAGGCAGCGTTGCACCAGCCCGGTCAATTTGTTCGCGTTTATAGCAGAGTTCAAGTCCTTTTCTGCTGAGGTTCATATCAATCACAACAGCAAAAGAATTCATCTGAAAGTCGAATCGATGGAGTTGTGGTGTCAGAAGCACAACCCCCGATTTTTGAAGTTCATAGAGCCAGATGGGTGCACTGCGCCCCAGCGATTCCAGTGAGACGTCATAGCTGCCAGGCGAATATTCACTCGATTTTCTACTGCTTTGGTAGAGACGTCGCAAGCTTGTGAGGTGATGCGGCGAAAGCGTATCTAGGAGGCCACTCCACTGTGACTGTGCAAGTTCAGACCAACTGAGACGTCGAGGTTCTTGATTGCGCACAAGCACCAACGGAGTCAGCCATACCGGTTGAGCAGGATCGTGAGCGTCAACAATAAGCCCCATAGCTTGAGCACCATCTGTGGATAACAAGCTTTCAAACTCGCTCATCCACACTGAGCCTGCCGAATTTTGCGTGGCAGAATCTTCACCGCATTCGAGCCGAGCGCGACGAAGCAAGGCAGCCGCATGGACACAAGCACCTGCGAGATAACAAGAACACGTCAAATGAAGATGCGTCTTTGAGGAATCTACGTAACGAATGACGCTTCGGTACATGACGCCTGGTGCGCGGACGCGGGCCGAAGCCTCGGTATCGCTCCAGGCTATTTCCTGAACATCACCGCGCCCGTCTGCAAGAGCCGCCTGCGCCCATAAGGCGTGCCCAAGAAGCGCAACCGCATCTTCTTCACTGCAGGCGCGAAGAGCTTGACGAATCGGTGACGTACCCATCCCTTCAGGATAATCCATCTGAATGATTAGCCTTGACGATCTTCATACATTCCAGCAACGCTCCAAGAGCCTTGTTCCCACATCAGCAGAAGATCCGAGGAATTTTCACAACTCACTCTGAGGTAGTGCGTACAGGGGGCATGGGCAATAGCCTCGGCCGTCTCTTGCCACCACGAGTGCGGCATACTCCATGGACCTTTCCAGGAAAGGACCCCGTATCGGCGACGTCGCCCCGAAATTACTGCAACAATTTCTTTGGGATTATGCGTGAGCGTAGAACGATCACTAACTGCCACTTGCACATGCTCTTGCAAAGAAGAGTGAGCGTAGAGAAAAGCCGGAAGAGGCGTGGCGTATACCTTCGAGGGAGCATCTTCTACTGCGCCTTCGGGGTAAAGGAGATCACTGGAGCTCGTCGCTGTTTGATCAATACAGGCAAAGCCTGCTCTTTGCATGGGGGTGTAGCCCGGAACTAGACATGGGAGGCGAACAGCATCTTCGCCTTTATAAGCGCAAATTTTACGAAGGGCCGAATCGCGCTTTGGTGAGCGATGTGTTCTCCATAGAGTGCTCACCCCTGCTGAAGGGATGCAATGCAAGGCTTGAACGCTGATGCGAATCAGCCCCTCCTCGGTAGTGGAAGCAGAAAGCCAAGCTACAAGCTGCCAGCGAATACGATCTGCAATTTCTTCTTCATCCCCATCGATTCCCCACCATTGTCTTTCGTAAGTTTCATGGCTCTGATCGCGGGCAGTGATCACGATACTCGAGCAACGCAGCTGCTCTCTTTCAAGCTTTTCGCAGACTTGACGCGCTAAACGGCGAGAACAGAAAGCGGCCTGTTCTTCATTCTCAATGCTTTCCTCGCACTCCTCATCCACTTGTACTTCGCGTACAGGAATTTCGTGTTTCGGAATCCAAAAATCTTTCCCGCTAAATAATTCGTAGAGCTGCTGACCAATATTTCCAAAACGTGTATACAGAGCGCTTTCTCCCATGCGCATCAAATCACGCCCGCGCATCACTCCCACTGAGCGGCACGTATCAATGACCTGTTGGAGCTGTTCGTGCTGTTTTTGGGGAAATAATGGAAGACACTGAGCAAGGTCAATATGATCGAGAAACTCCTGAGTCTGCTCTGGAGGCACAATAATGCCACGCCTCGCTGCTGCATAACTCGCAAGGGGCCCGGATGCTATCCCTACATTGCTTTCTGATCCGCTCCATCGAGAAATCGAATCAACAATATTTTCGGCCAGCTGTTCTTCACTGCCGCTCCATCGAGCCGCTCCAGCTGCAGGAGCCCATGCCAACCCCGGACGCACACAGGCGATACCTGCAACCCATTGCTCACAAGCTTGGACAATTACTTCAAAAGAGTTCAATTCCCTACGTGGGTCACTTTGAAGAATAAGGAGATCTGGACATAGGTAACGCGCCATCGACACGCGCATCCCCTGTCGCACACCGCATTTCCACGCAGAGGGAGTCACTGTCTTAAGAAATCCGCGTTCCTCAATTGCTCCATGAGCCCCCGGAGGAATATCGACGACCAAAGCATTAATTTCCCAGTTGGGAATCCACACCATGAGACAGCGCATATCATCCCGCCTTTTGATAAATATCAAGCTCTTCTCCCCATGGGCGACTGAAGCCAACCCATGGGTACTTAGTCAACAAAATTGTTTCTTCTTTTCGCACCTGGGCACCCAAACGCCGCATATCACGAAGGGTTAATGAGCAACGGTCCACATAGACCAATCGACAATGCGGAAGAAGAAGCGAGATTACCTGTGCATCCGCACAGGAAGAGGGAACATAGAGACAACGCGCCAGATTCAATCCCTGTTTAAAGGCATATTCCCAGCCAAAATCATCACTTCCAATGAAAGCGCAGCAACCCTCTTGGAGATCAAGAGAAAGAATGACATGAATCAATTGCGGGTAAGTCCCACCGTATTCCCAGACCCCCACGCAGCGCGACGAAAGATCCGAAAAAGCCTGATTTTTCTCAAGCCCCAGGCGACTTTCGGTATCGCGCAGAACTTGACGAGCAAGGTCTAAACGCTTCACAAAATCACCTCAATCGAACAAGTGTTCTATTAGTGTATGCACCTGCCCATCATTTGCGTCCACTTTGGTTCCTTCTGAAGAAGTGAAAGAATATGGGCATGCGCCTCTTTGATCGTCCTCTTGCTCCCAACCCGTACGAGGGACTTCCCCCCAGCGCAACATTTACCGTAGTGTCGCAAGATCTAAGCAACGGCCTCCCCATGCCACGGCTGCACACAGCAGAAGGTGGCAACATCTCGCCACACTTAGAGTGGAGCGGCTTCCCTGATCAGACAGAAAGCTTCTTTGTTTCTTGCTTTGATCCAGATGCCCCCACACCATCGGGCTTTTGGCACTGGATGGTGATCGACATCCCCGTCTCATGCACATCTCTTACGCGCGGAGCTGGCAGTTCCGATCTTGAACTTGATGGAAGCGCTTTCCACCTTCGAGGGGATCACGGCGATCATTCATATTTCGGCGCCGCGCCACCAGCAGGTGACCGCCCCCACCGCTACATCTTTTCCGTTCACGCCCTAGATATTCCAACCTTAGGCTGCGATGACGACACCTCATTAGCAATGTATTCTTTCGAGGCCCTAGAACACACCATCGCCCGCGCAACCTTGACCGCAACGTACCAAACACCATCGAACTGACATGCTTCACATCATTTTTCTTGAACCTGAAATCCCAGGAAATAGCGGCGCCGCAATTCGCCTCGCTGCGTGCACCGGAGCTTTTCTTCACTTAGTTGAACCACTGGGATTCGACATGTCCGACACCAAGCTCAAGCGCGCAGGATTGGACTACCACGATCTGGCACACGTCAAGGTCCACTCCAATTTTGAAGATGCCTTAGCCGAAGTTCCCGGACACATCTGGGCATTTACTGGACATGCCTCAAATCATTACAGCGAGGTTCACTATGCCGATGGAGATGGCCTGCTATTCGGCCGCGAATCGGTCGGTCTTCCCGAATGGGCAATGACTCACCCCCGCATCACTCAATGCGTACGCATTCAGATGCTCCCGGGAGTGCGTTCGCTCAATCTCGCAAATTCCGCATCGATTGCGCTTTACGAGGCTTGGCGTCAGCTGGGTTTCCCGAACGGAATCTAGCCGCGGGCCGCTTCCGTCGCTTCCGAGGCCTCTGATTTTTTCGAGGAAAGAATCCCCTTACCGGGTCGCTCTACCTGCTCAGCAATTTCGACAATCCTTCGCGGATTAGAGAGCCACATCCATATGGCACCGATAGCGGCAACGACCAGTGGGAGATAGGCGAAGTCAGCGCCGAAAGCATTCCAAGCATTCGGCATCAGACTCATTGAGGACAAGGAAGTTCCAGCTACGCCATATGCAAGAGGTCCGATAAGGCACAGAGTGATCATGCACCACCCAAGGATGCGCATACGCCTTCCATTGTGCGTCAGGCTAATAGCAGCAACTACGTAAATTGCTCCAATAAGCACCGCAACAATGCGCGCCCACAACGGTATCTCCCGCAGATAGTAGGAATCAGCAAGAGCTCGCAGAGTGACAGTGACGCTAAAAATCCAGTACAGGGCAATAACCAGTCGTCCCGATCCGCGTGCGGGTGGGCGATTATCCTGAGATTGCTCGTGAACTGCTTCGCTCACCTTTCCTCCTTAATCCACTGCCATACTAGTTGCTCCGCGCCGCTCCCCACGACTTTTTGCGTGAAAACATGTGTGCTGTCTAACCGCCAAGTAGACGATTTTGTGACGGACAAAAGTAGTGACTAGTGGAAGAATAGGACCTAAGTCGGACATTGAAGGTCCGTTCTCTTCATTATCAAGGAGTGGAACACGTGAGCGAGTCTGTATACGACCTCGTCATTCTGGGTGCGGGTTCAGGTGGCTATGCCGCGGCTTTACGCGCCTCCCAGCTGGGATTGAAAGTAGCCCTTATCGAAGGTGACAAGGTTGGTGGAACCTGCCTCCACCGTGGCTGCATCCCGACCAAGGCTTACCTGCACGCAGCAGAGACTGCTGACACCGTCCGCGAATCCGATACTTTCGGCATCCAGGCGAGCTTCCAGGGAATCGATATGGCAAAGGTCGGCCAGTATCGCGATTCCATTATTAATAAGTTGTACCGAGGCGTTCAGGGTCTGCTTTCATCTCGCGGCGTAGACGTCATCCAGGGTTGGGGTCGCTTGGCTTCTCCTGACACCATCGAGGTAGGCGGACAGCGCATCGTTGGCCGCAACATCATTCTTGCGACAGGTTCTTATTCTCGTTCAATCCCCGGTCTGGATATTTCGGGCCGTATCATCACTTCTGATCAGGCCCTTCAAATGGAATGGGTCCCTCAGAAGGCTGTCGTATTGGGCGGCGGTGTCATTGGCCTAGAGTTCGCTTCCGTTTGGCGTTCCTTCGGCGCAGAAGTCACAATCATCGAAGCGCTCCCCCACCTTGCAAATAACGAAGACGAGGCCGTTTCCAAGCACCTCGAGCGTTCGTTCCGTAAGCGCGGCATTGCTTTCCACACCAACACCCGCTTCGCCAGTGCAACACAGGACGACTCCGGTGTTCACGTCGCAACAGAAGATGGCAAGACCTTCGATGCCGATGTTCTCTTGGTTGCAGTTGGACGCGGTCCTGTCACCGAAGGCTTGGGCTACGAAGAAGCCGGTATCAAGATGGAGCGCGGCTTCGTTCTCACCAACGAGCGACTGCACACCGGTGTGGGCAACATCTACGCAGTCGGAGATATCGTTCCCGGACTCCAACTTGCGCACCGCGGCTTCCTGCAGGGCATCTTTGTAGCGGAAGAAATCGCCGGCCTCGCCCCCACGATGATGGATGAGTCCGGAATTCCACGCGTAACCTTCTGCGAACCCGAAATTGCCTCTGTTGGTCTGACTGAGAAGCAGGCACGCGAAAAGTACGGTGACAAGGTGCGCACGGTCGAATACAACCTTGCGGGCAACGGAAAGTCGAATATCCTTGGAGCAACGGGCTTTATTAAGCTCGTTTCCGTAGAAGATGGACCTATCGTCGGATTCCACGGAATTGGCACGCGCATCGGCGAGCAGGTTGGCGAAGGAGAGCTCATGGTCAACTGGGAAGCCTACCCAGAAGATCTTGCAGCACTCATCCACGCTCACCCGACGCAAAATGAAGCTATTGGCGAGGCAGCCATGGCTCTGGCCGGCAAGCCTCTCCACGCACACAACTAACCTGTCACCGACAAGGAGATTGAACATGGCAACCGCAGTGATCATGCCCGCTCTGGGCGAGTCGGTGACCGAAGGCACCGTGACCACCTGGCTCAAATCAGTGGGCGACACCGTCGCGCTCGATGAGCCTTTGGTCGAAGTTTCCACCGACAAGGTCGACTCTGAAGTTCCCTCCCCCGTGGCAGGTGTTCTTCTTCAGATTCTTGTTCCCGAAGATGAAACCGTCGAGGTCGGTACTCAGCTGGCCCTCATTGGTGACGCTTCCGAGGCCCCACAAGACGCTCCTGCCCCCGCACAGGAAAGCGCACCCACCCCGGCGCCCGCTCCCGAGGCGCACCCCGCACCCGCTGCTTCCGCTCCTGCGCCGGCCTCGGCACCGGTAAGCGGAACCGAGGTCGTCATGCCTGCGCTCGGCGAATCGGTAACAGAAGGCACCGTCACCACTTGGCTGAAGTCCGTTGGCGACGCAGTTGAAACCGATGAACCGCTGGTTGAGGTTTCGACCGACAAGGTGGACTCCGAAGTTCCCGCTCCCGCTTCAGGCTTCCTCGCAGAAATTCGCGTACCGGAAGATGAGACCGTTGAGGTGGGCACTGTCCTTGCAGTGATTACTGCTCAGGCTCCCTCGGCTGCACCCAGCGAGCCTGCGGCACCCGCTGCTCCGGCAGCAGCGCCTGCGGCTCCGGCTCAGCAAGCACCTGTTCCCGCTTCACCAGCACCTCAGGCTCCTGCGCCGGCTCCCGCCGCACCGGTAAATCCCTTCCCGACTCCCGCCTCCTTGGCTCAGACCGCAGAAACTGGCCAGCTGGCCCAGTCTTCTGCATCTACTCCCGCACAGGTTTCCCAAACCGGCTATGTGACGCCTATCGTCCGCAAGCTTGCGCGCGAGGCCGGAATTGAGCTTGCAGAGGTAACCGGCACCGGGATTGGTGGCCGAATTCGCCGTGAAGACGTCGAGGCCGCAATCAAGGCACGCGCGGCAGTGCAAGCTCCTGCAGCTCCTGCAGCGAGCGCAGCACCTCAGGCCGCCGTAGCGCCAGCCCCTGGCGACAATGTCTTCTCCGGCCGCGAGGCATCACCGCTTCGCGGAACCACTGAGAAGATGTCGCGTTTGCGCCAGACTATCGCCCGCCGAATGGTCGAGTCACTCGCAACCGCTGCCCAGCTCACCACCGTCATTGAAGTAGACGTTACAAAGATTGCCGCTCTGCGTGCGCGCGCAAAGGACGCATTTGTTCAGCGCGAGAACACCAAGCTGACTTTCCTCCCCTTCTTCGTCAAGGCTGCGACCGAAGCGCTGCGCTTCCACCCCAAGCTCAACGCAACGATTAACGACAAGGAAGTAACGTACTTCGATCACGAGAACATTGGTATCGCGGTAGATACGGAGCGCGGCCTGCTGGTCCCGGTCATCAAGAACGCCCAGGAAATGTCAATCGCCGACGTTTCGCGTTCAATCAACGATCTTGCTGCACGCACACGTTCGGCAACGATCGGTGCTGATGAACTTTCGGGTTCGACCTTCACCGTCACGAACACTGGTTCAGGTGGCGCGCTTTTCGATACGCCAGTGCTCAACATGCCGGAAACAGCAATCATGGGCGTGGGCACGATCGTGAAGCGCCCAGTGGTTGTTAAGGACGAACTCGGCAACGATTCGATCGCGATCCGTTCAATGGTTTATCTCTCATTGTCCTACGATCACCGTCTGGTTGACGGCGCAGACGCATCCCGTTTCCTCATGGATGTGAAGCGCCGACTTGAAGAAGCTGCATTCGAGTCAGAACTCGGCCTGTAGACTTCACTGATCTAATTACTGTGGTGGGCAAACCTAGGTTTGCCCACCACTTTTATTCCACCTTGTCATCAACAGGCCTACTATCAAGCGATCTACGTTCAAAGGTGAGAGACTGTCAACCGATACGCGAGCTTGCGTCGCTTCGCAACGTCCTCCGTATCCATACTCTGCAGTATCGACAGAAATGCCTGAAGATGTTTAAAAACCTTTTCAAAAAGACTGATTCCAAGCGCCGTCGTATTGGCGCAGCCGCAGTCGCTGGTCTCATCGGCGGTCTTTTTTCCGCGATCGTTAAGTTCGGATGGGAAGTTCCTTTCCCGCCTCGCACGCCCGAGCGCAACGCAACAAACCCGCCACAGATGCTCCTCGAGCAGCTCGGGATGACCCCCGACCAGGTTCACACAACAGTTTCTTTCAACGGAAACGATAACCTGCCGATTTATTCTTTCATCATCCACTTCTCCTTCGCGATTGTCTTTGCACTCTTCTACTGCATTGTCGCGGAATATTTCCCCGGAATTAAGCTCTGGCAAGGTGCCGCATTCGGTCTGCTTGTCTGGATCGGATTCCACCTTGTCCTGATGCCTCTCATGGGCACAGTTCCCTCCCCCTTCCCCTGGGTTGAAGGCGGACAAAGCTGGGCTGAGCACTTCTCAGAAGCACTGGGACACATTGTGTGGATGTGGTCGATCGAAATTGTTCGCCGCGACCTACGTAACCGCATCACTCATGAACCCGATGCAGAGGTCCCCTTGGCTGCTGCAACTCGCTGAGATAGCGGAGCAAAGTGGGGTGTGGAGATCAAATGATCCCCACACCCCCTTTCACATTCCGTGACAGACGAAAAAACCGCTAAGATAGACCCGTTATGAGCGAAAACAGCACACCCCAGAAAAAACGGCGCTTCTATCACAACCTGATGGACGCGTACCGAATTGCCGCCCGCACATATCCTTGGATCGGCTGGCTGATGATCGGCGTTACCGTCGTCGCAACCGCACTTGGAGTTCTAGCCGCGGCACTGATCCACGGTAGCTGGTTCTCACTCATCCTCTTGGGCCTACTTATCGGTGTTTTGATCTCGACCATCCTCTTGTCGACTCTTACCGAACGCGCAACATATGCCCAGGTTGAAGGAACTGTCGGCCAGGTCTACATGGTAATTAGCCGCATCCGCAGCGGCTGGATTGCCAATCAACAGCCGATCGCCGCAAATCCCGAACAGGATCTTGTTTGGCGCCTTATCGGCCGTCCTGGAATTGTGCTCATTTCCGAAGGCCCCAGCTCCCGCGTTCGCACCCTACTTGAGCAAGAACGCAAGAAGGCACAGCGAATCATGCGCAACGTCACCGTCACCACCATTCAGGTTGGTACCGAAGAGGGACAGGTTCGCTTGGCGAAGCTTCAACGCGAACTTCGCTCACTTAAAAAGACTCTTACTCGTGACGAAGTTCCTCTGGTTAACCAGCGCCTGAGCGCTCTGGACCGCACGTCTGCACCTATCCCGAAGGGAATTGATCCAACCCGGATGCGTCCTAACCGACGCGCACTGCGCGGACGCTGATCTTTCATTTGAGGCCTGTGAACCAAGTTGTTCACAGGCCTCAATTTTTGTGTGAGGGCTCACCCAGTTCCAATTTATGCATACTATGCATTCTGATGTATGCTTATTTCATCAGAACTCAAGGAGAGACATCATGAACACAAAACTTATTGCAATTCCATCCATTCTGGTGCTGAGCGCAGCAGGTATCGCAGCTTGCTCAAACCCCGATGAAAAGCCTTCAGCAGATGGTTCAGCATCCACCTCTCAGACAGCGAACCTCAGTTTCGATACCTCATCGATCCAAGCTGTCCCTGAAATTGAGGCATTGGTTCCCGAGTCCATCAAGAAAGCGGGGGTGCTGAAGAACGGCGCATCAATCGACTATGCACCGGCAGAGTTCTTCAAGTCAGATGGCACCACCCCCACCGGTTATGACGTCAATATGGCCGATGCGATCGCGCATGTCATGGGCCTGAAAGGCGCAACTACCGAGCACGCTGAGTTCGCGACAATTATTCCTTCGCTTGGTTCGAAGTTCGATATCGGTATTTCCGGCTTCACGATCACTGCTGACCGTGAGAAGGAAGTCAACATGGTCAGCTTCATCGAAACTGGTACTGCCTTCGCAGTTGCAAAGGGCAATCCCAAGAACTTTGATCCAACCCACGTGTGCGGAACAACTGTTGGTGTTCAGAATGGCACCTTCCAATTCGACTACATCACTCAGCTCTCCAATGACTGCACCGCTAAGGGTGAAAAGGCTGTGAAGATCATGCCTCACGACCTTCAAACTGACATTGCCGTGCGTGTTGCCAGCGGCCAGTACGATGCAACCCTTGCTGACTCCCCCGTTATTGGCTACACCATTGAGCAATCTAATGGTTCGCTCGAGCAGGTCGGAGATGTCGTCGAATCTGCACCTCAGGGAATCATCGTCCCTAAGGATAACGAGCAACTGACGAAGGCCATCCAGGCAGCTGTCCAGTACCTGATGGACAACGGATACGTTGAGAAGATCCTCGCAACCTATGGATCGAACCAAGGCGCACTCAAGACCGCAGAAATTAACCCGCAGGTCTGATATTCCCTCGCTAGTATCTCTAAGGAATTCACGTTATGCCCGAAAAGACCAAAGACGGGGTTGAGTTGATCCAGTCCCGACCTGTCTTCCACTTAGGTCGTTGGATCAGCGCGATTATCGTTGGACTCTTGGCATTGGGATTGGCCTACATCCTTGTCACAAACCCCAAATTTAGGTGGGATGTGGTGTGGGAATGGCTCTTTTCAAAAATGATCATCACCGGCCTGATGATGACGATCGTCTTGACGGTTTTATCCATGGCACTTGGCACGGTGCTTGCCATCACCATGGCGATCATGCGACAGTCGATAAATCCCGTTTTACGAGGTGTAGCTTCTGCCTATATTTGGTTCTTCCGTGGAACGCCTATCTATACGCAGCTGATTTTCTGGTCACTACTACCTACTCTCTACCCGACAATTAGCTTGGGAATTCCCGGAACAGAATTCGGCATTTCCTTCGAGACGCGCGAATGGTTCACACAATTTTGGATGGCATTTATCGGGCTCGGCCTCAACGAAGGCGCTTACCTTGCCGAAATTATCCGCGCAGGACTGCTCTCGGTGGATAAAGGGCAATGGGAAGCGGCAACGGCTCTGGGAATGTCTCGCGGGAAGATTTTCCGTCGGATTATCTTGCCTCAAGCTATGAGAGTGATTGTCCCACCCATTGGTAACGAGACGATCTCGATGCTCAAGACCACTTCTCTGGTCAGCGCAATCCCCTACACTCTTGAGCTAACCTACGTTGCGAACCAAAAGGGACAAGATCTATTCCAGCCAATTCCTTTGCTTATTGCAGCTGCAATCTGGTACTTGGTTGTCACCAGTATCCTCATGTGGATCCAAAGCCGCATCGAAGCTTACTTCGGCAAAGGATTTGATCCTGACAATCAGCCTGTAGATACGACTTTCATTGAGGTAACACCATGACAGATCAGTCTGCGCTCATTCAAATCCGCGGAGTCCATAAGTTTTTCGGCGACCTCCACGTCCTGCGCGGGATAGATCTCGATGTCGCCAACGGCGAGGTCTGCGTGATCATGGGCCCGTCAGGCTCAGGTAAGTCAACGCTGCTGCGTTGTCTCAACCAGCTAGAGACAATCTCTGCAGGGGAAATCTTCATTGATGGTGAGCTTTTGGGATACCGAAAAGACCCCTCCACGGGGGTGCTACACGACCTAACTGATAAGCAAATCGCTAGTCAGCGCTCACAAATCGGTATGGTTTTCCAACGGTTCAACCTCTTCCCGCACATGACTGCTTTAGAGAATGTTATGGAAGGCCCAATTCAGGTTTTGGGGCGCCCTAAGGAAGAAGTTGCACGGGAAGCCCAGGAGTACTTGGAATTAGTTGGTTTGGGCGATCGTCTGAACCACTATCCCTCGCAGCTTTCCGGTGGCCAGCAGCAGCGCGTGGCGATTGCTCGCGCCTTGGCGATGAAACCTGAACTCATGCTCTTTGACGAACCCACTTCTGCTCTAGACCCCGAACTCGTCGGCGAAGTCCTGAGCGTCATGCAGGATCTCGCAAAGGCAGGAATGACGATGGTTGTCGTTACCCACGAGGTTGGTTTTGCGCGTGAGGTAGCTGACCACGTCGTCTTCATGGATGGCGGAACGATCGTTGAAGAAGGAAGCCCCGAGGATGTAATTGTGAATCCGCAAAATGCCCGTACTCAGGAGTTCTTCTCAAAGGTCCTCTAACAATAGAGTTCTGATTGATCCCGGATATCTCAAAGGCTCAGGCTTAGGAGATATCCGGGATATCTATTGCATAAAGTCGCTGCTGACCGACAACTCGAAAACCCAGATATTCAAAAGCTGAGAGCGTTGCGGAACCTTCAGTTTGAGCAATTCCCGTTGCGATAAGATCCATGCCGTCTTGTGCTTGTGCGCGCATCGAGGCAACCACTAAGGCATCAAGAACCGGGGTATTCCTCCACTCGTCTCCAACACCGATGTGGTCGATATAGCCTTCTTTCCAGCCCAGCGCAGGCCAATCTTGCTCGTATTTTGAAACAAGCGTAAAACCTGCAATCCGAGGGCGATCGGAACGTCGATCCACCGCGATATAGGACCAATCGGGAGCGAAAGAACTACGTCCCATCGTCCATTGTTCTTCGGTAAGAGCGGCTCGGCCTTGCTGTTGCGCAATAAGGTTTGCTGCGCGTCGCAGCTCATCATCCCATGAAGGGCTCCACTGCTCGATCGTCATGTACGAACCGAGGGAAGGCGCTTGCGGAAGTGGGTCGAGTTTCGCCCGTAGGTCGTAATAGGTACGTTCCCAATGGAAGCCTCGAGCCTTAAGGGCGTTTTCAAGTTCGTCCTGCCAATTTTCGACGAAGCTCACGATCGCGCGCTGGCCATTATCTTCATTTCGCTCAAGCATTGAACGAGCAGCTGCAATTTGCCATTCAAGCAGCGAACTACCTAAACCGATTCTACGAAAAGCGGGGTCAACTCCGCCTTGGCAGACGCATTCAATACGCTCTGAAAAGCGCAATCGCGTCTGAGCGAAAGCGACCATTCTCCCCTGCGCGATTCCTTTCGTCGCAAAAGCCGCGATCCCCCACCATAACGAGGCCGGGGAAAGCATTTCCTCTACTTCCGCTAAGGCTGTGCGATAGGGAGGATTATCCCTTGCCTCCATTCGCGCAAAAAGAGCGCTTAGGGCATGCAGGTCACGCTCGTCCAGCTGACGCCAGACGATTCCGTGGTGTTCCTGGGGGAAGGGAGGATATGCCTCGACTCCCCTATCTACTTGATATGAAGCCATTGACGAGTACGCGCCCTACTGATCAATACTGTAAAAGACACGTGTACGGTCATTGAGGAAGCCCAGATGTTCATATACGGCTTGCGCATGTGTTGGGCTCTTAATATCCGCATCAATCCCAATACGGCTCATTCCGTCTCGAGCAGCAGCGTGCGTCGCGGCAGAGACCATTGCCGAGGCTACGCCTTTTCCGCGATATGCCGGCGCAACACCGATGGTGTTGATATAAGCCTCAAGACGACCGTGGGCAATCCAGCTCTCTGCTGGGCGACCAGACATGCAGTAGCCAGCTATTTCACCATCATCACTCAGGGCAACAAAAGACCAGCGATCTTCGTAGTCTTCGAGTGCACGCTCCCACCAAAAATCTCGAGCCTCGGTGAGAGGATGATCCGCAAAAACTTCGGAATGTACGTGATGAAGCTTAGAGAAAGAAACCTCACTCATAGGCACAATATGCAGTCCCTCAGGTACCGGTCCGCGGCTCTCTGAGCCCTCTAGATCGCGATACATCACTTGGAACATATGCTTAGCGTAAAAACCCGCAGCAATATACAGACGACGACGATCTGTCATGTGACCGTCAACCCAGTTAGCAATAGAGGCTGGGAGTTCACAGTCGGCGCCGAAATACTCAACGAGCATTTGGCGTGCACGCCCGTCCTGCCAGTGGAGCAGAGAACGGCCAACACCACGGCCTCGCCATGATGGGTGGATCACCGCGTTAACGATCGCTACCGCGGCCTCGGTTAGGCTGGCCAGAATCTTCACAGAACCAAGAGCGACAATACCTTGGTCCTGGGCAATCCCCACGATTACTTCGAGGGGTGCAGCACCGCACTGTCCTAATGCCAGGTCAGCGATTTCTTTCGACGAGGTCCTGAAAATCGCGTCATCTTCTTTCTCAACCTGACGAATCAGCTCAGCGACAGCCCCAAGATCCGAAGGAATCAGAGACCGCCAACGCAGACCAAGATGAGAACCTGGAAAAGAGACGAGCGCAGGCGGTTTTAAACGCTCCGCAAGTCCAGTCATGCACATATTCTACGGGATTACGGGCCTTCAGTCCCACTTGAGTGGGACGTCGCCCCTATGCGTCAATGCGCTCGCGATCAATTCCTGCTGCTTCCTCAACAATAAAGTCACGTCGAGGACCAACGACTTGTCCCATGAGGAGCTCAAAAACATCTTCAGCCTGACGCAAAGCAGCCTCATCAGCCAAAGTGATTCGACGAAGCGCACGATGGGCCCGATCCATAGTCGTTTCAGCTAGCTGATCGGCATCCATTTCACCGAGGCCCTTGTAACGCTGGATAGGTTCTTTCCAACTTCGACCTGCCTTGCGAAGAGCGGCAAGCTGACGGTGAAGTTCCTCTTCTGAATACGTATAAATAAACTCGCGAGATTTGCGCCCCTTACCCGCTACCTCGATGCGGTGCAAAGGAGGTACCGCAGCATAGACCCGGCCAGCTTCAACCATCGGTCGCATATAGCGGAAGAACAAGGTGAGAAGCAGTGTGCGGATGTGCGCTCCATCAACGTCAGCATCGGTCATCAAGATCACCTTGCCATACCGTGCCTGTTCGATATCGAAGGTCCTCCCAGAGCCCGCTCCAATCACCTGGATAATATTCGCGCATTCAGCGTTCGCCAACATATCTGCAGTTGAAGCCTTTTGGACGTTCAAAATCTTCCCTCGAATGGGGAAAAGCGCCTGATATTGCGAATTTCGCGCGGCTTTTGCAGTACCAAGAGCAGAATCGCCCTCCACGATAAAGAGCTCGGTCTGTTCAACGTCCTCAGAACGGCAATCCGCGAGTTTCGCAGGAAGTGAAGACGTCTCAAGCGCATTCTTCCGCCGCGAAATTTCTTTGTGGATGCGCGCGGAGACGCGCGCCTTCATCTCGCCGACAACCTTCTCGAGAAGTGCACTGGTCTGTTGCTTATCGTCACGCTTGGACGAAGCAAACTTACTTTCGAGCCAATCCCCAACGACACGTGCAACTACCGTGCGAATCTGCGGTGTTCCCAAGATTTCCTTGGTTTGGCCTTCAAATTGAGGTTCTGGGAAACGAACTGTGACAACCGCTGTCATCCCAGCAAGAACATCGTCCTTTTCAGGGCGTCCATCTTTCGCGCCAACCTTGAGCTTTCGCGCGTTCTTATCAACTTGGCTTCTCAGAACCTTCAAAACGGCCTGTTCAAAGCCCGCGACATGCGTTCCCCCCTTCGGGGTAGCGATGATATTAACGAAGGATTCCAGCTGCGCGTCGTAGCCGATCCCCCAGCGAAGGGCGCAATCAACTTCGCAGATACGCTCGGTTTCAACAGCGCGAAGATGGCCACTTTCAGGATCCAGCGCTTGAACAGTCTCAGTGAATGTTCCTTCACCCTGGATATGCCAAGTGTCAGTGACAGCACCGTCGTTAGAGAGCCAATCGACGAAGTCAACCACGCCACCATCAAAGCGGAAGGATTCGTGGATGACTTCTTCCCCGCGCTCATCGAAGCAATTAATCGTTAGGCCGGGCACCAAGAAGGCCGTCTGACGCGCACGTGCCAGCAAGGTTTCCCACGTGAATCCCTCATCGGAAGGAAAAATTTGGAAATCTGCCCAAAAACGTACGCGGGTACCAGTCTTCTTCTTGGCAACTTTCCCGACGGTCTTCAAACGAGATTCATCGGTAAAGGGTGTGAATGGGGAATTTGGAGTGCGCTGGCGAGAATCGTCAAATTCACCAGGTTCACCACGCCTGAAACACATCTGCCAGGTCTTCCCGCCACGATCGACCTCGACATCCATTCGGGCAGAAAGAGCATTGACAACAGAAGCTCCAACACCGTGAAGGCCACCTGATGCAGCATACGAACCGCTACCGAATTTTCCACCAGCATGCAGCTTCGTGAAGACAACCTCAACACCCGATAAACCGACCCCCGGCACCTCATCGACGGGAATACCTCGACCGTTATCAGCAACCGAAGCCGAATGATCCGGGTGCAGTCGAACATCAATTGTGTCGCAGAAACCCTCGAGGGCCTCATCAACGGCATTATCAATAATTTCCCACAGGCAGTGCATAAGGCCACGGTGGTCCGTCGAACCGATGTACATGCCGGGGCGCTTGCGGACAGCTTCCAGACCTTCGAGGACTGAAAGGTGGCGCGCAGAATAGTCTGAGGCTTGGGTTTCACTCACCCCGATAGTGTACGAAGGACAATCAATTTATCGCGTATTTACGCACCGAAAGCGCAAAATTGTGACCCTTTCCAGAGAAATTTTCGGCCATTGGCAGAAAAGACGGAAAAGCTCGGCAAAATACAGCACCGGCATGGTCTTATAGATTCTATGAATACCGTAACTACTGAGAATTCACGCCAGACCCTTCCCCCTATCCTTACTGCTCACGATCGATGCGATCAATGCGGTGCTCGTGCGTGGGTTCGCGTGACATTAGCTACGGGGACGCTCAACTTCTGCGCTCATCATGCGAACCAGCACCTCGAGGCAATTACCCCAAAGGCTCTGGACATCATTGATGAGCGCGAGTTTGCCACCCAGCAGAGCTGACTTTTAGATCACATTCGTTTACCATTGTGGTGAAATTTCCCTTCCAAGGAGGACATACACATGGGTCTGTTTTCACGGCCAAAACCGGAAGAGAGCGCTCCGCTGACTCCGGCGATCTCTCAGGAAAGGCTCATCGCTCTTTTCAAAGAACGCGGATGGCACTACTTCGTCGATTCTGATAATGATCTCGGCGGCACCTGGGATGACGACACCTACTACTTCATGCTTCGTGGCAAGGACCAGGAGATTCTCCACATTCAGTCCATGTGGCACCTCTCGATTCCGATCGAGCGCCTTGAAGAGGTCCGCGCGTTCATTCGCGAATGGCACCGCCAAAAGCTCTGGCCGAAGGCCTACCATCGCATCAATGACGAGGGCGAGATTCGCATTTTCTGCGAGAACTCGGTCGATTGGGAACACGGTGCAACTGACGCACAGCTGAACCAACAGATCGCGTGCGCGCTGGGAACTGGCCAAGAGTTCTATAACGAACTTACCAAGGCACTGGGACTCTGAGAGGAAGGACGTCACTATGGGTTGGTTTGATTCCGCTGAAACGGGCGACTCAGTACGCCCCATCTCCAAGGAACGCATCGAAAAGATCTTTGACGGCCAGGGTTGGTACTACGGCCGCGATGATGATGATGACGTTTGCGGCCGCTGGGACGGCGCGCCTTTCTTCTTCCTCTTCATGGGGCAGGATCAGGAAATCTTGCAGGTCACCGCACGTATGGCCGAAGAGGTTCCCGCTGAGCGTGAAGATGAACTCGCAAGCGTTATCGAAGATTGGCACCGTGACCGCATCTGGCCGAAGGCATTCTATGCCCCCAGCGAGGCAGGTCCTCTTCGCATCATGACCGAGGTCAACGTTGATTACGAGCACGGCGCAACCGATGCGCAGCTTCTCCAGCATGTCAATTGCGCAATCGCAACATCGCTGTCGCTCTTCGATCACATTCGTGAAACCCTCGGTATTCCAAAGGAAAGCGACGAAGACTGATATTTAACATCAGTTGATATACATGTGAGTGGGGCCGGAAACCTAAAGGTTTCCGGCCCCACTCACATGTATCTAGTTCTCAGTCGAGATAGTCACGCAGGACTTGCGAACGAGAGGGATGACGAAGCTTCGACATCGTCTTAGATTCAATCTGACGGATACGCTCGCGCGTCACTCCGTAGACCTTGCCAATTTCATCAAGAGTCTTAGGCTGTCCATCTCCAAGACCGAAACGCATCGAAACGACGCCTGCTTCGCGTTCGGAGAGGGTGTCGAGAACTCGGTGCAACTGCTCTTGAAGCAGAGTGAAAGACACAGCGTCTGCGGGAACGATAGCTTCAGAATCCTCGATCAGATCTCCGAACTCGCTATCGCCATCCTCACCAAGAGGAGTGTGCAGAGAAATCGGCTCACGTCCGTACTTTTGAACCTCGACAACCTTTTCAGGAGTCATATCCAGTTCTTTAGCAAGCTCTTCAGGAGTGGGTTCACGACCGAGATCTTGAAGCATTTGACGCTGAACACGCGCAAGCTTATTAATGACTTCGACCATGTGAACGGGGATGCGAATAGTACGTGCTTGGTCTGCCATCGCACGCGTAATCGCCTGACGAATCCACCAGGTCGCGTAGGTCGAGAACTTATAGCCCTTCGTGTAGTCGAACTTTTCAACCGCACGAATAAGGCCGAGGTTGCCTTCCTGAATCAAATCCAGGAATTGCATTCCACGTCCGGTGTAGCGCTTTGCCAGCGAGACAACAAGACGGAGGTTCGCCTCGAGAAGGTGGTTCTTTGCCTGCTGACCATCCTGGGCAAGGATATGAAGCTCGCGACGCTGGCGAGAACTCAAATCGTTTGAAGTAGTCTTCAGCAATTCTTCGGCATACAAACCAGCTTCGATTCGACGGGCAAGGTCAACTTCTTGCTCTGCGTTAAGAAGCGAGACCTTACCGATCTGCTTGAGATAGTCCTTAACAGGGTCAGCTGTAGCACCAGCGACAGTAACCTGTTGAACAGGTTCATCAGTCTCATCAGAATCAGAGACGACGAAACCACCCTTTGAACGAAGAGCTGCTACCGCCTGAGGCTTTGAATCCTGGTCCTGTGATGAAGCCTCATCTTCGGAGTCCTTGTCCTCTGAGTCATCTTCATCCTCATCATCGGCATCTACCTCAATGTCGTCGACATCGGCATCAATATCTTCAACATCTTCAAGCTGAGCTTCTTCGACGATGTCGTCTTCGAGATCCTCGACCTCTTCAGACTGAGAATCTTGAGGAACCTCTTCGACCTTTTCAGCCTTTTCAGCCTTCTTCTTCCGAGTCCGCTTTGCAGGCTTCGCGGCGGCTTCCTCAGCGGAAGTGCTTTCTTTAGCCTTCTTCGCCGTCTTACGTGTCCGCGGCTTCTTTTCAGGTTCTACCTCTGCAGCGCCCTCATCCTTTGCGCTCTTTGAAGCAGTGGTCTTCTTGGCCGCGCGCTTTTTAGCGGGAGCCTTTTCTTCCGTTACGGCGGCAGAATCAGTGGCGGTAGATGCGGTCTTCTTAGTCTTCTTCGCCTTCGCAGCCTTCTTTGGCGCTTCGGCCTCTTCCGCTTGGGCTTCTACCGATGTAGTCTTTGACGAGCGACGCGTACGCGTCACCTTCTTGACCTCAGGGGCTTCATCTTCAGTATCGCGGGCGCTGGTAGCGCGAGATGGAGACACTCGAATCCCTTTCATGGGTTGACAAATGAGCCGCCAATCCACTGGATGGCGACAGACTGCCTACAATTATAACTATCCCTTTGTCACTCGCGCAGCTTGAAGCTGCGCGAATAAGGGGGAAACTAGGCGTTCACATCCTCAAAACGCCACGAGGACGTCATCACCGGACAGGGCGCATCAAGCAAAATCTGAGTCGCTGTATTTCCGATTGTTGCGTTCTTCGAACCACCAGGTCGCAAGCCGATGACGATCATATCCGCGTCGATCCTACGTGCCCAATCAAGCACGGTTTCCGCCATTGACATATCACGCCGACAACGCATGACCTCAAAAGAGACTTCGCTTCCTTCCAAGCGCTCCCAGAGATGCGCCTCAGCCGAATTCTCGTCAGCAAAGGTGCCCCCACACTCATGAGATGCGACAACAATCATCAATGATGTCCGCATCCAGGATGCTAGACGTACTGCCTGATCCAGCGCAGCATCAGACTCGCGATTCCCGTAGTAGCTCAAAACAATTGCCACGAAACCTCCTTAATTGCATTTTCATCATAAGAGCAGGGACTTAAAGACGTGTAATTGTTTTATAGACTGGTCACATGAATTCATTGAGCGAGCAGCTTCAAGCCTTGGCACCACGGATCGAAGAACGTGCCCACGCCGTCCTCCAAGACCTCGCTGACACAATCGCGCCAGCCGCTCAGATCTCATCCCTTCTCCAGGTAGCCCATTCAAGTCTTGAGGAAGGCAAACGTTTCCGGGCGTTCCTCGCATTTGTCGGCGGCAGCATCGCGAATCATTCACCTTTGCAGACGCTCAATCTAGACGATCTTGGCGCAGCATTGGAGCTCTACCAAGCCAGCGCCCTAGTCCATGATGACATCATTGATCACGCCCCCACGCGTCGTGGTCGCCCCTCCGCGCACGCGGCGTTCACGGCGCATCACCGTTCGGCTTTGTCCCGAGGCGATAGTGAAGATTTCGGGGTTAGTTCCGCAATCCTCGCTGGCGATTTCCTATTCTCCGCAGCTGAACTGGCGATGATTCGCCAATGCGAGGCAATCCCCCACTACCGTGATGGCGTTATGGAACTCTATGCGCAGATGCACGCAGAAGTCGCAATTGGGCAATTCCTTGATATAGCCGCTGAACAACGACCACTGGATGTTAATGACCCGCAGGCAATTAACGCACAGACTGCATTGACAATCGTCTCTCACAAAGCCGCTAACTACTCGGTCGTCATCCCAGCAACCCTTGGGGCCCTCGCATTGGGCGCATCCCGATCGGATACCGATTCACTGCGAATGATCCTTAGCCCCTGGGGACATGCCTTCCAGCTGCGTGATGATGACCTTGGAATCTTCGGAGATCCACGAGTTACGGGTAAGAGCGCAGGAGATGACTTACGCGAAGGAAAACGTACCTATCTCCTTGCCCTCACCTGGCAAGAAGCAAATGCGAGCGAGCGGGCAAAGCTCACCCACGGCCTCGGCAATCCTGAACTTAGCGAGGACGAACTCGAAGAACTTCGCGCGATTGTGAAGCGTCGGGGTCGTCGTCGCCACGAAGAAGTCATTTCAACTTTCGAGGCCGAGGGCTTCCTTGCGTTGGAATCCAGTAATTTCAATGCCGATCAGCGCCAGCTGTTGAGCGAGGTCGCGGCAATGCTCATCAAGCGCTCGAAGTAAGCGCGAGTTCCAAGAGAAACTCAGCACCTCAAATTGGGATCACCCGTAAAGATCAGAATCCCAAAACAGAGGCAATGCGATTCACGCGGTGGTGGCGCCCGCCTAGAAGAGCAGACATTGGCGTCTCCCCTAGTTCTTCATGCTCGGTGTAAAGCCAACGCGCGGCCTCTTCGGGGCTAAAACCACCGTCTGCAAGCAAAGTGAGCGTTCCGGGAAGATTGAAAAGAGGTTCGTATCCGTTATCAGTCTTGACCAGAATCTCTTCGGGAATCCCAGAGTTTCCTGCTTCGTCGGTATAGGTAAAGAGGACATGGTCGCGGACCAACTGCTTAACTCGGCGAGGCTCGATACCAAGCCTGCGTGCAACCTCTTGAACGGACAGAAGGGAAACAGCTTCACTCATGGGACAATGATATAGCGTGGGAAGGGATTCGCGCCCCAGCACGGCTCGCGGGCTTTCCTGCGCGCATCACCTGAAATCTCCAGTAAAATCCTAACGATGACTTCTGAGACAGAATTTGACCCCGAGGACCGCAGCGACGCCGAAAATGGCACTGCCGGCCAGGGGCCATCTGCGCCTTCTGACCCATTGATCGGCCTGCTCGTCGATGAGCGATATCGGATCCAAGCCCGCCTTGCGCGCGGTGGTATGGCTACTGTCTATGTTGCGCACGATGAGCGTTTGGACCGTCCGGTTGCGCTCAAGGTCATGCACCCACACTTGGCAGAATCTGCTGATTTCGTTGCGCGTTTTAGGCGCGAGGCCCGAGCAGCCGCGCGAATCGTTTCGCCAGGAGTCGTTTCGGTTTTTGATCAGGGAGTAATTCACGGCCAAGGCTTCCTGGTGATGGAACTTATCGACGGAACCAACCTGCGTGCGCTGTTGCAGGCACAGGGTGCCTTTACTCTTGCTCAGTCCCTTCAGTACACGCAAGATGTTCTTGAAGCGCTTCGTTCTGCGCATCGAGTTGGCGTGATCCACCGCGATATCAAGCCCGAAAATGTTTTGGTGCCCAGTGAAGGCCCTGTTCGCGTTACCGATTTCGGTCTTGCACGTGCGGCCTCAGAAGTATCAATGTCAACGACCGGTTCGATGCTTGGAACGGTCGCATACATGGCGCCAGAGATCGCGACTACTGGAACCTGCGATGCGCGAAGTGACATCTATGCCGTTGGGATCATGCTCTATGAAATGCTCACGGGCTCAGTTCCGTGGCAGGGCGAAAATCCCATGCAGATGGCCTATCACCATGTGAACGACTCTGTCCCGCTTCCTTCTGAAGTTGAGCCGTGGATCCCACGCGAAATTGATGACCTTGTTGCATCGCTTGCCGCTAAGGACCCCGAGGATCGCCCCGTTGATGCTCAAGAAGCTCTTGATTTGGTGATGCGTGCACGCACATCACTGCCCGCAGAGTTAATGAATCGGCGTGCAGCTATTGATGCCACTGAGGACAACGAACAGCGCACCACTGCGTTGGGGCTCGTCGAGCTAACTTCTCCCCTTCCGGCACAAAAGCTCCCTGCAACCTCGCAAGCTATCGTTCATGTCTCTGGCGGCATTGCACACGCGGCCCCACAGGCACGCACCCGGAAGCGTTTTGGCAAAGTTCTTGCTCTGATTGTTTCGTTGCTCATTGTTGGTGTCATCGGAGGCTTTTGGTGGTGGCATGAATATGGTCCGGGTTCCTACCTGACCATGCCCGTCACCGATGGACGCGCTGTTTCTGATGTCGAGAATGATCTACGGTCGCTTCACCTGAATTTCCAAGAACGTGAAGATTTCTCGGATACCGTTTCTCAAGGAAATGTCATCTCATCCACACCGGGAAGCGGCGAAGCTGTCCACAAACGCGCTGAGGTTCTTTTGGTCGTCTCAAAGGGCGTTGACATGCGTAACGCACCAAACCTGAGTGGCATGGAAACAGACGCAGCGAAGAATGCGCTGACGACCGCGGGACTGGCAGTCGGCGATGTTCGCGAAGACTGGTCCGAAGATGTCGAGAAGGGCAAGGTCATCTCGCAATCTGTCCCAGCAGGAGCATCGGTTCGCCACGATACAAAGGTTGATATTGTCGTCTCCAAGGGCCGTGAGCCGTTGACGGTTCCCGATATTAAAGGCAAGAGTGCCGGCGAAGTCCGTCAAACACTCGAATCGATGGGACTGAGCGCAGAGGAAACTGAGGCATTCTCATCGACAGTTGCTCAGGGAACCGTCATTTCCCAAGAAACTGCTGCGGGCACAACTCTTCATCGCGGAGATAAAGTCCAATACACAGTCTCCAAGGGCCCTGAAACCGTAGAGATCCCCACTGTTCAAGGACTCCAAGAAAGTCAGGCTCGTGCGGCCCTCGAGCGTGTCGGCCTTCAGGTCCGTGTTGAACGCTTTATGGGTGGACTATTCGGAACTGTGCGTTCTTCCGATCCCGCCGCTGGAACGGTCGTTCCTCGAGGAACCACAGTGACACTGACGATTGTCTAGCCTGTTCACGGCCGGGAAGTATTAAAGGCTAGTTTTAGCTATGGGGTGAGGGGGTGAAGAACAAAGATTCTTCACCCCCTCACCCCATCATCTGTTTTCAGACATTCAAGCGGTATACCGATCGGATTTAGCTACTCTTTCTTCAAGTACTCCGCGACTTGGAATGCCATCTCCAAAGACTGCTGGTGGTTCAAACGCGGATCCACGAGCGTCTCATAGCGATCACGCAAAGCTTCTTCATCAAGCTGCTCGGAGCCACCAAGAACCTCTGTGACGTCATCCCCTGTGAGCTCGACATGGATCCCGCCGGGAACCGTTCCAGCTTCGCGATGGGCCTCAAAGAAACCAGTGACCTCATCCATGATCGTCTCAAAACGTCGTGTCTTGTAACCCGTCGAGGAGGTGATCGTATTTCCATGCATCGGGTCGGTCACCCAGGTAACAGGGCGTCCGTCACGCGCTTGTGCTTCCAAGAGCGGAGGTAATGCATCGCGAATTTTATCCGCCCCCATACGCGTGATGAAGGTCAAGCGTCCTTCTTCACCCTCCGGATTCAAACGGTCAACCAGACGGCGCATATCATCAATCGATGTCGTCGGTCCAAGTTTGACGCCGATCGGATTACGCACATGCGCAAGCAATTCAACATGCGCATCGTCAACCCCACGAGTACGCTCACCAATCCACAAGAAGTGACCGGAGGTGTTGTAAGGATCTCCGGTGCGTGAATCGATTCGGGTCATCGCGGACTCGTAATCCAGAAGCAAAGCTTCGTGAGAGGAGAAGAGATCCACGCTACGCATCTGGGCAGCACTGGACACACCTGCTGCCTCAAGGAACTTCACTGCACGGTGAATCTCCTCAGCAAGAGACTCATAACGCGCGTAAGCCGGATTAGCAGTAAAACCACGATTCCAGTGATGTACCAGCCGCAAGTCAGCATAGCCACCGCGAGTGAAGGCACGAATCAAATTCAGCGTCGATGCGGCATGATGATACAAATCCAACAAGCGCGTGGGATCTGGAATACGCGACTCGGGAGTGAATTCGAAGGAATTGACAGCATCACCGCGGTATGAGGGAAGCGTGACGTCTCCGCGGGTTTCCATATCTGAAGAGCGCGGCTTTGCATACTGGCCCGCGATGCGCCCAATCTTGATTACAGGCAAAGACGCGCCATAGGTCAAGACGACGGCCATCTGAAGAAGAGTTTGGATCTTCAGACGCAGATGGTCAGCTGTCGCCTCGGCAAAAGTCTCAGCGCAATCGCCACCCGTTAGGACGAAGGCTTCACCGCGAGAGGCGGCAGCAAGATTCGTTCGCAGGTCGTCTACCTCGCCGGCGAAAACCAAGGGGGGTTGACGACGCAACTCAGCCAATACGGAGTCTAGGGCCTCGGGATCTGGGTAGCTCGGCTGTTGAAGCGCGCGCTTGGAACGCCAGGATTCCCAGGAAGCAGATTCTTCAGATACGGCAGGAGCAAAGAGTTCAGGTGCGCCGGGGCGCAGCGAAAAATCGCCACGCCCCGGAAAAGAAGATGAAGCCATCGTCACTGCGCTGCAGACACAGGCTGGCCAATCTGCGAGAGCAGATCGGTGAACCACGGCTGCATAATGTCGAAAGGCTTGCCACCGGCGATGCGCGGGAAGGCAATCGCAGAAAGCTGGTCGCCATTCTCTTCATCCTGACCGATGACACCGCTTTCACCGCGGAGTGCGCACTCGACGGCAAGATCACACATCTGCTTGATCAGCGCGAGATCTTCTTCGTGAGCTGCTGCCGCGCGCGAGTAGTAACCAGACTTCTGAACCATCACCTTTTCGGCACCAATAAGCGCTGCAAACTTACGCGCAAACCACTGGCCGGGGTTGATGGTATCGAGCTTGACGTGGCCGAAGGGATCGCGCTGAACCTCTTCGCCATTGGCTTCCATCTCGGCAATAATTTCGGGAAGGCCAGCACCTTCCGACAGGAAGATGTTGACGTTGCCCTGCTCGTCCATGATTGCCTTCAGGCGTTCAGCCTCACCTGCAATGTCAAGAGCAGCCTCGGGAACGTAAACGCCGTGGACATCCCAACGCTCACGGGTCAAGCCCAAGGAAGGCGCCCAGTTCTTGGTGTCGAGCAGCTCGTGGTAGCGGCGAGCGGTCTCTGCCGTGAGGTAGCCGCAGTTACGTCCCATGCACTCGTGAACAATGAGCATACGGGGGTTCGAGCGGTGTTCGCCGATCACATTAAATGCGAAACGTGCACCCTCGTCCGCCGCGGTCCATGCGCCCAGAGACTGACGGATCGGAACAACGTCGTTATCAATGGTCTTAGGAAGGCCAACCACGGTGAGTTCGTAGTTGTGCTCGTGCAGGTAGGCAGCGAGATCTGCTGCGGTCGTGTTTGTGTCGTCACCACCGATGGTGTGCAGAACATCAACGCCATCCTTGCGCAGCTGCTCGGCAGCAAATGCAAGCGGGTCAACGCCTTCCTCAACCAAGCCTCGGTCGACAAGGTTCTTTGCATTGGTCAGCTTGACGCGAGAGTTACCGATGGGCGAACCACCAAACTCGCGAAGAATACCTGCGTTACGGCGTCCTTCTTCATCGACGACAACATAGTTACCGGTCAGAAGGCCGTGGTAGCCGTACTGGTAAAGGATGATTTCTACCTCGGGAGCAACCTGGGTGTAGCGCTCGATGAGATCACCAACAGCAGCCGAAAGACAGGGGGCAAAGCCACCAGCGGTCAAGAGAGCAACACGACGAACCGTCATGAGTCAACCTTTCAGTTTTCTTCACGCGCAGCAAGAGAAGCGCGCCAGATATTTATCTTATCGAGAGTGTAGGTCCTTCGCCGCCCCGGACCTTTTTCTGGGACACGGCGATGTCACTATCAGTCTTGATCCCCAGACTCATCTGTTTCTTCTTCGGGGATCTGTTCAACGTCTTCCTCAGGTGCGGTCGGAACCTCAACCTCAGGAGCCTCACGCCCACCGGGCGCGCTCTTGCCGTTTGATGGTACAGGGCCGTCAAAAGCGCCCTCCTCGGCAAGCTGCGCTTTCACATCAGCAGCATAGAGATCGACGTACTCCTGACCAGAAAGGAGCATCAGGTTGTACATAATCTCATCGGTGATCGCGCGAAGAACGTAGCGGTCTTTATCCAGTCCCTTATAGCGACTGAAATCCAAGGGCTCTCCGATGACCATACCGATATTGGTTCTCGAAGGAATTTTCTGTCCGATTGGCTGAGCCGCATGCGTGCCAATCATCGCCACAGGAATCACAGGAGCGCCGGATAATAGCGCTAGACGCGCAACACCCGTCTTCCCACGATACAGGCGCCCATCGGGGCTACGAGTGCCCTCGGGGTAGATTCCAAAAAGTTCACCTTCACCCAGGCGCTTAAGTCCAGCTTTCAATGCGGCTTCAGATGCGCGCCCACCGCTGCGATCAACGGGAATTGTGCCAACAGCGCGCATGAATTCCTTCGTTGCCCAGCCCTTAAGACCGGTACCCGTGAAGTAATCGGCTTTACCCATGAACACAACCTCACGGTCAATCATCATGGGTAGAAAAACAGAGTCCCAGACAGCGTTGTGGTTAGAAGCGAGGATCGCCGGACCGCTCTGTGGGATATTTTCTTTCCCGCGGATCCACGGACGATACGCAGCCTTGAGAATCGGAGTGCCCGTCAGCTTCAGTGCTTGATACAGACCCATGTTTCCTCCACCCGGATCAACCGCTAGCATCGTGGTTATGACCAATGGTTCTACTGTACAGCCCGAACGGCCAAAAACCGCAATGATCCCAGCTTGGAATCAAGCTAAATGGCTGGTAGTAGACCTTGAAACAACTGGACTTAGTTCCTGCGATACCATCATCGAGATCGGAGCAGCAGTCTACGAAAACTGCGAGCTTGTCGATAGCTTTTCAGCACTCATCAACCCCGGAAGCCCGTTGCCTTCGTTCATCACTGCCTTGACGGGACTCGACGATGAAACGCTGGTCCACGCCCCGGATCTTCACACTGTTTTTGCGCATTTTTGCCAGTGGGCAGAGCATTTATGCGATCGGGGACAGGTTTCAGGCCTTATCGCACACAATGTCGCCTTCGATTGGGGGTTTCTTGAGCGAACTCAACGGACCTGCGATATATCACTGCCCCACTTTGAGCCTATCGACACACTGTCAATGGCTCGCGCCTTGCTTCCAACTGAGGTACCCAACCACAAGCTCGCAACACTGCGCGAACACTTCAAATTAGGCGGCAGTCAGCATCGTGCTCTGGATGATGCCCTGGCCACGGGCATATTGTTCTACAAATTGTGTGAGTACGCAGAGAGTCTTGAAAAAGATCCACTTGCCTACTGCTCCCCCGCGTATCCTTTATCCTCATAATTCCCGAGGCCGCATGTACTTTGCGTTGAAAAGAACGAGTTTCGCAGTTCTTCGTTTTCAGTCGGCTCAGCACCAGAACCGGGCGTAGTCAGCTTTCTGAGCAATGTTGAGCTGAATCATCTCGCGCAGAAGATCATAAGGAATCTCTTGATGAAAACCTATTCTCCAGAGTTTCTTTGCGCGGGAGTATCCACGAGCTTGAATCCGGTCAGAGGAGGTCATTTCCTTCGCCTCGTCCTTCGAGCGCACTGCTACCAGTTTCAGCGACGCTGACGCAAAAGATCCGCGAGGGCTTCTTGAAGCTCCTGTGAATCAAACGGCGCACTGACAATACGGTTCGCACCTGCCCATGTTGCCAGCCAGTCATCTTGAGGACGAGCCGTGAGCATCAGGATTGGAGGAACATCTTGGCGGGTACCAGCGAGCTCCTTTGCGACGGACATGCCGCCTTCCTTTTGAGTTTCTCCATCGAGAACAAGGGCTGCAATATCCGAGTTATTGTCCACTAGCTCAAGAACACCGAACTTCGTGGCAGCTTGAAGCCATTCAATGGGAGCCGTATCCTTCGATGCTTTAAAACCGACACCTGTGATCACTGCCTGGCGAGTGGACGAGTTATCACTGAAGACCAGAACTTTCACGGGTGTTTCGCTCACGATGCGCTCCTCAACGTTAAGAGATCGTTACTCTGGGTATTCTAACCGCTTTTGGATACACGTGTGGGGAGCTGAAGTTTCAGCTCCCCACACGTGTTGTTTGCTCTACTGCCGGTAGTTCAGATAATCAAACTACTTTTCAGGAATGACAGCAAGAATGTCAACGACAATCGCTTGCGGCGACTGGCCTTGTGCCTCGTTGCCAGCAGCTACGAGCAGCACCCGCGAGCCCGCAGTGAAGCCGATAAGCTGATTACCGTCCTTCACGCTGACAACCTGGGCACCTTGTTGTCCCCATGTCGACTGTGTTTGAGCATCGTTACCAAAAACAGTTCCGACGCCCTGATAAATAATGGTTGACCCAACAGCAACCTTGTCACCATGTCCCTCGGCGATGCCAACCTTGGAGGTCTCTGTGGGCGCACTCTGCCCCCAAGTGATGGTGGGCTGACTACCGAGATCACCGCTGACAGTAATGCCCGCTGGAAGTTCATTTCCGGTCGGCGTTGCGCTTGTCAGCTGAGAGGTATCCTTCGGGTTAACAGTTCCCAAAATATCGACAACGAAGACGAGGTCGGCATTTGCGGGAATTGAAGAACCAGATCCTTGAGCACCGTAACCCCACTTTGATGGGATGACGAGTTCAACGCGGTCGCCAACATGAGCGTCCGCAAGACCGTACTTCCATCCCTTAATCACCTGGTTGAGGCTGAAAGCGATAGGGGTGCGGCCATCTTGGAAAGAAGAATCAAAAACCTTGGCATCGCTGAAGAGCGCACCTGCGTAATTGACCTGAACAATGTCATCGAGGCCGACGCTTGCACCATCACCCTTGTGGAGGGTTTTCACCAAAATCGCATCGCCCACGCTGCCAGATCCGGCTTTGATTCCGGGCTTCTGGCCAAAATCGCCGCTTACCTCAGGGAAATTACCCTGACCGCTTCGATCAACCTGAGGTGTCTCCTCAGAGCTTGAAGCCGACTGGGTTGCGCTTGCCGAGGCCGAAGGTGACGCCGATTGAGAGTCCTTTGACTGGCCCGAGCAGGCACCAAGAGCAAGAGTGCAGGTCAGTAGGATGGCACCGATAGCAGGTAGCTTCTTCACGATTCTCCGATCAGGCGAAAGACTCACCGCATGCACAGGTGTTCTGCGCATTGGGGTTATCGATCGTGAATCCCTGGCGCTCAATGGTGTCAGAGAAGTCGATGGTTGCTCCTGCGAGGTAGGGAACGCTCATGCGATCGACAACAACCTCAACGCCATCGAAATCACGGACAGCGTCACCATCGAGCAAACGATCATCGAAGTACAGCTGGTAGATCAGGCCAGAGCAGCCTCCGGGCTGAACGGCGACACGCAGACGGAGATCGTCGCGGCCTTCCTGCTCAAGAAGGCTCTTGACCTTCTGTGCTGCGACATCAGTCAGGATGACGTCGTGGGTTGCAGTCTCAGTCGTGTTCTCAGACATGCTGCTCCTTTAATACTTTTCTTATAGGAATAATCTCTAGCCTAAAGCTACTCAGGCACGAGTGCCATCTTCAAAGCTGAGAGCGAATTGTCACTGCCTACCCCATGTACGAGCAGCGCGACCTCCCAGAGCATCAAGGTCCCCGCTTTCATCGACGAGAATCCCATGAATCCCCCACTGGGCTCGTTCGTGTGCCGATAGTGTGGAATGCAGCCCAATAGCAAGAACGGGAATGGCTGATTCTGATGCGATTTCACTTAATAGATCAAGGCTTGATTCCGCCAGGGCCGGTGAATGTAGCTCAGGTTCGCAAATGATCAATAGGTCGGACGCCTCGATCTTGGTTTTGCAGTCGGTCTGGTGGAGTAAGAAATCACCGTCAGACACTAGACGACCACCAAGAATGCCGATAATCGTCGCAGCGCCCCCGCTGGCCCCCGAACCGGGAAGCCTTCCGGGTTCCACTACCGAGGCCGATTGCCCACTGACTGCAAGTTGCGGGCGCATGGTTTTGTGAAGCAGCTCGGCCCACTGCCGATGAAAATCTGCATCGGCAGTGTCTCGAAGACTTAAGTCTGGTTCGAGAGCCAATGTCGAGGACGGTCCAAAGAGCGGGCGCGATGTCGAGTAGGCGGCGTAAAACTCCTGACCTGATACGACGTTTTGTGCACGCTCAATTGCACGTGTAAACCACGTCTCTAGTGATTCATTCGCTCCTCGCATGGTTCCGGAAACACCTTCAAGAAAGCTGATCCCACCGTCAGTTGCTTTAAGATGGCCGCCTTCGAGGACCGGAACTTTCCCCTCTGCAACCACCTCACGAAAACGCTGCCCGGCCTCGCGAAGGGAATCTCCATCCCCCACGCTTAGGACACAAAAACGCTGATTACCCTCCATGGCCTCGACACAGGCTTGACCGGGGCCAAAGGGAGCAAAGGAAACTTCCCAGGAAGGCGCACCAGTCGAAAAACTTTGAGCAAGTGTACGAAGCGCGGGGGCAGGATCATTCTCCTGCCCCCAATGCCCCGTGATAAACGCGCGTCCCACTTACTTTTCAGCCAGGCGAGACAGGACCAGCGCCTCAGCCAGGACAGCATTCTTCAGATCGGGAAGCGACTGAGATTCGTCCTCGGAATGAGCATTCGTCAGAGGATCTTCAACGCCGGTGACGACGACCTGCGCGTGGGGGAAGGTCTCTTGGAACTCGGAAATGAAGGGAATAGAACCGCCAACACCAATATTGACCGCCTGCACGCCCCATGCGTCGGTAAGTGCTTGCTTGACCACGTGTGAAACTGGGGAATCAACATCAGCAAGGTATCCGGGGCCTAGGTCGACATCAGAAATCTCGATACGTGCACCAAAGGGCGCGTGCTCACGAAGGTGCTTCTCAATCGCATCCATTGCCTGACGCGGATCGACACCGGGAACCGTGCGCATCGACAGACGGAAACGAACGTGAGGAATGATCGTATTCGATGAATTCGCAACGCTGGTTGTATCAAAGCCAATCAGTGACACAGAAGGCTTCGTCCAGGTACGGGCCGCGAGATCTCCGCTACCAGCAAGTCGAACTTGATCGAGCATTCCGCTTGCCGCGCGAAATTCATCTTCTGGCCAATCAACCTCTGCGTGGTCATCTCCACCCAAACCTTCAACGACGATGTTGCCATCTTGGTCATAGAGCGAAGCAATCAGAAGAGCAGCGCAGGTGGGAGCATCGATCATCGGGCCGCCAAACATTCCTGAGTGAACAGCATGATCAGCCACAGTGAGATCAACCGTGAAAGCGCAGTTACCACGCAAGCTTGTCGTGACAGCAGGCTCGCCGGGCTTCCAGTTGTCCGAGTCGGTGACGATGATGACATCAGCTTCAAGCTGGTCACGGTAGGTCTCGAGGAAGTGAGTAAAAGAGGGCGACCCGATTTCTTCTTCGCCTTCGATGTAGACGACAACATTCGCGCCCAGATCCTTACCAAGAAGGCTCAAAGAGCCGAGGTGAACAATGACGCCCGCACCATCGTCAGAAGTGCCGCGGCCATAGATGCGGTCGCCCTTAACGACGGTTGTCCAAGGGTCTGAGTGCCAACGTGCGAGATCTCCAGTTGGCTGGACATCGTGGTGAGCATAAAGAAGGACCGTCGGCGCGCCCTCAATATGAGGGGAACGAGCAAGGATTGCCGGCTTGCCTTGAACTCCTTCAGGAGTCGTCACTGAGTGAATCTGAGCATCCAGGCCAAGGGCTTCAAAGCGAGAACGAATATGCTCAGCGGAACGGTCAACATCCGCAGCGTGAGAAGGATCCGAAGAGACGGAAGGAATGGCCACGAGCTGAGACAGCTCATCAACCAATTGCGGGAAGAGAGCGTCAAGACGCTCGCGAAGTTCATTGGTATTCATAAGGCAAGAGTATCTCTTCTACAGATATCTGCTCGTATGAATCCATTCTTAGCGGGCAAGAATGTGCCGATCGCGCTATCGATCTATTACCCTTAGAGACGTGTTGAGCTCAAAGAAGTCAGAACCCGAAGAAACTCCTCAGCCTCAGACGGCGAATGATCGTTCAAAGAGCGGTCCGACGCCTTCGCGTAAGCAGGCGCAGGCGCGTAATGATCATTCCTTGATTGTTGCGGATCGTAAGGCTGCCAAGAAAGCCGCACGTGAGCGCGCTCGCGCGATGCGTCTTGAACAAGATCGTCTCCAACAAGAAGCGCTGATCACCGGAGACGAGCGCTATATGCCGCTGCGTGACAAGGGCAAGGTCAGGCGCTTTACTCGCGACTGGCTCGATGCTCGCTGGTCCTTCTCAGAGTTCGTCTTCCCAGTGATGATTCTGTTCTTCGTTGTTTTCTTCGGTGTCTCTTTCTTCGCCTCCACCTCAGCTGTTGGTCAGCGCGCACTCTTTATTGTCATGCTGATTATGTACGGCCTGTTCTTCGTTGCGATCGTTGAGACCAGCATCGTGTGGCGGCGCATCAAGCGTCAGGTTCGTAAGCTTTACCCGCGCGAGCCCATGCCTCGTCGCATGTGGTTCTACGCATTCTCGCGCGCAATTATGCTGCGCCCATGGCGTTCGCCTCGCCCGCAGGTCGAGCGCGGGCACTTCCCAAAGAGATAATTTCATAATCCCTATTTAGAGGGGTGCAGGTTATTCACCTGCACCCCTCTTTTTATCCACAGAGCAGCAATCTATTCGGCGTTTTCCACAGATTTCTTGAGGGCCAAACTTCGACCTCAATACAGAGGCACACTCGTGATGCGAAAAGCTTATGAAAGGAACAATCATGGCGCATCACTCTTCGGCCCTTGAAAGCATTCCTCCGCTCTACGGAGATCCTGGATGGGTTGAAAACAGCGGACTAGTTAAAATTCTCTGGCCGCTCACGGATACTCAGGTCACCTCTGATTTCTTCAGATTCTCTGGATTAGATCGCCCGCAAATCGAAAAGATCCGTCCGCTTCTTCCTGCGGATAACCTGCAGGATCGCCAGAATAACGCTCCCCCGCTGGAGCTCTTTTTTAAGGCGGCTCTTCGCAATCCTCGTGTTTCTTTGGGAGGCTACCTCGTTCTTGCACCCCGATGGGATGAGAGGATGAGCATCGATTCGCTCTTCATTGAAGACGAATCAGCGCTGAACTACCGTGAGAGCCCATGGGCGCTGATTTATGAAGACGGAATCTGGGAAAAACTCCAGGAAGAACTGGGATTCGACGGCTACTGCCGCCCCGATGAATGCGAGCCCATCACATGTCTCGATGAGACTAGAGGCCCCGGCTGGTGGCTCTGGTGGGACTGAGCGCACAACGCGTCAGTGGCACAATAAAGGAATGCTCATTCATCTGACATCCGCCTCTCTCGAAGAGGATCCGCGCCTGGCCGACTACACGTCAATGACCGATGTTCATCTTCGCAAGAGTCTGGAAGTCGAACGCGGCCTATACATGGCGGAGTCAACGAATGTCATTATCCGTGCTCTCGAGGCCGGACATCACCCACGCTCGCTCATCATGGCTCCACGTTGGCTTCCTGACCTAGAACCGCTCTTCGAGCGCTTCCTGGGAGCCAAGGACGGCGGCGAGATACCCGTCTTCATCGCTCCTGAACCGATTCTGGAGAGCATCACAGGATTCCATCTTCACCGTGGTGCACTCGCTTCAATGCAACGACCTGTTTTACCTTTGGTGGCAGATCTTCTGTCATCTTTAGGAGACGGCCCCAAGCGGATTCTGATCCTTGAAAATCTAGTCGACCATACGAATGTGGGTGCCGCATTCAGAAGCGCCGCCGCGCTTGGTGCGGATGCAGTTCTTGTCACTCCAGAATGTGCAGATCCGCTCTACCGGCGCTCCGTTCGCGTCTCAATGGGAACGGTCTTCCAGGTCCCATGGACCAGATTGGAAGACTGGCCGGCAAACGATGACCTGCACGATGCAGGATTTTCTCTGGCAGCTCTGGCCCTGAGTGATGATTCCGTCAGCCTTGATGACTTCGTGACGATGCCCGTGATGACAGATAAAGATTCACGTGTCGCCTTGGTCATGGGAACGGAGGGTGATGGTCTTAGGAAGAGCACCCTGTCACGTACCGATTACGTTGTTCGCATCCCCATGATGGGTGGCGTCGATTCGCTCAATGTTGCTGCAGCAAGTGCGGTTGCCCTATGGGCAACGCGACTACCTCGTGCGTAGTTCCTTCACGATATCCGCGATCACATCAACGCATTCTTCCCAACCACTCACGGCGAGGGTCGGGTATCCGGCAGCTTTCACTGGGTAATCATTACCGGCCTCGTCTAGGCGGTCCCCAATGAAGAGCATATCTTCTGGTGCGATTCCAGTGATCTCAACAAGCTTGCCCATCCCGTAGGCCTTATCGATTCCGTGACGGGTGATATCAACCGAAGTTGATCCTCCCCCACGGACCTCAAGGTCTGGAAGATCCTTTGCAACCGCATCACGAAGAGCCCGCTTCTTGTCACCAGTCGGGTCCCACGCGCGCTTCGCCTCTAGAGGAGCTTGCTGCCCCAGCGCTGAGAAAGTGATCTGCGAACCTCGGTCCTCAATGATTTCTCCCCAAGGATGTGCTTCCCATACTCCTTGCTCACGCGCATGGCGTTCGAGCGAGGCAATTGCGCGCTCACACTGCTCTGGAGTCAGGTCATTGGCATAGACCTGTTCCCACTGAGCATCCTGCTCATCCCAACGGTAGTAGCGCGTCCCGCAGGTGGGCATGAGATGTAAGTTCTTCAATTCAGAAGAAGAAGCGCCGAGGTTGTCCAGTAGCTGGGTGCGAAACTGTCCGAACTCTCCGCCAGAGATCACGCACACTGGGACGTAGTCGAGCAGTGCACGAAGTTGATTGGCCATCGACTCCGGAAGTGCAGACTTCGACGGTGCCAGGGTGTCATCAAGATCAAAGGCGACGAGGCGCACATCTTCCCCTATCGTGTTAGAACTTCGGCCTCTTGCGAAGCAAGAGTTTCATGCTCCTCATTGTCATCCGGAGTTGGCAGGATTCTGAGCATAACTACGGATGCAACAAGCCCTCCCCATACCAGAAGGATCGTCACAATCATCATGATGATAGCAGCGGGGTTCATGCGATCTCCTTAGATGTTGACGACGTGCTTGAGCGTTGAGGATGCGACCAAGGTGTCAGGGTAACGATTGCGGATGCGAGGAGCGCGAAACCAACAGATCCCCACCCGAAGATGTTCACAAGATATCCGGCATAGCCGCCGTAGCCTTCACTAATGCTTGAAATCACTGAGGTCACCAGCATGAACGCCAACACCAAGGGAATGATGAGACCAACGAGGGAGTCCCATACGGGAGGAATCGAAGGTGCCGAAACAGAGTTCAGGTGCCTACGCAGACCCCGGAGCCTGGGGCGCACGAGTGCGGTGTAGAGCGCCATGGCAATCGCACAACCAACAACTCCCACATTGTTGATGAAGTTATCAACGATATCCAAGGTATTCAGACCAGAACGTGTCGCGAAGAACGCCAAAGAAATAATCGTTGTTGGGATTCCCATAACGAGCGAAGCCTTCACAGGAGTCAAGGCAAACTTATCTTGAATTGCACCAGAAACCACCTGCAAGAGGGAGAGCAAAGAGGTGATGCCTGCAAGGACAAGCGAAGAGAAGAACAGAACTCCGAAAAGCGGACCTCCCGGCATCATCGAAATGATCTTCGGGAAGGTCACAAAGGAAAGAATCGGACCGGTCAGTCCCTTCAACTCAGAAACCGCAACTCCCTGCGAATGAGCCATGAATCCCAGGGCCGAGAAGACTCCAATACCAGCAAGAATTTCGAAGGATGAATTAGCAAAACCGGCGACCAAAGCAGTTCCGGTAACGTTCGACTTCTTCTGGAGGTACGAGGCGTAGGTCAGCATGATTCCAAAGCCAACCGAGAGCGAGAAGAAAATCTGAGCAAATGCGGCAAGCCACACCTTGGGTTGAGTCAGAGAACTCCAATTGGGTGTAAAGAAAGCACTCAGGCCTTCCAGTGCACCAGGTAGGAAGAGGGCACGCACAACAAGAGCAAGGAAGAGGACAACCAAAAGAGGAAGGAAAATCTTATTGGCCTTCTCAAGCCCTCGTGCGACACCAAAAGAAGCGATGAGCAAGATGCATGCCCATACCAAGACAAGCGGGATCGCAACGGCCGCTACTGGAGTCCATGAGAATTCATCAGAACCGACGGTTCCCAGGAAAGAAGAAAGGAAGAAGGTCTGCGAATCCTCGCCCCAGGCCTCGGTAATCGAATAGAAGACGTAGCTTCCCGACCACGCAACGACGGCGGCGTAGTAGGTAATAATCACGAAGCAAATGAAGACGCACAACCAGCCGAGGAACTCTCCCTTGGCGTTCATGCGACGGAAGGCCCACGGAGGGGTTCCACGGAACTTATGGCCAACGGCGTACTCGAGCCAGAGGATCGGGATACCAGCAAAAAGTAGAGCGACGAGGTAGGGAACAAGGAACGCTCCCCCGCCATTGGTGTATGCAACACCTGGGAATCGCCAGATATTACCCAAGCCGATCGCGGAACCGATCGCCGCCATTAAAAAGCCAGTTTGGCTGGTCCATGTGTCGCGAGTGCGACGTTTCGCAGGAGATGCTGCCGTGCTCATGTAGACGTTTCCTTCCTTAATACAGGCCCAAACCTAGTGACGTCTCAGGAGCCGAGCAATACTTTTCCACTATGCGAAACGAGAGCGGCAGGATCGATAAACCCACGCAGCAATAAAAACTAGCGTAACAACGCAGACAATTGATGCTCCCGCCGGAAGATCCAAGGACCAGGAGAGGTAAATACCACACAGAGAACTCAGCACACCGATGACAAGAGCAGTTCTGATCATCGCACCTAGTGAATTTGTCAGAAGCCGAGCACTTGCCGCGGGGGTAATGAGTAGGGCAAGAACCAAGATATTGCCAATGATCTGGACGGAGATCACGACTGCACCGGCAACACTGATATAGACCAAAAGATCCAGAGCCATTACCGGCAATCCGGCGACTCGAGCGCTCTCTCGATCAAGACTGACGGCAACAACCTCTTTGTGAAAGAAAGCAAAAACCCCCACTATCAATGCAGATGCAACCAGTACGAAAGGTACTTCAGAAGCCGGAATGCCCGTCAGCGAGCCAAAAAGGAAATCTTGGAGAGACCCCGCATATCCCGGAGCCCAAGAAATGATGACCAATCCCAAACCAAAGGCGCCAACGAAAAGAACGCCAATGATTGAATCTTCCTTCAAACGCCTATTTTGGGAAAGAAGTGCAACGAGCACAGCAGTTCCAACACCTGCAAGTGTTCCTCCCAAGACCAGGGACCCCGAGCAGACAAAAGCGATTGCAAGGCCGGGGAAAACCGAGTGAGCGACGGCGTCTCCAATGAAAGACATCCCGCGCAAAACAACATGACACCCGACTACTGCGCATACGCAGGCAGCAACGCAGGTGACAAGAATGGCACGGGGTAAGAAAGCCAATGCTGGATTCGTCAGATCGTGAAGAAAGTCAATAATACTCAGCACTTAGATCACCCCCAGAACCCTGAGCAGAGGATTTGACGGGCGAATATCAAAGGTGCGCATCCACACCTGCGGATCGCGAATTTCTTCCGGTTTCCCCGAGGCAACAACGGTCGAGTTCAACAAGAAAAGCCGATCACAGGCATCAATAGCCCCAAGAATGTCGTGGGTTGTCATGAGGATGGCACAACCGCTGAGTGCGAGCCTGCGGAATACGTCCATCAGGCTTTCTTGAGTCGGCATATCCAGTCCAGTAAAGGGTTCATCCAATAAAAGCAATTGCGGGCGTAAAGCAAGAGCCCTAGCAACCAGCACTCGCTGACGTTGGCCCCCCGAAAGCTCCCCGATCACTCGATCTCCGAGCTGCGCCAGGCCAACCTGATGCAGTGCCTCTTCGACGGCGCGATGGTCGTCGATCTTAGCCCGGCGCCCCCATCCAATCCGGCGAACTCGCGCACTGAGGACCGCCTGACGAATGCTGATAGGAAAATCCCAGGCAAACTCATGACGCTGCGGAACATAGCCCACTGAACGGGGCTGAAGCGGGAGGCCCATTGAAGTGATGTGAGTCGAGCGGGAAGGAATCACGCCGAGTATTGCGCGCAAAAGAGTCGTTTTTCCGGCACCGTTTGGACCAATGAGCGCGCAGAACTCCCCGGGAGCAACGGTGAGTGAGACCGATTTGAGTACCTCGCGTCCGGGATAGGACACGTCCAAGTTGCAGATATCGAGTGCTGAAACCGAATTCTCAGTACCCATCAGACATCACTTTCCGCCCCGAAGTCACGAGAAACATCCTCGCGTGCTTCCTCAATCTGCTTTTGAGACTTCTTCGTCCGATGCGCAACGATGATAAAAGCAATCACACCCAAGGCCAGACAGATCGCTCCGTAGATCAGATACTCGATATTTCCGCCTTGTTCACGCGCTACCTGCGGCTTGGCAGTGTGCGTCCCCTCTTTCGTCGAGGCCGCGAGCGCACTTGGAGCGAGTGCGCGGGCTTCTTCAACCTTTGCCTCATCGCCAACGACAAACCGAAGAGTGTCTGCCACGCATTGGGGTGTCTCTTTGTCCCCAAAGCACCAGCGCACACTGAGTGCGTAAGCCCCCGGAGCAGAAAATGCCCAGTTCGCGTGAACGTGTGTATTTGCCTCGACCCAGATATCTGATTGGGAGGAAGTAGAAGAGTCATATAAGACTGTCGGCGCCCCGAAAGCCCCATCTTGCAGGAAAAGCCAGGCTTGACCGGGGCCCTGAAGGTTGCCCAGTGTCATTGTTGCGCCACTGCCCATAACCTTAATGAGTTCTGGGTCTTGAGTGTTCCATCCCAGCCAAACGACCTTGGGGTTTTGAGTCTGGGGAATGACCCAGTAGGACTCTCCCTCATGCGCGTGCAGGAATGCATAGCTGGGATCTGAGAGGACCTGAAGCTTGCCCGAATCGCTCACGCGAAATACAAGAGTGTCCAAAGGACGCCAGATCGGTGTTTCTCCTGAGTCATCACGTGCCAGAATCTCAGGTTTCGAATCAACAATCTTTGGCCCCAAGTCAACGTGACCGCGTTCAATTGTGGCTTCTTCGCGCACCACCTGCTCAGAGGAATCTACGTGCTGAGTAAGAGGATCATCCGCTACCGCTGGCAGTACGACGCTGGCGCTCACAGCAATACTGACAAAGAGCGCTGATAGCCCCCGCGCTATATTTCTCGTACTCATCCTCTTCATCATGTGTGATCCTTTCCTAAACACCGCGACAGTGAGTGTGCATTTGCTTTCATCATGTCGATATACGTCGAGGCATCCGCATCCAAAGTGTCGCCATACAGCCCGCAGACTCGAACACCATTTTCTTCCGCAACTTGTGCGATCACAGGGTGACGCTTGCGCTTTTCTGGTTCCAAGAAAACCGCGGAAATTTTCATGTTCTTCAAGGTTTCAGCGATGCGTTTACGATCTGCAATCGAGGCCTCGCTCCCGTCCTGAGCACTCAGGTAACCAGCGATTTCAAAGTCATAGGCGCGCGCAAGATAGGCATAGGCATCGTGTGTAGTGACTAGCTTTCGATCGAGTGGATTAATGCTCGCGATCGTCTGCGAAACCTCACGGTCAGTCTCATCGAGTTTCGCGATATAGGCCGAGGCATTGGCCGCGTATTGCGCACTATGCTCCGGGTCGCGCGTTGATAGTGCATTCTCAATAACTCGCACATAGGCCTGCGCGTTATGAATGTCATGCCACGCATGTGGATCAATGTCACCGTGGACATGTTTGCCAAGCACAGCCTGGGGCAAGACATAGGCCTGCCCATCACCCGAGCCGATAAACTCCCATCCCCGACCTTTGGGAATCTGACGCAAAGTACGTGATGGAACGTCAATCAGCACTCGCTCAATATCCAAAGAGGCAAGAGTCGAAGGTAAGCCGTTGCTCTCCTCCACGGCTTCGCGTAGTGGTGCGCCCTCAGGGACTCCACCGTCTTTTTCTCGGTCAACCATCAGGGTTAATGCGCCTGACTTCAGGTCCACGGTGATGTCACTGTGGCCTCGTCGGAGAAGAAAGAGCCCACGGTCGCTGGCAACCTTTTCTGAATCAATTCCCACCGCAAAAGTCACGTGTGAGGGGGGAAGCTCGATGGGCTCAGCGTCAGCGGTGACCCGCAAGCGCGCTCGTAGATGCAGCGTGTAGATACCGGGCTGAGTAAAAACCCAGCTCATATGTTGGTGCGCTCCAACGGGCAGAATCGAAGTATCTGTTGCCCAATGATTACCACCATCAAAACCATCTCGAGAGGCAAAGGCAATCTCTGGACTTCCAAAACTTGTCGTGATGTAAGCGCATGCGTGCCCTGGCCCTTCAACGTCAGTCACAGAGAGCTCAACCTGAGACGAGCGTTTTACCCCGCTTAGGCTTCCGTCACCGTAGACTCGCATTCCGAGCCAAGGCGTATCTAGGGAGCGATCTTCGACAAGCGGAATTAAGCTACCGCCAAACTTTGCGCTTTCTTCCGCTAAGGACAGTGAAATAGCGTCCTTGGGAAGATTCGCATCGAGCGCGCGAATCACCGAATGGTCTTCGAGCATCAGATAGTTGGTGACGGCGATATCCGCGTAGGCAATATCGCGAATACCCCTCAGGCTCAGCTCCCACGAGTGCGGATCTGCACCGTTGGGAATCAGCTGGTGAACATCGACGTAGTCGCCACCGACATTTCGTGCTAAATCAGCCAAGATACCCGTTGTTGCAACAATGCTCAGGCGCTGTGATGAGGCATCGGAATGCGGTGCGCAGCCCCCAGTTACTGCAGCAAGAATGCATGTAACGAAGAGCGCTGCAATTCGCGCAATCTTCACTGTCTCACCCGCATGCGAATGGAGACAAAGATGCATCCGCATCCCATCACGAGAGCTGACAAGATCATTGGAACAAGCTCTGTTGTGCTCGAGCCCGTTGATGCCAAGGTACAGGGCTGTCCCGAGGCAGTGCGGCCGACGATTGCATAAACCAGAGGACGTCCGTGCTCCCCTGTTCCACCGGCAGCAATCAAAGATCCAGTCGTTCCACTCCCGCTTCCGCGCAAGTCCTCGCCACGGGGCGAGACATTCATAGCGATCGTCAGTTGGTAGGAGCCTGGCTCAGTAAAGACCCAATTCTGGTGGGCATGGGTATTGGCAGGCAGGGTGTAGCTCGTTCCTGCGCCGTCGAAGACGTGAGTGCCGATTCCTGCACCCAAGCTTCCCGACTCAAAAACTGCGACATTTCCGGGGCCTTGAACATCAAGGAGAGAGAAACGGACTTGCCCGCTGGTTTCAGTCACAATTTCTTCGCGTTGCGAATTCATTCCGAGCCACGGGACCCCTCGAATCTGGGTAGCGGGAATCATCCACACATCTTGCCCGGGCGCTGCGGCATAGCTCAGAGCTTCAGGAGCCTTGATCCTTGCCTTCTCCCCAAGGGCAAAAGTCATTGATGCGGGGTCTTTCCACACCGCAGGCACAGATCGGTCATCTTTGATTCGCGCGACTAATTGACCATTTTCGATCGCGGGTCCCAGGTCAAAGTGCCCGTCAGTAATTCCGCCTTCGCTACCAACCTGAACGTTCAGGGTCGTAATTGCCTGATTTGGAATTTCGCTATCGCTGCGGATACGTGAGACTTCATCCTCACCTGCTTCGCGGGTAATACGAGTTGCGATACAGCGCTCAGTACCTGCGCGCTGTGGGGCATCACGGGTGAGTGATTCTTCTTCGTCACCTGCAGCGCTATCTTCAACCGCTGGGGGAAGCACTCCACTGCTCTGAACACTTGAGTTTTGCGGCGTCGACGCCCCTTGGGCACCTCCTACCTCAATGAGGTACGTGGCACTACGTGTCGTTTCAAAAGAACCGTCATTTCGATATGCACGCGCTTGAACGCTCAGCTCATAGCTTCCCGCTTGAGAAAACACCCAATTCGCATGCGTGTGCGAAAGATAGTCTTGAGCAATTGTTGAGCCATGTGGATCTAGCTCAAATCCTCCCGAACGTAGTCGCGAGCTACGACCCGAAAGGAAGTCTTCGGTCCACAGTGAAATACGTCCTCCATCGGGATGGGTATAGCTGACATCAAATTCAACGCGTTCAAATCCTGCTGGTGCGAGAGAGAGGACATCCCATCCGGGCCACGGCAAAGTTGGATCTTGAGTTTGCGGAAGGAAATACCCACTGCCACCGGCAACAATGTCTTGAGGAAGCGAGTGCTTAAGAGCCGAGGAAGGAACGACAAGGCGGATGTCTTCTGCTTCGTGTTGAACTCCAGCTCCGGTGACGTCTTCCATTACCTTCAATACGGGCAGACCCGAATCATCAAGCGTCATGTAGAAGAGGTCAATATGCCCGTGGTCAAGAACAAGACGGCGCTCGCCAAAGTTCGCGCGAGGAGCCGCTTGGGTGTGCGCACTCATTGACGAGGCCACTGAAGCTTCGTGTGCCTCTCTTGCCTCTGGGAGCGGGGCTCTCCCACTTTGTACGGGTTCTTGCTCTTGAGCGCTCTTCGGGGACGAAGATTCAGTGCTCTGTGTGGACTTTTGCGTCTGGGCCTGGGGAGCTTCAATGCTCGCGCTAAACTCGGCCTCGGCGATGAGACGAGGCTCCTGCTCCGGGATTACTTCCTGAAGGCGAAGACGCAGCGAGCGAATACCTAGCTCAGCAAAGCGTGCATGCAGGGGGCCAGATGCGAAGTCTTCTCCCCTGGCCTCGAGAACAAATCCACGAAAGAATTCGTCGGTGCCGTCGATCTCTTCTTCAAACGCATTTCCACGACCGAGATCCCCCAGGGATTCGAGGCCAAGTGAGTGCGGTGCAATTTTTTCCAGATCTACAGCACCTGCTCGTGCGCTTAATTCGACGGAATACCGCGAATTCGGTGCAAACACGGAAGGGTTGAAATAAACAGAGAGTTCATAGCCCCCATCAATTTCGCGATCAGTGTCACGAGTAACCGGGGTCGTTCGAAGCCGAAGTGCGCCATCATGAAGGGGTAACTCTTCGCCCTTTTCTCCAGCGGTACACAAAGACTTCAGCGTCTCATTGTTATCCCCAAGGCAGGTCGAAACTTGAAGACTATCGCTTAAAAGGTGCTCATCTTGGGAGGAGGAAAGAGCCTCCGCTTGAGTCGGGGCTGGAAGAAGAATCCACGTACTCATCACGGCAATAGTGAGCACTAGCGAAAACAGGGCACGCGTTGTCCTGCGGCATAATGATGACATGACCGTCTCTCTAGAATGATAATCGTTCTCATTCCCATTAAAGAGGGTGGTCACACCTCAAGTCAAATGGACAGCCTGGCTCTAGCTCTAATTAAATCCCAACACCCACTGAGAAATGTGATAACCAGCCATAATCACCGCACGCCCCGGCTTTGAGCGCATCGCAATCAAACGCCCAAGCAGATCCTTGCGCACTGCGCGGTACGCTTCTGGCTTCTTTGCTTGAAGCTGCGCCCAGAGCTCATCCTTACGCGCGAGGTTCTCCTTAGTTCCCGAGCGTAAAAGCATCACTGTGCAGATGACACAGTTGATACGCAGATAGTGGACAAGATAGCGGTATAGATGAGGTGGAACCTCATCAGGAGCAGGAATCGCATCAACCATCGCCGCATTCACCCGCAGCAACTGATCAACACGCGAAATCATGACCTGCTCGTTGACCGATTGATCATCACGTCCAATGAAATAGCGGTAAAGATCAACATCAAGATACTCAAAAGTACGGACATCAATGACCGGAACAAAAGAGTAAATGAAATCAACATAGAAGGTGTGCTCAGGAAGGACCAGACCAGAGCGACGAACCAAATCTGTCCGCAAGATTAAGGCATGCATCATCAGATACTGGTCGTACCGGCAACGGCGAATCTGATCCCATGAGATGACGCGATCCCTGGGCATCACATTTCCGTAGCGGATGACTGCTTTATGACTCTTGCCTTGCTTCTCATACACGTAATTGGCAACCAAAAGATCCAAGGGCTCGCCCTGAGCTTCGCGAAGCTCCAAGCGCTCAAGGGCACGCTTAAGCGCTAAGCGATCCAACCAGTCATCTGCATCAAGGATTTTGAGGTAGCGCCCACGAGCACCTGCAATACCTGCGTTAACAGCACCGCCGTGGCCAGCATTCTCCTGATGGATGACACGGATATGCTCTGGGTCCGATTGGACCAATCCATCAGCAATCGCAGCCGTGGCGTCGCTTGATCCATCATCAACGATGAGCACCTCAACCTGGTCAAATCCACGCACTGAAGAGACAGCACGATCGAGGTAATCCTGAGCGTTATACGAAGGAATGACAACGGTGAGCACAAAACTTGATTCCACCTGTTGAATGATAGTGCATGAAGCACTCTTTCCTAGCGAAATACCATGAAAACATGGTGCTTTTCGGGCTATCCTTGATGAAAGGGCTAATTCGCAATGGGGAGGCAATTATGAGCCAAGCACAAGAAATCCTGAATGCACTGGGCGGCTGGGATAACCTGACCGACCTTCAGCATTGCATCACCCGAATCCGCGTTGATTTTAAAGATGATTCGAAGATCGACGAGGCCGCATTGCGCAAGGCCGGCGCGTTCGGTGTCGTAGTCGTTGGCTCGCACGCACAGATCGTCATGGGCCCACAGGCAGAGGAAATTGCAGAGGAAATTAACACACTGAAGTGAATCTTCAGCTCCTCTCCCCCATCCCTGGAACCCTTCGAAACCTAGCTGATCTCACAGATCCGGTTTTCGCCCAAGAAATTATGGGGCCGGGTTTCGCGATTGTCCCCGACGAGGTGGACACTCTCAACATACTCGCGCCCATAGATGGGACACTCAGTCACCAGCTTCCTCATGCATGCGCTCTGACAACGCCTGATGGCCTCAGCATTTTGATTCATGCAGGAATTGACACTGTACTACTCAAAGGCAAAGGCTTTTCAGCACTCCATCAATTAGGACAGCAGATTACTGCTGGTGACCCGCTCATTACATGGGATCTTCGTCCAGCACGCCTAGCAGGATACGACCTTGACGTTGTTGTCATTGCTATGCAACCGCCACAAACAGTTTGCGAACTATTAACTATGCCCGGTTCACGCCTAGATACTTTGGTGCCCTGCGCAGATGTACGCAGGGCACCATAAAGTAGCTAAATTCCCTAGCGAATGTAGCGGTCCACGCTGGTCAAGAATCGCTTGACACGATCACAATGCGCCATGTCATCAATCAAGACTTCTTTGCCATTAAAGGCATGAAGCGGAACACACCAATTCGGATACTCAGCATTTGTACCCGGAAGGTTCTGCGGCAATTTCTCGCCAACAACGTCCACCAGAGAAACCGCCAAAAGAAGTGCAGGAGATGCAGCAAGGTAAGCGTGCATCGCAAGAACAAGTTCTTCTTCACTGGGCTCATCGTCGTGAATGAAGCCGCCTTCTTTTAGACGCGAGACCATTCGTTCGCGCTCGATGCGATCCGCATTGCGAACCTGGTCAAGGTCTTCAACCAAGAGTCCCAACTCATTGCGCAGTTCGGTGTGAGCACCTTCTAGATAGCCCAATGTCGGAGGCAAATCATGCGTTGTTACTGCCGCAAGGCAAGATCGGCGGTAATGATCCGGCCACAGTGGCCATCCACTGCCTTCCTTCTCAAACCACAGGACGGAAGTACCCAAAATTCCACGATCATTGAGATAACCGCGAACCCAGGGTTCAACGGTTCCCAAATCTTCGCCAATGACAACTGCACCGGCCCGCTGGGCCTCGAGCAGCACAATGCCCACCATGGCCTCGTGATCATAGGACACGTAGGCACCCGCCTGGGCACCCATCCCTTCAGGGATCCACCACAAGCGGAAGAGACCGAGGATGTGGTCAATACGCACTGCTCCTGCGTAGGAGAGCACAGAGCGCAACATTTCCCGAAGCGGTGCATAGCCCATTCGCGCAAGAGAGCGGGGTGACCACGGAGGCTGCGCCCAATTTTGCCCCTGCTGAGAGTACATATCCGGAGGCGCGCCAACGCTCATACCCGGAGCGAAGGCATCTGGCATCGACCAAATTTCCGAGCCTTTCGAATGCACTCCCACCGCTAGGTCAGACATGATCCCCATGTCCATTCCCAAACGGCGAGCACCTTCTTGAGCGCGAATCAACTGGTCGAAAACAATCCACTGGCACCACTGCCAAAACTCGATTTCGGAGGCGAGACGCTGACGCGCCTGCTCGACACCCGGAGCATCAATCGAGGAGTAGCGCTCGGGAAGGTCAATATCGCCATTTTCAAAGACCAAAGCAGACCACAGAGCAAAATTCTCTAAGGATTCTCCGCCTTGAGCACAGAAGCGTTCAAACTGCGCCTGACGACTAATTGATCGAGGGAGCTCAAAAATTTTACGCAGCGCTTTGAGCTTTGATTTCCATGAGAGGTCGCGGTCGACAATATCCTCGTGGCTACGGGAGGCATGCAAATAGCGCGTAACAACCCCGCGTTCCTTACTGTCCATGTGCACATACTCATCGATAGCTTCAGGACGAATGTAGAGGGGGCTGGCCCAACGACGCGACACAGGAAGGTAAGGCGAATTCTCCTGCGGGAATCCGGGCTGCGGAGCATGAAGGGGGTTGATTTGCAGGAAGTTTGCACCATTACGCGCAACAATCGCGGCTAGATCCGCCAGATCCTGTGTATCTCCCATTCCCCAGGAGCCGCTAGAACGGGTCGAATACAGTTGAGCCGCAACTCCCCAGCGCTTGTGACCATCATCGAGGCGGCTTGAAAGTCGCTGAGGAACAACAACCAAGGTTGACGAGCATTCACTTCCATCTTCATGGCGCGCAACAATCCGATGCCACCCAAGAGGCAACCAATTCGGAATTTTAAAGGTGGCACGTCCGATCAGATTTCCATCGACCATCCGCGGCGGAATCCAACGATCAAGCTGCTGAAGCTCGTGATGCTGCCCATCTTCGGTCTCAACGTGGCACCAGACGCCCATCCCGTGAGGAACGTGAACAGGGATCTCTGCCTCGTTTCCCTGGCGACACACCGTAGTGGGAGGAAGGGGCGCCAACCAGACAAGATCCTCATTCTGGCGGAAAGCTTCATCAATCTCGCCATGCGAAGGTTCTGAAGAGAGCGAGAAACCCAGTGAATTCAATACCGCGACGAGGGAGGCATCTTCAACATGCTTCCAGTTTCCATACCAATCCCAGAAACCGGTAGAGACCCCAACAGTCTCAGCGAGTTCACGCAGGCGCTCTGTTACCGTCTGACTTGCCATAAGGTCCCCTCTGAAATACAGCAATGCCCCTCTATTTTATGGGCTAGAGAAGAGCAGGTGAGACCGATCTTTGTGTGCCAGCAGACACACCTTGCGGTAGACACAGGTGAAGCATCTGCAAGGCGATCTTTCCAGCCCCTGCTCCGAGAACAATTTGGATCACGTGCCCCGAACGCACAACTGCTAGGACCTCTGGTAGACGAAGGCCCATGTCATCAACCTTTTCAGGAGACTTCACTTCAATCCGAATACGCAGCATGCACGGTTCAATATCTTGGATATTTGATGCTCCCCCCAGAGACTGGAGAAGAAGCGATGCCGTTTCCACGCCTAATCCCCTTTCAGAAACAAGTGACCTACCACTCATAATATATATGAGCGAGACAATTTGGTGCAATACGTCACTTTCTGCAACTTGTGATACAGAAATGCACTGCTTTTTAGACGAAAAGTTAGAGACAATATAGCCATGACTACGCCGCTGCCTATTCCCACAATTTCGACTGAACCGGTCGCTTCAGTCTTAAGAATTCTTAGCCTGAAGGAAAACGGCGATGATTCATTTATTGCACGTTCGCTCCCTCAGGTACGCAGGGTTTACGGCGGTCAGGTTTTAGCCCAAGGACTGCTGGCAGCAAGTGCGACTGTCCCCGTTGAGAGGCTTCCTCATTCTCTCCATGCTTATTTTGTCCGCGGTGGAGATCCTGAAAAGACCTTCAGCTTAGACGTCACACGCGTTCTTGATGGTCGTTCATTTTCGAACCGTTCCGTATCTTGCTTCCAAGACACTCGAGAGATTCTCACAATGAGTGTCTCTTTCCAAGGTCCCGAGGCAGCGCCTTCCTATTCCCCCGAGGCGCCCGATGTACCCGCCGCAAGCGAGTGTCGATCAGCGTTGGAGATCTTCCGTCTCATGGATCATCCCGTTGGCAAGTTCCTTGGGAAAACTGCCGCCTTTGACGTGCGTCATATCGGCCAAAGTCTCTACACAAAAGCGGACCCGCAGAAACTGCCGACGCAAAGACTGTGGATGAAGCCTCGAGCCGAGATTCCCTCCGAAACGACTCAGCACGTTCATCGCGCTCTTCTGACCTATGTCGTCGACCAAGTAATGCTCGAGCCTGCACTACGCGTTCTGGGAATGTCATGGATGACCCCAGGATTGGTTGCAGCATCTTTAGATCATGCGATGTGGTTCCATCACGATGTTGACATCAATGACTGGCTTTTATTCGACCAGCGCTGCACTCAAGTCGTGAATGGCCGAGTGCTGGTCGAATGCTCAATCTTCACCGAGGCGGGGGTCCTTGTCGCTCACGCCACTCAAGAGGCGATGCTACGAGTTCCTACTGAAGGACACACATCAAGCCACTGGGGATTTGGGGTTGATCCCAAGACTGGCAAACCAATGAGCGGCATGGCATAGGGCTAATCCGTACGGAGTCACAGACGCCGCGGCACAAGCACAGCAACGGCAGAAACTATACGGATTTTGTTTATAAACTGACCTCAAACTCAATGGGAGGGGACGGCTTAGCCGTCCCCTCCCATTGAGTTTTAATCCTCAGATCAGTCGCGAGTGAGCTTACGGTGCGTCACGCGGTGAGGCGCTGCTGCATCCAAGCCCAAACGTTCGATCTTGTTCTTCTCATAGGACTCGAAGTTACCTTCGAACCAGTACCACGAAGCAGGGTTCTCTTCGGTTCCCTCCCATGCGAGGATGTGGGTTGCCACGCGGTCAAGGAACCAACGATCGTGGGTGATGACCACTGCACAACCGGGGAATTCCAAAAGCGCATTTTCCAAAGAAGACAACGTTTCAACATCGAGGTCGTTGGTCGGTTCGTCCAGAAGCAAGAGGTTTCCGCCCTGCTTCAAGGTGAGCGCGAGATTCAGTCGGTTACGTTCACCACCGGAAAGGACGCCCGCGGGCTTTTGCTGGTCTGCGCCCTTGAAACCAAAGGCAGAAACGTACGCACGCGAAGGCATTTCAACATTGCCCACCTGGATGTAGTCCAAGCCGTCGGAGACAACTTCCCACAGAGTCTTGTTGGGATCGATACCCGCGCGGTTCTGGTCGACATAGCTGAGCTTGACGGTTTCACCGATGGTGAGCTCTCCCCCATCAAGAGGTTCAAGTCCAACAATGGTCTTAAACAGAGTGGTCTTACCGACGCCGTTGGGACCGATCACACCGACAATACCGTTTCGCGGCAGGGAGAAAGACAGGCCATCGATCAAAACGCGATCGCCAAAGCCCTTCTTAAGGTTCGTTGCTTCGATGACGATGTTACCCAAGCGGGGCCCCGGCGGAATCTGGATCTCTTCGAAGTCAAGCTTTCGACTGCGTTCGGCCTCGGCAGCCATTTCTTCGTAGCGCTCCAGACGCGCCTTCGACTTTGCTTGGCGTCCCT
>ERZ773265.30-NODE-30-length-92054-cov-4.803117_pt1 | contig 92054 bp, 64 predicted proteins | sample MGYA00580512_ERZ773265 | MGnify/ENA primary metagenome ERZ773265 (study PRJEB29015, sample SAMEA2738169) | human oral metagenome | biome: human oral; feature: human-associated habitat; material: saliva | place: China | collected 2183 ... | reverse complement strand
GGCCTTTTATTCTGATTCTCGTACTTATCCCTAAGTGAGCGAAAGGGAAAGGGGAACTTGCCTTGTGCCTAGATGGCGGGCAAGTCAGCACTTGCTCGCTACTCGTCTAGGGCTTATGGAGCAGCTCCTCCAGGGGTGTATCGCTCTTGGCTGGGTAGAGGGTGCCGTGCTCCTGACAGAGGTAGCTCAGTAGGAGCCCCAGCGTGGACTTCTGCTCGGGCAGCAGGGGCTGGGAGAGGAGCGAGGCCGCTATGTGTAGCTGGGGGAAGACCTTCTGCAGCTCGGCCCTACCGCGTGGGGTGATGGAGACGAGTACGCTGCGGCGATCGCGCTCGTCGGGCTGCTCGGTGGCGAGCCCCTTCTGTACGAGGCGGCGGATGATCTCTGAGCCCGAGGTCTTCTCTAGGGCGTTGAGGGTGTTCAGCTCCGTCTTCGTCAGGGGCTGACCGCTGATGAGGCTCACGAGATAGGAGTATTCCTCCTCGCTCTGCAGCGTGTCGGAGGCGGCCAGAGCACGCTTGGTGTAGCTCTTGGAGTAGCGCTGCAGGAGTGCCAGATGCCGTGCTATGTCGACCTCTAGGGGCATCGCTTGGCCGAGGCTCGGGCGCTGGGACTGCTCTGCCTTATGGTCCTCCAGCAGACTCTGCACGAAGGTGATGAAGCTCGCCAGGTGCAGCTCCTCGGCCTCGGGGAAGGCGGCTTCGAAGAGCTCCACGTATTCGATGAGCTGGGTGAGGAGTCGCTTACTCTTCATCGGCTATAGGGCGTGGCTGGGTTCGTCGGGGGCGGGGAAGTGGCTGAGGATCGGGGACGAGGCTGTCCACACGCCTTAGGCTATCCTGCAGGATGAGGCTGTCGATGGGGGCAGGGCCGCTCCAGCGCTTACGCAGCAGGCGTAGCTCCTCGAGTGCCCCCTCCTGCTGTGCCGAGTCGAGCTTGGGACTGTGGCGGGCCCAGAGGAGCAGTAGGGCGTAGCTGTGCTCATCGTGGAGGAGTGAGGCTGAGTCGAGGAGCTGACGGCGATAGCTAGCGAGCGTCAGCGGGATCAGTTCGCTGGGGATGTAGTCCAGACTACTGATGAGCGGCTGGCGCACCTTGCTGGGGGCTTGGCCTGCGATCAGCCCGCTGTAGTCGGCGATCCATAGCTCCAGCTCGGCCGCGCGCTCGGGTGTCCACTGGGGGCTCTTGTCCCAGTAGTGGGCTATGGCGTAGTCGAGGCGTGCCTGAGGGCTGATGATGCGCTCGGGGATGACGAGCCCCGAGCGCGTGTCAGGCTGTAGCTGGGGGCGACAGCTCGCAGCGCTCAGTAGGAGGCCAAGGGCGAGGGAGAGGACGAGCTGCGCGCTAGTCATAGAAGTTATCCTTGAAGGCCGTGAACTCGGGCTTGTGCTGGACGTACTTGCCCCACCAGGCGCGCAGGAAGCCCGAGCCGTAGCCCCAGAGCTGCACGAAGCAGGCCACGACCGAGAGTGCGGCGACCTCCACCCCGCCCCGTGTGCGCTGCAGGGCATCGACGAACCATAGCAGCGCCAGAGCCACAAGCCCCCAGCGTCCCCAGCCGCAGGTAATCGCCAGGAGCGAGCCAACCGTGAAGGCCGTGGGTAGCAGGTGCACTAGACGCGTGCTCCCCGGGTGGCGCGTCTCGAGGTGGATACGGGCGATGCCGGAGTTATGCACCTGGCGGAAGAACTTGCGGAAGTCCACGCGGCGCTTGTGGTAGACCCAAGCTCCAGGGATGAGGATCGTCCGTGCTCCAGCCTCGAGGAGGCGGAGGCTGAAGTCTATATCCTCGCCGAAGCGCATCCGCTCGTCGAAGCCGCCCAAGGCTAGGTAACGCTCGCGGCGGCAGCCGAGGTTGAAGCTGCGGGGCTTGAACTGCTCCATCGCCCCAGCGCTACCGCCGCGTATGCCGCCCGTGGTGAGGGGCGAAGTCATCGCGTAGTTGATGGCCTGCTGCACGGGACTGAAGTCAGGGGAGGCGGCATCGGGCCCGCCGAAGGCCTCCACCGTCGTGTCCTGCAGCGCGGTGTCGACGGCTGCCAGATAGCCCTCGGGTAGGACGACGTCCGAGTCGAGGATGAGGACGTACTCCCCGCTGGCCTGGGCCACGCCGAGGTTGCGTGCCCGGGAGGGGCCACCGTTGGGTACGACGAGGTAGACGAGGGCAGGCAGCTGGTCGCGGTAGCGGGCTACCACTGCCTCGCTGCTGCGCGTCGATCCGTCCTCCACGATGACGACCTCGTAGGCGTAGTCCCCTCTGAGCCGTACGATACTCCCGAGGAGCTCCTCGAGCTCCTCAGGACGGTTGTAGACGGGGATGACGAAGCTGTAGCGCATGACTAGAGCGACCACTCGGTCCCCTCCTTGGTGTCCTTGATGGTGAAGCCGAGGGCCGTCAGCTCGTCACGTATGCGGTCGGAGGTCGTCCAGTCCTTGCGGCTCTTGGCATCCTGACGCAGGCTGAGCAGTAGCTCCACGGCGCCGCTGAAGGCTTCGTGCGCAGCCCCATCGCCCTGACGCTCATCCACCAGCCCGAGCAGCTCGGTGAGGTAGAGGCGGTAGGTGCTGGCGAGCTCCTCGATTTCGGCGGCGGTGATGGTCGCCTGATGGTTGTGCACGGCGTTGATGACACGTGCCGCGTCGAAGAGCTCGGCGATGACCATAGGTGTATTGAGGTCGTCACAGAGCGCCTCGTGGCAGCGCTGGGCTAGGCCCGTGACGTCGACCGAGCTCGTGGGGCTGGCCTTGAGCCCGTCGATGAGGGCGGCGGCATCCAGCAGGCGGCCGAGTCCCTTCTGGGCAGCCTGCAGGGCCTCGTTGCTGAAGTCCACCGTCCCGCGGTAGTGCGCGCTGAGGATGAAGAAGCGGATGGTCATCGGGCTGTAGGCCTGCGCCAGCTTGGGATGGTCGCCCGTGAAGAACTGCTCTAGGGTGATGAAGTTGCCCAGCGACTTGCCCATCTTCTGCCCCTCGATGGTGATCATATTATTATGCATCCAGTAGCGCACCAGCTCGTGCCCTCCCTGGGAGGCCTTGGCCTGAGCGATCTCGCACTCGTGGTGCGGGAAGACGAGGTCCATGCCTCCGCCGTGGATGTCGAAGTGCTCCCCGAGGTACTTACGCCCCATGGCCGTGCACTCGGCATGCCAGCCCGGGAAGCCTTCGCCCCAAGGGCTAGGCCAGCGCATGATGTGCTCGGGCTGGGCCTTCTTCCACAGGGCGAAGTCCAGTGGATTGAGCTTCTCGTCCTGCCCGTCGAGGCTGCGGGTGTTGGAGAGCATATCCTCGATACGTCGGCCGCTTAGCTCGCCATAGCCGTAGACCTTGTCGTACTTCGTGACGTCGAAGTAGACCGAGCCCTCGCTGACGTAGGCGAAGCCCGCATCGAGGATCTGCTGCGTCAGGGCGATCTGCTCGAGGATATGCCCCGAGGCCTGCGGCTCGATGCTGGGGGGCAGGACGCCGAGCTGGACCATCGCCTCGTGGTAGCGTGTGAGGTAGTACTGCACGACCTCCATGGGCTCGAGCTGCTCGAGGCGTGCCTTCTTGGCGATCTTGTCCTCGCCCGAGTCGGCGTCGTGCTCCAGATGACCCACGTCAGTGATGTTGCGCACGTAGCGCACCTTATAGCCGAGGTGGCGGAGGAAGCGGAAGAGGATGTCGAAGGTGATGGCGGGGCGGGCGTGTCCTAGGTGGGCATCGCCGTAGACCGTAGGCCCGCAGACGTACAGCCCGACGTGGGGCTCAGCCAGGGGGACGAACTGCTCCCGACGGCGCGTCAAGCTATTATATATGTGCAGTGGGTGCTCCATAATGCGAGTGGGTGATGTTCTTGATCGTTCTTCCCACAAAGATACGACAAGTCCCCGCCTTAGCCCGCACCCCCTTCGCCAGGCGTACCGCCCTGCCTTGTCTCCTAGGAAATGAGCGGAGGGGAAAGTAGCCTCCTAGGGTTGGAGGGAGCATACCCTACCCGCCCTCCATCCTAAGCACACCGCGCTACGCCTCTAGTGGGGAGGGGTCGGTGAAGGATATCAGTCAGCGCGCTGAGTGCCGTCAGTCGGAGCGCTGGGTGTCGTCAGTCAGACGGCTGAGGGATATCCCTCGCAGAGCTGGGGTAAGGCTGTCAGCTCGCGGTGAGGCTGGGAGTAGCTTTGGGGGGAGGTGTGGGGCGGTGGGCTGGGAGCCTTGTGCGGGCGGCGGCTGGGAGCGGCTGGAGCTGGGCTGCTGGACGGCTTGGGCTGGCGGCGCACTTGGGCAGGGAGCGAGGGGAGGAGCCGTTTGAGCAAGTGCCGCCGTTTGAGTATTTTTGCAGGATAAAGAAGCATGGGGGCTAGCCCCCAGTAGATCCACACAATGGCGAAACAACCCCAGACAAAGCAAGCACAACGATCATCGCAGGCCAAGCGCACGTTCTCGACCGACGGGCGGGGCTCGCTGGCAGCAGGCCTCATGCAGTGGCTGCGTGGGCTCGTCTCCAAGAATAGAGACAACAACCGCATGGCGGTCGTCCTGGCGCTTAGCTTCCTCCTCCTCTTGGCCTTCTGCCTCTGCTCCGTCCTGGGCTTCCTCTTCTCGGGGGGCGCAGACCAGAGTCTGCTCGACCCGAGCCTGACGCCGCAGCAGTTGCAGGAGCTGGGACTCGAGGTGCGCAATCCCTTTGGCCTCCTCGGGGCACGCATGGGGAACTACCTCTTCAACGAGCTTTTCGGCTTCGGCACCTTTGCCCTCTTCGCCTTTGGCTTCCAGACGGCACTCTATGTTGTCTTTGATCGCCATTCGCGCCTGATCCGTGCGCTGGCTCGCTTCCTCTTCTGGGGCTTCCTCGCCCTGTGGAGCGCGATCGCTCTGACAGGCCTGCAGCAGCTCTGGCCCTCGGATACCTTCCTGGTCTTCGGCGGAGCCTGGGGCGCACACTACTACCAGCAGCTCGCGCTGCACCTGGGGACTTCGGGGCTCCTCTTGCTGCTCTTAGGGACGGTCATCATCGTGAGTATCCTCTGCTCCGACCGTGTCCTCAAGGCCGTGCAGCATCCGCCGATCAAGGCGCCCGAGCTTCGTCTCCGCCGTCCGAGCCTCTGGGAGCGCTGGACGCGTAAGCCCGTGGAAGCTGGGGCCGAGCCCGAGGAGGCCGCTGGCTCTGCAGCCGAGGAGCACACCGAGCGCTTGGCCGATGAGCTCTACGAGGAGGAGCTGCCCTACACGCCGACGATGGAGCAGGCGCACGAGGCGTCCTTGCGTGCCGAGGCCGAGCACGACAGCTATAGCCCCTATAGGACGCCTGAGCCCGTCTTCAGCGCCGAGCCTACGGCGGACCTCGATCCCAGCCAGGGGATGATCGTCGAGCAGGCGCCCGCCGATGACCTCGTGGAGGAGGAGTTGCCTGAGCGAGCTTCGCTTGCCCCTGGCATACAGCTGGCGCACTATCAGAAGCCCTCGATCGACCTGCTGCGCGACTACGAGCAGAGCGCCACGGGCATAGACATGGACGAGATCGAGCACAACAAGCAGCGGATCATCGACACACTGGCGAGCTTCAAGATGCCCGTCACGCCCTGCAAGGCGACCGTCGGCCCAACGGTGACGCTCTACGAGGTCATCCCCGACTCAGGGATCAAGGTCTCACGCATCAAGGCTATGGACGACGATATCGCCATGGGGCTCAAGAGTGAGGGCGTGCGTATCATCGCCCCTATGCCTGGCCAGGGGACGATCGGTATCGAGGTGCCTAACTCCAATCCGCAGACCGTCTCGATGCGCAGCATCCTCGCCTCGCGCAAGTATCGCGAGCAGCAGGAGCGCATGGAGCTCCCCGTAGGTATAGGCAAGACGATCACCAATGAGCCCTTCATCTTCGACCTCGTGAAGATGCCCCACCTCCTCATTGCAGGGGCGACGGGGCAGGGGAAGAGCGTAGGCCTGAACGCCCTGATCACCTCGCTCCTCTACAGCAAGCGCCCCGAGGAGCTTAAGTTCGTCATGGTGGACCCCAAGATGCTGGAGTTCTCCATCTACGAGGAGATCGAGCACCAGTTCCTAGCTAAGCTGCCCGACTCCGACAAGGCGATCATCACCGACATGAGTAGGGTGGTGGCTACGCTCAATTCGCTCTGCGTCGAGATGGACAACCGCTACCGCAAGCTCCAGACGGCAGGGCGCGCCGTGCGCAACATCAAGGAGTACAACGAGCAGGTACGCTCGGGCGAGCTCAGCCGCCTCGATGGACACGAGCTGATGCCCTACATCGTGCTCATCGTGGACGAGTTCGCCGATCTGATGATGACTGTCGGCAAGGAGGTGGAGCAGCCCATCGCCCGTCTGGCGCAGAAGGCGCGCGCCGCGGGGATACACATGGTCATCGCCACGCAGCGCCCTTCGACCGATGTCATCACCGGGCTCATCAAGGCGAACTTCCCAGCGCGTATTGCCTTCAAGGTCTTCTCCATGGTCGACTCCCGCACCGTGCTCGATTCGCCAGGAGCCAACCAGCTGATCGGTCGCGGGGATATGCTCTTCTATCAGGGCAAGGATATGATACGCGTGCAGTGTGCCTTCATGGACACGCCCGAGACGGAGCTCATCGTCGAGCATATCGCCTCGCAGGAAAGCCTCGGATATGCCTATGAGCTGCCCGAGTACGTTCCAGAGGGAGGGGATGGAGCTAAGGATAAGGGGTTCAGTCCGCAGGAGAAGGATAGCCTCTTCGACGAGGTGGCCCTCCTGGTGGTGCAGATGCAGGTAGGCTCGACCTCCTACATACAGCGTAAGTTCAACATCGGCTACAACCGCGCGGGGCGCCTGATGGACCAGCTCGAGGGAGCTGGTGTCGTCGGCCCGCAAGAGGGGAGTAAGCCGCGTGAGGTATATATTAAGGATCAGGCCAGCCTACAGCAGCTCCTCGACAGGATGTAGCCTAGGGCGTGCCTGCTGACTCTAGAGATCAAGATATGAAGCAAGTGATATACGGAGCACTGCTCCTCATCCTCGGGCTGCTGCCCGCCTCGGCGCAGCAGTCCCGAGAGCTGACGCAGCTGCTCGAGCGCGCCGAGACGAGCCTCTACGGCTCGGGCATGGCGCAGGTGGAGTTCGTGACGCGTCTCCAGGACCGTGCGGGCAAGCCGCAGGGCACTACCAAGGGACGCATGTACCTACAGGGGGATGCCTTCCGCCTGGAGTATGGCAGCATCACTGCTGTCTACAGCTCGGGGACGCTGAGCTACTATGACAAGGCCGAGGAGACGCTGACCCATTCGCGCCCCACGGAGGAGGAGCTGCTGCAGATTAACCCGCTGCGCTTCTTGCGCTCCCGTGCTCAGGGCTTCACCAGTAGCCAGCTCCCAGCCCCCACAGCGACGACCCTTGTGCGCTTCGTACCCCAGGGCAAGAGTAATATACGGAGTGTGGAGGCAAGCTTCCAGACTAAGAGCGGCAGCCCCACGCGCCTCGTCTTCGTGGCGCGCGATGGGAGTCGCCTGACGGCCGAGCTCGGGGCACCCAGCCACCGCAATGCAGCTGCGGCCTCCTTCTATGTGCTCAGTGAGCGTAGCTACCCCGGCTGCGAGGTCATCGACCTACGCTAGCTGTCGAGTCCCTTCCCCTTCCCTTACAGTGCATCTATGCAATCCAAAGTCCTAGCCAACATCGGTGAGTACACGCAGCTCATGGGGCGCACCTTCGCCCTGCCGCTGCGCTGGCACATGTTCCACCGCTCCGTCGTGCGGGAGATCTACAGCCTCGGTGTGGGCTCGATATGGATCGTCTTCATCATCTCCTTCTTTATAGGGGCGGTGATCACCATCCAGCTGTCGATCAATATGACCAGCCCGCTCATCCCGCGCTTCACCATAGGCTACTCGGCGCGTGAGATCATGATCCTAGAGTTCTCCTCGACGGTGATGTGCCTCATCCTCTCGGGGAAGGTAGGCTCCAGCATCGCCTCCGAGCTGGGGACGATGCGCGTCACGGAGCAGATCGACGCCATGGAGATCATGGGGGTCAACTCGGCCAATTTCCTCATCCTGCCTAAGATCGTCGGCTTCATGAGCTTCATCCCGGTGCTCTCCGTCTTCTCTATGATCACGGGCATCTACGGGGGCTACATCGCCTGCGACCTGGCCAACGGGCTGACGCACCAGGACTATGTCTACGGGCTGCAGCTCTTCTTCACCCCTGCCTATGTAGGCCACTCCATCATCAAGAGCCTGGTCTACGCCTTCATCATCTCCTCGGTAGCCTCCTACTACGGCTACTGCGTCAAGGGCGGCGCCCTGCAGGTGGGCTCCTCCAGCACCCGTGCCGTCGTCAATAGCAGCGTGCTCATCCTTTTCTTCGACGTGCTGCTCACCAACCTCATGCTTACCTAGCGCTATGATCCAGGTAAAGTCTCTCTACAAGCGCTTCGGCGAGAAGGAGGTGCTCAAGGGTATTGATGCCACCTTCGAGGCCGGTAAGACCAGCCTCGTCATCGGGCGTAGCGGAGCGGGGAAGTCCGTCTTCATCAAGTGTATGATCGGCCTCATCCAGCCCGACCGAGGAGAGATCCTCTTCGACGGACGCAATATCGTCGGGATGGCCAAGCCCGAGCTCCTTCGCCTACGTCGGGAGATGGGGATGCTCTTCCAGGGCTCGGCACTCTTCGACAGCATGACGGTGGTGGAGAATGTGCTCTTCCCCATGGAGATGTTCTCCCGCGAGAGCTATGACCGCCGCTACCACCGAGCCATGGAGCTGCTGGAGCGCGTCGGGCTAGCAGACGCAGCCAATAAGTACCCTGCCGAGATCAGCGGTGGGATGATGAAGCGCACGGCCATCGCCCGCGCCATCGCCCTGAATCCCCGCTATCTCTTCTGCGACGAGCCGAACTCGGGCCTTGACCCCAAGACCTCTATGGTCATCGATCAGCTCATCTACGAGATCACCCGGGAGTACGGCATCACCACCATCGTCAACACCCATGACATGAACTCGGTGCACTCCATCGGGGACAAGATCATCTACATCCATAACGGCCTCAAGGAGTGGGAGGGCAGTAGCGCCACCATCGACGCACCCGACACGCCCGAGTCCGTCACCCTCTTCGTCAACGCGGGTCGCCTCTAGCCTGCGCTCTCCCTAGCAAATCTATGAAGAAGCTCTTCACCAAGGACTCCCTCCTCACACATCTGGCCCTTATGATAGGGCTAAGCCTGCTCTTTGTCCTCATCCTCACCTTCGGGCTCGACCTCTATACCAAGCATGGCGATAGCGTCGTCATCCCCGACCTGAGGGGCAAGACGCTGGCCGAGGCCGAGCAGATCCTGAAGTCCGTCGGGCTGGAGTACGAGATCAACGACTCGACCTTCTCCAAGACCGCCCGCCCTGGCACGATCCGCGATGTCGTCCCCGCCCCAGGTAGCCGCGTCAAGGCGGGGCGTCTGCTCTTCATCGCCATCAACGGGCTGCACCCACGCAATCAGACCATCCCTGCCTACAAGGACCAGTCGGCACGCCAGATCCTGGCGCTGCTGCGCGGGCTAGGCTTCGAGGAGGTCGAGCAGCGCACCGTCCCAGGGGGCTACGTGGGCTCGGTCGTCGACCTCAAGACGGCCGATGGCAAGAGCATCCCGCAGGGGACGCAGCTGCCCGTCAATACCAAACTCTACCTCTATGTAGCTACGGCCGTCGTCGACACGCTCGGCCTGGATCGCCTCATCGAGGGCTGGGGACGCGATAGCCTCGCTGATAGCGTCGCCGTCACGCCAGAGCCTAAGAAGGAAAATACGACGGACTGGTGGTAGCCACGCCTAAGCCTACAGCCGACGAGCTCGAGGCTGAGCTCGCGCTGGAGCTCGCCGAGGAGCTGCGTAGCCAACGCTCAGCCCACGCTCCCGAGGGGGGCGAAGGCCAGCTGGGGGCTGCAGCGGACGAAGCGCCCCTAGCCGACGAGCTGGATGGGGAGCTCCTCGAGGACGAGGAGGACGAGGCGGGGGATCCCGCTGCCGTCTCCTATCTGACGCACGCCGACAGCACGCCGCTCTACGAGCACTTCCGCGTCGTCGCCGACAAGGGGCAGGAGCTGCTGCGCATCGATAAGTTCCTCGCCACGCGCATGCCCCATACCTCTCGCAGCCGCATCCAGCAGGCGCTGGAGGGCGGCTATGTCTTCGTCGGGGACCGTCCCGTCAAGGCCAACTACCGCATCAAGCCCCTCGAGGTCGTCACGCTCCAGCTGCGCCGTCCGCGCCGCCAGCTGGAGATCATCCCCGAGGATATCCCCCTGGACATCGTCTACGAGGACGAATACCTCCTCGTGGTCAATAAGCCCGCGGGCCTCGTCGTCCATCCCGGGCATGGCAACTATACGGGGACGCTCGTCAACGCCCTGGCCTATTACCTCAAGGACGACCCGCACTACGACCCCGAGGACCCACGCCTGGGGCTCGTGCACCGCATCGACAAGGATACGAGTGGGCTGCTCGTCGTGGCCAAGCGCCCCGAGACGAAGGCGCATCTCTCGCGTCAGTTCTTTGAGAAGACCACCAAGCGCACCTACCGCGCCCTCGTCTGGGGGCGCTTCGACAGCCCCGAGGGCACCATCGTCGGCAATATAGGCCGCGATGAGCGCGATCGCCTCCAGATGGCCGTTTACCCCGAGGGCAGCGACAAGGGCAAGCACGCCGTCACCCACTACACCGTCCTCGAGGAGCTGGCCTATGTCTCCTGGGTGGAGTGCCGCCTTGAGACGGGGCGCACACATCAGATACGTGCCCACATGCGGCACCTCGGGCATCCACTCTTCGCCGACGAGCGCTACGGGGGCGACCGCATCCTATGGGGCAATCAGTTCGCCCGCTACCGACAGTTTGTGCAGAACTGCCTCACCCTCTGTCCGCGGCAGGCCCTGCATGCCAAGACCCTTGGCTTCGTCCATCCGCACACGGGGCAGGAGCTGACCTTCGACAGCGACTTGCCGTCCGATCTGGCGCTCCTCTTGGAGCGCTGGCGCGGCTACGCAGCACAGGTGGACAAGGACTAGGCCCCGCGCGGCCTGCCTTGTCCACCTGTGTGGCTTTACTATCTATCACCTTACTCCTTATCACGTATGACTCTTCGCACGGTACTATGTACGCTGCTCCTGGCCTCAGGGGCGACGCTGGCAGCTCAGGAGCGTCCGCTGTGGCTGCGCTACCCGAGTATCTCGCCCGATGGTCGGCAGATCGCCTTTGCCTATCAGGGGGATATCTATACGGTCCCGACGACGGGGGGCGAAGCGCGCCGCCTGACCACGGCCTCCAGCTACGAGAGCCAGCCCGTATGGTCGCCCGATGGCCGCTATATCGCCTTCACCAGCGACCGCAATGCTGAGGGGACGAATATCTACCTCATCCCTGCCACGGGGGGCGAGCTGCGCCAGCTGACCACCCACTCGGGGACGGAGATGCCCCAGTGCTTCACGCCCGACGGGCGCTACCTCGTCTTCAAGGCGCACCTACAGGATCCTGCGGCCTCGGCACTCTACCCTGCGAGCTTCCTCACCGAGCTCTACCGCGTGCCCATCACGGGCGGCCGTCCCGAGCTTGTCACCGCGACGCCCGTCGAGGCGATCCACTTCAGCGCCGACGGCAAGCGCTTCCTCTATCAGGACATCAAGAGCTACGAGGATACCTGGCGCAAGCATCATACCTCCTCCGCCAGCCGTGACCTCTGGGAGTACGACCTCACCCGAGGCAGCTACCGCCCGATCGTGCAGCACGACGGCGAGGACCGCAACCCGATCTATAGCCCCGACGGCAAGAGCCTCTACTTTCTCAGTGAGCGCGCTGGAGGCTCGATGAACGTCTACAGCCGTGCGCTCTACGATACGGCCGCCACGCCTCGCGCCCTGACGCAGCTCAAGGGCGATCCCGTCCGCTTCCTCAGCAGCTCGCAGGCGGGGCTCCTCTGCTTCGGCTACGCGGGTGAGATCTATACGCTGGCCCCTGGCGGACGCGAGCAGCGCGTACCCATCAGCATCGTGCGCGACTCCAGCGAGGGCGAGCAGCTGACGCTCTCGATGAGCCGCAGCCTGGGCTCCTCCTCCGTCTCGCCCGACGGTAAGCAGATCGCCTTCATCTCCCGCGGGGACGTCTTCGTCACCAGTGCCGACTACACGACGACCAAGCAGGTGACCTTTGGCTCACAGGTAGACCGTGGGGTGACCTTCGGCCGCGATAGCCGTAGCCTCATCTACGCGAGCTGCAAGGGCGGCAGCTGGGCGCTCTACGAGGCGCGCATCGCCCGCAGCGAGGACCCGAATTTCCCCAACGCGACGCAGATCACCGAGCGGCGCCTCGAGTTCGGCGTCTCGGGCGAGCAGATGTACCCACAGATCTCTCCCGACGGTACGGAGCTGGCCTTCGTCCTCGACCGTGAGCGCATCATGATCCACAACCTCCGCACGGGCAAGACCCGCCAGGTCACCGACGGGCGCTATGCCCACGAGCGCTCGGGCGGGATCGACTTCAACTGGTCGCCCGATGGCAAGTGGCTGGCGCTCACCTACGTGGCACGCGACCATGCGCCCTATAGCGATATAGGCCTGGTGAGCACCTCGGGCGACGGCAAGGTCTACAACCTCACCAACAGCGGCTACCGCTGCTGGGCGCCTCGCTGGAGCCGCGACGGGCAGTCGCTGGTCTACCTGACCGAGCGCTACGGCATGCGCAATCACGCCTCCTGGGGCTCGCAGACCGACGTGATGATGATCTTCCTCAACCGCGCAGCCCACGAGCAATACCTGCGCAGCGAGGAGGAGCAGGAGCTCTATAAGGAGCTGGAGAAGCAGCGTGCCAAGGCTAAGAGCGACAGCACGAGCACGAAGGCCGAGGCTAAGACCAGCACCGCGACGAAGAAGGAGACGCGCCTCGAGTGGGACGACCTCGACCTACGCACGGTGCGCCTCACCCCACGCTCCGCCACGCTCGGCGACCTCATCATGAGCCCTGACGGGCAGAAGCTCTACTACCTCTCCTCTACGGAGGGCAGCTACGACCTCTGGGTGCATGACCTCAGGAAGCGTACGACGGGGCTGCTGCGCAAGCTGGGGCTGAGCTCAGCCTTCTTCGACAGCGACCGCGAGGGTAAGAACTACTTCATCCTCGGCTCCTCCCCGCAGAAGTTCGACCCCCGCAGCGAGACGCTCAAGCCCATCAGCCTCTCGGGACGCCGCTCCATCGACCGCGCTGCTGAGCGCCGCGCCATGTACGAGGAGGTGGTGCGTGAGGAGGCCGCGCGCTTCTACCGCAAGGATATGCACGGCGTGAACTGGCCCAAGCTTACCGACCACTACCGCCGCTACCTGCCCTACATCAGCTACTCGCAGGACTTCGCTGAGCTGCTGGCCGAGCTGCTGGGCGAGCTCAACGTCTCCCATACGGGCGGACGCTACCGTACGCCACCCTCGTCCTTCCCCACCGCCGAGCTGGGCCTTTTCGTCTCCTCGCCGCGCGTGGGGGATGGGCTCGTGGTGGATGAGGTGGTCGCAGGGGGTCCCTTCGACCGCTCCGACTCGCGTCTGCGTCAGGGCGCGCTGATCCTAGCCCTCGACGGGCAGCAGATCAAGGCGGGGATGGACTACTACCCGCTGCTGAGCGACAAGGCGGGTAAGCGTCTCCTCGTACGCTTCCGCAGCGCCGACGGCAGCGAGTATGAGGAGGTCATCCGCCCCATCACGGCAGGGCAGCTCTCGGCGCTGCTGTATCGCCGCTGGGTCAAGCAGCGTGCCGCCGAGGTAGATAAGGCCTCGGGCGGCAAGTACGGCTACGTGCATATCCCCTCGATGGGGGACGAGCACTTCCGCACCGTTTACTCCGAGGCTCTGGGGCGCTACTACGACCGCAAGGGCATCGTCATCGACATCCGCTACAACGGCGGTGGGCGTCTGCATGAGGATATCGAGGTCTTCTTCTCAGGCAAGCAGTACCTGACGCAGGAGGTGCGTGGCAAGGACTACTGCGAGATGCCGAGCCGCCGCTGGAATAAGCCCAGCGTCATGCTCACCTGCGAGGCCGACTACAGCAATGCCCACGGCACGCCCTGGGTCTACCAGCACCAGCGTATCGGCAAGGTCGTCGGGATGCCCGTGGCAGGTACGATGACCAGTGTGAACTGGGATACCCTCCTCGACCCCAGCCTCTACTACGGCATCCCTGCCGTAGGCTACCGCACGGCTGAGGGGACCTATCTGGAGAATACTCAGATGATGCCCGACGTCATCATTCCCCTCGATCCCGAGAAGGTGCTCAAGGGCGTCGACACGCAGCTACTGAAGGCCGTCGAGGTGCTGGGCAAGTAGCTCCGCCGCCTCCGATAGATATTATAGGAAGACTCCGCCCCCGCTATGCTCGTATGGAGCACGGCGGGGGCGGAGTCGCTTCGTACTAGGGGGAGGGGCGCTGAAGGGTATCAGTCAGTGCACTGAGGGACGTCGGTCACGGTCGTGAGGGATAGCAGTCAGCACTCTGAGAGATATCCCTCACGGAGCGGGGTGGAAGCGCTGCCTGCGTGCAGCCTTGGCCCGTCGGCTCGTGGGAGACCTTCGGAGAGCGGTCGAAGGCTTGGCCCTTAGCTTGGCCCTGTGAGTGGGGGAGAGCTGCCCTTGCCTACCCCTCAGCTAGGGGAGACTTTGCCTGTCGCAACCTCGGAGGCCGCTCGGGGGTTACTAGAGTGCATAGATTATTAAGTTTCATCCCATCACCAAGCATCATGATCAAGATATATGGTATGCCCAGCTGCCCCGACTGCGCAGCTGTCGAGGAGCAGGTCAAGGGCGATGCCCGCTACGAAGTAATAGATATCGGGGCGCACATCAGCCACCTCAAGGCCTTCCTTCGCCTCCGCGACAGCGAGCCTGCCTTTGAGGCCGCCAAGCGCAAGGGTTGGGCAGGAGTTCCCTGCTTCGTCCTCGAGGACGGTACGGTGACGCTCCGCCCCGAGGAGGCTGGGCTGTCGCGCCGCTCGGCGGGCGTCGCCGCAGGTACTGCCTGCAGCATCGACGGCTCGGGCTGCTAGGCTGCCCGCTGGCGGCTTCTAGACAAGGCCCCGCCCTTGCCTAGGCCGCTTCGAGAGGCTCCCGCATGGCCATCCTGAGTCTAAGGAGGCTAGGGGCTCAGCCTGCTCTGACCTTCGCCCCTAGCCCCTAGGCATACGACCCTAATAGCGAAGCCCCCGAGGCTGCTCACATCGGTGAGCGCCTCGGGGGCTTCCTTGTTTATGTGGCACGCCTTAGATGGAGCGTGCTCGTGGGGAGTGGCTTTACTTCTTCAGCTCGATATCTACGCGACGTGCGACGCCGTAGAGATCGGTGTTGCGGTCTACACCTCCAGCGACAGCCACGAGGCGGTCACGGGAGACGCCGCAGCTGACGAGGTAGTCGAAGACGGCGCGGCTGCGCTGCTCGGCTAGGCTCACATTGCGCTTAGCGTTTCCCTCAGGGGAGGCAAAGCCCGTGAGGAAGAGGCGCAGCTGGCTGTCCTGGCTGAGGAAGCGGTAGACCTCGTTGAGCGTCAGGCGTGCCTCGGGCAGCAGTTCGCTGCGGCCTACGGCGAAGAAGACCTGGCGCTTGAAGTAGGTCACCAGCAGCGCATCCGATAGCTCGCTCGTAGGCTGAGCGGGCTGCAGCGGCTGCAGGGGCATCACGGGCTGCTGGACAGGCTGTGCGGGCTGCAGAGGCACGGCAGGCATCACGATCTGCGTCGTGGTGGGCTGCTGCTGAGGCTGCTGCTGTATCTGGCTGGGCTGCTGACGCAGCGCCTCGCGCTCCTGGCGTAGAGCTCCGAGCTCCTGGTGCAGGAGGTAGAGCAGCGAGTCATTGGTCTGACGTGCTGCACGAGCCTGCGCTGCGGGCAGCGTCGTGACCTTCTGCTCCGCCTGGCGCTGCCGGAGGCTCAGCTCCAGGAGACGCTCCAGACGCTCCAGGCGAGCGCCACTAGCGAGGTCCTGGTACTGCTGCTGCGGCTGCTGGTAGCTACGCGCATAGCCATAGCGATCGGGGTAGTACACGCGCTGCGCGGGTGCCGTCCCAGCCACGACGGGCTGCACGGGGCGCTGGGCAGCACTTAGCCCGAGGCTATTGAGCAGCAGCTGGAGCTTCAGCACACGAGCGAGCTCTGTCTGCTGGGGGACTACCTGCTGCTGACGAGCCTGCCAGGCCTCAGCGATGGCGCGTAGGCCAGCCACCAGCTCATCCTCGGTCAGCGTGATCACGCTGTCCACGCGGCTCACCTGGAGCTGGGCGACCGAGTCCGTGCTCTGGGCACGGAGCTCGGTGCCCGCTGCTCCGAGGAGCGTAAGGGCTAGTAGCAGGCTCTTGGTCTTAAGCGACTTCATAGCGCACTAGAGATACAGGCTGTAGCCAACAGCGATCTGGTGATTGCGTAGGGCACCACGCATCGTATAGTCGAAGGAGAGTGCGCCACGCAGGACATTCTCTAGACGAGCACCAACGATATAGTTGGGCGCAAAGCGCTTGGTAATACCGACCTCGTTATAGCCTAGGCCGACCCCGATGAAGGGCGCGAAGTTAGCCGAGAAGGACTTAGGCAGATTGTAGTGGACATTGGCATTGATGCCGAAGCCATTGGTGCTGCCGAAGCCGTAGTAGAACTCGGGCACGAAGTCGAAGCGGCTCTGGCGGATCTGGGCATAGGCACGCAGGCCAGCGTTCACCTGGAACTGATCGCCGAAGTTAAGGCCTACGAAGGGGGTCAAGCGGTTCATCGTGAAGACGGGCTCGCCAGCCTCCTTGACACGGATCTCCTGTGCCTGGATCTTGCCCTCATCGTCGCGATCAGCTACGATGATGTGCTGCTTGGTCTGCTGTGCCAGAGGAGCTACGACCGTGGTCGTCTCACTGGCCTTGCGCGCTACGGTCGTGGTGGCCTTGGCGGTAGCCTCCTGGTTGCTGTTGATGGCATCCAGGCGGTCGATGACCTGATCGAGGCGCTTGACCAGCGCGATATTGGCATCTACCTGCTGCGCGTCGGGCTGAGCAGCACCCTGCTGTACGGGCTGAGCGGGAGCTACAGCGGGCAGTGCGAACTGCGTAGCCTGGGGGTTGTGGTAGAGCGCATTCAGCAGGAGGATCTTGTCGAGGTCGGAGAGCTGGCTCGAGGTGATGGCGGAGAGCGAGTTGGTAGCGGGCGTCTTGCTCTTCTCCAGGTCACTGATGACACGGCGTACGAGCTGCTCGAACTGCGTCGTGGTCAGCGTCACCGTGCGGGGTGCATTCTGTGTCTGCTGCACCTTCTTCTCGGTGGTGCTGGCGCTGGCTGTCACGCGCTGCTTCTCCTCGAGGATACGTACAGCGGAGGCCGTGTCCTGACGGGCTACAGCTTCCTCCAGCTGCTTGTTGAGCTTCTGGATGCGGGCGTCGTACTTTGCGCGCAGCTTGTTCAGCTCCTGTAGGTTGGCTTCGTTGGCCTCAGCAAGGGCACTGTTGACGTTCTCCTGGCTGTAGTTCTCGTAGAGAGCGCGGCCATCGCGCGCAGAGCGACCGAGGTTGAAGCGCAGGCCAGCCTGGTAGAAGGTAGCGACCTTGACCTGCTCGGGGTTGGTCACCTCCGTGATGTCGGGATTGCCGCGCTGCGTCAGCATGGCGTTGACATTCCCGTAGAGGGCGACGTAGCGGTGCAGGGGAATCTCGAGCCCAGCACCACCGAAGAGGAAGAGACCGCTCTCGGCCTTGACTGCGCTGCCGTCACCGACGTACTTCTTACCTGCGTCGAGGTAACCTGCACCGATATTGAGGCTAGGCGTCAGACCTAGGGGCATGTTGAGGCGAGCGACGAAGTTCCCCCCGTACATAGCTAGCTGATCGTTGAAGTTCAGCTTGAGCGTCTGGGGCTTCTCGGTAGCCTGGTAGTAGAAGCCACGCAGGCCGAAGATGCTGCTGAAGTCTACCCCTGCAGATCCCCCGACGAACCACTGGTCAGCGTAGCCCGTGTTGTTGGCGAAGTCTACATAGGCTACGCCGGGCTCGAGGACGAACTTGAGGCCGCGGAAGCCGTCGGTGTAGAGGTTCTTGTAGGCGCGAGATACGGCGTCGCTAGGCTGCGAGGTGCTACCGCCGAAGTAGATGTCTAGCGAGGCCTGACCCGTCCAGTTGTGCAGCAGCTTGCTGCCGTTGGTCGCGTCGGTGAGGAAGCGGTTGTTGCCGTTGACGTTGAACATGAGGTCCTTCCCCTCCAGCGAGAGGGCGACGCGCTGACCCATGTTGAACTTCAGACCGAGGCCACCTGCGCCGTAGATCTGCTCTTCCTTGTAGTCCTGCGTCAGGCCACCGACGGGCTTGCCCGTGTAGGTGAACTTCATCACACCACCACCTGCGGTGAGGTAGGGGGTAACGACGGCATTGGACCAGAGGTTAAGCTTGAGCTCACCGCCGAGGCGCTCGATGTCGGCGTTGGAGTCGTCGAGCTTGTCGAGCCACTTAGCTGCCCAGTCGGGACGCGTGTCCTTGGTCTTGCCCTTAAGGTCATAGCTGCGCTCATAGAGCCCACGGATCTCGAAGAGAGGACCGAAGCCGAAGCCGGCACGGATCCCCCAGTAGGGAGCATCCCCAAGGTTGAGCTTCTTGCTCCACTGGGTATACCCGACGACGGGGGCCACGGTGAAGCTGACATCCTGTACCTGTGCTAGGGCTTGGCTGCTGATACCTGCGAGCAGCGAAGCGCACAGTACGATAGAGAGTTTTTTCATATGCATACGTGTATGGTGTTACACAATCAATTAGAGTATACGACCTCCTAAGGAGTGCGCTACTCTAGTGCAAAGATAAGTAAAATATGAGTTGCTACAATAGAAAGCAAAATCTCACTTAAAGGTTCATTATCCCTGGCTTCTGAGCTTTCCCCCGCTCGTTTTAGACCGACGCTTGCAGCCCTTCCTTGGGACCCCGCTCCGCACGCTCAGCCCGCAGGGAGAGGCTGGACTGAGCTCGTGAAGGCTAAGCTAGCCCAAGGTGAGCCCTATGGGTGGGCGCGGGGAAATAGCCTGCTCAGTTTGTCTCTCCTTAGCTCGCCGAGTAGGCCGGGCTAAGGTCGGGCTGCGCCGAGGGATATCCCTCAGCCTCTTGACTGCCGTCCCTCACGGCGCTGACTGGTATCCCTTACGGGGGCTGAGGGATATCCCTCGAGGGGGCTCCGCCCTAAGACGAGGCGCTGTCCGCTTGGGACGGAGGCTAGGCGGCGGGGCTACAGGTGGCAGGTGCTGAGGCGGATAGCGGCGCGCTTCTTTACGTATTTTTGCTATATTTGTACACCTCTATGCATCCAGCATGGAGCTACAGACATCGGTAATCAAACAAAGTTTATGAGCAAGTTCGTACAGGAATTCAAGGAATTCGCCCTCAAGGGCAATGTCATGGATATGGCAGTGGGTATCATCATCGGTGGTGCCTTCGGCAAGATCGTATCCTCGCTGGTCAATGACATCATCATGCCTCCCATCGGCCTCATCACGGGCAGCAGCTTCAGCGACGCTAAGGCAGTCCTGCGTCCCGCAGAGCTCGCTGCTGACGGCAGCGTAGTCAAGGAGGCTATCGAGCTGAACTGGGGGAACTTCGTCCAGACGACGGTAGACTTCTTCATCATCGCTCTCTCCATCTTCTGCATCATCAAGCTGATGAATAGCTTCCGCAAGAAGGAAGAGGAGGCTCCTGCAGCACCCGCGCCTACGCCTGAGGATATCGAGCTGCTTCGCGAGATCCGTGACGAGCTCAAGCGCCGCGGCTAGTCCCACAGCACGCCTCTGGGTCTTCAACGCTGGGGGAGAGGAGGCCCTGCGCCTCCCAGCCCAGCAGCACTATAGTCCCAGCCGAGAGGTGCGTCGCCTACGCTATGAGGCGACGCACCTCTTGCGTTTACTAGCAGCGCCAGGCGACTACCTTTACCTGCCCGCGCTGGAGGATAGCGCGGCACGTCTCCTGGATCATGAGGGGGCGGAGCTGCCGAGTCCTCCCGAGGTGGGGACGGTACTGGAGGTCAAGCCCTGGGTGCTGGAGCCGCATATCCTCAAGGAGCTGGCGGCAGCGCCCTGCCTCGCTCCTTATCGCCTGCTGCTGCCCGAGCTGGATGCGCCCTACCTGCATCTCGCGCATCGTCGAGGCTGCGCGGGGCTCGTGGAGCGCTGCTGCCGCGAGCTTGGCTATCCCGAGGCACTACGGGCGCACTGGGTGGAGGCGGGGGCGGATCGTGCCGAGACCGAGCGGAGGCTCCTCGAGCTCTGGCAAGGGCTCGGCGCGGAGCAGGCGGCAGGCGCGCGGCTTGTGCTCAAGCGTCCCTACAGCTCCTCGGGTCGCGGCGTGCAGTTCGTCTCGGCACAGCCCGAGGCGCGTGAGCTCTCCTCCGCTGTCGGCAGCTGTCAGCGGCTGGGCTCGGTGAGCCTCGAGCCCTACTGGCAGGTGGAGGCCAACTGGGCCCTAGAGTACGAGCGCCTCGAGACGGGCGCGGTGCACTTCGTCGGCTATTCGCACTTCGTCACCTCCGAGCGCGGCGCCTATGCGGGCAATGTGCTCTGGACGCAGCAGCAGCTCGGGGAGCGGCTCAGGGCGCTTGTCCCCGAGCACGAGCTCACGGCACTCATCGCCCTGCACGAGGCCTACCTCGGCGAGCAGCTCGCGGGCTCGAGCTACGTCGGATATATAGGTATAGATCTCTTCGTCTACCGCCGAGACGAGGTCCTCGCGCTGCATCCCGCCGTGGAGATCAACCTGCGCTGTACGATGGGGGTACTGGCGCACCGAGCTCAGCTGAGGGACTGGCCCGAGGGCAGCACGGAGCTCTTCACCCTCGACTACGGGCACGGCGTGAGGCGATAGCAGAGGGGGAGCACGGCGCAGGCGCTTCACTTGGACGCTCCTCGGATAAATACTTATCTTTGCCTTCGTATAGTGTAAATCAATCTGTTTTCACCCGCTCACTAACTACTAAAGACACGCATGTTTACCTCACTACGTAGCAAGAGCTATTACCCGTGGCTCGTCGTCGCCCTCCTCTGGGTCGTGGCGCTCCTGAACTATATGGACCGTCAGATGCTCAGCACGATGAAGGATGCGATGATGCTGGACATCACCGAGCTGCAGAGCGCGGAGAACTTCGGTATCCTCATGGCCATCTTCCTCTGGATCTATGGCTGTGTGAGCCCCTTCGCGGGAGCTATCTCTGACCGCGTCAACCGCAAGTGGCTCATCGTCGGGAGTATCTTCATCTGGTCGCTCGTGACCTTCCTCATGGGGGTGGCCAATGACTTCACCACGCTCAAGGTGCTACGTGCCCTGATGGGGGTCAGTGAGGCCCTCTACATCCCCGCAGGCCTCTCGCTCATCGCCGACTACCACGAGGGTAAGAGCCGCTCGCTGGCCGTAGGGATCCACATGACGGGGCTCTACATGGGGCAGGCCATTGGGGGCTTCGGCGCCACGCTCGCCTCGGCCTACAGCTGGCATACGACCTTCTTCACCTTTGGGATCATCGGGATGGTCTACGCTGGGGTACTGCTGCTCTTCCTGCACGAGATGCCGAAGAAGGCGCCCGCTACGGCTGCCCCCGCCAAGCCCGCCGAAAGCTTCACCCTCCGCAACCTAGGACAGAGCTTCGCCTGGCTCTTCCAGAACGTCGCCTTCTGGGCCATCCTCATCTACTTTGCCGTCCCCAGTCTCCCTGGCTGGGCTACGAAGAACTGGCTGCCGACCCTCTTCTCCGAGAACCTCGGGATCGAGATGAGCGCCGCCGGCCCCCTCTCCACCATCACCATCGCAGCGGCCTCCTTCGTCGGGGTACTCGTCGGGGGGACGCTCTCCGACCGCTGGGTCAAGCGCAACCTCCGCGGACGTATCTATACGGGCGCGATAGGGCTGGCGCTGACCGTGCCCTCGCTGATGCTGCTCGGCTACGGGCACTCCACGATCGCCGTCGTCGGGGCTGGGATCCTCTTCGGCGTGGGCTACGGGATGTTCGACGCGAACAATATGCCCATCCTCTGCCAGTTCGTCCCCTCCCGCCTACGTGCCACGGCCTACGGCTTCATGAATATGATAGGCGTCTTCGCTGGGGCTGCAGTGACGCAGGTACTGGGTCGCTGGAAGGATGAGGGCAACCTCGGCTTCGGCTTCGTCCTCCTCGGGGGCATCGTCCTCGTGGCCCTGGCGATACAGCTCAGCCTACTACGTCCCACCACGGACAACATGGAGTAGCCGCCTCGCTCCTCCTATACATTATATATACACCCTACGATCATGGTACTAGGTACACTCAAGGATAGCGCCCGCTACGAGGCGCTCCACCCCCTCTTCGCACGCGTCTTCGCCTACATCAAGGAGCACGACCTCCTGCACGCCGAGCTCGGCCGCATCGAGCTGGAGGGCGACACGCTCTTCATCAACAACGTCGAGCCCGCGACCGTCCTCCAGGCCGACCAGCCGCTGGAGGCCCATCAGGCCTACCTCGACATCCATGTCCTCCTGGAGGGACGCGAGCGCATCGGCTGGCGCAGCACCGAGAGCTGCACGCGTCCACGTGCGGCCTTCGACGTGGAGAATGACTTCGTCCTCTACGACGACGCCCCCACGAGCTACGTCGATCTCCAGCCTGGAGACTTCGCCATCGTCTACCCCGAGGATGCCCATGCGCCGCTGATCGGGACGGGCGAGAAGATCCGCAAGCTCATCATCAAGGCGCGTGTCTAGCCGCTCCCGCCTGCCCCTCGTGCTCCCGCTCCTCCTCGGTGCGCTCCTCCTCGGCTCCTGTAGCCCGAGGCTACGCGCGCCGAGGCTGAGCTATAGGGAGCTACCTAGCCGCTTCGGTGACCCTGCCTACGACAGCCTCGGCGTGTCAGCGGCAGCGGCGGGGCGACTGGGGGAGCTGCTCTTTTTCGCAGGTGGGGCGAACTTCCCCGAGCGTCCTGCGGCCGACGGTGGAGCTAAGCGCCTCTACCGCCAGGCCTTCCTCGGTGAGCTCCACGGCACGGAGCTCCGCTGGCGCCCGACGACGGCGCTGCCTCGTCCCCTGGCCTACGGGCTGAGCCTCCAGACGGCCGACACGCTCTTCCTGCTGGGCGGACAGAGCCCCGAGGGGCCGCGTCGTGAGGTCTATGCCCTGACCCTCGAGGGAGGAGAAGTGCACTACCGAGAGCTCGCTCCGCTCCCCTTCACGCTCGACAATGCGGCGGGTGCTGCCTCGGGGAGCTACCTTTATATAGTCGGGGGCAATCAGGATGGCCGTCCCTCCAGAGCCGTATGGCGCTACGACCGCTCGGCACCCGAGCGTGGCTGGCAGCGCCTGGCGGATCTACCCGACCCCGAGGGCTACGTGCAGCCTGTGGCGACCATGCAGGGCGATACGCTCTGGGTCGGCGGAGGCTTCACCCCCGGTAGCCCGACGCGCCCAGCACGGGTACAGCAGGGGCTATACCGCCTCATCACCTCGCGCCCCGAGCTGGGCTGGCGCGGCTACTACCGTAGTGCGCCGGCCAACGAGCATTCGGGCGGCCTGCTCTTCCCCTGGGGTGGGGCACTTGTCGGGGCAGGCGGCGTCGATCGTGAGGTCTTCACTGCAGCCCTCGAGCGCATTCGGCTCCTAGCGCTCCCCAGCTCGGGACTATCCCCCGAGGAGCGGGCGCACATAGAGGCCGAGCAGGCGGGCTACCTGCGCCACCCTAAGGAGTGGTACCGCTTCGAGCGCTCGCTCAGCTTCTTTGACCCCAAGGCGGGGCGCTGGCGCTCCAGCCGCGTCTCGGATGAGTGCTTTGCTCGCGCTGGCGCCACACTCCTCGTCTACAGCCCCGAGTGCGTCCTCGTGATGCAGGGCGAGCAGATGCCGGGCATACGCACGCCCCAGATCATCTGCCTCGAGGCTAAGCCCTAGCTGTGCCCGCTGCGGACAGCAAGCATTCGCTACTATTCACATTAAATAATCGAACAGACGTAATGAACAAGAATCAATGGCTCCGCGTCGGGCTCCTAGCGCTGGCTGTGCCCACCGCGCTACCCGCCGTGGCTCAGCGCCGCAAGAAGGCCGCCGTACGTCCCGAGGCTCGCGCCGTGGTCGCCAGCCCAGCGTCCCACCAGCCTGGGCGCTACCTCATCCTCGGCTCCGTGCCCGAGAAGCACAACGGCCAGTGGATCTATCTCTATACTAAGGGCTCGATGAAGGAGAAGCCCGCCGACAGCACCAAGATCGAGGGGGGTAAGTTTACCTTCGACCGCTCCGTAGCTGAGGATGGCTTCGCGGGGCAGCTCTACCTGCCCATGACCTACGCCCTTCCCTTCATCGTCGAGGAGGGGGTCATCCAGGCGCCCATGAACGGCCCACACGCTAAGGGTGCGCCGCTCAACGACGAGCGCGCTAAGCTCAGCAAGGAGATCGAGAACTATGCCGATGGCTTCCTCGGGCGCTACAAGGCTGCTCGCAAGGACACCACGCTCACGCCTGAGGAGCGCGATGCCAAGTGTGAGGCCATCCTCAACGAGCTTTACAGCGGCCTCGAGCCTCGTCTCTTGGCTGTCCTCGACATGCACAAGGACGACGGGCTCGGCTTCTACGCCCTGACCGAACTCATGCGCGGCTCCAGTGTCGACCTCGCCAAGGCCGAGAGCTACGTCTCCCGCGCTGGTAAGGCCGTGCAGCAGGACCCCCGTGTGCAGGAGTACCTCGACAGCCGTCGCAAGCTCGAGGCCACGCAGCCCGGGGCGATGTTCCAGGACTTCAAGGGCCTCAGCGACGACCAGAAGGAGGTACGCCTCAGCGACTATGTCGGCAAGGGGCACTACACGCTGGTAGACTTCTGGGCCTCCTGGTGCGGGCCCTGCCGCGCAGAGATGCCCCACCTCAAGAAGGCGCTGGAGGTCTACGGCCCCAAGGGGCTCCAGGTCCTCGGCATCGCTGTCTGGGATAAGATGGAGGACCATCTGAAGGCTGTCCAGGAACTCAAGCTGCCCTGGCCTCAGATTTTCAACAAGGAGGAGGCTACTGACCTCTATGGTATCAGCGGTATCCCTCAGCTCATCCTCTTCGCTCCTGACGGCAAGATCGTAGCCCGCGACCTGCGTGGTGCGAGGATCGCCAAGACGCTCGACGAGATCCTCAAGACGACGGGCGGCAAGCTCTAGCCGCGCCCCCGCCCCCCTAAGCCAAGACGCCCGCCCCCACCTAGCCTCAGCGCTACGTGGGGGCGGGCTCGCTTTGTCTAGCCCTATCTTTTAGCCTCCTGTCTGCTCCTGTTCACGCTCGTGACTGACGTCCCTCACGGAGCTGACTGCTATCCCTCAGCCGCTTGACTGACGGCACTCAGTACGCCGACTGATATCACTTGCGAACGCTTCTCCTTAGCTTCCGCGCTGCTGGGGCTTAGGCTGTTGCTCTTCGTCTATAGATGAGAGGAGGGAGGTGGGGGTAGGGTGAGGCTATCTCCGCAGAGGCATCCCGCAGGGTGATAAGGACTATAGGGATAAATCAGTATATTTGTACACACGCATTTATGCCCCTTTGATCATGGATATAACCCCACTTCCACGTAAACCACTCAGCTTTGGGAAAACGGTCCTAGCTGCCTTCTTGGGCTTCCTCGGTGCACACATCATCGCCTGCGGGCTGGCGATCGTGTTCTTCTTCGTACTGATTGCGATGATAATCCCGAGTCCCTCCTCACGGGTGCCCGAGCTGGCGTCTAACAGTGTCCTGCGCATTGACCTAGCGGACATACGGGAGATCGTGACCACCGATGACTGGATGCAGTACCTGCCTGGCAAGAAGGGCAGTCAGCCCGTCTCGCTGACGCAGGCCATCGAGGGAATACGTAGGGCTAAGGCTAGCGATAAGATCAAGGGGATCTACCTCAACGTAGAGTCCCTCAATGCGGGACTGGCGTCTATTGACGAGCTGCGCAATGCGCTCTTCGATTTCAAGAAGTCGGGGAAGTTCGTCTACGCCTATGGCGACAGCTACGACCAGCGCGCCTACTACCTAGCTACAGCAGCGGACAAGATCTACATCAACCCCGAGGGCTCGGTGAACCTCGTCGGGCTCGCCAGCAGCACAGTGATGATGCGTCAGGCGCTGGACAAGCTCGGGATAAAGGCTGAGGTCTTCAAGGTGGGCACCTACAAGGGTGCCGTCGAGCCCTACATCCTCGACCAGCGCAGCGAGCCCAACAAGGAGCAGACGCTCGTGTACCTCGAGGGCGTATGGGAGCACATGCTTCAGGGGATTGCGTCTGCACGGCGTATCTCGGTCGAGAGCCTGCAGACCTTCGCGAGTATGGGACGTGCCTTCGATGAGACACGTGAGCTACTGCGCTATCGTCTTGTCGATAGCCTAGTCTTCCGCCTCGATATGGAGGACATCATCAGCCGCCTTGTAGGGGTCAAGTCCCCCAAGGCTCTGCACCAGGTCAGTCTCGCGGATCTCGTAGCGCAGCCCGACGAGCGGCGCCCACTTCGAGATGCCCCCGAGATCACCGTCCTCTATGCCGAGGGCGACATCATGTCGGGCAGTTCCTATGGAGAGGGGATCGGTGAGCAACTGGCTGAGGACCTCAAGCGGGTCGCCGAGGAGGGCAAGGCGAAGGCCCTCGTGCTGCGTATCAATAGTCCTGGCGGTAGTGCCTTCCTCAGCGAAGCTATCTGGCACGAGATGCGCCGCCTCAAGAAGAAGATGCCCGTCGTCGTCTCCATGGGAGACCTCGCAGCCTCGGGGGGCTACTACGTCGCCTCGGCAGCGGATGCCATCGTCGCTAGCCCCATGACCTTGACGGGGTCGATCGGGATCTTCGGTATCATCCCCGACGCCTCGGCGCTGGCGCAGCGTCTTGGGCTGTCGATGGACGTCGTCAAGACCTCGCCCTATGCAGGGGTACTCGATGCGAGCTTCTTCGGCTTCCAGCTGCAGGGGCTTAGTCCCGAGGCGCGGAGCGCTGTGCAGCGTATGGTCGAGCGTGGCTACCGCACCTTCCTCAGCCGCGTCAGCGAGGGGCGTGACATGCCCGTTGACTCGGTGGATAAGGTCGGTCAGGGTCGCGTATGGCTTGGGGCGAAGGCCAAGGAGCTTGGGCTCGTAGATGAGCTCGGCGGGCTCGACACTGCCATCCAGCTGGCCGCCAAGCTCGCCGGCATCAGCAAGAACTACCGCGTGAACTATGGGGAGACCTCCCGCAGCCTTTGGGATCAGCTCTTCTCTAGCGAGACCTCCGATAGCTTCGTGGCTCGTCTGCGTGCCAAGTTCATGACCGAGGAGGAGCGCCGCGTCAGCCTCTTGATGCGTCAACTCACCACCTATTCAGGCATCCAGGCTCGTCTGCCCTATGGCACGACACCTTACTAAGCCTTAGCCTGCTAGCCCCCACAGCTTCCTGCTATGCAGCGCCGCGATAACCCCATCCTCAAGCTCTGCTCCCTCGTCTACGGCGCTGGGGTAAGCCTCCGCAACTACCTCTTCAGTAGCGGGCTGCTGCGGGAGCAGCACTACGACATCCCGCTGATCTGTGTGGGCAACATCACTGTCGGGGGTACGGGCAAGACGCCGCACATCGAGCTGATCATCGAGCTGCTGCGTCCGAGCTACCGCCTAGCCGTCATCAGTCGCGGCTACAAGCGCTCCAGCCGCGGGCTGCAGGACGTCACCCCAGGCGCCAGCGTGCAGCAGATAGGCGATGAGCCGAAGCAGCTGAGCCTCAAGTATCCCGAGGTGCGCCTCATCGTCGACGGCGATCGCCGCAGGGCGATGCGCTACCTGATGGCCTTGCCCGAGGCCGAGCGCCCCGAGGTGGTACTGCTGGACGATGGCTTCCAGCACCGCTACGTGCACCCGTCCTTCAGCATTCTCCTGATCGATGCTAGTCGCGAGCTGCACGAGGACTCGTTGCTCCCCGCAGGCAATCTACGTGAGCCTGCCTCAGCCCGCTACCGCGCCGACTGCATCATCATGACGAAGTGCCCCGAGGACATGTCGCCCATCCAGATGCGCATCATGCAGCGCAACCTCGCGCTCTATCCGCATCAGCAGATCTTCTTCTCGCACATCTGCTACCATCGTCCCCACAGGCTACGCAGCCTAGCGGGCACGGCCTCCTCCCATCGTGGGGGCGAGCTGCCCAACGGGGTGCGCCTCGTGGCCCTCTCGGGGATCGCCGCGCCGCAGAGCTTCCATAGCTACCTCGAGAGCAAGTACCGCCTCGTCGAGTGCCTCGTCTACCCCGACCACCATGGCTACCGCTCACGGGACCTCGCCGCCATCGCACAGCGCTATGAGGCGCTGCGTGCCCAGAGCCCCGACCCGCTCTACCTGATGACGACGGAGAAGGATGCCGTGCGTCTCGTGGAGCTTCAGGACGAGCTGCCTGCCGAGTTGGTCGACCACCTATACTATCTCCCCATACGGACGGAGATCCTCTATCAGCGGGAGGCCTTCGAGCAGATGCTGCAGCGCGCAGCCAGTGCTCTCCCGCCAGCGCCGAGACGCTGAGCAGTACGAACTAAGTAAGTCAAGCATCTAGATGCAGAGAACAGAGTTGGCCGAGCTCGGGGAGTTCGGCCTTATACGCCACCTGACGCAGGGGCTGCCCAAGCATAATGACACGACCGTGCTCGGTGTCGGCGATGATGCCGCCATCGTAGCCTACCCTGAGGGCACCGAGACCCTCGTCACGACCGACCTCCTGCTGGAGGGCATCCACTTCGACCTCACCTATACCCCGCTCAAGCACCTCGGCTACAAGGCTGCCATCTCGAGCTTCTCCGACATCTATGCGATGTACGGACATCCACAGCAGCTCACCGTCTCGCTAGGCGTGTCGGCGCGCTTCGCGCTGGAGGATCTGGAGGAGCTCTATGCGGGGCTAAGGCTGGCCTGCGACCGCTATGGGGTGGACCTCATCGGCGGCGATACCAGCTCCAGCCTCACGGGGCTATGCCTGAGCATCACTTGCCTCGGCATCGTGGCTAAGGGCGAGGCGACGCGACGCAGTGGGGCGCAGCCTACCGACCTCATCTGCGTCAGCGGGAACCTTGGTGCGGCCTTCATGGGGCTGCAGCTGCTGGAGCGCGAGAAGCGCGTCTTCGCGGGGCAAACGGACGACTTTGACCCTGACTTCGCTGGGCGTGAGTACATCCTAGAGCGCCAGCTACGCCCCGAGGCACGGCAGGATATCATCCGCCAGCTGCAGGAGCAGGGACTACGCCCGACCGCAATGATAGATAGCAGTGACGGCCTGGCGAGCGAACTGCTTCACCTAGCTAAGGAAAGCGGCGTAGGGATACGCATTTACGAGGAGCGCCTACCCATCGACGTCGAGACGGCCAGCATGGCCGAGGAGCTCGGTATGTCCACGACGACGGTGGCCCTCAGCGGCGGCGAGGACTTCGAGCTAATCTTCACCCTGCCACTCGGGGAGCTGGACCGCATCCGCTCGCTGGAGGGGGTACACGTCATCGGGCACGTCACGGAGGCGGGACAAGGCTGCTACCTCGTCACGCCCGACGGGGCAGAGATCAAGCTGCGCGCCCAGGGCTGGCCCGAGGAGGCCGAGGGCGCAGCCGCTACCGATACTAAGGACCAAGCTACAGAGAAGGCTCATGAAGAAGACTAAGGACGAGGAGCTCTACGCTCCCGAGGACCTAGCGCAGGCCGTAGAGACGCTGCGCCGCGGTGGCATCATCCTATATCCTACCGATACGGTATGGGGTATCGGCTGCGACGCGACCAATGAAGAGGCCGTGCGCCGCATCTATGAGCTCAAGCAGCGTGCCGATAGCAAGAGCATGCTCGTACTCATCGACGAGACCTACCCGCTGGAGTCCATCGTCGGGCCCGTGCCCGATGTGGCCTACGACCTCATGGAGCTGGCGGTGCGTCCCATCACCATCATCTATCAGGGAGCTAAGGGGGTGGCGCCCTCACTGCTGGGTGAGGGGCAGAGCCTCGGCATAAGGCAGAGCCGGGAGAAGTTCTCCTCCGCCCTCTGTCGCCGCCTGCGTCGTCCCATCGTCTCGACCTCGGCCAATATCAGCGGCGACCCTACGCCGCTCTTCTTCGACGGGATCAGCCCCGCGATCCGCGAGGGCGTGGACTACGTCGTACGCTATCGTCAGACGGACAAGACCCCTAGCCAGCCCTCGCAGATCATCATGCTGGGTCCCTCGGGAGAGGTCAAGGTCATCCGTCCCTAGTCCGCTAGCTATCGCCTCATGAAGCTCGGACTAGCCACAGGCCGCACGCTGCTGGAGCGCCTCATCGTCTGGCGGGAGCAGCATATCAGCGAGCGCTACTTCATCCTCTTGCTTAGCCTCTCCATCGGCGTCACGATGGCGCTGCTGGCGGCCTTCCTCAAGTTCATCATCCATCATATAGAGCGCTTCCTGCTGCTCGGTATCGACGAGCACAGCTACCTCTACTTGATCCTACCCGCGCTGGGGATCTTGCTGTCGCTGCTCTTCGTCCGCTACGTAGTGCGCGATGACATCAGTCACGGCGTGACGAAGGTACTGAGTGCCATCTCCCAGCGCAAGAGTCGGCTGAAGCCCCACAATACCTGGTCCTCACTGCTGGCCAGTGCTATCACCATCGGCTTCGGGGGCTCGGTCGGGGCGGAGTCGCCCATCGTGCTGACGGGGGCGGCTATTGGGTCGAACTTCGGCCGCCTCTTTCGCCTCGAGCAGCGCAATCTGATGCTGCTCATCGGCTGCGGTGTGGCTGGCGCGCTTGGGGGCATCTTCAAGGCACCCATCACGGGGCTGGTCTTCGTCATCGAGGTGCTGCTGCTGGACCTGACGATGGCCTCGGTGCTACCGCTGCTGGTGAGCTCGGTCTCCGCGGCCGCTGTGGCCTATATCCTCACGGGTAAGGAGATCCTCTTCCAGTTCATCCCCACAGATCCCTACCATATAGAGCGCATCCCGCTGATGATCCTTCTGGGGATCCTCTGCGGGCTGATCTCGCTCTACTTCTCCAAGACGATGTTCCGCATCGAGGGCGCCTTCAAGCGGGTGGAGAGCCGTCGCCGTCGCTACTTCATCTCCGCAGCCATCCTCTCCCTCCTGATCTTCCTCTTCCCTCCGCTCTATGGCGAGGGCTATGATGCGATCAATACGCTGCTGGACGGACAGTATATCGAGCTCCTCGAGGGGAGCCTCTTCGAGGGCTTCGCCGGCTCCTATTGGGTCGTCTTTGCCTTCTTCCTCTTGACGCTGCTCTTCAAGGTCTTCGCCTCGGTGGCGACGAACTCGGGTGGCGGCTGCGGTGGCCTCTTCGCCCCCACGCTCTTTGCTGGCGGCCTCACGGGCTTTATCTTCTCCTACCTTGTTAATTACTTCTCCTCGCTGCAGGTCTTTATCTCGCCGAAGAATTATATCCTGCTCGGGATGGCGGGCCTGATGGCTGGGGTGATGCATGCCCCCTTGACGGGGGTCTTCCTCATCGCCGAGCTCTCGGGCGGCTACAACCTCTTCCTGCCGCTGATGCTGGTCTCGCTGACCTCCTTCGCCACGATACGTATCTTCATGCCGCACAGTATCTACTCGCTGCGCCTGGCGGAGCAGGGCAAGCTGCTGACGCATCAGAAGGATACGGCCGTGCTGACGCTGATGAATGTCGAGCACGTGCTGGAGCAGGACTTCGAGCGCGTCAGTCCCGACATGACCCTCGGGGAGATGGTACGCGTCATCAGCGTCAGCCATCGCAATTCCTTCCCCGTGGTCGATAGCCAGGGGATGCTGGTGGGGATCGTGGAGCTGGACAATGTACGCAACATCATGTTCCGCCCCGAGCTCTACGAGCGCTACCGCGTGCGCCGCTTCATGGTCACGCCCGAGGTCAAGGTCTATGCCTCGATGCCGATGACCAAGGTAATGCGCCTCTTCGACGAGACCAAGGCGTGGAAGATGCCCGTCGTCGATGATGAGGGTCACTACCTAGGCTTCATCTCCAAGAGTGCCATCTTCAACAGCTACCGCGAGGTGCTCAACGCCACCTTCATCGGCGACTAAGCCCCCTGCATCCCCTAGCCCCTACCTCCATGTACCAGCCTACCCTGATCTACGAAGATAACCACCTGCTGGTGGTGAGCAAGCGCCCGGGCGAGATCGTCCAGGGAGATAAGACGGGCGACGAACCGCTGAGCGAAGCCCTCAAGGGCTACCTCAAGGAGAAGTATCAGAAGCCCGGCAATGTCTTCCTCGGCGTCGTCCATCGCCTCGACCGCCCCGTCGGCGGCCTCGTCGTCTTTGCCAAGACGAGCAAGGGACTGAGCCGTATGAACGAGCTCTTCCGCCGTGGCGAGGTGCAGAAGCGCTACTGGGCCATCGTCACCGCCCGCCCACCGAAGGAGTCCGACACGCTGGAGCACTACCTCGTGCGTAATGAGCAGCAGAATAAGAGCTACGTCGCGCAGCGTCCCGACCGCCCTGGGGCGAAGCTGGCACGCCTGAGCTACCGCCTGCTGGCCTCGGGCGATCGCTATCACCTCGTGGAGGTCGAGCTGCATACGGGACGCCACCATCAGATCCGCTGCCAGCTGGCGGCCATCGGCTGTCCCATACGGGGCGACCTCAAGTACGGGGCTGCGCGCAGCAATCCCGACGGCAGCATCAGCCTGCTCTCGCGCCGCACGACCTTCGTCCATCCCGTCAGCGGGATAGCGCTGGATCTGACGGCGCCCGTGCCCGACGAGCCGCTGTGGCACGCCCTCTCGGGCGAGTAGCTGCCTCGCCTGCCTCGTCTCCACCTAGCCCTAAGACTACGAGCCTCGGGGGCTGACCAGTACGGTCAGCCCCCGAGGCTTTTCTTATATCCCGCTCCACCCCTAGTGGGGACGAAGCGGGACGCTGCTGTCGAGAGCTTGCGCGGCTGCCCAAGGCTTGCTCAAACCGCTTGGAGAAGTCCCAACGGGGCGACCCGTAAAGCGTCCGCGGTGTAGCGTCATACCGCTTTGCGCTTGGTCTTCCTTGTTTTGAGGGTCGCCCCTGTAGGGCTCGCTGAATAAGGGAATGCTTTACCCAGGGTTCCGTCACGCTTACAGCGTTCCCTCACCCTGGGCTTTGATTGGGTCGCCCCGCAGGGGCTTGCGCAGCTGCTTGCCCTTAGCTGGATGGGTAGGAATAGGCTGCGGGGAACCTTGGCTGTCGGGGGCTTGCGCAGCCGCTTGCCCTTGGCTGATGGCTAGGGATAGGCTGCGGGGAACTTGGGCTGTCGGGGGCTTGTGCGAAGGAGAGGGCTAATCCTAACCCAAATCCGCTATAGGCTAGGGACGCTTAGAGATCGGCTAAGGGATAAGTAGAGCAAGAGGAGCTGGCTATCCTCAAGGCTTGCTCAGATGGCTTGGAGAAGCCCCTGCGGGGCGACCCAATCAAAGCCCAGGGTGCGTAGCCCTGCAAGGGCGACCAAACCCTGGGTAGGCTAGATAAATAGGAATAAAGCCCTACAGGGGCGACCCTCAAAACGTCCGTGGTGTAGCGTCATGCCGCTTGGAGCTTGAGGCTGTCGGGAGCTTGGTGTATCGGGGAGGGGAGCTGAGGGATATCAGTCAGCCTCATGAGGGGCGTCAGTCAGCACGCTGAGGGACGTCCCTCAGCCTCGTGAGGGATATCAGTCCGCGTGCTGCGCCCGAGGGGCGGCGAAGGCGACACGCACTGGGCTGCCTTGTCTGGGTACGCTAGGGAGCGCACTCGACCCTCGACGGAGGCTGCGGGTAGGGCCTAGGCGGGCTGTCGATGAGGCTAAGGAAGGGAGGCGTGGGGAGGGGCACGGCACAGAGCCTTGGGTAAAATGACGCAGAAGATCGGCATTACTCGGTATAGCCCTAGGGAAAGTGGGGCAAAATTACCCACTACTGGGTATTGAAAGGCTCAAAGCCTTGAGATACCTTTGCTCCCGTACCAAGACCGCCTGGCCCCTAGCCACCAGGATCGATCGTCGCAACATCATGAAATGAATATCTATGCAAGCTAGACAAGTACCTAAATGCATCCCCTGGACTCGTATCTACGGGCTCAGTGGCTTGCTCCTAGCCCTGCCCCTGATCTGCCCACTACCTCTGGCAGCCGACCCCGGGACAGCGAGCTACCTCGAGACTAAGGCGGAGCAGCACCAGCTCTCCTTCATCATACGCAGCGAGCGTACTCGAGAGCCCATCATCGGCGCTATCGTGCGCTGCTCTGGAGCGCTTAGTCCTAACTCTACCGACACACAGGGGCAATGTACGCTCCGCTTCCGCAGCCTCCCCACGACGCTCCGTGTCGAGGTCAGCTCCGTCGGCTACAAGAAGCTGGTGCGCAGCCTGACGCCCACCGAGGGCAAGCCCATCACCCTCTTCCTCAAGGAGGATGTGCGCGAGATCGACAAGGTCACGGTGACGGCGCGACAGCGCCATACCACCCAGCTCCAGCAGACGGCACGTATCAGTAGCGAGCAGCTGGAGAAGGGGGGCGCCACCTCGCTGGCGAAGATGCTCGAGACGATCCCAGGCGTCAGCTCCATCAGTACGGGGAGCACGGTCGCCAAGCCCGTGATCCAGGGCATGCACAGCAGCCGTATCCTCCTGATGAATAATGGGGTGCGCCTCGAGAGCCAGAGCTGGGGCGCTGACCACGCCCCCGAGATCGACTATACCAGCTCCAGCATGGTCGAGGTCGTCAAGGGCGCCGAGTGTGTGCGCTATGGCTTCGGGGCTATGGGGGGCGTCGTCCTGCTCAATGACGCACCGCTCCCACATGGGCAGGACCGCCTGCACTTCAGCGGCAAGGCTAATGTGGGCTACGATACCAACGCCCGCGGCTTCAGCGGATCGACGACCCTCGAGACGGGCTACCGCCGCTGGGGGCTGCGCCTGCACGGGATGTACACGCGCGGCGGAGACTACAGCACTGCAGAGTATGTACTGAACAATACGGGCTACAATACCATCAGCCTCTCGGGGCAGCTCGGCTATCACGGCAGTCGCGTGACCGCCACGCTCCTCTCCAGCCTCTACTATCAGCGCAGCGGCATCTACTACGCCAGTAAGGTGTCGGACCTAGATCAGCTGACCAAGCGCTTCGAGTACGGTCGTCCCGACCCCTCGAGCTTCTTCCCCTTCTCCTACACCATCAAGCCGCCCTTCCAGCAGTCGCAGCACTTCACCCTCAAGGGCGAGCTGAAGTGGACGATCAACGATGACCACAAGGTGGACGTCACGGCCTCCTTCCAGGAGAACCTCCGTCAGGAGTTCGAGAACCGTAAGAAGACCGAGTGGAGCTGGGTGCCGATGCAGGACCTGATCCTCAAGACCTTCAAGGTCGACCTAGGCTGGCACGCACGCTGGCACCGCTGGGGCATGACCACCGACGTAGGGTCGGCAGGCACCTACCAGACCAACTACAACTACCCAGGGACGAAGCAGCCCGCCTTCGTGCCGAACTTCGCCGCCCTCACCATGGGCGGGCACGTGCTGCACAAGGCACAGTTCGGCTCTCTGCAGTGTGCCCTCGGGATGCGCTACGACTTCCGCGTGATGAGCGTCAATGGCTATACGAGCCTCAGCAACTATACCTATTACGACGACTTCAAGCTCTACAGCAACTTCACCAGCAGCCTGGCCTCGCACTATACCTTCAATGACCACTGGGACGTGCGCGCCAATATCGGCTGGTCGTGGCGCCCACCGGATATCAACGAGCTCTACGCCATCGGGCTGCAGGAGGGCTCGTACTGGGTCGTGGGTAATAAGAGCCTCGAGAGCGAGCGCGGCTACAAGCTCGTCCTCGGCGGACGCTACCGCACGCCGTGGTTCTCCATCGAGCCGAGCGCCTTCTACCAGCATATCGACAGCTATATCTACGACCATATAGGGCAGGGGAAGGAGCGCTATCACAATCACCCGAGTGGGAAGTACCCCAAGTTCGTCTACGATCAGGATGACGTGCGTCTCTACGGCGCCGACATCGAGGCCACGGTGCAGGCGATGCAGGGGCTGACCTTCGTGGGCAAGGGCGAGTGGATCCTAGCGCGCAATAGGACGCGTGGCGGCTGGCTGCCCTTCATGCCCTCCGACCGCTACGGCCTCTCGGGGACGTACGAGCGGAGCTTCGGGCAGCAAGGCAAGTACCACGGCTCGCTCTCGCTCTCGGGGCTCTACGTGACGAAGCAGACGCGCTTCGACCCCGACAAGGACCTGGTCTCCGATTCGCCTGACCCTTACTTCTTGCTCAACGGGGCCCTGGAGTTCGGCATCCGACTGCCTGAGCGCCGTGAGGTCAAGTTTATGCTCGTCGGGGACAACATCCTCAACGCGCTGTACAAGGAGTACACCGACCGCTTCCGCTACTACGCCCATGAGCGTGGTATCAACCTCTCCCTACGTACCCTCATCAAGTTCTAGATATGAATAAGACACTCTACGGATCGCTCCTCGCCCTCGGGGCACTGCTCCTCACGAGCTGCTCGGAGGACCGCGTGGATGAGTTCTTCAAGGGCCTCATCCAGGCACCCGCCTCCTCCATCGAGCGTGATGTCAAGGGCCACGAGCAGATCTATGCCATCCATGCCATCCTGCGCGTAGCGGTCAAGGGCGCCACGATCGGCGTCGGCCCCGACGGCAGCGAGCAGGTCCAGACCTACGCCAGCTACCACGTGGTAGGCGACGGGCACAACATCCCGCTGATGCAGGAGATCGACATCGCCAAGGACGATGAGGGACAGATGACCATCGTCTCGGAGCGCGATCACTTCGACGTCGTCGTCTCCGATAACCTCTACTACGGCCTCGAGCTCAAGTACTACGACCAGAATGGGATGCTGATCAACCACCAGTTCTCAGGCTATCCCTTCAAGCGCAGCAAGGAGGGCTATCCCATCCCCGACGAGGATAACGCCACGCTGCTGGTGCATCAGCACTTCTTCGGCATAGGGAATAGCTCGCTGAGCCAAGCCTTCACCGCGGGCGGCAAGACCGAGACGCGCAAGGCCACCTACCTGGCCTACCCCCGTACGCTCGGTGAGCAGCCCCTGTACTACGACCGCTATACCTTCCGCGACAAGGGAGGCAAGGCCGAGCTAGCGTCTAAGTTCTCCACCAGCAACATCTTTGCCCCAGAGAACTACACCCTAGGCGGCAACCTCGTCCCCTACAGTCAGGAGCTCGCCTGGCGCTCTATCGAGGTCTCGGGCAAGCCCGAGTATGCCGAGCCCTACACGGCCAAGGACGGCAAGACCTACCGCCTCTACAAGGGCATCGACCTACAGACGCTAGGGAAGCTCACCCCCGAGCTCTTCACCTATGAGTACCGCGATACGGATCCCGTAGAAGAGGAGCTGGGCAAGACCTTCACCGACAGCTACAGCGATGACTTCGTAGACCCAGACACGGACGCCCCACGCCAGCGCTATGGTGAGACGGTGGGCTTCCTGCGCCAGAGCCGTAGCCTCGACGTGGGGACACCCCGCGACCGACTGGGCTTCAAGGGCGTCATGCAGTTCCGCAAGGCTAACCTAGCCTTCCAGCTCCAGGTACGTATCTGCCATATCCAGAACAAGGTGTCCCGCATCGTCGGCGAGACGGAGAAGCCCGCCAAGTACGGCAATGTGGCTAACTCCAACGAGGGCTACCTCTGGGACTTCAACCAGCTGCAGCCGGGCTGGGATAGCTTCGACATCGACTACCCCCTGCCTATCCGCGTCATCGCCGACGCCAAGGACGGAGCTGAGAAGTGCTACGAGTCGGTCAAGCGCTACTATCCCCAGGTCGACAAGACGAAGCTCTGGCAGCTCCTCTCCTCGCCCGCGAGCTACCTCCAGCAGTACCGGCACAATGTGGTACTCATGTAGTCACACCCCCTCCACCCACTATACCGAGAAGATCAGATGAATAGAATACTTCTATCCGCGCTGGCGCTGCTGGGGCTCTGTAGCCTCCTCACGTCCTGCGATAGCTTCGTCTTCGGCAACGTCCATGTGGACTACGAGGACAGCCCCCTCAATGCTAAGGCCGTCCCGCACAGCGGCGCCGACCGCTACGTCGATAGCCTGCTGAAGGTCAAGGTCAGCGAGCCGCTGCAGAATCCCGACCCTGAGGGCGCCTTCAAGGACTGGGCGACCTGCCTGGTGATGTTCAAGGAAGGGCACTCCCACGGCAGCGAAGGGATGGTGCACGGCAACTTCGTCTACCACAACGCCCCTTGGCGTCAGGAGGAGTTCGCCATCATCCACAACGGCATGGGGCCTTGGCCTCGGGTCGATATCCAGCGTAGCAGCACCGTCACCTACCTCGAGCAGAGCGAGGGCAAGCAAGGCCCAGACTACATCCGCATCATAGGTGGGAAGCTCAAGCGCTGGGGGCTCGTCCTCTACTTCTTCGATAAGGAGGGGCGCCTGATGAACGACCGTATCCTCGAGCAGTCCGACCAGTACCAGATCTTCTTCACCGTCAGTGAGGTCGACGACAAGGGGCAGCCCTACGAGGTGATGGACGTGCGTGGCACCTGGCGCCCAGGCCGTGACCAGTTCGGCGAGTGGGTCAAGGGTGGTACGATCGACCCTAAGCCCATCCCCTCACCCACCTTCGCGGGCAAGTCCACCTGGCAGGATCGGGCGAAGCTGACCCCCAGCATCTTCCAGTACACCTACCGCGATACCTGGGTGCATGACGCCATGGGGGACGGCGTGCGCGAGCTCTTCAACCAGCGCCTCCTACCTCCGCTGACCAAGGACGATGCCAACTGGGCGGTAGGCCCCTACGACCAGGACCGCGTCGGGCTGAAGGGACACTTCAACTTCGATATCGAGGCCGACGAGAGCGACCGCGCCCACCGCGACTGGCCGCTGGAGATCACGCGTCGCGTAGACCCCACGACGGGGCAGGGCGGACGCTACACGCGCCCCACCTATCTCCTGCCGCGCTTCTACCTCTCCGTGCGTGTCATGAAGTGCCCCAAGGGTAAGAAGGCGCTCATCCCACGCGACACCTACCTCAGCCGCCACTCGACCTACCAGTTCCTCAGCAAGTTCATCTGTGCCGACGCGCACAACCCGGACGAAGCTAAGGAGTACGGTGCAGACTCGCAGTGGAAGGACGTGCTGCGCTTCAACATCCCGATCAAGGTCTTCTGCAGCAGCTTCGACACCGACCCGACGACGATCGACCCCAACGACCCCTTCTACTACTTCCTCGGGCAGGAGATCGGTCTGCGCTCGGAGGAGGCCCTGGAGGCGGCGCAGAATGTACAGACCCATGGCGTGGGCGGTGGCTCAGGCCTCGGCAACTGGTTCCTCTAGACAGCTCCCTAACCCCGTATAGTATATGACTAAGCATAGCCTATCCCGCTACGGCCTCTACCTGCTGCTCGCCCTCGTGGCGGGCCTCAGCAGCTGTACCCGCAACGGGATGCCCAAGAAGCAATCCAACGCCCGCAGCCGTGTCGACCACCTCATCATCAAGGAGGTCTTCTACATCGGGCACTACTGGCAGCGCGACTCTAAGAAGTACGGCTACCTCTCTCCCAAGCAGATGTACGACGACGATCAGTACATCGTCATCTACAACCCCACCGACGAGGTCAAGTATCTCGACGGGCTGGCCCTCTGCTCCAATGCCATCGACCCCTCGACGAGCCTGCAGTTTGCCCCTAAGGACAACTTCGTCAACCAGTACTACGGCGTCGGCAGCATGATGTGCTTCCCCGGCACGGGCAAGGATCACCCCATCCAGCCCAAGCAGGAGGTCGTCATCGCCAAGTACGCCATCGACCACAAGGCGAACTATGTCCGCGAGCTCGAGGAGGCCTCCAAGGACGAACCCGATGAGCCCTTCGATATCAAGGAGTACCACGGCTACGAGGCCTTCCTCGACCTAAGTAAGGCCGACTTCGAGTGGACCAATGCCGCCTTCCTCTCCAGTGATGCCAAGGGCAAGAACAACCCCAAGGTACCCGACCTCGAGGCTATCTACACCTATACGGATAGCTACGGGAAGCTCGCCCCCGCCTACAACTTCCACGACGTCTCGGAGCGTAGCGGGCTGGCGCTGATCCGCCTGCCGTGGACCAAGGAGGACTTCGCCAAGAACCACAAGGACAGCAAGGGACACCGCGGCTACCTGCACTACATCACCGTCACCAGCAGCAGTTTCGCCGACTTCTACGTCATCGAGGTGCCCTTCAGCCACGTCATCGACTGCATCACCATCTGCCCCAAGCGCCTCTACCAGATGCGTCCCACCAAGCTGGACCGCGGCTACAACGCCGTCACGGAGGTAGCCTCGCGCAATACGCCGAAGAACGAGTACCCCCGTATCTCGGGGCTGGCGCTGTCGCGCCGCTGGGACGGGCGTAAGTTCGTCGACGACGACAATACGACCTCGGACTTCGAGATCAAGGTCGCCTCGCGCTCCAATAAGGACAGCCAGGGCAAGATCATCCGCTAGCCCGCAGCTAGGGGGTGTCACCGCCCCACCTAGCTCCCCGCTCCGTGAGGGATATCAGTCAGCACCCCTGACTGGTATCCCTCACGCGCTTTACGGACGTCCCTCAGAGTGCTGACTGATATCCCTCACGGCGCCGCCCCTTAGCCAGGTGCTGCGCTGCGCCTTACCCCTCGCTAGTTCCCCGAGCCAAGGGGCCTTGCCACGGGAGCTCGGCGGCACATCCCTACGGGAGTATTGCTATCTCCAGTATTTGGAGTATCTTTGCGGCGACTAATGCAAGTAAGCAAGAGTTACTAACCTAGATTCAACTAAATGGCAACTAAGATTAGATTGCAGCGCCACGGTCGTAAGGCTTACGCCTTCTACAAGATCGTCGTCGCAGACAGTAGAGCGCCACGAGATGGCAAGTTTATTGAGAAGATTGGTACCTACAACCCCAACACCAATCCTGCCACAGTAGATTTGAACTTCGAGCGCGCTTTGTATTGGCTCAACACGGGGGCTCAGCCCACCGATACCGCTCGTAGCATCCTCTCCCACGAAGGAGTCCTGCTGAAGAAGCACCTCCAGGGCGGCGTACAGAAGGGTGCCTTCGACGAAGCAGCAGCAGAGGCTAAGTTCGAGGCTTGGAAGGCTAAGAAGGACGGCCAGCTGAGCGATGTCAAGGCTAGCCTGGCTAAGAACAAGGAGAACGCTGCTAAGGCTGCCCTCGAGGCAGAGCAGGCTGCCAACAAGGCTAAGGCTGCTGCCGTAGCTGCTAAGAAGCAGGCTGAGGCTGAGGCTAAGGCTGCTGCTGAGGCAGAGGCTGAACCCGCACAGGAAGAAGCACCCGCACAGGAAGAAGCAAGCGCAGAATAATCGAGACCTCACGCTCCACGGAGATGTACTCGATCTCATATGACGGATACCCACACCTTCGCCCCCACTAGGAGACGAGTGTGGGTATCCGTATTTTACTTATCCCCCCTCTAGTCCTAGGGCGGGGGCTCAGGCGATGACTCCTAGTGACTAGGACGCATCGTCCCACACCTAGCACAGGCTGCGAGCGCGTAGCCACTACCATCTAATTTACCTCTCACCACTTCACAAAAGCAAGCGTATGAAGAAGTCTCTACTTCGTCTCTTCGCCCTGGCGATGATCTGCCTTGCCTCGTCCAGCCTCTGGGCGCAGGTGACGACCTCGGCCCTCACGGGTACGGTCACGGATCAGGCCTCTAAGGAACTCCTCATCGGCGCAAGTGTCGTCGCCAAGCACCTCCCCTCGGGGACGACCTATGGCGCCGTGACCAACGCCAAGGGGAACTACAGCATCGTCGGGATGCGCCCTGGAGGCCCCTACAGCATCACCGTCTCCTACATCGGCTACGATGCCCTTACCCTCAATAACATCAGCCTCGCGCTCGGCGAGACCGAGACCATCAACGTCAAGCTGAAGGATGGCGCGACGCAGATCACCGAGGTCGTCGTCACGGGGAAGAAGGGCAGTGCCTTCAACCTCCAGAAGACGGGCGCTGGGACGAGCTTCTCCCGCCGCAACATCGAGCGCGTGCCTACCGTATCGCGCAGCATCATGGACATCGCCAGGCTCACGCCGCAGTCCAACGGTAACGGCTCCTTCGCTGGCGCCAACAGCCGCTTCAATAGCTTCCAGATCGACGGTGCCGTCAACAACGACGTCTTCGGGCTCGGGCAGAGCGGCAAGAACGCTATCTCCATCGAGGCCATCGATGCCCTGCAGGTCGTCATCGCTCCCTTCGACGTCCGTCAGTCGGGCTTCACGGGTGGCGGCATGAACGCCATCACCAAGTCTGGGACCAACAGCCTGCACGGCTCGGTCTATGACTTCTACCACAATCAGGACTTCTACGGATCGACCGCGGGCAAGGATGTCGCTAAGCGTACCAAGCTGTCCAAGCAGTATGAGAACACCGTCGGCTTCACCCTCGGCGGGCCCATCATCAAGGACAAGCTCTTCTTCTTCGCCAACGCTGAGTACGTCAAGAAGGTCACACCCGCTACCTTCATCCCTGGCGATGGCCTCTCCCGCATCACCGTCGAGGAGGCTGAGCAGGTAGCCAAGAAGCTCCAGGAGCTCGGCTACGACGCGGGTGGCTACAAGGCACAGGATATCCCCGAGGAGACCTACAAGGGGCTGCTGCGTCTGGACTGGAACATCAACCAGGCCCACCACCTTACCCTGCGCTACAGCCACATCGATGACAAGCCCTACGTCTTCAGCAATAGCGCCACGCAGCTCAAGTTCAGTAACTACGGCTACACCAAGCGTAGCGTCACCAACACCTTCGTCGCTGAGCTCAACTCCCGCCTCTCCAGCACCGTCTCCAACGAGCTGCGTGCTAGCTACAGCGGTATCCGCGACAAGCGTAGCTTCCCTGGGAAGCCCTTCCCCTCTGTGACGATCAACCTCAGTGGTGGCCGCCGTATCTTCGCCGGTACCGACCCCTTCTCGGGGGCCAATGAGCTGGATCAGGACATCTTCTCCCTGACCGACAACCTCACGCTCAGCGCTGGGAACCACACCTTCACCTTCGGTACGCATAACGAGTTCTTCCGTATGCGCAACCTCTTCATCAATAACCTCTACGGCACCTACGAGTACCGCAACCGCGAGGTTCCCAACCCTGCCGGAGGCCGTCCCATCGTACAGCCTGGGCTCGTGGACTTCATGACCATCGGCACGGCTGGTGAAGTGGGTCCCTCGACCTACAACCTCTCCCGCGTCAACACCGCAGTGACGGGTACTCCCCTCTGGTCGCCTCAGTTCCACGCTGGCCAGGTCAGCCTCTACGCACAGGACGACTGGAAGGTCAACGATCAGCTGCGCCTGACCTACGGTCTGCGTGTCGATGCTCCCTTCTTCCTCGACCGTCCTACGGAGAACAAGAAGTTCAATAGTGGCGACATCGCTCGCGAGTACGACGTGACCAACCACTACCTCCCCGGCATCAAGCCCCTCTTCTCTCCCCGCTTCGGCTTCCGCTACTCGGTAGATGAGGACCGCCGCTACACGATCCGCGGGGGTACGGGTGTCTTCACCGGTCGCGTGCCCTTCGTATGGATCTCCAATAGCTTCTCGAACTCGGGCATCGAGGTCGAGCGCACCTCGCTCTACGCGGGCAACAACAAGACGCTCGGCTCCGTCCGCTTCAGCGCTGACCCACGTAGCGCCCAGAGCAATGCTAACTTCGTCCCTGGCTCCACTGAGGTAGACCTCGTGGCCAAGAACTTCACCTACCCTCAGGTATGGCGTACCAACCTGGCCTTCGAGGCTAACCTTCCCTGGGGCGTCAAGGCGTCGATCGAGGGGATGTTCACCAAGAACCTGAACAACATCCGCTACCGCAACCTTGCCCTCAGCCCAGGCAAGGCGATCACCCACGCTCCTGGCCAGGTGCGTCCTACCTATACGCGTCGCGACGACAAGCTCTATTCCTCCGTCATCATGATGGAGAACTCGAATAAGGGCTACACCTATAACTTCACCGCCACGCTGAGCAAGGACTTCGGTCACGGCCTCGACGCCTCGGTAGCCTATACCTACGGTGCGGCTGTCGTCGGCAATGACGGGCTCTCCAGCCAGGCTGAGTCGAACTGGAAGTTCAACTACTCGAACGACATCAACGCCGACGAAGTCAGCTACTCCAGCTTCGACCTTCGCCACCGTCTGATCGCCCAGCTCAACTACCGCGTCGAGTACGCCAAGCACTTCGCCACCACGATCGGCCTCATCTACAACGGCCAGTCGGGTCCTCGCTACTCCATCCTCTACAATGGCGACATCAACGGCGATGGTACGAGCAACGACCTAGCCTACCTGCCCTCGACGATGGCCTCCAGCTCGCGCTCTGCGATGGACTACGCTACCTTCCTCAAGGAGAATCCCGACATCGCTCAGTACGTAGGTCGCATCGCACCTCGTAATGCCTTCGTCGCTCCCTTCATCCATAAGGTAGACCTGCACTTCGCTCAGGACTTCTTCGTCAACGTAGGCGGCCGCCGTCACACGCTGCAGCTCAACGCCGACGTCATCAACCTGACGAATCTGCTGAACCGTGGCTGGGGTATGGAGCCCTATGTGAACTACAGCAGCATCACGCCGATCACCGTGCTGCGTGACGGGAGCTACGAGTTCAACCACGCTACTAAGCAGCCCTGGAGCTACAGCGACATCAACTCTCGCTGGCGCGCTCAGGTCGGTCTGAAGTACATCTTCTAGCCCTCTCCTCGCTCCCCCAGCGGGAGCCACCCAAAAACGCGTAGCGCCTCGCCCCCACCTGGGGACGAGGCGCTTGCCTTTCTCTGTCCAGCTAGCTCAAGCGGTGAACTTTATTCTCAGTCTTTCAATCTTGTTCTTTGGGGTATTTTCTGTTAGTCAGATAATTACATAATACCTCCCATTTGTCTTTGGCCCGCTTGCTCACTATTAAAGACCCCATTTCGGAGTATATCAAAGCAAAATGATGCAAGGAAATATTCTACATACTGTGGAGGAACGAATCAAATGGGCTCGCCTACGTCGTAATCTTAGTGTGGCACAGATTACAGAGCGTGCGACCTGTTCTCCTTTGACCGTCTCGCGTATTGAAAAGGGATCCCTACTGTATCTATCGGGATCTACTTACGAGTACTCTATGCTCTGCAACTCGAAGACGACATCCTTTTCATCGCTAAAAGTGATGAACGAGGGCGTCGCTTTTGAGACCTCTCTCTCATCAATCGACGCCGTATCTCCAAGAAAGAATAAACTATGTGGAAACTACTTGTATATGCAGATATATGCAGATTTTGACTGGCTGAAAGAGCTGATGCTTGTTGGATATGAGCTACGAGTTTTTGCAGTCACTGGCAGCTATGGCTTCCAATTTGATGAAGAATGGCTTCGGACACAGGATAGTCTGTTTCTAAGTGCAGACCTTAATAATTACTGGGGCGTACAATATGCAACAGCTGGCAGTGATATCTTTGGATACTTTTCAGATGTGTTGCTCAACAGATGGGGGCGAACATTACTCAATCGAAGGGAGCAGATTTTAACACAAGAAGAGAAACGCCCTCTTTGTCGCCTTACTTACTTTGATTACCTTTTAGGAATTGATGATTATTCCCGAACGGGAGGCTTTCGCTTCAAAGAGAGTGTAGATACAGAATTCATCAATAGCACATCACTAAGGATTCCACCTCTGACTGATATTCGGGAATTGGAAGCTGCGAGTAAGGAGATAGAACAAAGTGAGGAGCGGAATGAACTCACTGACGGAAGCTGGATTGCACAGTTGATTCAAGCTGGCACTTCCCTTGGTGGAGCACGTCCCAAAGCTATATGGTAGACATTGATGGTTCTCTATGTATTGCTAAGCTCCCTTCTCGTACGGATGATTATGATGCAGAGTTATGGGAACATCTCTTTCATTTGCTGGCAGAGAGAGCTGGGATTACCTTGTGCCGATACAAGAGTACTGCAAATCTCAGAGACCTATCACACACTAATCTCCCGATGTTTTGATAGAACCGAGCAGGGAAGACGTATTCACTTTGTCTCGGCTATGATGCTCCTTGGATTGCATGATGGAGATAATGCCATGAATGGTTATGGTTACTTGAATATTGTTGATTTAATTGTTCGCCATTGTGCAGATGTCGAACGTAACCTCAGAGAACTATATCGTCGTATTGCTTTCAACATCTGAATTGGCAATAGTGACGACCATTTCCGAAACCATGGATTCTTGCTTACTCCCAAAGGTTGGACCCTTTCTCCTGCTTATGATATGAACCCGACACCAAGTAAGTATCAAAGTTTGTTGCTGATTGCTACTTCTAATGTGGCGGATCTCACTCTTCTCAGAGATGCCTCTGAGTATTATATGCTAAGCAGAGAAGTTGCTAGTAATATCATCTCGGGGGTATGCGATGCCCTGAAAGATTGATAACTTTTGGCAACTCAACTGGGAGTATCCAAAAGAGAAATAACCATCTTCACTGATCGTTGGAAACTATTGGCAAATCATTGTGCCAAATAAATATCCCCGAAAAGGGACATAATAGATTTTCATTCCTTATATTTGCCATTGATAAGGTATATAATGACTTTGTCGGAGAGTGTCGTGCATAGTGATTTGCCTTGAATATGTACCCTAAAGAGGCAAAACGGGTACATATTCTTGGAACGTGTACCCGGAAATGGTATTTTGGGTACATATTCAGAGTGTGGTACTTCAAGTAATTGCTATAAATGATGGTAGTGAGAGCAATCATAGCGCAGTACGTAAAAAAGAGGTGCAAGAAATATAAACTGACACAAGTCGACCTCTCTGAGAAAGCAGGAGTGGGACTACGCTTTGTGCGTGAACTGGAGCAAGGTAAGACCACCCTTCGCCTTGATAAGGTCGATAAAGTTTTCGAACTCTTTGGCTCGGAGTGTGGTCCCGTGCCAATAAAACGAGAAGGAGATGACGTATGAAACAGGCTATTGTTTATTGGAGGACGCTCAAAGCTGGCATCCTCACACTGACCGATCGGAAAATAGCCTTCGCCATCATACAGCACCTACCCTGTGGCAGAAAAGCTAATCCCATTGCTAAGGCTGTGATCAAACGATTGGCTTACTTCTCCCTAATCTCCTTGCCAATATCGAAACCAAACTAAACAATGGATCGAGAAAAACTCAGCTATAAATCCCAGTTCCAATGCTTCTTCTTAAATTCACTATAGTGTTGTACTTATCTGTGGAATGGACACTCTAAGAAAACACTCGACAAATGGAATGCTCATCGAGAAAAGTCAATATACATAGAATATGAAGGCAAAAATTAAGACATTTGAATCTGGAGCCGGCGACTGCATCTTTCTCGTAATGAAAGATGAGATGGATGGTAGTAGTTTTCATATTATGCTAGACTGCAACGTGCTTACAGATGAGATAAGGGCTTATATATGTGAAGAACTTAACAAACGTATAGATGTACTTATAGTTACTCATATTGACAGTGACCATGCTAATGGTATAACCAAGCTAATGCGTACCCCTGATTTTGCAGATATGCAAATAGAGTTGATTCTGTTCAATGGGTTTCAGCCGCAAACGGAACAACCTCAGCTATTGCCATCCGAAATTATAGCAGAACTTAAAGCAGTGACTGAATTATTGCCACCGACGGTAGATGAAGCATTTCAAAAAACGAATGGAATGGATGCGGCATGTTTAATCACAGAGTTGAATAAGCATCCGCAATGGAAAGCCGTATGGAGACAAGCTCCGATATTGGCAGGGGAAACGATATTGCTTGGTAATAATGGAAAATGGGGAAGACTGAGAGTGCTGTCTCCAACACAAGATGTGATGGACGATTTGCTACACGATGTGAAGTTGGAATATGCCAAAAGATTAGGCTCTGCACCTCCAAACGAGGCATTTGTAGATCAAGATAAATACTATGAATTAATGCTACGATTGGTAGAACTACGTAAACGCCCCTCTTTGGCAAGAAAGACCAGTGCAGAGTCCATAACTAAAGAAATATTGAATAAGAGCGCAAAAACAGAAGCAGAAGAAGATGGTGTTACCAACTCTAATAAAGCATCACTCGCTTTCTGTTGGGAAGGTGGTGACGACGAGAAGAAACGCATTCTTCTCATGGGAGATGCTGTATCATCGCAAGTCGTGAAAGAATTAAATCACGTTGGTAATGATGGAATATGGTTTGAAGCTGTGAAGGTGTCACACCACGGGAGCAAGCATAATACTAGTATAGAACTGAATGCTAAGGTTGATTCAGCTCATTATTTTTTTACAGGCGGAAAAGATAATGCAGGGCCAGATATTGAGACTGTTGCAAAAATAGCTATGAAACCACTGGCAGAGGGAATAGAACAACGGATAATTCATTATAACCATGAGAAAGGAATCAGCCTTTGGAAAGAACTGAATAAAGAAAAGGTAATACAATTGCTTAATAATCATCATATACAGTTGAATACAGACAATGCATATGAATTTGAATATTGATAATTACGGTGGCAAGGGTGTAGTTCCCGTATTTTGTGGAAGCTATGTAACTGGCACAGCTTTCTTTGTAACGCCAACACACCTATTAACTGCTGGACATGTAATAGCTGAGTATATTTTAGACAAAGAGAAAATGGTTGCGGTGGTTGTAGAGGAGGAGTACAAGGTTTGTCGCGTACTCGCACACCAAGCCATTCCTGATGTGGCTATTTTGGAATGTGTTGAATATATATGCCCTAATGAGTATCTATTGCCATTACTAGGTAGTAAGTTTAAAGAGGGTATTGATTTGTTGATAGTCGGGTACCCGAGAGAACTGGGAAATAGCGTAGATTATTTTGGGGTGACTGTGAAGAACAGTCGGGAGAAAGCAGACCTTAAAGGAGGCTTTGACCGAATTGTTGTAAGAACTGACAGTTTTGGCTTCAATAGCTATGAAGGTTTTTCTGGGTCGCCAGTGATTAATGCCTTCGGAATGGTTGTCGGTATAGAAACAGACCAGCTCTACTATTCGTTAGGCTATCTTTCCATCGTAGCCATTAAAAAACTGGTTGAAAAGGAAATAGAAATCAGAATAGAGGAGAATGACGATTTATATGATAACACCCCGTATGGTCTCAGAAGGAGTTATAACCACATACGAGAGCACACTTGCGATATGCTCAAAACACGTTATAATGACAAGGTTCATGTGGAAAATGAGGAAGTAGAAAAGATAATACAGCGATTTTGCGGCTATGGATTTGAAGGGGAACGGGTTGAAATTCATGATGAGTATAGGGCCTGGTATGATAAAATGGCTGGTGTCAGACTATCATATATTGATAGTATCACTCAACTTGTAAACTATTTACAAGATGGCATTATCACAGATGCTGTCATGGTAGAAATGGAGGGGCTATTAAATTTGAGGGATAGCGAAAAGAAACTCCATGCTGACCACAGTAAGGAGTTGCAAGCCATTTATAAAAAGATATACACATGGCTTCGTAATAAGAGGTTGTACGAAGAAAGGCAATTTATGCACGTTAGTGGTACTGCTGGGTGCGGAAAGTCTCATTTGCTTTATAGGGAGGCTTTTGAAATAAGTAATCGCCAACGGATATATATGCTATTAGGTTCGGAATTCTCACCCTTGGAAGATCCAGAAAATACTATAGCACGTGTTATAGGGTGGAAAAGTAGTGATCCGCTTAAAGAACTGAATGATGAACTTGCACATGAAGAAGGGAAAACTGCAACTATCATTATTGATGCTCTGAATGAAGGAGTGGGTACTCACTTTTGGATGGAAAGATTACCAATTCTAAAAAACAAGATTTCCCGTTACAGTCATCTGAAGATGATAGTATCGCTTAGGACGCTTTCGAAAGAAGACCAACTCAACGATATCCTGAGAGACGATTGGCATTCTTTGAGAGTAGAAGGTTTTAAGAACCGCAAAAAGGCAATCGGGGATTATTTCCAAGCATACGAGATTAAGACAAACGAAACCCCCTATACAAAGATAGCAGAATTCACCAATCCGTTATTCCTGAGAATGTTCTGTGAGACTTACTATAGTCAGACACAAGAAGAACGTGAGAAGGTCTTAAGGCTACCTACTTACAACAGATATTTGGAAAAGCGTAACTATGAAATATCTGATGGGGTGGAGGAAGATGTGAAGCAGCATGTAACAACAAAATACATACTGTGGGTGGCAGAGAAATCACTTGAACAATGGCAATGCGAGGATTTGCCAAGACAGCAGGCGTACAACCGTTCGTATAGGGTGTGCCCGTTCAGAACATGGAGCCAGAGTCTGCTGAAGAATTGTCTGGATGCGAACCTCCTTCGCGAATATTCGACCTCAGAAGGCGACTTTGTAGATTTTGAGTTTGACTCCATGGGTGACTATCTGAAAGCAGAACGACTATTGAGCCGTAAGGGCGATGATAGTGATCGATTTCGGACGTTGATAAGATTGTATGACCAGATGGATACAGCCTATCATGATGGATTCAATTGGCAAAAGAAGTATAATTTTATCAAGGCTTTTCTCAGTGTGTGGAATCCATCTGCTGCCTATTGGGAGAAACAAGAGTTCATGAAAGGCAAGTTGACAAGCCTTTTGTTGAGCAGTATGTCAATGCGAAATCTACGTGATGACAGAAATACACTGACTTCGAATATTATTGGTGATATACTCCGGCAGAATCCTGACTATATAGATCCAGAATTAATCTTGAATAACATGGAACTTTATGGCCAAGGGTTGATGGATGAAGTTCATAAACAGTTGATAGTCATGAGCATGGCAGAACGTGACCAAAAGTGGACTACCAAAGTGAATGAACTTTTTACTGGGGCCGTCTACATGGATTTGATAGAGAGACTTAAACCGACTCTTGATCATGAGGTGGAGTCCCTGCTGACGGTAGAGATATGGATGTTGAGTGCCAGTTATCCCTATCTGAGGGCATATGTAATGAGAAAGGTGAAGAATCTTCTATCAGAACATCCTCGCCAGACGAAATATGTTATTGAAAAGTTTCATGCGGTTGATGACCCATATATTTTATGGGGATTGTATGCCGCGGTTTATGGTGTAATTGTCAGCGTTGACAAAGCTGATTTCAGCAGAGGTGTTGCAGAACAAATCTTATCGTACCATTACGGAGAAGTAGGAAAAGCACCACAAGACTTGATGGTTAGGCATTGGACACTTAAGATTCTAGAGTTGGCTAATCATCAAGATCCTACAATAGATGCATGGAATAATGCTCAACCGCCTTATAATGTAACTGAAGATATTTTTGCAGAGATGCCCGAAGATGACTATGAGGCTGATGGATATTTTGGTGAAACATATGGAGGAAAACAGATTACCCGTTCGCTGTTTCATTGGGACTTCAGCCGTTACATTATCGGAACAAACAGTAACAAGATATCCAGAATCTTCTTCCGCGACGGAAAAGGCGTGAGCTTGAGGAAAATTGAGCATGCAATAGCTTATTTGGTAAAGCATAAGTTTGGATGGAATGATGAGTTGGGAAAATATGATTCAGATGTGCCATATCAGACTCGCGCAGAGAACTCTGTAGAGCGTATAGGAAAGAAATACCAGTGGATAGGTATGTATAGGGTCTATGCCTATCTGTGCGATACTTGTCAGATAAAGATTAACCTCTGGTCTACACGAGAACGATTTGCAGAAAAGAACTACCCTTGGTATGCCAGAGAGCATGATTACTACGATCCTACGCTCACAGATAAGGATTTGACTTTGGAAGAGTCACACCAACTGTTTGATGTGTTACGACCAGCATCGACAATGAAGCAAATTGCCAAAGAATGGTTGCAAGACGAGCGCCAGATGCCTCCATTGTATTTTAGCTTGAAAGATCATGAAGGAAAAGAGTGGATTGTGTTACAAGCCTATAGTACCATTAAGGAAGAGAAGGGTGATGATAAACGTGAGCAATTTGTGTTATACAATGGAGCATTTGCAAGTATAAATAATTTTGAGAAGCTGAGATCTTGGGCTTCGAACGCGAATTTCTATGGACGTTGGATGCCAGAGCATAGTGGTAGCATTGATTACAGATGGAATGAATATCCATGGGCAGATAGTTATTTGCAATTAGGGGACAAGGACGACGAAGTCTTTGACGAAGGTGGCGGAGAAATGAAATTGGCTTACGAAGCCCAATTACAAGAGGATTATAAGGGTATTGATGATGAATATCAATTCATGAGTACTGCTTATATGCCATGCAAGGAAATGATGGAAATGTTCGGATGGCATACAGCTGAACGCGGTATTATTCGCGATACACACAGCAAAATTGTAGCAATTAATCGAAATATACCAGGAGATCCTCTGCAGGCGTTGTTGGTATTACGGAGCAAGCTGGATGAGTATATGGAGGCTAAAGGTTTGGTGCTGTTCTGGAGTCTGGTAGGAGAGAAGCAATATGGTAACCATCCTCATGCGTTAATAGCGCGACTGACAGGAGCTGCTGCTTATAGAACAGGTGAGGAAATAGACGAGATGCAACCATTGAGGAATGAACCACCAGCACCGCCAAGAGACCGTGTGAAGTTAGAGAAGAAAGATTTTCCATCAATATCAGATGAATCACTTGATCAAATGAATGAAATGGACAAAAATGAGCTGATAAAGAAGATGAGAGAGAGCGTGTTAAAAAAGGAGAAAGATAATAAAGACACTGAATAAGGATTGCAATTCAAGTAAAAGAGGGGTGTTATAAACTGAAGTGCCCCCGCAAAGTTGGATGTTAAACTAGGTATTAATTGTTAAACTCTCTATAGTATTGGGCTCGGTATTGCACCACTGCTTTTATAAGGCTTTCCGTTTTCATCGGGGAAGTCAAACTGCCTGAGCCAATAGTCCTAGAGTTGCTTCACCATCGTCTCTAAATTATGATTTAGATGAGAGGTGGGGCAGATTCTTGTATAGACTTGCCTCACGCTATTACTTCTTCATTAGATTTTGTAGGATGAGTTTCTGTTCTTTCATAAGCTATTGTTGCTGTGGAGAGTTCAGCTTGGCGTTGGATTGCGAGTTCGTAGTAGGTGACTTGGTGGAGGAGTTGGCGAATGGAGTCGGAGGAGTCTTTGGAGGAGAAGAGGCTGTCGAGATGGGCGATTATGGGACATTGTAACCTTGCTTTATACGTAGGATACGGTAGCGTAGAGCGTAGCTTTCAAGGGCCTGATTGGCATTGTGAAGATATACTGCCCAGCCGATGGCACAAGCGAGGAGCACGAGAGATATTACCCCAATGAGCCACTCCATCCAGCATTTGGCATCAAAGAGGTAGTACTTCTTGACTATTAGAGGAGATTGAGTTTCTTGGATTTTCTCAGAAAGAGAGGCTATGCTTTCGGCTTGTTGCTCTTGTGTCTTTGTTATGCCGTCTTTAATTTCTCGAGTTCGTTTGCCAAGGACGATAGCGACATCTGTCAGTTCACTTTTGAATTTCCCACCTATCTCAATTTTGGCCCACTAAGGTGTGCTACATCTGTAGGAGAGATGCTATCCTCTTCTGATAATGTAGTTGATATTGATTGAGATACTAGGTTGGAGATACTCGTTTTGAGCTCTCTGTTCTGGTGCTTAATTTCCTCGAGTACTTCGAGGAGGATGTTCATTTGTTCGTTCATAAACTTGGCGTCTCAGAGCAGAAGAGAGTTCGTCCCAATTCTGGCATCGAGGCAATACAGCTTTGATGGTATCGAAGATTTCATACCTAAGTCGATCATTTCCTCGAAGCCGATTACGTTTTACTGTCTCTTTCCCTTCTCCCCATTTCAGTTGGTTAGCTTCAGTGAGTTCTTTACAGACCTTTGTTGAGCGGTGCTTTTCGTTGCTGTTGGAAATTGTTTTTTTGTTGTTGTCTATACGATTGATGCAGATGTGTACGTGGGGGTGCTCTCCGTCGAGATACCGTACAATGAGGTATTGTGTATCTTCATAGCCCATCTTCTGCAAGTATTGTAGTGCCAAGTTGTTCATTGTCAGGTTGTTCAGTCGCTTAGTGTCTTCGGTAGAGAAACTCAAGATGGTATGGCAGATAGGCTTCTTTACATTAGGACGCATCGAGGCTTGTAGTGCAAAGTCGTTGGCTATTTCGTTAGGTGAAACATTTCTCCTAACCCCTTCTGCATAGAGAACTCTCGCTTTCCCTTCTGGCTTCCCGAGGATATAGGCAAGCACTTCAGAAAAGGATGTTACTTTGATTATCTTGGCTATTATGATTTCTGAACTTTGAGTTGTTCATCGACTAAAAGTTTGAGCATTCGTAGTTCGGTTGGTATGGTGGAGATGCCAAAAGTGTGAAGGCGATAAGCTATTTGGTTGATGTTGTTTGCTATTCCCGAGAGCTGGCGTATCTCTTGTATCTGTTCAGACGTAACTCTTGGCTTGATGAAGCTCTCAGAGACGAGTATTCTCAGAAATTCATTCTTATTGATACCAGCCTCTGAGGCTTTACTTTTGAGGATGAGGCCCTCCATCGTATTCAGTTTGGGTAGGACGGAGTAGCCTCTCTTCTCGGATAGTTTTTTAGTGGGGCGTTCCCCTTTCTTTTTGTCTTCTGTTGTCATTGTTCCTTTTGTTTTATTGATGAGGCTATCGGGATTATTTCACCCTGTTTGATGGGCGTTGAGGAGGTTTTGGGTTACCCAAAATACAAACTTGCTTCTCTACCTATGCAGTCTTCTCTTCTGTGGAAGAGGTTGGGCCAATCTTTGCTCTTTCACGCCCCGAAGTCCGAGTTTATCGATCAGAAGTTGGAGGTTGGGATTTTGCCGAATGAGGTCTTTCAGCACACTCGTTTGTGTTTTGATTTGGTGGAGGTAATCCGCAATATCGTAGCCAGCTTGCTGGTCTTGAAGAGGAGCGTGTTTCTCCAAATAATCAAAGAGCTGCACCTCCATTCCGAGGCTCTGCATCATCTTTAGTTTCTCCTGCCAATAGTCCGTTGCTCCGAGGTCGGGAAAGAGAACTACCTGACGCCTGAAGAGAGGAACAAGATTGCTGCTTTTGAAACCTCCATGCTTCCCGCCAGTTGCCAACCACAGATATTGAGGTAGATAATGAGAGGCAATGAGTGTCATCTTTTCGCTCTCAACCAAAGCGATTGGTTTCTGCATGTCGGCATCAAGAAGATGCTCTCCGAAAAAGCATTGACTAAGGTTGTAGTTTGGGCGTTTGAGCAAACTATGTACCCATGTGATATGATTGAATAGTTGCTTTACTCGCTTGCCAGTCTCAGGATCGTAGGGCATAATCTTGCCTGTTCTGACTCTTCCGATAGTGTCTATCTGCCAGAATACGGTTGCCCCTTCCCAATGTTTAGATGTGCCAACGTGATAACGGTGTATCAGTTGGAGTGCTTCATTCTCTCCAAGTTGTTCGGAAAGAAAGCAGTAAAGGTTGTTATGCTTATATCCTCTCAAGGTCTGCTCCATCGTTGCATTCTCGATGAAAGATGGCGGTAGAATGATTGGTGTCGGTTTGTAATCAATACTCTCAGATGAATACAATTCTTCTTTCGCAAATGGATGCTCGGCAAAGTAATCTTTGGGAGTAAAGTGGTAACCACAACGCTGTTTGTGGTCGCAACGTCCCACGTTGTCAGGGAACTCGATTTTTCCCTCTGTGTCTATGTAGCGAGCGAAGCATCTGGGACGTTCGTACGCTGGGCAGGTATGGCGTGTGCGCACATCTTTATATGGTTCTAATTTGAATCTATAATTGCTCATTGATAAATTTGATTTGAATAGTACACTATCTGCACTTTGTACACTTTCGGTTTAATTAAGGGGTAGAGAAATGCTGATAATGCAGAAAGTGCGCTGGGTTAAACATTGAGTTTATGGTAAAGTCCGTGTCGCTCCTTAGCGAAGAGGTGTCCGATATTGAGACTGAGAAAATCCTTAAAAGCCCTCTCTTTCATCCCCAATCGCTCGGCAATACTCAGGGCTTCGGCAGTCTGAAAGGATGCTGGCAGTTCGGCAAGGAGTTGTTGCTGTTGCTGAGTGAGCTGAATACCTGCAATCTCTGAGTGCACTTGCTGTGCCGAATGGAGAAAATACTCGGTAAGAGTGATGGCTCGTTCCACAGAAACAAGGTCAATCTCGGTCTTATCTTCCTCGGAACACGCCCAACGAGCCATTTGGATGATAAGGCAAAAGCGTATGACATACACTTCCAACTTACAGTAGACACTGACGAGAGTTTCGTTGGATTCGGTATCGCAGAGTTTGGTATGCTCCTCTTGCCACATATAAAGTCTAGCCTTAGCATCTTCGGCAAAGGGGATAATCTCAGGAAGTAGTTCTCCCTCTTCGTCTTTGGAGCAAGGCATCTCAATAAGTTGCTGAATGATACTCGACCATCGTCCTTCGGTGCTTTCGGGAAGTTCTGTTCTGCTCCATCGGGCTTTTTGCTGTAAATTGGGCATCACAAAAAGGATACGGTCTATAAAACCATTACTGGAGCGTTCCCCCTTGGATAGCTCTCCGAGTATCTTCTTTTGGATGGTGCCGACAACAGATATATAGGGACGCTTGATAAAGATGGAGCTCCGATTTCCCTTGCGATCACTAATGGTCGCTTTAGCACTGAACACAGAAAGCCAAAACTGCTCCTCGGAACCGCTATTGTAGCGATTGAAGTTCTTGAACCAAGCCGAGAGTTCATCCGTCCACAAACAAAGACCTCGCTTATTCTGAGCATGGATAAAACTCAAACCTTCGGGCGTGATGTCAGAGACGATAAATCTTCTTCGTATCGGTTCTGTAGGTTGCTCTGAATAACCAGCCTCTATACGCTCCTTACGGCTCATTCGTACAACATTGTCATACTCAGAGTAGGCTTGTTCGTGGAGTTTATTCTCTTGATAGTCAAATTCAAGAAAAGTCTTTATCACAAAACTAAGCGGATGACTTTTGTTTGTGCCTGGGCGTCCAACTAATGCCACATGAAGCATTGCACTCTCTTGCCAACCTCGTTTGAGCTGGACAAGGTGCGTATTCCCGATGCCTACAGCGATAGCCACCAGCATTGCCGATGCGATATAGTCGATAGGAAAGCCTTGACACTCGTGGACTTCAGCAATGATGTTTCGTATCTCAGAGAGAAAGATACCAATGGGAAAAGCAGAGTCTGAGAATGACAATCCCAATTCGATGGCTTTATCCAGCAGGACTTCTGGCACGATTGTTTGTTCTCCCATAGCCCATTATCCGTTGAATGATTTAGGCTTGTGTCGAATGCCTGCTCTTATGGAGGATAATTGATCCTCTGAGGAGGGCGTATAAGGGATGCCTTTACGTCCGCTTTTACCCATTGCAGTAGCTCTTCTTTATAGAAATAGAGCTTCTTACCTCGTTTGTAAGCAGGGATAATCCCCTTACGGACGAGAGCATAGATGGTAGGTTCTGCTTTTTGAATGACTTCGCACGCTTCATCTATACCGATGAGAGACTTCTCTTCAGGTATAGGAGGACGCAGTGCCGAAACCATCTCTTTGATGGCAGAGACCTGTTCGGTTAGATACGTTACCGCTTCAGGTAACTTGTCGAATGTAATTTCTTTGTCCATGTTCGCAAGTACATTTGTGCTGGTTATCTTGCGGGTTCTGATAGTCTCCGAGTAAAGGGAGTCGTGTTTTATGGGGGAGCAATGAGAAGTAACAGAAAGATTATTGCCCACTGACGAGAGATGAGGCTCTGGTACATAAGAGAAGAGGCTACCAAGCAAAGCTTTGCTTGGTAGCCTCTAGAATGAATCAGGGGAAGACCTTGCCTCAACTAGATATTAAATCCGAAGAATCTCATGCCTCTCTCAGAGTTGCGATTGATCATAGGATACTTCTTAGGGTAATACCAAGCAATGAGTTCGCAGACAGAAACATTCCAAAATATTTGATCTCCCCAATAACCTCTTCAATGAGCGGGGCATTGATAAAGGGGGTATTGATTAGTCTATTCTATGTCCTTGCTATACTTCGAGGATCATTCTCTGAGAGTATCTTGTTCTGATTCAACGGATAGCTGCATAGGCAGTGTAGACAATCTAAAACTTTCCTTATCTCCTTCTTTTTAGGCGACTGGATCTCAAAGGGAAGGATTTTTCAGATGCCATCCCTCCGCACTAAGCGCCACAGTCCACTTCCAGGTGCATAGGACATTGATATTAACTCAAAGTAGCAGCGTGTCTCCAGATTTAGACCATGCGTGAGGTCTAAGCCACAGCGAAGTATGAAGCTATTCTCCGTTGCTCTATGATACTTATGCTCAAGCATACGGGCCAAATCTAGAGCCCCATCAACTCTCCTTAGCTGGGCTTAAGCATATCCCTTACATATAGCGCCGCGAAGCATAAGTAGGCGCATATTGGATAATGAAACTTGGAGCACTAATCAAGGAGAATAGGGGCGTAAGAATAGTTTACCTTCTTCTCCGTACACTCAAGTCTTTGTAAATGCTGTAATTTTTCGACTCTCGCTGTATACCTCAGAGTGTACAAATCGCTGGTCAAGTAGAGCAAGGTAGCTACTAAGATCTTTGGGCTTAGCTATGATGATCTTCCCATCCGCTCCCTTGTGAAGCCCAGCTTCCGTTAGATGAGTATCTATGTAAGTTATAAGTGCGGCTTTTGCCTCACTGGATAATGTATTAATCTTGTCTCCCAGTCTTGCGATTTCTTTTCTATTTTTTCTACTGATCTTATCTATAGAGATGGAGATCGTAGTGTCCTCTCTGCTGGACAGGAAGGCTCTTGTCTCTTCATCCGTTGCCTCTCTGTACAGATTGATCAGCTCCTTATATATTTCCTTAGCCCTAGAGAAGTCCTTAAAGAAAAGTCTGTCGGCATGAGAATCATAAATGATGTCAGGGAATTCCCTACGCACCTCCACAGAGTTACTCATCTCCTTGATCTTTGGATCACCTACAGCAAACATGAGTATAATTCTATGCTCAATTCTACTTGAAGGCAACACCTTTTGAAAGTAGTAGCACTCTCCTTGTTGCGTTATCAGCCACTTTATACCAGGATAATCGGTCGACTGGAATTCAGTAAACTCAGATAGTCGCCCAAATAGTTCTTCTATCTTCAAGTCTACCCCTCCAATCTTAGCTATGGGGGTATTGAGATAAGACTGGCTAAAGTTCTCTATATAGAACCATTCGTTTTCATCTCTATCCAACCGATGCGTGGGCGTATAAGGTATTTGGTTCTCTGTATTCGCATTGTAGACAGCTTCTTCTGTAGATAATACGTACCTAATTGCAGTCTTCCCTCTATAGGCTAAAAGATGGTTTAGTTGTCTTTCCATTGAATGAATACATATTCGTTAATCTTTCTTACTTGTACGGTAGTTCCCGATTCTTCATCATGAGAGAATGGAAGTATATCTTCGGGCTTCTTTACTGTTTGCTTTGTAATGAGGACTATTCGTGTTTTAAGATCCGTGGTGATAATGTAGAACTTATATCCAAAGACCAAGAAGGCGGGATTGAAGTACGATACATTAGACTTGAAGACTAAATAAAGTAGGAATAGGAAGACTAATACTAGGGTTACATAGTCATTCATATCTGTTGCAATAAGAAAGAACCCGATGTAATTGACTAGATAGTTGTCATTCGCAGCCTCAATGGATTCTATACTCTGAATATCTAATCTCATTGGCTTGAAATAAGAACATAAGAGTAATCCAATATATCCCAGCAGTAGAGCTGTTCCCATCAAGAGGAAGGCTCCTACGAACTGTTGCCAAGAAATATCTAGTGAAGGAGACCCCATAGTCTCCTTCACTAGATAAATGACTATGAAGTAGGATAGAGAGAACAGGGTTAGGAAGAATCTCTTCACGTTCTAAGAATTATATGCCTAGATATCCCCCCCAGGGGTATCATTAGAAGAGCCGCTTCCAGCTTCAGGTTTCGCTTTCTTAGCCTTCTTCGTGCGGGGAGCAACCCGCTCGAAGCTCAAATCATCCAAGCGGAAGTACTCGGTATTGGGGCGCAACGTCACGCGAGCTTCGGTGATGTGGGGGTTGGCATTGAATTCCTCTCCCTTGGGTACGACCTTGCTCTTGAAGCTAGGCTTCAGTTTACCGAGGTGTCCGCACTCGACCATATCGCCGTTCGCAACGAGCCTTCTAGCCATATCAGCGGCTAGATTAAGCACGGAGGCGACCTCCATGTAGTTGAAAGTGGTTTGGTCAGCGACCATTTCGCAGAAGCGATCGAAGCTGGCACTATGTTGGTCTGTAGGCGAAGCGACTCGTACGATCTGCCCTTTGAGCTTCCCGATGCTCATGGCCCTTTCGCGTAGCATGTCGGCTAATGGCCTGCTCTTCCCCATGAGGCTCAAATGGTATTAAGCTGTTAGTACTGTAGTTATGTGTCTTGCTTTGCAGGACTCTACAAAGTTAACAATTCCCCCATGAACATTCTTATATATAGCTTCACGCCGATTACTATATAGGGATGCGTTAATTATAGGAATCGAGTCAATCCTATATAGTAATCCCCCGAAGGCTATATCGCTTTCGCTGTGCTACCTTGCTCGAGGCTCCTCGCTCCCTGAGTGGAGCAAGGGAACTACCTCTATATCTTGTTGAGGTCTATATCATAGCCACAAGCCTTCATTTCATCAGCGACCTTATACTTCCACTCCTTCTCTCCTTCCATCTTAATGTAGACGACACCTGAGATATCATTGGGCGTCTCAATATCGCCTTTGACAAGGGCACAGACATTCTTCCGTCCAATTTTCCCGATGAGATAGCCGTGTTCGAAGACTACATTCTGTCTGGCCCGAGGTTTCTGTTGATCTTCCTGCCTTTGGGAGGCTCCCAAGTCGCAAGGAGTATAGAGCACGATGCCAAAGCCGACATTAGAGTTCGCTTCGATCTTTTCGATGATGGTCTGCCCTGAGCTTGCTTGCTCATGCAGGATAATAGCCTTAAGACCGATTTTTTCTACGAACCGAGCAACCGCTTCTTTCGCGGCATCATCATGCCCATGCACGATGAAGACTTTTGATTTGTCCATAGGAGCTTTGGGTGTATTGTGTGTTGGGACTTCTGCTTTGGATGTATCTTTCTCAATCTGACTTCTACACTCCTTGAGGATACTCCTAGTAATATCCCTAAAGTATGTGTCATCTTTAAGTAGCTCTTTGGGTGCCACAAGCATGGAGAGAGAAGGAGGGAACTTTATCCCTAGAGTAGCATATTCTTTAAACGTAATATTTGATGTTTTGATGATGGGGGTTATGATATTGGTCTTATCTAGGGAATACTCTCTAAAGTAAAATTGATTCCCCTTTAAGTAGGGTATAATTATCTCCTCTTTAATTTCAGATAAGTCAGTGCTGTCCAGTTCATACAGGTCATTGAGTGCCTTTGTCTTAATTTGTACGTGGAAGTATGGCATAAGCTCTTGTCTTATTTGAGTTAATTATTGGGCAAGTATATGAAAAAGAAGTAAGGATAGGGTGAAGTGGAGCACTGCGAGGAGGGGGCTACTTACCAATGCAGAAGTGGGCGAAGATATGGTGGAGGACGGCCTCGCTGGTGATCTCGCCGCCAGTGATTTCGCCAAGGGCGCTGATCGCGAGGCGAAGGTCGGGGGCTAGGAGGTCGGTCGGGAGGCCTTCGGCGAGGCCTTGACGAACAAGCGCGAGCTGGGCGGCGGCTTGCTTGAGCAGGGCGTGGTGACGGGCGTTGCTTACCACGAGCGAGGAGGGACTTAGCTCGGGGAGGGCAAGGCGCGCCACCAGCGCCTTGCGCAGCTCGGGGAGCCCGCTGCCCATGCGTGCCGCTAGCGGGAGGACGGGGATATCGGCGCTGAGCTCGAGGAGCTGCGGCAGTTGGTTGAGGAGCTGCTCTAGTTCGGCTGGGGAGAGGAGGTCCACCTTATTCAGTACCACGATGAGGCGTGCGGGGTCGAGGCGCTGGCGTAGCTGCTGCACCTCGGCGAGCTGGTCCGCGGGCTCTTGAGGCTCGGGGGCGTGGGGCTGCTGCAGTTCGCTGGGGCAGCCCTTGTTGCTGGTTTCGGCGGTGGGCTTGAGCTGGTCGGCGCAGTCGCCTGGAGAGGTGGGGCGGGAGGACGATAAGTGCTGGGAGGCGGCAGGGGGGAGGGCTTGGAGCAGGCGGGAGGCGTCGAGGACGAGGAGGATGAGGCTGGCCTCATCAATCCGGGCGTAGCTGCGCTCGATGCCGAGGGCTTCGATCTGGTCGGCTGTGTGGCGTAGCCCTGCGGTGTCGATGAAGCGGAAGAGCAGACCATCGACGTTCATCACCTCCTCCACCGTGTCGCGCGTCGTGCCGTGGATGTCGCTGACGATGGCACGCTCCTCACCAAGTAGGGCGTTGAGGAGGGTGCTCTTGCCGACGTTGGTCGCGCCCGCCAGCGCCACGGGGATACCCTTCTTGATGGCATTGCCGAGGCGGAAGCTCTCCACGAGGCTCTGGATCTTCGTCTCCAGCTCTTGGCTCAGGCTCAGCAGTTCGCTGCGGTCGGCGAAGGTGACGTCCTCCTCGCTGAAGTCCAGCTCGAGCTCCATCAGCGCCGTCAGCTGGATGAGGCGCTCGCGGAGCTGGGCGAACTCGCGGCTGTAGCCGCCGCGCATCTGCGTGAGGGCCATACGGTGCTGCGCGGCACTCTCGGAGGCGATGAGGTCGGCCACGGCCTCGGCGCGGCTAAGGTCCATCTTGCCGTTGAGGTAGGCGCGGCGGGTGTATTCGCCTGGCTCAGCCATGCGGCAGCCTTGGTCGGTCAGCGCCTCGAGGAGCGCCTGCTGGATATAGAGCGAGCCGTGGCAGGCGATCTCCACCACGTCCTCGCCCGTGTAGCTGTGTGGGGCGTAGAAGCAGGTGACCAGCACCTCGTCGAGGAAGTTCCCCTCATGGATGATACGTCCGAAGTAGGCGTAGCGATCCTTCGCCCGCTCGAGCGTGGCGAGCTGGCGGCAGTGGAAGATCTGATCGACGATGCCGCGGGCTTCGCTGCCCGAGACGCGGATGAGGGCGACGCCGCCGACGCCAGGGGCGGTGGCTACGGCGCAGATCGTATCGCTCATTAGCGGGGTATAGCTCATAGGAGGAGGGAGAGTAGAGGAGAGAGACGTAAGGGGGCTAGTCGAGGAGCGGTACGCCGAGCTCGGCTAACCCTTGCTGTAGGTAGGGGCGGGTGCAGTCCTTCGGCTTGAGGATGGTCCCGTCCCAGGTGATGAGGTCGATGTCGATGGGGATGCGCTCGGGGTGCTCTCGACGCTGCTCGGGCGTGCGGCCAGCTCGCTGCTCTAGGGCCTTGAGCAGGCGCTGCAGCTCGTCGAGCTCCAGTGTGGTATAGCCCAGGAGGACGACATCGGTAAAGAGGGCCGAGGAGAGGGGGAAGTCCACGGGGCTGGAGCTGCGTGGGGTAGAGCTCCGAAGCTCTAGCGGCAGGCCCGCCAGCTGCTCCAGGGTCCAGGCGATACGCTCGCTGGGGCGGTCGTTGCTCCCGAGGGTGAGGACGAAGCGGTGGCGTCGCATGGCCTTAGTGCTGTGCTGCCTGCTGTACGTGTACGGCAGCCTCGTGGATGGAGCTGAAGAGTTCGCGGACGAAGCCCTCATCAAGGCCACGGGCACGCCCCTCCTGCAGGCGCGCCTCCAGGAGCTGACGGTAGCGCTCGGGCTGGACGATGGGCAGGTGCGCGGCACGCTTGAGGGCGCCGATGCGCTCGGCTATCTGCATGCGCTCGGAGAGGAGGGAGAGGAGCTGGCCGTCGAGGAGGTCGATCTCGGCGCGTAGTGGGTCGAGGTCGAGGGAAGGGACGGCGCTGGGACTTGTCGGGCCGAGGTCGAGCTGCTGGAGGAGCTGCTGCAGCTGAAGCGGACTCAGCTGTTGGGCGGCGTCGCTCCAGGCGGCCTCGGGCGTGCAGTGGGTCTCGATGATGAGGCCCGAGAAGTTCATCTCCAGCCCCATACGCGCTACCAACGGCACCAGCTTGCGGTCGCCTGCGATGTGGCTCGGGTCTACGAGGATGGTTAGCTCGGGGTGGCGGTGCTGCAGCTCGATGGGCAGCTGCCAGAGCGGAGCGTTGCGGTAGCTGCCGCGGGCGTAGGTGCTGAAGCCTCGGTGGATCGCTCCCAGCCGCGTGATGCCTGCAGCCTGCAGCCGTAGGAGGGCGCCTTCCCAGAGCTCGAGGTCGGGCTGCGGGGGATTCTTGACCAGTAGTAAGACGTCCCGACCGCTAAGGGCCTCCGCCAGCTCGGCGATGGCGAAGGGGCTCGCCGTCGTCCTAGCGCCGATCCAGAAGGCGCGTAGCCCTACGGCGTAGGCCTCCTCGACATGCTCAGCCGTGGCGACCTCCGTCAGTGCCTGCATCCCTAGCTCCGTCTCCACACGCCTTAGCCAGGGGAGGCCTAGCTGACCGACGCCCTCGAAGGAGCCTGGGCGTGTGCGGGGCTTCCACAGGCTAGCGCGGTAGTAGTGTACCCCTTGGGCGGCGAGCGCTCGGGCCGTATCGAGGGTCTGTGCCTCGGTCTCGGCGCTGCAGGGCCCAGCGATGAGGGGACAGGGGTGATGGGGGGCTTGGGCTAGGTGAAGTCTAGTGAAGGGACTGGCGGGCATGGATGGGTCAGTAGTCAATAGGGGCAAGCTCGGGAGCCTGCTGGGCACGATGGAGCTCGGCCACCAGGCGCAGGATGGCTCGGTAGAGTACCGAGTGCCAGGGGTGCGTGCGCTGGGAGAGGAGGTCGTTGTGCCAGAGGAGGGTGAGGGAGCCGTTGTAGCGCGCCGTGGTGCGCACCAGCTGCTCGGCGAGCTCCGTGGCGGCAGCCTGGTCGAGTGCCATATAGCGTGCGTCGCTGAGCGTGAGGTCGCGCAGGATCAGCGGGTGCATCACCAGGTCGGTCAGCAGGCGTGTATTGGGATTGATGAAGCGTACGGGGCGGCAGGTGCCGAGGCGGAAGCCCGCGACATCGGGGTAGCCCATGGTGAAGTCATTGCGGAAGCCTGAGAAGTAGGCCTGCAAGAGGTCCTCGGGCTCGCAGGACATCAGTCTATTGTGCCGCACACCCTGGGGGCGCTGCTTGAAGTAGTGCTCGAAGAGCCTGCGCTCCTCGCGGATACGCTCGGCATGCTTGCCTGCGGCGAAGCTGGACTGCAGCCCGAGGCGTACGCCGTGGCGCTTCCCCTCGAGGAGGATGCGGCGTATGTAGGGCGACCTGGGCCTATAGCAGGGCTTGTCCAGCGCGTGCCGTGAGGGCATGCGGATGAAGAAGTAGAGATCCACCTGCCCCTTATCCAGCTGGTCACGCAGTGCCTTGTCCCACTCGAGGAACTTAGGGTAGGTGTAGTAGTCGTCCTCTGCGTCGGGCGAGAGCACGAGGCGTAAGGCCTGCCTCAGGGACTTGCCCTCACGCAGCCAGGCGCGTAGGAAGCTGCGCCAGCCGCGGTAGTTATAGGGGCGCGCTAGGTCGTGCGTCAGGTTGACGTGGCTGAAGGTCTGGGGGCGCTCCTCGAGCTGCAGACCGTAGCGCTCCACGAGGCCGTAGTCCAGGGCCAGCTGCCGCAGCGTAGCGCCGTACTCGTCTACGATGGGGCGCTGGAGGAAGCCCGCACGGTAGGGCAGCGAGTACTTGCCGAGGAAGCGGCCGTAGTCGTCGCGCTGCTTGCGGCAGTACATCTCCTCGTAGCGGGAGACGAGGAAGAAGGCTGAGGCTAGGAGGTCGGCGTAGAGGATCAGCTGCCCCGTCTCGGGATGCCACTCCTCACGGGGCTCGCCGAAGAGCAGGGGGATGCCGCGCCACTCCGTGAGGGGTAGCTGCGGATAGGCGGCCTCGGTGCCGTAGATCCTACGATCGAAGAAGCCCGAGGGGATGATCACGATCGGGTACTGCTTCATCTCCTCGGGGTCGCTGGTGTAGCCGATGAGCTCGAAGCGCCTACGGTAGCGCTCCTGCCCATGGCCCTGTAGGACGACGGGGCCGATGAGGAAGTCGATGAGGTACTGGCGTATCTTGGAGCACAGTATAGGATACGGGCTGCTGGCGTACACGGTAGGGCTGTAGGGGGTGGCAGACTAGTCCTGATAGAAGGCCTCGTCTAGGGCGAGGACGGCGCTGATGGGGTAGTGGTCGCTCTCGTCGGCCGTCTTGTCGATCTCGCAGCTCAGGGCGCGGAAGGCCTTGCCGTAGAGTATATGGTCGATGCGCACGATGAAGGGACGATTGCGGAAGGTGAAGCCGAAGCCATTGCCGCGAGCGACGAAGGCGTCCTTGAGCCCGTCGCCGATCTTGCGGCGCGTGTAGGAGAGCGGCGTGTCGTTGAAGTCGCCGCAAACCAGCACACGGGGGCTGTTGTAGGCCTTGATCAGCTCGTGGAGGATCACCGCCTGGGCGTTGTGGTAGCGGAAGGTCGGGCCGAGCTTAGCGCGCAGGGCGTCCTTGAGCTGCAGGGCCTCGCCTTGCTTCGCCAGAGCGATATAGTTGGCACCGTCGTCGGCCTTGAGGTGGAAGGACTCGAGATGTACGTTCACCAGCAGCAGCTCGCGGCCTTTGAGCTTGACCTTAGCCTTGATGGCACCGTTGGCATGGGTAGGCACGGGGATCTGCTCGACCTCGCTGAGGGGGTACTTGGAGAGTATGGCCAGGGTGCTCCCCCCCGTGCCGACCTGGATGCAGGCGATGTAGGGGTAGTCGGAGGCCAAGTATTCGCGCAGCGTCTTGGTGACGACGCCCGCCTCGGGGTTCTGATTGAGCATAGCCTCCTGCAGGCAGACGATGTCGGCATCGCTGCTACGGATGTACTGGAGGATGGGGTTAGGCTGCGTCGCGCTGTGGGGCTTGAAGCCGAAGGCGCTGACGTTGTAGCTGAGCACGCGCAGCAGTTCGCCCTCCGTCCCGAGGACCTTGGTCGAGCGGGAGATGGGGAAGAAGGTGAGCAGCTGCGGGAGGGCGATGAGCCAGACGGCGCCCACGAGGAGGAGCCGACGGACGTCCAGCGTCAGCAGCCAGAAGAGGCTGATCAGCGTCCAGCCCGCTAGTAGAAGGGGGAAGAAGAGCCCGAGGAAGGCGGGGGCCGTCCAGCGCATCGGGGCGATGTAGCCCGAGTAGGCGCCGAAGAGGAAGAGGAGGGCGTAGAGGATCGTCCCCACAAGGAGGACGCCCTTGGCGATACGTGAACTGATGCGGATGATAGGACTAGGCTTGTGCATCTCCTTGAGTCAGGGGCTGGTCTGTCGATCGAGAGAGGAGGTGGAGCAGGCGCTGCTGCTCCTGGGAGGTAAGGCTGGGGTAGCCCGAGTAGCGGAGGCGCTGCTGCAGGGCGAGGAGTTCGCTCTGCTCTGCCTCGCTGAGGGGAGAGGTGGTGCTGGAGAGGGGCTCGGTCTGGGCGGCGCTAGGGGTGCAGCTCAGGAGCTGGTGCCGCTGGAGGTAGCCCTCTAGGGCGCGGCTGGGCTGGTAGCCGCGGCGCTGGGCGCTCCAGTAGAGGAGGCCAGCGAGGATGGCGCCTAGGTGCGCCAGCGCCCCGCCGCGGTTGAAGTCGCTGATGAGCCCTGCGGCGATGTAGCCCACCACGAGGAGGCTGACGAGCCCGAGGGTAGCGCGCCGCGCGGCGCTGTAGCTGGGCCAGGCGGTGAGGAGGCTCACCGAGGCGACCATGAGGATGGCTGCCGAGGCGCCCACGAGGCTCAGCGGCAGGATGAGGCCTATCCCTGTGAGGAGGCTCAGCTGGTAGCCCAGGAGGTAGCTTAGCGAGCCCGCGAGCGCACCATATATATAGAGCGCGAGCGTGCGGGCTGCCCCCAGCTGGCGCTCTGCCTCGAGTCCCACCCAGTAGAGCAGGAGGAGGTTCGCCAGCAAATGCAGTGGGTGCTCGTGGGGGAAGATATAGCTAAGGAGCGTCCAGGGAGCACGTAGGAGGCTGCTCCACTCGGGGCTGAAGCCGAAGGGCAGCTGCGGTAGGAGGCTGAGCCCAAGGAACCCGTCGAGCTCACCCCAGCAGCCGACCAGTAGCCAGCCGACGAGCTGCAGCAGGATGAGGCGCCCTGTCAGCGTCCCCTCGAGCTCCAGCAGGCGTAGGAGCTTAGTGGTAATAGTCATTGGGAAGCTCTCCCTTCTTACGCCACAGCAGGATAAGGATGAGGCCGCCGATCATCCCGCCGAGGTGGGCGAAGTGCGCCACGCTACCCCCCGTGTTGCTTACTCCGAGGAAGAGCTCGAGCAGGCCGTAGAGGAGGACGAAGTACTTAGCCTTCATCGGGAAGAGGAAGTAGATATAGATGCGCACATTAGGGAAGATCACCCCGAAGGCCAGCAGGATACCGAAGACCGAGCCCGAGGCGCCGATGGTGATGAGCTGGTTCATGTAGCTCGCCACGGGGATGACGCCCTGCTCGGTCGCTACCCCTGAGTAGGCCGCGAGGTCACCCAGCTCGTAGAGCCAGCTGAGCTCCTGCATCAGTCCCGCCGAGATCCCGCAGACGAAGTAATAGATGAGGAAGCGCTTGCTCCCCCAGAGGCGCTCAATGCTGGAGCCGAACATCCAGAGGGCGAACATATTCGACAGCACGTGGTCGAGCCCCGCGCGGCTGTGCAGCAGGCCATAGGTCAGCAGCTGGTGCAGGCGGAAGTCCGAGGCGGCGAAGTAGTGCAGCCCGAAGAGGCTATCTAGGTCGATGCCGTGGCGAAGTAAGGCCAGCGAAGCCAGCCAGAGGAGGATATTGATGACGATAAGGTTGCGCGTCGCAGGCGGCGCCCAGCGATTCCATACCGAGGTCTGTTGCATAGAGGTCAGCTAATATATGGGTCAGCTAATTGATCAGCTTAGTACATGAATAAGTATCCGCAAAGATACGCATTCTCCCCTGCCTAGCCTGCCTCTCGGCTACGATGGCTGGGGCGAGGCTGTCGTGAGCCTCCTCGGCGCTCCGCTCCGAGCGCGCGAGCGCGAAGCTGCTCCTGAGCCTCAGTGTGGGGCGGGCTAAGGCGGGGCGCCCGTGAGGGATATCAGTCAGGCCTCTGAGGGACGTCAGTCAGCACCCCTGAGGGATATCAGTGACGGTGCTGAGGGATATCCCTCACGGAGCTACCCCTTACGTGTCAGAGCGCTGGGAGCTGGGGGTGCTAGTCTCGGCGCCTGCGGGCCGGTGAGGTGGGGCTTAGCGCCGCGCGAAGGCTCGGAGGCTTCGCACCTTGCGCCCTATGGCCACGGCGTTGACGAGCGTCGTCCCCACGAGCAGCCCTAGACCTAGGAGCAGTGTCGGTAGCAGCGAGGCGCCGAGATCCTCGGGGACGAGGCGGCTGGCCGCCTCGAGGTAGTAGCCGCGTACCCAGAGGACGAGCCCTAGGGCGGCCAGCAGGGCCAGCAGATTCAGCACGAGCGTCAGGAGGACGTAGGGCAGGATGAGCTGGCGCTGGCTGTAGCCGAGCAGGAGGAGGTTCTCCAGCTGGCGGCTATTCTTCTGCAAGAGGAGGTAGATGGAGAGCAGCAGCAGGTAGGCCGAGAGGGCAGAGATCAGGAGCCCGACGCCGAGGACGACGCCCGAGAGGAGGCGCAGGAAGTACATCGACTGGCTAGAGGCCAGGCGCTCGCCTTCGCTCTCGTAGCTGTGCTCGCGTAGATAGAGGGCTATGGCGGGGTCGCTCGGGTTGTGCAGCTCGAGGATGAGGCGGGTGGGACTGGCGGGGACCTCGGGGGCGAGGCGGCGATTCATCTGCTGGATGAAGTGCTCGGGGACAAGGAGCGTATTGAGCCTGTTGGAGAAGCCGACGATACGCCCGCGGTAGTGCTGCTCCTCTAGCCCTCCTCTGAGCTCCAGCCCCAGCGGGATAGCGCCGATCGTTGCCTCACTCAGCAGGGGGAGGCCTTGGCTCTGGGCGAAGGCCGAGTTGTACAGCCCGAGGTAGCTGCGCGGGATGATGAGCGGCACCTCCTGCTGCCCTTCCTCCCAGTGCCAGTCGCTGGGCTTGAGGTCGAGGAAGCGGTCGGGGACGGCCTCGAGGAACATGTAGGTCGAGAGCCCACCGCCGAGCGCGCTGCCGAGACCGAGGCCTGCCGAGACCTGGAACTTAGAGGGGGTGAAGCGCCCCAGGGCGGCGACGAAGGGCTGCTGCTCGAGGTCGGCGATCTCCTCGGCGCTGAAGCTATTGTCCCGCGAGCCGAAGAGACCCGAGGTGACCTGCTTGGAGATGATGAGGTAGTCGGCGCGCATCAGGCTGTCCTTGGCCGAGAGCGCCGTCAGGGCGTCGCGGTAGAACTGGAGCCCCAGCAGGAGGATGCCGAGGCCGATGAGGTTCGCCAGGACGAAGCCCAGCAGCTGGGCAGGGCTGATATGGCGCTTCAGTAGGCGTAGGAGGAGGGCGTTCATGGGTGGGCTGTGCCTATTAGAGCTGGAGCGTCTGGTCGTAGTCGAGGGGGAGCTGCTTGCCCACGCTGGTGACGATGATCCCAGCGCCCTGCTGGTCAGCCTCCTCGGTGATGAGGCTCGCCAGCGTCAGGGCATTGGCCTCGTCCAGATGGCTGATGGGCTCGTCCAGTAGGAGGAAGTCGTAGGGCTGGCAGAGGCAGCGGATGAGCGCTACACGCTGCTGCTGCCCCAGTGAGAGCAGGCGCGCTGGGCTGTGGAGCTTGTCCTCTATTCCCAGGAGAGCGAAGAGCTGGCGAATGCGTTCGGGGCTGTGGTAGCCAGTGAGCTGGTTCTTAAGCTGGACGTTCTCCCAGGCGGTGAGCTCCTCGAAAAGGCGCATGTCCTGCACGAGGAAGGAGAGGCTATGCTGGCGAAGCTCCGTCCAGCGCGAGGCCTTGAAGGTGCGGAGGTCCGCTCCGTCGAAGGCGATCGTGCCCTCGTAGTCCCCGCGCCAGCCGTAGAGGTAGCTGCAGAGGCTGCTCTTACCCGCCCCTGAGCTAGCCTCGATGAGGTAGCGCTCGCCGCGGGTGAGCCTTAGCTCCGTGCGCCATACCTCACTCTGGAGGGCTTGGTCGCGGAAGACCTCGGGGCATACTCCGCTGAGGGTGATGTGCTGCATCGGCTTAGTGGCTTGGCTCCCTACGCAGCATACGGGCGTAGGTATAGGTAGCGAGGAGGAAGTAGACGATAGCCTGCACCCACAGCGTCGTGTACTGGGGGAGGATATCGTAGGGCTGGGCGCCCATGCTGCTGGCGGCGACATAGGCCTGCACCCCAGGCGTGGAGGGGATGAGGTAGCCGAGGGCACGCAGCGGAGCGGGGATGGCGCTGAGCGGCCAGGAGAGCCCCGTGAGGAAGAGGAAGGGAATGGAGGTGAAGACCCAGAGGATCATGGTCTTCTCGCGGTGCTGCACCACCAGCGCCCAGAAGAGGGCAAAGAAGATCATCGCCAGCAGCATCGGCGGCAGCAGCCAGCAGTAGACCCCGAGGTCCAGCAGCTGCGGCAGGCCGAAGAGGCGCGGGGCTAGGACGAGCACGAAGAGCGAGCTCATCGTATAGAGCCCCAGATAGCAGAGGGCACGTCCCAGCATCAGACGTACGACCCCGAGGTAGTGCCCCCCGACATGGAGCCGTGGACGGGCGAGCGTCCCTCGCTCGCGCTGCGTCCCCATCAGCATGGAGCAGCCCAGCAGAAGCGTCTGCTGGAGGATGAGCACCAGCACCCCAGGCAGGAGGAAGCCCTGGAAGCCCCCCTGAGGGTTGAAGCTACTCGTCCACTCGCTCTCGATCGGGCGTACCTGGATGTGCGTGGCCTCGGTAGAGGCGGCGGGGTTGCGCCCGGCCTCGAGCTCGCGCCCCAGCTGGAGGGCGACCTCGGTGGCGGTCAGCGAGTAGCCCTTGTAGTAGAGGGCAGCGGCGAAGGTGCTATGGAGGTTGACCGTGGCCTGACGCCCCTGCATGAGGCGCCGACTGAAGTCCTCGGGAATGACGAGCACCCCGTAGGCCTCGCCTCGGTCGAGGTAGGGCGTGGCCTCCGTCTCGGTCGTGGCGCGCGCTACGACAGCCACGTCGGGGGAGGCGTCGATGCGGCGGACGAACTCCCGACTGAGCTCCGAGCGGCTGCGATCCACGACCACCAGCGGCGCCTCACGGGCGACCTCAGCACCGTAGAGTGCCGCATAGAGGAAGGGGTAGGCGAAGGGTACGACCAGGAAGAAGAGGATAGCCCCGCTGTCGCCAAGGATGCTGCGCAGCTCGCGCCAGGCGATAGCGAGGATGTCCTCGAGGCGTATCATGAGCGATCTAGTGAGCGACATGAGCTAGGCGATATAATCCATGTGGAGGAGGAAGTGGCGTAGGCGGGGTAGCGTCACCAGCGGCAGCAGGAGGAAGGCCAACAGCCCTAGGTAGAGCGGCATAGCCTCCACCCAGGGCGCCCCGACCAGCGCCTGATTGATGCCGATCTGGTAGTAGTAGCGCAGGGGAAAGATATGACTCAGCGCCTGTACCGCGGGGCTCATCGTGTTCACGGGGATACTCATCCCCGAGATCGAGAAGGAGAGCATACCGAGGAGACTGCCTAGGCTGAGCGACATTCTGAGTACAGGGATAAGGGCGACGAAGAAGGCTCCGAGGCTCTGTGCCGAGAGGACCAGCGCCAGCATCGCTCCTGCCATTGACCACCAGCTGCTCTGCAGCGGATAGCCCATCCAGCCATAGAGCAGCCCCTGCAGACTCCAGCCTACGAGGAGGAAGATCAGCGTATGGGGCAGCAGCTTGCCCACGAGGGCGCGTACCATGGAGCCGTCTGCTGCCGCGAGCCAGCTACGGGCGGTGCGGCGCTTGATCTCTACGCCGATGCTGTAGGAGGTAATGAGGAAGATCATCAGCTGCAGTACCCCAGGTAGGATGGTGGTCGTCAGGTAGGCCGAGTAGTTGAGCCAGGGATTGCTCATCACCTCTAGCTGTACGCGTATCGGCTGTATGGCGCCCATGATCTGCTCCTCAGTGCGGCCGCGTGCCTGGCCCGTCTGTAGCCCTACCTTGGCCGAGGCGAGCTCGCTGAGCATCTTCATGTCGCGGAAGGTGAAGCTGCCGGCCATCAGGTAGCTCCCATTGGTATAGTAGTGGATCTTGGGCTGGCGTGCCGAGCCCGCGTGAGCCTGCAGCCCGCGCGGGATATGGTAGATGGCGTAGACCTCTCCGCGGCGCATGGCGCTGAGTGCCTCCTGCATCGAGAGCGCTCTGAGGCTCACGCGGCTGGACTGGAAGGCGTCGAGGCTGCGCACGAGGGCCCGTGAGGTGGCGGTGCCATCCTCGTCTACGACCGCGACGGGCATATCCTGTGGCAGCCCGCCTGCCATCATGTAGAGCAGGAGAAAGGCCGTGAGGAAGGGGGCGAGGATCATCCCGAAGAAGTATATGGGACGTGTGCGGAGGATCCCCCACTCACGCCGCATGACCTCGAGGATGCTGCTTAGGCGCTCAGCCATACTAGAGCTGACCCTTGTCGAGGACGACGGTCATGCCTGCTAGGAGGCCCTCCAGAGCCTTGGTGGGGCGTGCCGTCACCTCGAAGGTGCGTAGGTCGTACTGACCGCGGGGCTTGGTCGCCTTCCAGGCCGCATAGCTCCCGAGGTCCTTGAGCTTGGTCACCTCGAGCTCAATCGCCTTATCCCCGAGGGCGGGGACGAAGCCCTTGAGGCGCGTGCCCTGCTTGACCTTGCTGAGCTGATCCTCACGCAGGGCGAAGAGTACACGCACGGCCTTGGTGTCGGCGATGCTCATGATGGGTGCGCCCGTACCGACCAGCTCCCCGCGGTGAGGGTAGATCTCGGAGACGCGGCCGTCTAGTGGGGCGAGCAGTGCCCCTTCTCTGCGGTAGGCCTCGACCTCGGAGATCGCACCCGCAGCGCGCTCTACGAGGGCAGCTGCGGCGAGCTTGTCCTCACGCTGCGCGCCGCTCAGGGCCAGGTCGTACTGACTGCGGGCAGCACGCTCGGTAGCCTGCATGGCACGCAGCTGGGCCGTAGCCTCATCGTACTTCTGCGCGGGGAGGACGCCCTCCTTGTAGAGGCGCTCGACGCGGGCGAAGCTCTTCTCGGCGACCTCGAGGCCAGCCTTAGCCTTCTGCCAGAGCTCGTAGGCGCCTTCCTTCTGCTCCTTGCGGGCGCCAGCCAGCGCCTTCTGATGCTGCGCCTCGGCCGCGCTCTTGGCGGCCTCGGCCTGCTCGAGCTTGGCCAGTACCTCGGGCGAGTAGATGCGTACGAGGGTATCACCCTGACGTACCTGCTGCCCCTCCTGGACGAGGAACTCACTGATGCGGCCGGGCACCTTGCCCGCGATACGTACCTCCTCGACCTCGACCTGACCGGTGATGACGTCCTCGGGCTGGCCGAAGAAGATATAGCCCGAGGCAGCCAGCAGAAGCATGGCTAGGGCTACGAAGCTAATGCCGAGGATGATGCTCCTCTTGGTGCTGCTGGCGCTCTGCACCTGGCTGGAGGTGCTGCTGTCGGTATGCTTGGTGTTGTCGTTGCTCATTGTCGTGTGGTGCTAGGGCTAGAGTGCGAGTATATTCTTGAGTTTGCTCTTGCTGAGCAGGAGCTGGATCTGGCTGTCGATGAGTCCATCCTGTGCGCTCATCCAGGCCGTCTGTGCCTGGGTATAATTGATCAGCGGGATGACGCCCTCACGGTAGCCGACCTCGGCGTAGCGCATGTTCTCGCGCGCTAGCTCGACGGCCTTGAGGGAGGCGCTCCAGGCGCGGCGGGCGTCCTCGACGGCGCGTAGGGCCTGCTTGATCTGCAGGCTGATCTTGCTGCGCGCCTCGGCCAGCTGGAGCTGCTTGGCCGTCTGCTCGCTGCGTGTCTGGTGGCGGCGGAAGGTGGCGGAGAAGAGGTCGGAGATCGGTACCTGCAGCATCACGCCGAGGTAGTACTGGCTGCCGAACTCCTTCTTCGTCCCGTTGAAGCTATTCGGATTGGTCGCCGAGTAGCTGGCGAAGCCATAGAGCTGAGGCAGCAGATCGGCCGTCTCCATGCGTACCTTGAGCCCGTAGATGCTGTCCACTAGGCGCAGGCTACGTACCTCGCTGCGGCGCTCCACGGCGGCGGCTATATCCTCGCTCTGGTAGGCACGGGCGGCCTCCAGCTGGAGCTCGGTCTGTATCTCGCCCTCGTCGGCCAGGGTGAAGGGCTCGTCCTCCTCCAGCCCGCAGAGGTCCGCCAGCAGCATGCGCGAGAGGGCTAGGCCGTTGGTGACCTTGCTGCGCTTGACCTCGGCCTCGCTGAGCTTGGTGCGTATAGCCAGCCCGTCGGCCTTGGTGGCGACGCCCGTCTCTATGGCGGCGTCGACGTCCTTCGTGGTGCGCTCGAGGAGGCTGATGACCTGGCCGAGCAGGCGCTCCTTGCTGCGGAGGCTGACGACCTGCCAGTAGACCTCATCCAGCTTGGTCTCGACCTCGGTCTCGGTGGTGCGTCGTAGCTCGGTCTGCAGGCGCTCGTTGAGCCCCGCCATGCGGTAGCCCGAGACGAGCTTGCCGCCGAGGTAGAGTGGCTGGATGGCCGTCACGTTGGCCACCCATACGTTGCGCAGGTCTATGGTGCCGAGCTGGCGGATGCGGTCGGGGATGATGAAGTTGTAGCCCGCCAGTGGGGTCGACCAGTCGATGAGGTGGAGCTCCTTCTGCATGTGCAGGTAGAGGCCGCGTGCCGAGACCTGGGGGAAGAACTTCGTCAGTACCTCCTGACGCTTGGCCGTAGCGCCTGAGGCCTCGGCGTCGCGCTGCTCTAGCAGGCGACTGTGGCTGAGGGCCAGCCGACGGCAGGAGTCGAGGCTGAGCGTGCGCTGTGCCTCTAGCTCCATCCCCGACGCAAGGGCGCTGACGAGCCCGAGGGTGACGAGGAGCGTGCGCAGATGATGTCTGTACATACCTTACTTATAATAAGTCCTTGGCTCTGCTCCCGCTGCGAGAGCGGGGGAGAGCCCGTAGTTCAAGTCTTGTCTCTATGGTATTGCGAAGGGCGTTCGTGGGGCGCTACCTGTGCCGCGCCTTGCCGCTTCGCATACCTTCCTGCAAAGGTAGGCAATCACAGAGATATACGTACTCGGAGCTCCCTTGGTATAGTCGAGGAAGTCCCCTCGGAGCTGGAGTCTGTTTCTAGACGAAGGAGGGGCGCAGCTTCGGCTTGGCTGTGCGGGCCTTCCTCTTTGGCTGATAGCGTACTACTTCTTAGCTGCTAGCGTCTTAGTCCTTAGCTCCTCGCTTGCTGCTCCTTTGTCCTAGTGCTCGTGTCCTTATCCCCCAGCGTGCGCCCCCCTCATCCCAAGGCTCTGTGACTGATATCCCTCAGACGGCTCACTGACGTCCCTCAGCGCGCTGACTGACGTCCCTCAGCCTCCTGATGGATATCCCTGACGAAGCCCCAAGCGAAGGGGCAGCGCGCTGAGGGAGGGGAGAGCGGGGCGGGTGAGGCCACGGGGAGCGGGGCGCAGAGCCGCTAGCTAGCCGATTTTTGGTAACTTTGGGGATACTATATATCAAGGTATAAAACGCGACGAAGTGAATCTATCGATCAAACAAGCTCTAGCACACGCCCGCCGCTCCTGGCCCTGGTGGCTAGGCGTACTCTTGCTCTTCATGGGGCTGGCGCTCGTGTACTTCATGCCTGCGATCTTTGAGGGGCGTGAGCTCTTCCAGCAGGATGTGGCCGGGGCCAGTGGCACGGCCTCAGATGTACGTGCCCTCACCGAGGCCACAGGAGAGGTCTCCTACTGGACGAATAGCCTCTTCGGAGGGATGCCCATGTACCAGATCTCGCCCTCCTATCCCTCGCTGTGGGTGATCCACAAGCTGCAGACGCTGCTCACGTTGCAGTGGCCCTTCACGCTGCTGCCCAACTACAGCTGGCTGCTCTTCGCCCTCCTGGCGGGCGGCTACATCTTCCTGCGTGCCCTACGCCTGGGACGCCCCGCCTCCATCCTCGGGGCGGTGATGTGGACCTTCTCCAGCTACTTCCTCATCCTCATCGCCGCGGGTCATATCTGGAAGCTGATGACCCTCTGCTTCATCCCGCCCACGCTGGCAGGGATCCTCTACATCTATCGAGGGCTGTACCTCAAGGGGGCTGCGCTGACGGCGCTCTTCGCCTCGCTGCAGATTCTCTCCAATCACGTGCAGATGAGCTACTACTTCGGCTTCCTCATCCTCTTCCTGCTCATCGCCTTCCTCGTGGAGGCGGTTCGTGCGGGTCAGCTGCGGCGCTTCGTCCTCTCCACGCTTGTCCTCCTAGGCTCGGGACTGATCGCCATCGGCATCAATAGCTCCAACCTCTACCACACCTACGAGTACGGTGCAGAGACCATCCGTGGGGGGAGCGAACTCACGCCCCTTGCTGGGCAGGGGGCGCAGGCCAAGGAGGCCACCGCCTCGGGCCTTGATAAGGACTACATCACGGCCTGGAGCTACGGCAAGGGCGAGACGCTGACGCTGCTCGTCCCCAATGCCTACGGCGGCGCCACGGGTGCGCTGGCTGAGGATGCCGATGCTATGGGGCATATCCCCAGCGAGTACCAGCAGATCCTCGGGCAGCTCAATCACTACTGGGGCGATCAGCCCTTCACCGCGGGGCCCGTCTATGTCGGAGCCTTCGTCCTCTTCCTCTTCCTGCTGGGCTGCTTCGTCGTCGAGGGGCCGATCAAGTGGGCCCTCCTCGGCGGTACGATCTTCTCCATAGCGCTGGCCTGGGGGCACAACATGATGTGGCTGACCGACCTCTTCATCGACTACGTGCCGCTGTACAACAAGTTCCGCACCGTCTCCTCCATCCTCGTCATCGCGGAGTTCACCATCCCCGTGCTGGCTGTGCTGGCGCTGGTGCGCTTCGTTGAGCGTCCTCGTGAGCTAGTGGAGGAGCACCGCGGGGGCTTCCTCATCGCGGGCGGACTGACGCTCGGGCTCAGCCTCGTGCTGGCGCTGATCCCAGGCACCTTCCTCTCGCTGATCAGCGAGCAGGAGCAGGAGCTCTTCCGCCAGGCTATGGCCCAGGGGCAGATGCCCGTCTCTGAGCTCATGTCGGCCCTCAAGGAGGCACGCGCCTCCATCGTCTCGGCCGACGCCTGGCGTAGCTTCTTCATCATCCTCCTCTCGCTGGGTGTCTGCGGTCTCTACTATCAGGGACGCCTTAGAGCAGGTATGCTCTACCTCCTCCTGGGTACGCTCACGCTCCTCGATCTCTGGCAGGTCGACAAGCGCTACCTACACGATGAGCTCTTCATCGACAAGGCGCTGGTGGAGCAGCAGGCCGCTCCCGTGACTGAGGCCGACCGCCTCATCGCGCAGGACAAGGATAAGCACTACCGCGTCATGAACCTGAGCGTAAATACCTTCAACGACGCTACCACCAGCGCCCAGCACCGTAGTGTCGGCGGCTACCACGCTGCCAAGCTGCGCCGCTACCAGGATCTCATCGAGCGCCAGCTGAGCCAGCAGAACATGCAGGTCTACAATATGCTCGACACGCGCTACTTCATCCTGCCTCCACAGGCAGGGCAGGGCGGTGCGCCCGTAGTGCAGCGCAATGCGGAGGCCTTCGGCGCAGCGTGGTTCGTCGACAGCATCGCCTGGGTCAAGGGCGCCGATGCCGAGATGGCCGCCCTCTCCACGCTGCCGCTGCGCCGCGTGGCGGCCGTCGACGAGCGCTTCGCCTCGCAGCTGCAGGGCTACCGTCCCACACAGCTCATCCCCGACAGTACGGTCGGTGCCGATCCTGCTGTAGAGCTGCTGGACTACCAGCCCGCCGTGGCGCGCTACAGGGTCACGACGCCCCAGCCGCGCCTGCTCGTCTTCTCCGAGGTCTACTATCCCCACGGCTGGCACCTCGTACTGGACGGAGCGAAGGAGCTGGTGCTGGTGCGTGCCGACTATACGCTGCGTGCCGCCTGGATCCCTGCCGGGACGCACGAGCTGGTGCTGCGCTTCGACCCCCAGTCCATACACCGCACCGAGCTAGTGGCTGAGGTCTCCTCGGCGCTGCTGGTGCTGCTGCTCCTCGCGGCCCTCGCCACCGCCTTCCTCCCCCGCCGTGCGCGCCCCGAGGACAGCCCCCAAGAGTAATCACTATCCCAATCTATAAGCACACCTTCATGATTAAGAAGACCCCAACGGTAGCCCTGCTGAGCACGGCACTGCTACTCATCACTACGAGCTGTGGGACGAAGCTCCGCCCGCTCACAGCCGACCTCGTCAAGGCCGAGCCGCAGCCCCTAGAGGCTGTCGGTGGTCAAGTCCCCATCACGGTGCACCTGACCTTCCCCGCCAAGTGGTTCCCTAAGGACGCCCAGCTGACCATCGTCCCCGTGCTGCGCTACAAGGGCGGCGAGAAGTGGGGCGCTGGTGCTGGATTCCAGGGCGAGAAGGTGCTCGGCAACGAGCGCGTAGTGCGCTACGCCGTTGGCTCCAATAGCTCGGTGAACTTCACCATCCCCTATCAGCCAGCGATGCAGCGCAGCGAGCTCTTCCTGAGCTTCAAAGGCAAGCAGGGCAGCCGTGTCGTCAGCCTCCCCGAGCTCAAGGTCGCGGATGGCGTACTGGCTACCGAGGCGCTGGCCACGCTGGCGGGTGTGACGCCCATCATCGCGCCTGACGCCTTCCAGAAGGTCATCAATGAGGCCTACGACGCCAATATCATGTTCCAGATCCAGCAGTCCAATGTCCGCTCCAGCGAGCTGACCAAGGAGGAGGTCACCGAGTGGCAGTACACGGTGCAGAACGCCAACGAGACGCCCAACCAGCGCGTCTCGGTCGAGGTCCAGGCCTATGCCTCGCCCGATGGCGGTAAGGAGCTCAACGAGAAGCTCAGCGCCAGCCGCGAGAAGAACACGACCTCGGTGCTGAAGGGCAAGTTCCGCCGCGAGAAGCTCGGCGACGTCTCCATCGACGCCCACTACACGGCTCAGGACTGGGAGGGCTTCAAGAAGCTAGTCGAGCAGAGCAACTTCCAGGACAAGGATCTGGTACTGCGCGTACTGAGCATGTACCCTGATCCCGAGCAGCGCGAGCGCGAGATCCGCAACATCTCGGCCGTCTTCAGCAAGCTCGCCGACGAGGTGCTGCCCAAGCTGCGCCGCTCGCGTCTGATCGCCAACATCAAGATCCTCGGCAAGAGCGATCAGGAGATCCAGGAGCTGCTGACCAAGTTCCCCGCCGCTCTCTCCCTCGAGGAGCTGCTCTACGCCGCGACCCTCACCAGCGACCTCGTGCAGCAGGAGAACATCTACAAGATGACCATCCAGAAGTACCCCAAGGACTACCGCTCCTACAATAACATCGGTGCGATCTGCCTCGAGCGCCAGGACTTCGCCTCCGCCAAGTACTGGTTCGAGCAGGCCCTCAAGCATAAGGCCAACCCCGAGAGCCAGATGAATCTCGGCCTCTTGAGCCTGCGTGACGGGGATCTGAAGAAGGCTACCGAGCTGATGGCAGAGGGCAGCGCGCTGCCTGGCGCTGGTCAGGCCCTCGGCTACCTCTACCTGCGTCAGGGCGACTATGTCAAGGCCAGCACCTCCTTCGGGGACTTCGCGAGCAACAACGCCGTCGTGGCACATATCCTAGCCCGCGACTACAGCAAGGCGCTGCAGACGATCGCCGCGATCAAGCAGCCCAACGCTACGACCTACTACCTGCGTGCTATCGTCGCTGCCCGCAGCAACGATACGAAGGAGGCGCTGACGGCGCTGCAGCGTACGCTCCAGCTGGATCCTAGCCTCGCGCAGCGCATAGATCAGGACCTCGAGTTCGCCCAGCTGCGTCGTCAGCCCGGCTTCAGCTCGATCTTCCGCAACTAGCGCTCCACACCCTATATTATTATTGTATAGCGACCGCCTCCCAGCTTCGTGGGGGGCGGTCGCTGGCGTTTGCTCGTCCCGGCTAGGCGCTGCCCTTCGTTCGGGCTAGCTGCTTCCGTTCGTTGGGCAGTAGGATGAGGTGGCCTGCCTCGCGGGTGCGGGCTCCGTGAGGGATAGCCCTCAGCGGTCTTATGGCTATCCCTCGCCGCGCTGATGGGCGTCCCTCAGCCTCGTGACTGATATCCCTCAGCGGCCTTCCTCCTTGGTCTGTAGCTCGCTGGGGAGGACTTCGAGGGTTTAAGTGCCCTCCGTATCAGCAATAGGAGTGAAGCCCTTGAGCTGAACTGAAGTACAAGATAGGCCAAGTTGCTGACCTTGCTTTGGTCGTGCTGGAGAGGGGAGGCTAAGCCCCAGCGGGGCGACCCGTCCAAAGCCCAGGGTGCGTAGCCCTGCAAGGGCGACCAAACCCTGGGTTAGGCGTGACAAAAAGGAGAGAGCCCTACAGGGGCGACCCTCGAAGCCTTCGTAGTGCGCGAGGAGTGCCGTGCCGATCACACGCTGACCAGCTTTGAGGGTCGCCCCTGTAGGGCTCTTTGAATATGGATGTACCAAAACCCAGGGTTCCGTCACGCCTGCAGCGTTCCCTCACCCTGGGCTTTGGACGGGTCGCCCCGTTGGGGCTTACGAGGCCCTTTGTTCTTATCCAAGGGTAGCGCATAGGCTTCGGGTGCTTTAGATGTCAGTGTAAGTGGGGTAGCTTTGTCCCCCCGCTCGGCCTTGTGGGGAGGGCGGCATTAGGCCTTGGTCTTCCTGCGTCCTTAGTTCGTGGGGAGGCTGCTGAGGGGACTTGGAGCGCTGATCTTCGCTCGCTGGGGGCTCACTAGACGAGCCTTTTGCAAAGTCGTCTAGACAGTATGAGGCTAGGTGAGGGGAGGCGGGCTGGAGGCTTGGACGAAGGCCTTAGGAGGGCTTCGACTACGATGCTCGTGGGGCTTAGTTCCTTGGTCTAGTGCTCCTTAGACTACTGCCTGAGGGAGCCTCCTAAGGGAAGGCTTGAGCCGTCTCGACGCGGGGCTCTTTTAACTGTGAGGCCAAAGGGATGGGTTTTTTATCAAAGTGCTGTCGCGCTTCCTTAATTATTTAAGGAAAAGAGGGCTTTTATTCTGCTTCTTTATCTCTATATTTGCGTGCTCTAAGGGACAAGAGGGGCCGCGTCCTGCGCCCGCTCGCCGCTCCTTGCCGAGCCACTTTGGATAGGGTACAGACAGTCTCCCGTACATTCATTTTATAGATATAAGACAAGGTATGATGCACGCCAAGCATTGGATCGTCGCTTGTGCCCTGGCTCTCTCGGGGAGCTGGAGCGCGCTGGCCCAGACGATCAGCTCGCCCAACAAGGGGCTGCAGCTGCACTTCTCCATGAGTAAGGAGGGTGCCCCAATGTATCGACTCTCCTTCGCCGATGGGCAGGAGATCATCCGCCCGAGCCACCTAGGGCTCGAGATGACGGATGCCAAGAGGTCCTTCGACAAGGGGCTAGAGGTCACCGATACCAAGGAGTCGACCTTCGACGAGACCTGGAAGCCCGTCTGGGGCGAGGTCAAGGAGATCCGCAACAACTATAATGAGCTCCTCGTCACGCTCAAGAAGAAGAGCAACGGCGATCCTATCGCCATCCGCTTCCGTCTCTTCAACGATGGGCTGGGCTTCCGCTATGAGTTCCCTGGCGGCAAGGATCGCAACTTCTACGTCGTCAAGCGCGAGCTCACCGAGTTCGCCATGACGGGCGACCATAAGGCGCACTGGATCCCGGGCGACTACGATACGGAGGAGTATGACTACGTACACAGCCGCCTGTCGGAGGTGCGTGGGCTCTTCGATAAGGCCTTCACGGAGAATACCTCCCAGAAGGCTTTCTCCAAGACTGGGGTACAGACGCCGCTGATGCTCAAGACGGACAAGAACGTCTACATCAACCTGCACGAGGCTGCGCTCATCGACTTCCCTGCCATCAACCTTGATCTGGACGACAAGACGATGACCTTCCGCGTGGAGCTGACGCCCGATGCCCAGGGCAACCGCGGGCACATCGAGGCACCCTTCAATACGCCCTGGCGTACGGCTATCGTCAGCCGCGATGCACGCGACATCCTTGCCTCTAAGCTGACCTACAACCTCAACGAGCCCTGCGCCTACGAGACGACCGACTGGATCAAGCCCATCAAGTACGTGGGCGTCTGGTGGGAGATGATCACGGGGATGAGCACCTGGGCCTACACCGACGACCTGCCCTATGTAAAGATCGGTAAGACCGACTACTCCAAGGCAAAGCCTAACGGCAAGCACGCAGCCAACACCCAGCACGTCAAGGAGTACATCGACTTTGCCGCCAAGCACGGCTTCGATGCCGTCCTGGTCGAGGGCTGGAATATCGGTTGGGAAGATTGGTTTGGTCACAGCAAGGATCGTGTCTTTGACTTTGTCACGCCTTATCCCGACTTCAACGTCGCTGAGCTGCGTGACTATGCCAAGAGCAAGGGCGTGAAGATCATCATGCACCACGAGACCTCGGGCTCGGTGACCAACTACGAGCGTCACATGGAGCGCGCCTACAAGTTCATGGTCGACAACGGCTACACCGCCGTCAAGAGCGGCTACGTAGGCAACATCATCCCCCGCGGTGAGTACCACTACGGCCAGAGCATGGTCAATCACTACCTGCACGCTGTCAAGGAGGCTGCCAAGCACAAGATCTCGGTCAACGCCCACGAGTCCGTCCACATGACGGGTCTGAGCCGCACCTACCCCAACCTCATCGCACAGGAGTCGGCACGTGGTCAGGAGTACCAGTCCTTCGGCGGGAACAAGCCCAACCACCTCACCGTACTGCCCTTCACCCGTCTCATCGGTGGCCCCATGGACTACACGCCTGGGATCTTCCAGATGGACATCAATAAGTACAACCCAGACAACAACTCGCACGTCAATACGACCATCTGTAACCAGCTGGCCTGCTATGTGACGATGTACAGCCCGCTGCAGATGGCTGCCGACCTGCCCGAGGTCTACGAGCGCCACATGGATGCCTTCCAGTTCATCAAGGACGTGGCTGTGGACTGGGATGACAGCAAGATCCTCGAGGCTGAGCCCGGGGAGTACATCACCATCGCCCGTAAGGCTAAGGGCAAGGATAGCTGGTTCGTCGGGAACGTCGCTGGCTACGAGGGGCACAAGAGCCAGCTGACGCTGGACTTCCTCGATGCAGGCAAGACCTACACGGCTACCATCTACGCCGATGCCAAGGGGGCACACTACAAGACCAACCCTGAGGTCTACACCATCCGTAAGGTCAAGGTACGTAAGGGGAGCAAGCTGAGCCTTGCCTCAGCCCCTGGTGGTGGCTTCGCCATCTCTATTATCCCTGACGCGACGAAGTAACACGCTTTGGACCACGAGCACTAGGCTGCAGCGTCGACAACAAGCCTCGCGCTGCGGCCTAGTGTGTGTCCAAGGACTCTTTATCCCATACACTCACTTTATCAGTACGTAGAATGAAAAGGATTTTACGCCTTACCCTCCTTGCGCTCTCGCTGCTCCTGGTGGCTCTGCCTGCACTAGCGCAGGAGATCCAGGTCAAGGGCCGCGTGATCGACGAGAAGGGCGAAGCAATCATCGGCGCTTCGGTCAAGGTGCGCGAGACGCCCAAGGGTGCCGTCACCGACATCGAGGGTAACTTCACCGTATCCGCGCCTCGCAAGGGACACCTCGTGGTCACTAGCATCGGCTACAAGAGCCTGACGGTGGACCTCTCCACGAGCAAGCTCCCCCTCACCATCACCCTCGCAGAGGAGGCCAAGGCCCTCAAGGAGGTCGTCGTCATCGGCTACGGCTCGATGCAGAAGAAGGACCTCACCGGCTCCATCACCTCCATCGGGGAGAAGAGCTTCCAGAAGGGGGCTATCTCCACGGCCAGCGACCTGCTCGTCGGTAAGGTAGCCGGGGTGCAGATCACCCCCGAGGGTTCGCCTGGTGCTGGCGGTCGTATCCGCATCCGCGGTGGTGCCTCGCTCAATGCTAGCAACGACCCGCTGATCGTCATCGACGGGGTACCCATCGAGAACTCGGCTGTCTCTGGTGCGCCCAGCATCCTCAGCACGCTCAATCCCCAGGATATCGCCACGATGAACGTCCTCAAGGACGCCTCCGCTACGGCCATCTACGGCTCGCGTGCCTCCAACGGGGTCATCATGATCACGACCAAGAAGGGGAAGATGGGCCAGAAGACCCAGATCGCCGTCTCGGTGCAGAACTCGCTCAGTGAGGCTGCCCGTCGCGTCAAGGTCCTCTCTGCCGATGACTACCGCGCCCTCATCCAGCGCATCGCTCCTGGCTCCGTATCCAAGTTGGGCACGGCGAGCACCGACTGGCAGGACGAGATCTATCAGCTAGCCTACGGCGGTGACTACAACATCAGCGTCAGCGGTGCTGCGGGCAAGCTGCCCTACCGTGCCAGCGCAGGCTTCTATCACCAGGAAGGGGTACTGAAGACGGATAAGATGAACCGCGCCAGCGGCTCGCTCAGCCTCAGCCCCCGCTTCTTCGACAACCACCTCTCGGTAGACGCTAACGCTAAGTTCAGCGCTACGCATAATCGCTTCGCGAATAAGGACGCCATCCGCGCGGCCGTAGAGTTCGACCCTACGCGTCCTGTCCGCAGCAGCGATGCCCTCTATCAGCCCTTCGGCGGCTACTTCACCTGGCTGGACGGCACGAACCTCCGCACGCTCGCTCCCCGCAACCCCGTGGCGCTGCTCGAGCAGAAGGAGGACATCAGTGACGTCTTCCGTACGATCGCCAACCTCCAGCTGGACTACAAGCTCCACTTCCTTCCCGAGCTCCGCTTCAACCTCAACCTCGGCTACGACTACGCCTCGGGTAAGGGCACGGTCGTCATCCCTGAGAACTCCTCTCTGGGCTGGCAGCGCTACACGCTGAAGCGTGCTGGGCAGCCCGACGTCCTCAAGAGCGGGACCAACAACAGCTACGAGCAGCAGAAGCGCAGCCTCCTGCTGGACTTCTACGCCAACTATGCCAAGGACATCCCTGCCCTCAAGGGCCGCCTCGATGTCATGGCTGGGTACTCCTATCAGGACTGGAAGACCTCGGTGCACAACGCCCCTGACTACACCTACGACAAGACGCTGGTCACCAATCCCGTCTTCCCTGTAGACTACCCACAGAATACCCTCGTGTCCTTCTACGGTCGTCTCAACTACAACCTGATGGACCGCTATCTGCTGACGGCTACGGTACGTACCGACGGCTCCTCGCGCTTCAGCAAGGACCAGCGCTGGGGTGTCTTCCCCGCTCTGGCGCTAGCGTGGCGCATGAACCAGGAGTCCTTCCTCAAGCCCATCTCCTGGATCGATGACCTCAAGCTCCGCCTTGGCTACGGCGTCACGGGGCAGCAGGACGGTATCGGTAACTACACCTACCTGCCCTTCTACTCGCTCTCGACGAACACCAACCGCTACCAGCTCGGCGACAGCTACTACAATATGCTGCGCCCTGCGGCCTACGATGCGGATATCCACTGGGAGACGACCGCTACCTACAACGTGGGTCTGGACTTCGCCTTCCTTGGCAACCGTCTCTCCGGTACGCTGGACTTCTATCAGCGCAATACTAAGGACCTGCTGAACGAGATCCCCGTACCTGCGGGGGCCAACTTCTCCAACCGCATCCTGACCAACGTAGGGAACATCGAAAGCAAGGGCTTCGAGCTAAGCCTCAACGCTACGCCCATCCAGACCAAGCGCTTCACCTGGGATGTCAACTACAATATCAGTGCCAACAATACCCGCATCACCAAGCTCAACGCCGTCGAGATCCCTGGCTACCAGGGCGTACCTACGGGTGGGGTGCAGGGGGCTACGGGTAGCTACATCCAGATCCACAGCGTAGACTATGCGCCCTCGACCTTCTTCGTCTACAAGCAGGTCTACGGTGCTGATGGCAAGCCCGTGGAGAACAAGTTCGAGGACCTGCACAAGGACAATACCATCAACGACCTCGACAAGTACCGCGCCTTCGACCCCGAGCCTAAGGTCGTCATGGGCCTCTCCACGACGCTGACCTTCGACCGCTGGACGCTCTCGACCTCGCTGCGCTCCAACCTCGGCAACTATATCTACGACAACGTCAATGCCTATATGGCGAACCACGCTGCCGTGCTGAACTCGGGCCAGTTCTTCAAGAACACGACCTACGAGATCAACCACTCCAACTTCGCCAACGCTGGGGACAAGCAGATGCTCTCTGACTACTTCCTCCATCGTGCCTCCTTCCTCAAGATGGACAACCTGACCCTTGGCTACGACTTCGGTCGCATCCTCGGGCGTACGAGCCTGCGTGCCTCGGCTACGGTGCAGAATGTCTTCACGCTCTCCAGCTACAAGGGTGTAGATCCCGAGCGCTCGATCGACTTCAGCCTCTATCCTGTCCCCCGCACCTACACGCTCAACCTCTCATTCTCCCTCTAAGCTATCATCGCGAATATGCATACAGATAAGAAGAACCTCCGCCGAGGGCTACTCGTGCTGAGTGCTGCCTCCCTGCTGGGACTCAGCTCCTGCACCAAGGATCTGGATCGCTTCCCTACCAACGGAGAGACCCCAGAGAAGATCTTCTCCGATCCTGCCAAGACGCTGCAGGCCTTTGCCAAGGTCTATGGCGCCTACGGGCTCACGGGTAACGGGGGGGATGCCCGAGAAGGTAACGGCGGCGACATCGCCGGGATCGACGAGGGCTCGAGCGACTTCCTACGTCAGCTCTTCGTCCTGCAGGAGCTCCCCACCGAGACGGCCATCAACGCCTGGGGCGACCAGGGGCTGCCCGATATCCACGTACATAGCTGGTCGGCCTCCAATCCCTTCGTCCGCGGGCTCTACTACCGCTCGCTCTATCAGATCAAGCTCGCCAGCGACTTCCTCCGCAATACGGAGTCCCGCGCCGACGACGCGACCATCCGTGCCTACCGCGCTGAGGTGCGCTTCCTGCGCGCCTACCAGTACTGGGTGCTCATCGACCTCTATGGCAATCCTCCCTTCATCACCGAGGCGACGGCTACGGGTAAGGTCTATCCCCAGCAGATCAGCCGTGCCGAGCTCTTCAAGTATATCGAGAGCGAGCTCAAGGCCATTGACGCCGATCTGCTAGCGCCTAAGGCTGCGGGCTACGGCCGTGCCGACAAGGCTGCTGCCTGGGCGCTCCTCTCCCGCCTCTACCTCAATGCCGAGGTCTACACCGGGACGCAGCGCTACGCTGAGGCCGCTGAGTACGCCGAGCGCGTCATCTCCTCCGGGAGCTACAGCCTCAAGGCGGACTACAGCCAGCTCTTCCTCGCCGACAACAATGTCAACAATCCCGAGGTGCTGCTCTCCATCAACTACGATGGTCAGCGCTCGCAGAACTGGGGGGGGATGACCTACCTCATCAATGCCTCCACGGGTGGTACGGCTAAGGCTGTCACTGGGATGAACATGGGCGTCAATGGCGGCTGGCAGGGCAACCGTGCTACTACGGGCCTCGTCGCGCTCTTCGGCACGAACACCGCGAAGGACAAGCGCTTCCTGATGAAGGCTGCGGCTACGGCGGACATCACCGACGTCTCGAACTTCGACCAAGGCGTCTACGTCTACAAGTTCCGCAACGTCACCAGCGCAGGCGCCAACGGCAGCAACGGGGACCACGCCGATACGGACTTCCCCCTGCTGCGTCTGGCGGAGCTCTACCTCAACTATGCTGAGGCAGCCGTCCGCGGCCACGCCGACGCTACCAAGGCCCTGCAGTACCTCAATCTCCTGCGCACCCGTGCCTATGGCAATGCCTCGGGCAACTACAGTGCACTGCCTGACCTGAAGGAGCTGCTCGCCGAGCGTGGACGTGAGCTCTATTGGGAGGCTCAGCGCCGTACCGACCTCATCCGCTTCGGGCTCTTCACGGGCTCCAGCTACCTCTGGCCCTGGAAGGGCGGTGTAGCTAGTGGTAAGAGCATCGATGACTACCGCAAGCTCTATCCCATCCCTGCCGATGATCTTCAGGCCAACCCCGAGAATCTGAAGCAGAACCCTAACTACTAGGAGAGCTTCTTCCTCTTTATAAGCTGTGCGCCGCGGCTGCCGTGCTCCCTCCTCACCGAGGGACTGCGGTAGCCGCGGCCTTTTTTGTGTCCTGCCGTGTCCGCTTCATGGAGTGCCGTACAAGTTGGCTGTACCTTGTCCTTGTTTTCCTTGGCTGCCTGCACCCTGACGAGCCCCAGCGGGGCGATCCATTCAAAGCCCAGGGTGCGCAGCCCTGCAAGGGCGACCAAACCCTGGGTAAGATGAAGTAAATAGGATAAGCCCTACAGGGGCGACCCTCAAAGCCTTCGTCGTGCAGCAGGAGCACGGCACAGCCTTCGCTAGCCCTTGTGTGGAGGTTCGCCTCTTAGGGGCTCGCTTAGCCTTCTCTCCTTAGCTGATGGCTGGTGAATATGCTGAGGGTATCTTGCCCTTGTCCGCCTGGGGCTAAGTGTGGGATCTATGCCGCGTCGCCGCTGGGCTAGTGGGGGAGGCCTCCTGAGGGATATCCGTCAGCTCGCTGAGGGCTATCCGTCGCGGCGCTGAGGGACGTCGGTGGGGAGGCTGAGGGATATCCTTCAGCGAGGGGCCCCTTAGCGCTCACCTCGCGGCGCCTTCTCTAGGCGCCTCCTCGGGAGAGTGGGGCGCTCCCTGGGACGGCTTAGCCTCGGGAGAGGCCTTCGCCCGCTCGGAGCGTGTGCGATGCCTTGGGGCTGCGGGATTTAGGCTATCTTTGCAGTCGACAGACCAAAACAAGTATTTAAGCCATCCATAATGAACAAGAATAAGATCATCGTCGCTGGCATCGGGCCAGGTAGCGAGGAGGACATCACCCCCGCGGTGCTGCGCGCCGTCCAGGAGTCGGATGTCATCGTAGGATATAAGTACTACTTCCGCTTCGTCAAGGGCTATCTACGCCCCGACGCCGTGTGTGTCGATAGCGGCATGAAGGCCGAGCGCCAGCGTGCCGAGGAGGCCATCAACTACGCCCTCGAGGGCAAGACCGTCTGCGTCATCAGCTCTGGAGACGCTGGTATCTACGGCATGTCGCCCCTCATCTACGAGATGATGCGCGACAAGGGCATCGAGGGGCTGGAGGTCGAGGTGCTGCCTGGCATCAGCGCCTTCCAGAAGGCGGCGGCGCTGCTGGGCTGCCCCATCGGTCACGATCTCTGCATCCTATCGCTGAGTGACCTCATGACGCCCTGGCTGCGCATCGAGCGCCGCATCGAGGCCGCTGCCTATGGCGACTTCATCACCGCTATCTACAACCCCAAGAGCCAGGGCCGCTACTGGCAGCTCTACCGCCTCATCGAGATCTTCTCCCAGCACCGCTCCCCCGATACGCCTGTCGGCTACGTACGGCAGGCAGGGCGTCCCGAGCAGGAGGTGACGCTGACGACGCTGGCGGAGTTCGACCCCGAGCAGGTGGACATGTTCACCGTGGTGCTGATCGGCAATACGCAGAGCTACAACTGGGAAGGGCACTTCATCACGCCCCGAGGCTACTACCGTGAGGGACAGCTGGAGCAGGATGTCAAGGTTGGTCAGGGCATCATGATCGAGAGCTTCCGCACCATCAACAGCGAGCTGGCGAACCCCAATGTCCCCCTCGACCATAAGTGGGCGCTGATCCACAGCATCCATACGACGGCGGACTTCGAGATGGAGAAGATCCTCTACACCGACCCCAAGGCTGTCGAGCGTATGCATCAGGCTGTCGTCGAGGGCCGACTCAAGACCGTCATCACCGACGTCACCATGGTGGCCTCGGGTATCCGTAAGGGCGCCCTCGAGCGCCTCGGCGTAGAGGTCAAGTGCTACCTCAACGATCCTCGTGTGGCGGAGCTCGCAGCCAGCAAGGGCATCACGCGCTCGCAGGCAGGCATCCGTCTGGCGGTAGAGGAGCACCCCGATGCGCTCTTCGCTGTGGGCAATGCACCGACGGCCATCATCGAGCTCTGCGAGCTGATCCGCCGCGGCAAGGCCCATCCTCAGGGGATCATCGCCGCGCCCGTGGGCTTCGTCAACGTCCGTGAGTCGAAGTACATGGCTAAGGTCTTCAAGGACATCCCCAAGATCATCGTCGAGGGGCGTAAGGGCGGCAGCAACCTCGCCGCGACGCTCGTCAATAGCATCCTGACGCTCGACGACGCCGAGCAGCTCCGCCCCGGCCGCGACGTCTAGCCGTCCCGGCCGCGAGCGACGATAACAGCCAGGCCTATGTCCCCGAGCGGGGACATAGGCCTGGCTGCTTTTTCGGGGGGCGCCTCCACCGAGTGCCCTACGCTTCTGTGCACAGCACTCACGATGTCTCCCTAGTGCCTGCCTAGAGTAAGCCCTCCTATTCGGGCTAAGGGTCGCCCCTGTAGGGCTCTATCCTAATTTGTACTACCAACCCAGGGTTTGGTCGCCCTTTCAGGGCTACGCACCCTGGGCTTTGGAGGGGTCGCCCCGCTGGGGCTCTGTTCTTTTTACTTCGGCTTACCCAGGGTTTGGTCGCCCTTTCAGGGCTACGCACCCTGGGCTTTAGAGGGGTTGCCCCGCTGGGGTTCTGTTCTTTTTACTTCGGCTGCCCCAGGGTTTGGTCGCCCTTGCAGGGCTACGCACCCTGGGCCTTGAAGGGGTCGCCCCTTGGCTTGTAAGTCGTGCCTTGTTGTGGCTCGCTAGCAGTCGTCCCCTTGGGGCTTGCAAGGGTGCCTTGTTGTGGCTCACCAGGGCTCTCCCTTAGCGGTAGCGGGGAGCTGTGGGTGACCATCCGTATGTGCTAGCTTTGGGTACTGCATGTGGCCGAGCAGGCTTTCGTATTATCTGCTACTAGCCTAAAGCGCTGTTTATGTCTAGCTCAAGGGAGCTCAGCTTGGAGGCCTTAGCTACCCCTGCAGATGGCCTGCTTGGGCTGTACTTGTGCTCGTGGTGTAAAGCCCCTATAGGGGCGATCCGCCCAAAGCCCAGGGTGCGTAGCCCTGCAAGGGCGACCAAACCCTGGGTAAGCCGAAGTAAAAAGAACAGAGCCCTACAGGGGCGACCCTTATAAGGATTGTGTTGTAGCAGGGGTGCGCCCCTCCTCTGCTCGCAGCATAGGTATAGGGTTGGAGGCTAGGCGCATTAGTACGTATCTTGGTGAGGCTTGCGGGCTGTCATTCATTTTGCTTACCTTTGCAGCGCTGAGGCCGAGTGGGGCGATGTCCCCCGAGGCGTGACAGCACGGGATGTAGCACAGTTGGTAGCGCGCCACGTT